>ERZ1292640.34-Hain-H43-02um-R1-34-length-107656-cov-8_pt1 | contig 107656 bp, 79 predicted proteins | sample MGYA00564404_ERZ1292640 | MGnify/ENA primary metagenome ERZ1292640 (study PRJEB36523, sample SAMEA6512636) | groundwater metagenome | collected 2019-01-08 | study: AquaDiva: Metagenomics assemblies of 32 groundwater samples
CCGGCTCCTGCTTCTGGTAGATGCAGGCCTTCATGCAGTCGTTGCAGATGCGGTGGCCGGTGCCCGGACACATCGGGTTGTCGACGACGACGATCGCCAGCGCGCCGATGGCGTCACCGCGCTTGCGCACGGTGTGCATCTCGGAAATCTTCTCGTCGAGCGGGCAGCCCGGCATCGGAATGCCGAGCGGGTTCGCCGCGACCGTGCCTTCCTTGTCCTTGATGCCCTTCGAGCAGGTGTCCTTGTCGCGCTCGTGGCACAGCACGCAGTAGTGGATCTCGCTCAGCACCTCGCGCGGCGTGTAGCGCGGGTCGGTCAGGGCAAAGCCCTGGCGCCGGCGCAGCTTGCCGTCGGGCCCAAGGATCTGCTCCGGCAACTTGGCGTCGGGCCGCTGGATCTGAACCAGGTGGTCGTAGTCGAGGTTCTCAGGAAACCGGAACACCACCCAGCCGCGGTATTTCGGGCTGTGCACGTGCGCCGCACACCAGCGCTTGAGCGAGTCGATCTCGGCCGCCAGAGCCGCCTTGTCCTCATCCGATCCGCCGGTGCGCAGGGCCTCGTCGCGGTCGAGCAGCGAGCAGCCGAGCTGCGCCAGCGCCATCTCACCGTCGGCGCCAATCCGCAAGAAGGCGGATTCCACATAAGCATGGTCCTCGGCAGTCGCGGTCACGTGCGCGCCACCCTTAAACGGGGCCCCCGGCGCAGCAGCCGCGCTGGGGTGTTTCAGCAATGGCAGGGCGCGGCGGCGGACGAAGTCGATCTTGAAGCGGAACAGCACGTCGTAGGCGCGGGTCGCCGTGACCAGCGCCTCCGCCTCGGCACCCACGCTGAACAGGCGCGAGACGAAGCGGCTGAGGTGCGGGGCCATGGCCACCACGAGGTTGCCGCGGGCGACCGCACCCAGCGCTTCGGGCACGTCGCAGTACTGTTCCCACTGCTTCCACAACTCCGGCTCGGTCGCTTTCACCTCGTCCACGAAGTGGCGGTGGAGGTCGCGCAGGCGGTCCGGCTGGTGCAGGTCGGCGAACGAAAAACCAGGAATCCCGAGGGTGGTATCAGGCGAGGTGCTGGGTGACATTTACAACTCTCAATTATATGTGATCAGCTATGGTACGATCGCTGCCAGGACAGGCCATGACCATCAAGTTGAACGGCGATCCGCACGAGATTCCACAGCCGCTGAGCGTGTCGGCCCTGCTCGCAACGCTCGCCATCGACGCCCGCCGCGTCGCGGTCGAACACAACCTGGCCGTCGTCAAGAAGGCCGAGTACGACACGTCGATCGTCAAGGACGGCGACGAGGTTGAAATTGTCAACTTCGTCGGCGGTGGTTAACGCGATGGACGCACTGGTCATTGCCGGACGAACGTTTGCCTCGCGCCTGATCGTCGGCACGGGGAAGTACCCATCGCACGCCGTCATGAAAGCGGCGCATGAGGCGTCGGGCGCCGACATGGTCACGGTCGCGGTGCGCCGCGTCGACATTTCGCGCAAGACCGAGTCGCTGCTCGACTACATCGATACGGCGAAGATCTTCCTGCTGCCCAACACCGCCGCGTGTTATACCGCCGAGGACGCGATTCGCACGGCCCGGCTCGGGCGCGAAGCCGGCATGTCGAACTGGGTGAAGCTCGAGGTGATTGGCGACGAGCAGACGCTGTTCCCCGACAACGAGGGCCTGCTCGAGGCCACCCGCGTGCTGGTGAAGGAAGGGTTCATCGTGCTGCCCTACACCAACGACGACCCGGTGATGTGCCGGAAGCTGGCCGAGGCCGGCGCGGCGGCGGTGATGCCGCTTGGCGCGCCGATTGGCTCGGGGCTTGGGATCCAGAATCCCAACAACATCAGGATCATCCGCGAGCAGGCCAAGGTGCCGGTGATCGTGGACGCCGGCGTCGGCACCGCGTCCGACGCCGCGGTCGCCATGGAACTTGGCGCTGACGGCGTGCTGATGAACACGGCGATTGCCGGCGCGACCGATCCGGTCATGATGGCGAGGGCGATGCGGTTGGCGGTCGAGGCCGGCCGGCTGGCCTACCTGGCGGGTCGCATTGCGAGGAAATCGTACGCGTCAGCGAGCAGCCCGCTGCACGGCGTCGTCGGATCCTGATGCGCAACGCCTGGCCGCGCCTCGCGCTGGTCGCGTTGTACGGGGCCGCCGGCTACGCCTTCTGCTCACCGCTCTTCGCCCAGCCGACGGCGCTGGGCGTCTTCGACTGGGATCAGCACCTGTTCTACTACGGCGCCGTGCTCAAGAACGTCGTTGAGTACGGGCAGATGCCGTTCTGGAATCCCTGGTACTGCGGCGGCAACGTGCTGTGGCAAAACCCGCAGGTCGCCGTGCTGAGCCCGGTGTATTCGCTGACCGCGATAATGCCGCTGGCGTTGGCGATGAAGGTCAACATCCTGCTGCATTACTGGATCGGGTTCATCGGCATGCACCTGCTGCTGGCCCGGGCGATCGGCCTCCGTTCGCGGGCCATGGTGTTCTTCCTGGCGACCCTGTTCACCGCGTCCGGGGCGCCGGCCATTCATTTCATGGCGGGCCACAGCGTGTTCCTGCCGGCGTTTTACCTGCCGTGGGTGCTGTACTTCTTCTTCCGATCGCTGGCGACGCGCACGCTGCGCGGCGCGCTGCTGGGCGGCGTCGCGATAGCGCTGATGGTCTACAACGGCGGCACGCACATCCTGCCCATGGCGATTGCCGCCGTCGCAATGCTGGCTTCCGCATCGGCGGCGATACTGCGGCAGTGGCGGCCGCTGGTGGTGGGCGTGGTGTGCTGCGCCGCCGGGCTTGCCTACTCGGCGCCGAAGTTGATTCCCGTGGTGGCGTTCGTCGCCGGCGAGCAGTTCTGGGACACGAGACCGGACACGGGACACCCGGACCGCACCACGATCGAGATGGCCAAGGGCATCTACCTCGACTCCAGCCAGAAGACCCGCCAACGGTTGCCTGACCAGCGCCATGGCTGGCACGAGTACGGCAACTACATTGGCCCCTTCGCGGCGATCCTGATCGTCGCCGGCCTGGGCCTGACGTTCGCGGCCAGGCGCATGCCGGACTACTGGCTGGGCCTGTCGCTGGCCGTGGCGTCCGTGGTGTTCTTCGTTTGGTCACTTGGGGAATTCAGCTCGCTCGCGCCCGCTTCGTTGGCGACACACCTGCCGCTGTTCTCGAGTTTCCGGATCCCCAGCCGCTACAGCATTGCCTTTGTGCTGTGCGCTACGACCACGGTGGGCTGGGCGGCGCGAGCGCGGAACCTCGACGCTCCGCAGTCGCGCACGGCGCAAGTGGCGATTGCCGTGATCTGCCTTGCCGCGGCGGCGCACCTGATTGCGCGCAACCGCGGATTGCTGGAGGATGTCTTCTCGCTGCCACCGCTGGCGGCCACCTTCAAGCCCATGGGCGGCCCGGCTCAGTTGACCACCGACGCGGAATCCAATGCCTACGCGGGCGGCTCACCCATGTTCACCGCACTGATGAACGACCGCTCGTTCTATTACTGCTACGAGTCGCTGCAACTGAAGCACTCGGCGAATGCTTCAGACCCGTTGGTAATCTCGGAAGGCTCGGCCAGGATCACCGACACGACGTTTTCGCCAAATCGCATCCAATTCACGGCCTTTGGTGGCACTGAACCGGCGCGGGTGTCGCTCAACCAGAACTACGCGCCGGGCTGGACCAGCACGGCGGGACCCGTGACGCAGCCTCCGGAGCGAATGCCGGGCGTGACGCTGGCACCTGGGCAGACCGGGAGGTTTGCATTCGTGTTCGTGCCGGAAGGTCTCTGGGCGGGAGTCGGCATGCTCGCCGCCGCGTTGGCGGCCACGGCCTGGCTCGTGCGGGGCCGCCGGCATCAGATCTCATGACCCGCGCGACCTGGTTCAGGCACGCCGGCCTGCTGGCCTGGATCGCGTACTTCATCGTCCCCAACGATGGCGGTGGCTTGGTCCACGGCATGCCGCTGGGACCCCTCGAAGCCACGGCGCTGCTGGCGCTCGCCTGGCTGGCCGCCCGGAACGAGGTGCCGCGACACTCCTGGATCTTCTTGGTGGTACTGATCGTCTCCGGCACCAGTGCGGCGCTCATTCCAGGCACGGGCGGGTTGCGGGCGCGTTACTTCGCCAACGCGGACGCCTCCGGCGCACCCGAGCGCAGCACAGAGTTCAGCGACGACTCGTTTACGCGGGTGGATCGACGATTGGATTTCGCGATCGGGGCGACTGAGTTCCCGCTGGCCTTCTTCAACGATGTCGCCCGGTTCAACTTCCAGAATCCCGCTGGCCCACGGCGCCGCTACCTGGAGTTTTCGGCGACCTGGGCCGGGCAATGGTGGACCGCCGACGGCGCACACACCCTTTACCTGGACGCGCCGGATGCGTCGGCGCAATTGTTCGTGGACGGCGTGCGCGTCGCCACGGTGTCCCCGCAGACCGGCATCGCCGAGATCACGCTGCCCCTCGCGGCCGGCTGGCATCGCCTCGATGTCACTTTCTCGTCGCCGTACGGCGCGCCGCGGCAATTGTCCGCGGGGACAGTCGCCAGTGGCGCGCGTCACCCCTTCAGCGCCGCCGACGTCGTCACCCAGCGTGTGCGCTCCTGGCAGGTCAGGGTGCTGAAGTGGTTACGCGTCGCAAAAACCGCCGGCGATGGTGCCACGCTGGCGTGGCTGGCCGTTCACTTCGGGGTGAGCCTGTGGCGGCTGTTCTTCGAACTGGCCGCCACCGCGGGATGGTGGCGGCAGCGGTCGCGCGTCGCGCCGCTGCTGGCGATTGTCGCCAGTGTCGACGCGCTGGTCCACGCGTGGCCCTGGTCGCGCCAGCTCATGATCATGCGGGGCGGCGACGACCCCTTGACCTACGAGTGGTACTCGCGCGACATCCTGTTCAACGGCATCCTGATGAATGGCGGACTCCCCGCCGGGCAGGGCGAGCCGTTCTATTACCAGGCGTTCTATCCGTATTTCCTGGCCGGAGCGCATGCACTGTTCGGCGAGGGGATGTTCGGCGTGTTGCTGATCCAGCGATTGCTGGTGGCGTTCACCATCTGGGCCATCGTCAGGATCGCGGTGGAGATTGCCGGGGAGTGGGTGTGGCCCTGGACGTTGGCCTGCGGCCTCGTCTTCGCCGTGTGGAAGCAGGCGCCGATTGCCGCGGACCTGTCGAACGAAGCCCTCTATGTGCCGCTGCTGGTGGGATGGATCGTGGCCGTGCTGCTTGCGTGCAGGATGCCGTCGCCGGCGAACGCTCTCGTCACCGGCGTCGTCGGTGCGATCACGGCCATGACCCGCTCGACGATCTTGACCGCGTGGCCAATCGTCTTCATGGTCTGTTGGTGGGCGTGGCGCCGGACCGCGGCCTGGCGCCTGCCGCTGGCGATCCTGGTGCTGAGCTCAATCGCGGTGTTCTCACTGGTGACCGTTCGCAACTGGATCGTGGCGAGACAGTTGGTCGTGACTTCGACCGGCCTCGGGCCGACGCTGCTTGGCGGGAACCCGCCTCCACCAGACGTCACGATCGATCTGCGGACCCGCGGCGCCCTCTACCAGCGCCTGGGCTTAACCGATCACGCCGCTCAAGTGGTGGAGTTCGCGATCGTGGCACCAGCGGCGTTCATCCGGCTTCAGGGCCGGAAAGCGCTCTTTGCCCTCGGCTATTACGAACCGTACGCAGCCGGGTGGGGATACTCGCTGATCTACATCCTGGGCTGGCCGATGATCGCCGCCGGGCTGGTCGTCTCGCTACGCCAATGCCACCGCCCGCGCGCGACGATCCTGCTGCCCGCGGTGGTGGCGGCATCACAGTTCGTGACGGTCGTGGCAATCTTTCCCGGCAACGAGCGGCTAATCCTGCCGATCTACGCCTTGCTCGCGCCTTACGCGGGAATTGGGCTCGGCTGGGCGGCCCTGGCCGCGCGGCCGCGCGCGGCCTAACCGCCCTCGGCGCGGACAAAATCCGGCCAACTGGCGTCCTTCGCCGAAATCACCACTGGCTCAGACGGCCATGTGATGGCGAATGCCGGATCGTTCCAGCGGACACCCGATTCGGCCGCCGGCACCCACGGTGTCGAGGCGTGGTAGTACGCCTCGGCGTCATCGGTCAGCGTCAGGTAGCCATGCGCCATCCCCGCCGGCATGTAGAGCATGCGGCGGTTGTCGGCCGTCAATTCCACGGCTTCCCACTGGCAATAGGTTGGCGATTCCGGCCGCAGGTCGACGATCACATCGAGCAGGGCGCCGCGGGTGCAGCGAATGACTTTGGCCTGCGCGTGCGGCGCGATCTGGAAGTGCATGCCGCGCAGCGTGCCCTTCTTGCTGCTGAACGCCAGGTTGCACTGCGCCAGCGACGGATCCATCCCGCGCTTGATGAACTCGTCGGGCCGCCACGTCATTGCGAACAGTCCCCGGTCGTCATGGATCGCCGTCACGTCGATGATCCAGGCGCCGGGGATACGCGATTCGGTGAACTTCATATTCACTCGGCCCCCCTTAACAGGGGTGCCCTACAAGCGGAAGATGTTTGGCCGCGTGACGCCCTTGAGCGCGTTGCGCGTGTCGACCAGCAGCGGGAACCGGTCGACCATCTTCGCGTAGTCGAATACCTTGTGGTCGGTGATGATCACGCCGCAATCCACGCTCTGGTGAGCGACGGCTTCGTCGACGTGCTGCAGATCGAGCGACGCATGCTTGAACGCGGCCACATAGGGGTCGGTATAGCTGACGATGGCGCCGCGGTGGGCGAGCAGTTCGAGCACTTCGAGCGCCGGCGATTCGCGCAGGTCGTTGACGTCACGCTTATAGGCCACGCCGATGATGTGCACCCGCGAACCATTGAGCGACTTCTTCTGCGAGTTCAGCGCGTCGATGATGCGTTGCACCACGAACTCGGGCATGGCGCCGTTGACGCTGCCGGCCAGCTCGATGAAGCGGGCTTCGAAGTTGTACTGGCGCGCTTTCCACGAGAGATAGAACGGGTCGATCGGAATGCAGTGACCGCCCAGGCCGGGGCCCGGATAGAACGGCATGAAGCCGAACGGCTTGGTCTTGGCGGCGTCGATCACTTCCCAGACGTCGAGGCCCATGCGGTGGCACATCAGCGCCAGCTCGTTGACCAGGCCGATGTTGACGGCACGGAACGTATTCTCGAGCAGCTTGACCATCTCGGCGACGCTCGGCGAGCTGACCGGGACGACCTTGTCCATCACCTGCTCGTAGAACGCGACCGCGGCCCTGGTGCTGTCGTCGTTGATGCCGCCCACCACCTTCGGGATGTTCTTGGTCTGGTACTGCGGATTGCCGGGATCGACGCGCTCGGGCGAGAAGGCCAGGTAGAAATCAACCCCGGGCTTGAAGCCTTTCGCCGCCAACGAGGGCTGCACCACCTCCACGGTCGTCCCGGGATAGGTGGTGGATTCCAGGATGATGAGCTGGCCCTTCTTGAGCACCGCCGCGACCGCGTCCACCGCCTGCACGACGTAAGTCATGTCGGGGTCCTTGGTCTTGCGCAGCGGGGTCGGCACGCAGATGTCGATGATGTCGGCGGCGGCCAGCGCCTTGGCGTCGGTGGTCGCCTTGAACTTGCCGCTCTTCACGACCTCGGCCAGGTGCTCGGATGGCACGTCGGGAATGTAGCTGCGGCCCGCCATGAGTTCGGCCACCTTGTGCGCGTCGACGTCGTAACCCACGACGGAGAATCCGGCACGGGCAAACTCCACGGCGAGGGGCAGGCCCACATAACCCAGCCCGATGACTCCCAGCGTCGCCTGCTTCGATTCGATCTTCTTCAGTAATTCCATAAGAGTTATCCGCGGTAAAAGTGTGCGATGGCCTCAACGACCGCGGCCTGTTGTGCCTCGGTGAGTTCGGGATAGATCGGCAACGCCAGTGAGTCGAGGGCCGCCGCTTCCGCAATCGGAAAGGCCCCGGGCTGGTAGCCGAGACCGGCGAAGCACTCCTGGAGGTGGAACGGCACCGGGTAGTAGACCTCGGTGCCAATACCGGCCGCGTCGAGGTGCGCCCGCAACTGGTCGCGCTTCGGGACTCGAATCACGAACTGATTGTAGATGTGCGTGCGGTCAGGCGCTTCGACCGGCAGCACCACGTCCGGCAGCCCGGCAGCGGCAAAAGCGGCGCGATAGCGGACGGCGTTGGCTCGCCGCGACGCGCTCCATTGGGCCAGGTGCGGCAGCTTCACGCGCAGGACGGCGGCCTGCAGGGCGTCGAGACGGAAATTGGCGCCGACCATGTGGTGGTAGTACTTCGGTTCCATGCCGTGGTTGCGAATCAACTTGAGCCGGTGCGCCAGTTCCGCGCTCGTCGAGGTCACCAGACCGCCGTCGCCAAACCCGCCGAGGTTCTTGCTGGGGAAGAACGAAAAACAGCCCATCGCGCCCCAACTCCCGACCGCCTTGCCGTGGTACATGCAGCCGATGGCCTGCGCCGCGTCCTCGATGACAGCAATGCCGCGCGGTTTGGCGGCGGCCAGGATCGGCTCGAGGTCGGCGGCCTGCCCAAACAGGTGCACCGGAATGATGGCCTTGGTCTTCGATGTGATCGCGGCCGCGGTCGCCGCCGGGCTCATGTTGAAGGTGTCGGGCTCCACATCGACCAGCACGGGCGTCGCGCCCAGGCGCGCCACCGATCCGGCAGTCGCAAAGAACGAATACGTCGGCGTGATGACCTCGTCGCCGGGGCCGATGTTCAGGGCCATCAGGGCCGCGACCAGGGCATCGGTGCCTGACGACATGCCGAGGGCGTGCGGGGTGGCCAAATAGGCCGCCAGTTCGCGCTCCAACCCTTCGACTTCAGGGCCGCCGATAAACCGCTGGCTGTCACAGACGCGCGTGACCGCGTCGAGCAGTTGCGTCCTGAGGGGCGAGTACTGTGCGTTGAGATCGAGCAGCGGGACGGTCACAAACATCCAATGGTACACGCCGGTGCCGGTTCGATGCAACCCGACCGCCTGTATAGTGAAAAGCCATGATTGGCGTCGATGTAGCGGTAATTGGCGGCGGAGTGACGGGGCTGGCCTCGGCTCTCGCGCTGGCTGAGCAGGGCGCATCGGTCTGCCTGCTCGAACGCGAAGGCAAGCCGGGCCGGGCGACGAGTACCCATAACAGCGGCGTGATCCACGCCGGTATTTACTATCCCCAAGGATCGCTCAAGGCCCAACTCTGCGTCGAAGGCCGCGATCGCCTGTATACCTTCTGCCCGGCTCATGGCGTCCCACACGCGCGCGGCGGCAAGCTGATCATCGCCGCCGACGACCATGAGGCTGAACAACTGCCGGCGCTGCTGAAGACGGGCCTCGCCAACGGCGTGGCGCTCGAAATGGTCGACGCCGCCTTCGTCCAAGAGCGCGAACCCAACGTTCGCGCCGTCGCCGCGATCTGGTCGCCCGACACCGGCATCGTCGAAGCCGAGGCGCTGGTCAAAGCGCTCGAGCACTTGTGCCGTCAGCGCGACGTCGCGGTGGTGGTGGGCAGCCCGCTGGTCGGCGCCGAACAGCGCACCGACGGCATGGAGTTGGTGACGCCCCACGAACGCTTCATTGCCGGTACGGTCGTCAATGCGAGCGGCCTGTACGCGGACACGACCTCGGCGACGCTGGGCGGCATGTCGTTCCACATCTACCCCTGCCGCGGTGAGTACGCGGAACTGGCCCCGGCGCGCCGGCACATGGTCAACGGGTTGGTCTATCCCCTGCCGCATGCATCGGGCGCCGGCCTGGGTGTGCACCTGGCCAAGACCACGTGGGGCAGCGTCACCCTGGGTCCGACCATCCACTACCAGGACGCGAAGGACGACTACGAGGGCGGGCGCCTGCCGCTCGAGGCATTCGTGGAGCCGGCGCAGCACCTGCTGCCGTGGGTCACGCTCGCCGACCTGCAACCCGGTGGCAGCGGCATTCGCGCCAAGCTGCACGGGCCGGATCAGCGTTTCGCCGACTTCCTGGTGCAGCGGGATTCAGTGAACGCCCGCATCATTCAGGCGTCGGGGATTGATTCGCCAGGCCTGACGTCGTGCCTGGCAATTGGCGCGCGCGTCGCAGCCATCTGGGCAGACGAGCGTCCGTGAGAAACAGCGACACCGCGCACACCGACAGTGCGACGGTGACCGGAATCAGGTGCACGGTGAAGCGCCCTGGGTAGGCAGTGCCTCTCGCCACGAAGCTGCCGACCATTCCGGCGAGACAGAGCAGTGACGCGTTGAGCGGGAGATACCGGAAGCGACCGAGCCGCAGTACGCCGGCGACCGCAGCCAGCACACCGAACAGCACCGGCACGGCTCGAGGATCAAGCCGCGGCGGGTCGCTCATGGTGAGCACCATCATCAGGCTGCCGGATAGCAACTGAATGCCCTCGGCGGCGGTGCTCGCCTGCTTCCACACGGAGAGGTGACTCGCCTGCGTGCCGTGAAACATGTCGAGGACGCCGGTGTAGTAATAGGTTCGCGCGGTGAAGAGCCACATCGCCCCGGCGGCGCCGAGCAGAATCGCTGCCGCGACGGGACGCGAAGCCCTGGCCAGCAGGTCTCGCGGCCGAATCCACCCGCCCACCGGCTGCGCGACCGGCCACGCCATCCCCACCAATGCCACCAGCATCGGCAAGTTGTTGAGGCGGGTGTAGAACGCTAACGTGCCCAGCACCGCCGCCGCGAGCAGCGCCGGGCGGTGGCCGTGCCGCCCGCGCAGCGCGCACAGCGCCGCCGCGTACAGCAGGCCCATCGACGACAACTCCGACAACCCGCGGCCGAACAAGTACCAGGCCGGCCCCATGGTGAACAGCATCAGCGTGAGCGCCGCGGCAATGATGCCCGCGCGGAAGCCCGCGAAAGCGCGCGCGATGTGGAAGGCGAACGCTGCGCCGGCGGCCATGCAGAGGCCATCCCAATACAACTCCCCGACGCTGGAGTCACCAAAAGCCATGTGCAGGGCGCCGGAAATCCAGCGGTACAGCGGCTGGAACCAGAACGTCAGCGAACCGCCCTCGAGCCAGTACCCCTCCATGAAGATCCGGTAGCCGTAGCGCTGGAACATCCACCAGTCGTCGCCGCTCGAGTACCACGTGAAGATGCCAGCCTGCGGCAGGCCCATCACGATGATCAACGCGAGAAATGGCACCAGCACCAGGAGCGAGACACCAAACTGGTTCCGTGCCCGCCGCGGCAGCGGCAACGCGGCGATACCCAGCAGCAGGCCGGGCGCAAATCGGGTCAAGGCATTCGAGCCGATGACGGGAATGAGCGCGAACAGCGCCCCGAACACGCTCGCGGCACCGATCGCCATCCAACTGCCCGCGCGTTCGATCACCGCGAGCACGCACCCAGCGATCAGCAAGCCAACCAGCAGCGGCGGCACCAGCCGCCCCCAGGATCGAAACCACCAATCCCAGCCCGACGTCGGCGCCATCGTCGCCGTCGTGGCGCTCCACAGGTTGCGGCCGTCCCAGCGAGGCTCGAGGCTCCAATGGGATTTGGTGAGGCGTGCTTGGACCTGCACATGGTGCCGCCCTGGCGGCACGGTCACACCTGACCCCGTGGCCGGGGCTGACTGCACCACGCCATCGATGCTCACTGACGCCTCAACATCCTCGCCGATCAATATCTGGAAGAGGCCCGCGGTATCGTTCTGCAGGTAGCCATCAAGATCGAGACGAAGCACCACATGGGGTGGGCGATCGGACTTCTCGGCCGGCTGGGTGTCGTTGGCCGGCGGCAAGTTATAGAACCACACTGGGAAGCGCTCGAGCGTTTCGAAGCCCGAGGTCATGACGGCAGAACAGCGCGGATGCTCCGACCGCCAATCCGCGCGGACATCCCAGCTATGGGGCACCCGCCCGGTGGCGCGAGAGAGCGGCACCGGCGACGTGAAGGTGAGACACCAGCCATCCTGCGTGACGGTGGCTGCAGTCAGGGCCTTCCACGCCAGCAACGCGACGATGGCGCTGCGGACGAGGGGTCTTTTGAAGATGAAGGGAAAGACCCAGGCGAGAACGGCGACCGCGCCACCGATGAGAGCCGCTTCCGATGCCTGATCGAGCGGCGCCCCGTCAAACGGACCGGCGAGCCGGGCGGGCCACAGCAGAGCGATCGCGCCAGCAATGGCCCACAACGAGGTCGTCAAAGGGCTCCCGCCATGCAGGCGTCGCCGCCTAGGCGATCAGCTGACCGGCCTTCAATCGGGCGAGGTCGGCGTCCACCATCATGGCCACCAACTGCTTGAAGTCGACCGCTGGCGCCCAGCCCAGTTCCTTCTTCGCCTTGGACGGATCGCCGATCAGCAAGTCCACTTCCGCCGGGCGGATGAACCGGGGATCGACGCCGACGTACTTGTTCCAATCAAGACCAACATGGCTGAAGGCGGTTTCGACGAGGTCGCGCACCGAGTGCGCCGTGCCGGTGGCGATCACGTAGTCGTCCGGCTGATCCTGCTGCAGCATCAGCCACATCGCCCGCACGTAGTCCCCGGCAAAGCCCCAATCGCGGCGTGCGTCAAGGTTACCGAGCTTGAGCGAGTCGCTCAGACCCATGACGATACGCGCCACTCCATCGGTCACCTTGCGGGTCACGAATTCAATGCCGCGGCGAGGCGACTCGTGATTGAACAGGATGCCCGAGACGGCGAACAAGTCGTAGCTCTCACGATAGTTCACCGTGATGTAGTGACCATAGACCTTGGTGCAGCCGTACGGGCTGCGCGGGTAGAACGGCGTCATTTCCGTTTGCGGCACTTCCCGCACGCGACCGTACATCTCGCTCGACGAAGCCTGGTAGAACCGGATCTTGGGATTGACGCTGCGCACGGCCTCGAGCGCGCGGGTGACGCCTTGCGCGTTGAACTCGCCGGTCAACATCGGCTGGTCCCAGGACGCCGGGACAAACGACATCGCCGCCAGGTTGTAGAACTCGTCAGGTTGCGCGACGTCGACGGCCTTGATCAGCGACAGCTGATCGAGCATGTCAGCCTGCAGCAGCGTGACCTTGTCGAGCAGGTGCTGGATGCGCCACACGTTGGGGGCGCTCAGGCGGCGGACAACGCCGAAGACCTCGTAGCCTTTGTCGAGCAGGAGCTCCGCGAGGTAGGAGCCATCCTGCCCAGTGATACCGGTGATCAGCGCGCGTTTGTTAGCAGCCACAGCCGTTGATTATGCCACGGGCCGGGCCATTACCGCCCGCCAAGTCAGGTGGCGGCCCGGCGCGTCCGCGGGCGCGGGCATGATCGCCGCCAGCACGGCGCCCACCAGCAGCGACGCCGCCAAGCCAAAGGTCGACGGCCACATGAAGCCGATCGCGCTCTCGTAGGCCACGTAGTAGCTCACGACCGCGCCGGCCACACCCGCGGCCAGCACGCCCCCACTGCGCGACTGCGGGCTGAACATGGCCAGCAGGAAGATGCCGAACAGCGGGCCGCTGAAAGCGTTGACCACCTTGTTGGCAATCTCGAGCAAGGTGCCAATGCGCGAAACGTTGCAGGCGAGCACCGTTCCCAGTCCGCCGAACAAGACCGTGGCGACGCGCGAGGCCATCACCTGGCGGCGTTCGCCCTCGGCCGACTGCGCACCCCGTTCAAGGTCCTTGCCGATCCAGAGCCGGTTGTAGATGTCCACCACCGCCACCGAGCTGCAGGAGTTGATGGCCGAGTCGATGCTGGAAATCGACGCCGCCATGATCGCCGCGATGACCAACCCCACGGCCCCGGCCGGAAAGGCCAGCGACATGAAATACGGCACCAGCTTGTCGGTCTGGAATTCGGGCGGCAGCACCCGGTTCTGGAAGTAGGCAAACAAGGCCAGGCCGACAAACGACAGGCCCACCATCCACAACGCATCGCCGACGGCATTGACGACGAACGCCTGGCGCGCGTCCTTGATCGATCGCGTCGTCTGCAGCCGCTGCACCATCACCTGGTCGCTCGTGTAGGTGGCCATGCGCCCGAACACCAGCGACGCCATCAACGAAATCAACGTCAGCGGTTGCGTGAAGAAGCTCACCACTTGAGCGATTGGCGTGGTCGCCGACGCATCGACGAGAGGCACCCAGACGTCGAGCTTGCCGGCGGCGCCGGCGACAGCGAGAATCTCGGACAGGCCACCGGGCACGCTGAACAGCACGATCGCGACGGTCGCCGCGAGCCCACCGAACATGATGCAGAACTGGACCACATCATTCCAGATCACCGCCTGGATGCCGCCGAGCATCGTGTAGAGCGTGACGATGATGCCAACGGTGATCGTGACGGTATTGAGATCGACCTGTCCGCCGCTGGCGGCATTGATCGCCAGGCTCGGCACATACATCGCCGTCGCCATCCAGCCCAGGCGCCACACCACGAAAATCAGGGCGCCGAGCGTGCGGACGCGAACATCGAAGCGGGCCTCGAGATATTCGTACGCGGTGTAGAAGTTGAGCCGGTGATAGAAGGGGAACGCCACCTTCGCCACCCAGGGATAGACGGCCAGCCACGAGACCACGCCCACCGTCAGCACGGCGCCGTACTTGATGGTGGCCGACGGCTGCATCAGGTAGTCCATGCCGCTGTTGAGCGCCGCCATCAGCGACAACCCGACCGGCAGCCAGCCCATGCTGCGATCGGCCAGGATGAAGTGATCGAGGGTGTTCTGGCGGCGCGAAAAATAAACGCCGATACCGGCCATCGCCAGCAGGTACGCCGCCACGATCACCCAGTCGATGAAATGAAAGGACGATTGCATGCGACGCTATAATACAGGCGCGTGACGAGGCCCTTGCTGACGATCGGCGGCGGATTGCTGTTCGCGGCCGCCTACACCGCCTCGCCGCTCGGCCTGTTGTTCCTGGTCGCCGCCCCATTGCTGTGCCTGGTCGCCGGGCGCGGGTTACCAACTCACGAGCGCCGGGTCCTGACCACCATTCTCGGCTCGGCGTTGATCGCTCGCCTCCTGGCGGTGGTCGCCTTGTTCCTGATCGGCATTCCCCATCACAGCGATCTGGCGGTCGGCGCGCTCAGCGGCGACGAGGCCTACAACCTCGGCCGCGCGCTCCGCATCCGCGACATCATGCTCGGCTTCAGCGGCACGCACTACGACTACTTCGTCGCCACTGACGAGTACGGCCGCACCAGTTACCTCGAGTTGCTGACCCGGCTCCAGTTGGCCTTTGGCCCGGCGCCGTACGGCCTGCGGCTCTTCAACGCGCTGCTCTTCACCACTGGCGCCGCCGTCCTGTTCCGCATGGTGCGACCGGCATTCGGCGCGGTCCCCGCGTTCCTGGGGCTGGCGGGCGTGCTGTTCCTGCCGTCAGTGTTCTATGCGTCGATCTCGTTGCTGAAAGAATCGCTCTATTTCCTGGCGACCAGCGTGCTGCTGGCGGCGGCCGTCCGCCTGCTGCGCGGCCGCGGGGTCGCCGGCATGGTGCTCGCGCTCGTCGCGATGGCGGCGAGCCTGTGGGTGCTGGACGACCTTCGGCGCGGCGCCATCTTCCTGGCCACGGCCGGCATCGCCACGGCCATCGTCATGCGCCTGGCGTTGGCGTCGCGGCAACGGGCCGCCTGGGCCCTCGCGGGCGCCGTGGTCGTCGCCGGAGTCGCCGTCACGCAACCGCCGCTGAGCGATCGCGTGCTCGCGGGCGTCACCGGACTGGCGCGCCAGCACTCGGGGCATGTCTTCACCGTGGGCCACGCCTACAAGTCGCTGGACGCAGGCTTCTACATGAATCCGGCCACGCCGGCATCGTCGTCAATCACGCTGACGCCGCCGCAGGCAGTGCGCTTCGTGATGCGCGCACTGGTGAGTTTTGTGCTCACGCCGTTGCCATGGCAGGCGGCCTCGCGAGGCGAACTGGCGTTTCTTCCGGAGCATCTGCTCTGGTATCTGTTGCTGGTGACCGTGCCATTCGGCCTGGTCGCGGGATGGCGGCGCGATCCGCTGGTCACCGCTGTCCTGATCGGCTTCGTATTGCCCACGGCACTGGTGCTCGCCTTGACCAACGGCAATGTCGGAACATTGCTCCGCCTCCGTGGGCTGGTCACGCCGTACCTGATGTGGATCGGCGTCCTGGGAATGTGCGTTATTGGCGAAGCGCTGGTCGCGCGCCGGCTTGATACCACCGGCCGGCGGACGTGGACGCCGGCACCTGAAGGGACCATGGCATGAGCGTGATCGACGAACAAGGCCGGCTGTTTGGCCGCGTAAACCTCATCGACGCCTTCGTCTTGCTGTTCGTCCTGGGGCTGATTCCACTGGCCTACGGAACGGCGCTGTTGTTCCAACCGGCTCGTCCCCGCATTGACTCGGTCACGCGCGTCGATATCTCCAACGAAGAGCGCCGCATTGTCGCCGGCGGCAGCCTGCTGGCGGCCAAGCTGAAGATCAAGGGCACGGGCTTCAACCCGATGCTGCGGGCCTCGATTGGCGGATCGCCGGCCCTCGCGTTCGTGTTCGAGAATCCAAACTCAGCGGACGTGCTGGTGGGGCCGATGCCACCAGGCGCGCACGATCTCGTCCTGATGGATGGCGTGCAGGAGGCCGCGCGCGCGAACGGCGCGGTCGTCATCGACAACCCCTCAACCCGGACGCTGCACGCCGAGGGATGGCTGACCAACCTCACGCCCGAGATGGCCGACGGCTTCAAGGTCGGCACGACGTTCGCGACGCACGAAGTGATGGCCATCGGCCCGGCGCGACCGGCACGCTCGCGCATCCGAATGGGTGCGATGGATGCCGACGTCCCGATTGCCGGACGAGTCGAGCGCGCGACGGTGCTGGCCCTGCACTGCGACCCGCAAGGCGCCGACTTCAGGACCGGTCAGGAGCCCTGCATGATCGGCGGTCAGCCGGTGGCCGGCACGCCGCCGGTCACCGTCGTGCTGCCTGGCAACATCGGGTTCTCGATCGCAGAACTCTTTCCGCCTACGCCGCCAAATCGCGGCCAAGTCGTCGTCCGGCTCGAGGGTGGCGCCGACGGCAGCATGATCAAGACCGGCGATCGCGATGCCCTGCTGGACGCGCGCGCCGCCGTCATCGTCACCTCCGGCGGACGGGATTTCAGCGTGGAACTGGGCCTGGATGAATCCAGGGAGGGCTGGCGTTATCGCGGCCGGCTCGTCACGCCCGGTGCGCCGTTCGCCTTCAACGCCGGCCGGTATGAAGTGCGGGGTGAAGTGCGGTCGGTCACCGTCGGCGCGCCTGGCGGAGTAAAGCCGTGAGCACTGGTGAGTTTCCCGCACTGAGTGATACCGCCAACCGGAGCCTTCTCGTCCGGGCGGCGAAGGCTGTCATCAACCTGCTGGCTGCGGCCGCGGACTCGTCCGCAACTTGGCGATGGATCAAGAGCCGACGCGAGGCGTTCGTCCACCTGACGGCGATTGATCGACTGCGATGGTCGGCGATGACCTTGGGGTGGGCGGTCATTCTTTACTGGGGTGGGTTGGCTGTGATGCCGCCGTACACCGCCACCGGCCTGCCGCGGTGGTCCTTTCTCGCCCTGGCAATTGTGGCCTGGCTGGTCGCGGGTAACGCCGAGACCGTGTCGCGCGCCTGGCCCACGTCTCGCGTCGCGCGAATGGTGCGCTGGCTCGTTACGTAGTCTCGCGCTGCGCGCGCACACGCAGGTAGAGATCGACTTGCGCGCCGGACAGCACTAACCGCAGCAACAGCCGCCCGAGAATGAGCGCCTGCCCACCCACCACGAGCCGCCATAACGACGGCACGGAGCCGCCCGGAATGAATTCGCTGGCCGCATAACCGGCAAACAGCACCGCCAGGCCGACGCCGTTGAACAGCAGGAAGGCCACTGCGGCCAACCACTGCTGACGAACCAGCCGCACGCCGTCGTTCAGCGCTTGCGGCACCGTCGCGCGCCCCAGGATGATTGCCAGCTTGGCGAAGTCGAGCACCTGTCCAAGGGTCAACAGCACACCGCCAAAGATCGCCGTCAGGGTCAGGCGCCAGCTGAAGGCTGTGCGTTCGAGCGCCCCGGCGATCAGCCAGTCGTATAACGGCCCGAACAGGGCGGTATGCAGCGTCAGATACAGAACCAGGTAAGCAATACCGCCGGCGGCGCCGAGCACCAACAGCGGCACGACGGACTGCCGTGAGGCCGCGATGGCAGCGCGGGCACCAATGCGGGCCCCATTGGCCAACCGCGCGATGACGCCACCCCACACCGCGGTCCAGCACACGAAGAACACGATGATCGGCGTCAGGAGCGGCAACGGCGGGCGGGAGCCATCGAGCACCGCGTCGAGATTGCCGATCGGTGCGGCCACGCCGAACACCGCGGGGGTCAGGAACCGCGCCGGGCCAGGCCCGTGCACGAACACCTCGTCCAGCCAATCGATGTCCGGAGCCGGTGGATCGTTGGCCGCAACCAGGTCCGGAACTCCAGGGGCGGGCAGGCTGCGCTGCATCCATGCGCCGAGCGGAACGGCGACGACCAGCGTGAGCGCGTAGAGCACCAGCAATGCACTCGGTGCGCACACGACCCGCCACACGCCGCTGAACCAGGTGCGAAGGGTGAGCATCAGAAGAAGACCGCCGACGACAGCAGCAGGTCCTGCAGCCAGGTGGTCCAGCGGACACTCCACGACAGGGATGCTGCGGGTGAGGCCGGAGCCAGGGTCCGGGAGTTGTTCAGGCGATTGACATCCAGCAGCAGGATGCCCGCCGGGTCGATGCGCGCCGCCGTCGCCGGCGCCGGCCCGTGATACACCAGCGTCTTCTCGGCGGCCCGGCCGTCCCAGTGATCCTCACTGCGTTGGCCATCGGCGAACCGCACTTCGATCTCGAGCGCCCGGCCCGACTCGAATGGCCCTACGGGCGGCAGGCTGGTGCCGGCAAACACGGCTTCGCCCAGCCGCTTCAGCACCACCGTGGTGCGATAGCACGGGCCGGCGCCGCAGGTGCCGGTCGCATCGGCCACGCTGGTCAGGTCCGCGATGGCATAGTCGTAGGTCGACGATTGCCCGAATGCCTGATCGACGAACCACGACAGCTCGCGATCGGCGGCGTCCCCAAGGATCTCGAAGAACATCGCCGCGGTCATCGACTGGCCGGCGTAGCGGCGCGCGGCGGCGCTCAGGCCGCGTTGCAGTGCCGGCCAACCCAGGTAGCGCTCGAGAGTCGTGATGGCCGCGGCAGACTTCGCCATCTGGGCGGGGCGGGCGGCGGCCGATCGATCGCTCAGGTCGATTGCGGGATTGCGCCGAAAGACCGGCCGGTTGATGCCAGTGGTCTGTCGATCGAGCCGGGCCGCGCGAATGGCCCAGGGCACAAGGCCGCCGAACCAGCGGGTCTCGAGCAGCGAATAGTTGATGCGCTGGTGGCGCCGATCGAAGATGCGTTCGAGGGTACGGCTGTGGGCGTACTCGGCAAGGCCGTCGGCGAGATAGCGATCGGGCATGGTGACCAGCGTGCCCCACCACTGGCGGGCGATGCCGCGCGCCACCTGCGCTTCGAGCGTCAGCGACCGTTCGGGTTGCAGCCAGCGCGCGCGAATCAGCACGACGCCGGCCGTCCCGGCCGCGACCTCGGGTGACTGCCACGGCACATCAACGATCGTCAGGCGGTCGTACGGATACGGGGTGAACCACGCGCTGTATTGATCGAGCGCTTCGCGGGCGGCGTCGGCGATTCGATCCGCGTGCGCGGCGTGATCGGGCTGCAGCCACACTCGCAGTTCGCAGGTGGCTCCGGAAGTGAGCGTCAGCGGGAACTGGCGCTCGACCCACTTGCCGCCCAGTGCCGCCCGCAACTGGTCAGCCGCTGACGGATCCAGGGCGGGCACCCCTTGCGCGGCGGCCGGCGCCGCGACGATCCACACCACAGTCGCGGCCAGGACCACGCGCCAGGCGCGGGCGAAAGATCTCAGTTCGAAATACAACGCTGCTATTCTAACGGCAGGTTTCCCACGCCGGCATGCCTGACTTTTCCCGTCGCGACTTCCTCAAAGCTGCCACCGTCGGTGCACTGACCACGACGGGGCTCACCCGGCGCGAGGCATGGGGACAGACGCCCACCCGCGAAGTGCTCTACAACGGGATCCGCCTCGGTTCGCCCTGGCCGCCGGACAATCGCTACTTCTCTCCCGATCCGATCACGCCGCCGTATCTCGCCGATCCGCCGGCCGTGATCCCCATCGACGTGGGCCGGCAACTGTTCGTGGACGACTTCCTGATCGAGGAATCGTCGCTCGCGCGCACCTTCCACAAGGCGCAATACCACCCTGGCAACCCGATCCTGCGGCCAGAGACCAAGTGGGAATATCGCGACGAATACGCCGATCGTACGCAGACCAAGCCCAACCCCACGGCCATGCCGTTCAGCGACGGCGTGTTCTACGACCCGGTCGATCGGCTGTTCAAGATGTGGTACATGGGCGGCTACAGCCTGAATACCTGCCTGGCCGTGTCGCGCGACGGCATCGCCTGGGAGCGACCGGCCTTCGACCTCACGCCGGGCACCAACATCGTCTTGACCCATGCCCGCGATTCGAACACCGTGTGGCTCGACCACGAGAATCGCGACGGCATCGGGCGCTACAAGATGGCGTTCTACAACGGCAGCGAAAGCGCGCTGCTGCTGTATGCGTCCCAGGACGGCGTGCACTGGCAGCGCATCGGCAAGTCGGGCATTCCCGGTGATCGCTCGACGTTCTTCTGGAATCCGTTCCGGCAGACCTGGGTCTTCAGCCTTCGCGACGATGTCGACGGCAACCAGCGGCATCGGCGATATTTTGAGACGCGGGACTTCTCGAAGGCGCAATGGAAGAAGGGGGCGCCGCCGCTCTGGATTGGCGCCGACCGCCAGGACTTGTGGCGGCCGGAATACAACACGCCGCCCGAGCTCTACAACCTCGACTGCGTGGCGTACGAGAGCCTGATGCTGGGCCTGTTCACCATCTGGCACGGCGAACACAAGTACCGCGAGAAGCCCAACGACATCAGTGTCGGCTACAGCCGTGATGGCTACCACTGGACCCGGCCGACCCGCGAGGCCTTTATCGGCGTGTCGGAAACCGCCGGGGACTGGAACTGGGCCAACGTGCAGTCGGCCGGCGGCTGCTGCCTCACCGTCGGCGATCGCCTCTACTTCTACGTCAGCGGCCGCCAGGGCGAGCCCGGCACCAATCGACCCGGCGTGTGCAGTACCGGCCTCGCGACGCTGCGCCGCGACGGCTTCGCATCGCTCAGTGACGACATCAGCACGCCGCAACCGGTGCGGGCGCGCCAGTCGCCGCCGGGCAGCGTCACCACCCGGCCCCTCCGATTCTCCGGCGGCCAACTGTTCGTAAATGCCGCGGTCACGGGCAGCATGCGCGTCGAGATCCTGGATCGTGAAGGCCGCGTCATCCCACCGTTCTCGGCGGCCAACGCGGTGCCGGTCACCGGCGACGCCACCCGCATTCCGGTGTCGTGGCAGTCACAGCCATCGCTGCAAACGCTGGCCGGTGAAATCGTCCGGTTTCGCTTCACGCTCAACCGCGGGCGCATGTACTCGTTCTGGGTGAGCGACTCGGCGGCTGGGGCGAGCCGCGGCTACGTCGCGGCCGGGGGACCCGGGTTCCGCGGCGGTCGTGACGCGTGAGCCGGCTCGCGACTGCAGCCCTCACCATCGGTGACGGCTACTTCGACATCTACCAGCGCTAGCATGCCTGCCCCTCATCCGCCCACACGATCGCGCATCGTTGCGGCGGAGCCATGGCTGGCGCTCGGCGTGGCGTTGCTGTGGTGGCTGGCGATGTATCCGGGTCTGTTCGGGGAAGACTCGCTGATCACGCTGACCGAGGCGCGCGACGGCCCGATCAACGCCTGGTTCACGGCGTGGTGGGTGATCGTGATCGACACCGTCACGATCAACACGCGCGCCATTCCGCTGCTCACGCTTGCCGGCGTGTTGGTGTTGGCATGGTCCACGAGGCAGTGGGCCGCGGCGACGTTCCCGGCGGGACCCGCGCGCGCGTGGGCGGTCATGCTGGTCTGTGCGACGCCGCTCGTGGGCGCCCTCGGCATCCAGGTCCGTCACGATGCGTGGATGACGGCGGGCCTGCTGTTGTGCGTGGCCGTGATGGCGCGCACCGAAGGACGGCTCGAACGTTTTCGCGCCGCCGACTATGCGCAGCTGGTTCTCGCCGTGCTGCTGATCCCCACGCGCCACAACGGCCTGGTCACGCTGATCCTCGCCGCCGTCGGCAGCTGGTGGGCCTTCGGCCGGGCGGGGATCCGCCATCTGGCAGTGCTGGCGGCAGTGGCGATTGGCGTCGTCAGCGTCACGCAACTGGCGACACGCAGCGCCGGCCTGCCACACAGCATCGACCCAGCCCAGGCCGTGGAGTGGGTGATGGCGGACGTCTCGTGCCTGCTGACCCAGGATGGCGTGGTGCCCACCGTCGGGGAGTGGACCGCGCTTGAGACCATCGCCAGCCGCGCGGACTGGCCGCAGGCGCGTGCCTGCAACTTCGTGAGTCCGCTGTTCATTGCCCCGACCTTCCGCATCGCGCAGGTCGAGCCGAACGTCGGCGCGCTGGTCCGCACGTGGCTGACGCTTGGCCTGAGGCATCCGATCCGGATGACCCTGGTGCACCTGCGCCGTGTCTCGTTGTTTCTGCCGCCGTTCATCGTCGGCGTGCAGGATCAGAACTACACGCCGTTCATCCACTCCACGATCCTGCCGAATGACTTCGGGCTGGCGTGGGCGTTTCCAGGGCTTGCCAACCTGGCACGCCAGCCGGCGCGAGCCTGGAACGCGCTGCGACTCGTGCTCGCGAATTCGGCGCTGTGGCTGGTGCTGATCGCGCTGGCGGCGTGGAGATTGCGAGCCCTTCGTCACCAACTGCTGCCGACGCTGGTCGTGGCGGCGGCCTTGAATGTGGGACTGGTCGCCACGGCGCCGATTTCAGAGGGTCGGTACGGGCTGTTCATCCTGATTTGTGGTCAGGTCACGCTCGTGTATTGGCGGCTGGAATGCCGGCAGGCTCGGGGAGTCTCGCGGGCATCACCGGCAATACACGGCGCGGTCATGGCGGTGAGTGAGGATGTGCCTGACACGCCGGCCAGAGCACTATAATCGCACCACTCAGGATGAATTTCCCGACACCGGTACCGCGCTCATGACGCCGATCGGTCGCCTGCTACGGATCCAGGGAGCGACCGTCGTGGCGGCGGTGATGCTCATCGCCAGTGGCTGGACAGGGCTGAATGCTCTGCAGGTCTACCAGTGGACGCTCCCTAACCAGTATTTCGTTCCGCCGGTGAGTTTTTCCGCGGATGGCCGCTACCTGGCGCTCGGGATCTCGATGGGCCCTGCCTACGACCCCTGTCCCCTGCCGACGTGTGAAGGGCGTCTGCACGTCTTCGACCTGCGGTCAGGCACACGCGTGGTGGCCAGCACCGCTGCGCACGCTCGCGTGATGAGCCTGGCCTTCCTTCATCACAGCCCGCAGGTTGCGGCCGGCTACGCCGACGGCAAGGTCCGTGTGTGGGACCTGCGCACCTCGCAGGTGGCCGCGGAATACTCCTGCTGCAACGGCAAATGGATTCGGGCGCTGGCGGCGGCGCCGAACGATTCGGTACTGGCCATCGGCGCACAAAGCGGCCAAATCATGCTGTGGAATGTCGCCTCGGACCTTGGCGGCGATCGTACGGAGCGCGGTTCGGCACGAAGCCTGCCCGGCCATGTCTACGGCGTCTCGTCCCTGGTGTTTGACCGGAGCAGCACCTACCTCATCTCGACCGCCGATGATCAGCACGTGCGCCGGTGGCACGTCGGCAACGCCAACACCTACGAGTTTTCTCGCGCGCCAGACAAGGCCAAGGCCCATCGCGGAATGGTGAAGTCAGTCACCTTGTTGAATGGTGACCGGTGGGCTGTGACCGGCGCTTACTGGGAAGGCGGCACGTACAAGGACTACGCCAGCAGCTCACCACCCGATCACATTCTGCGGCTGTGGGACGTTGATACCGGACGCCCGATCCGCTCTTATCCGCTTGAGTTTGGCGTCCGGTGCTGCCTGCGGCCCCTGCCGGATGGGCATCGGGTGGCGTTTCTACGCGCCACGGGATGGAGTGAAGATCCCGTCCTCGAGATCTTCGACTTCGATCGCGGGCAATCAGAACGCACAGTGCGTCCGAGCATGGGCGAAAGCTTTCATTCCATGGGCGCCCATCCGGATGGCAATCAATTCGTCATTGCCATCGGCGACGGAAACTTCCTGATCTGGAATCGCGGCGTCGGCCGGGTCGTCGCGCAGTTGGTTTCCGTCGACGATGGGTGGGCCGTCCTGACGCCAGACGGCCGGATGGAGTTTTCCGACGGATTCTCCCGCTGGCCCTGCCGAAATAATGTCCAACGGGCCTGCCGCGGCGGGGCCCCGGCCAACAGCACTCCCGGGTTGCTCGGCCGCGTGTGGGCCCCACTCCAGTGAACCACCTCCGCCTGCGCGTCAAGTGCCTGGTTGGGCTGGAGCACCAGGGCGCCCTGCTTCAGTCAGGCATGGCCAGGGTACTGTTCCTGGTGTGCGCCATGACGATGGTGTCGGCCCAGCAGTACAGTTATTGGTCCCTCGAGAGCAGTCCCGACGGTTTCTACCGCAACGTCCTGAACCTCGGCGCGAGCTACCAACGTTACTTTTCGTTCTTCTACTACTTCGATGGCTTTCCGGTGAACCTTGACCGGCTGGACACCAGTACGCGTGAAGCGGCAAAGGCCACGCTGGCGCGCGAAGGAGTGCGCCTCCGCACCGACCTCAACGTCTACAACCGCGCCTCGATCTTCCTCTTTTATCCGGAAACCTGGCTCAAGGGACGGCCGGACACCGCCGAAATGCGGACCGGACTGGCCATCTGGTTTACCTGTAGCCTGCTCGCCGTGGTGACCGCCTTCTGGTACGTCGGCATGCCGGTGCTCGGGCTGGCCGTCGCGCTGCTCTGCGGCTCAAACCCGTTTCAGGTCTACGAGATCTATCACCTGGGCTCCTCCACCATCTTCTCAATGGTGATCTCAACCGGACTGACGGCCACGGCCATCGCATTGGTCCTGTCGAGCCCCGCATCGGTCCGGCGTCCTCGGCTCGCCGTCACCCTGGTGTGCCTCGCCGCCGCGGTGTGCGCGCTTCAGTACGAGATCCGGCTGGAGGGAATTGGCGGCTTCCTTGGCGCGGCCTTCGCTTGGGTGGTCCTGTCGCGGCACTCGGTGCGGCAGAAGCTTGCCTATGCGTGCCTCTTCGCGATCATGGTGGCCGGCACCAGCCGGTTCATGAGCTGGTATTTCGATGGCAAGCTGGCGACGGCCGACCAGATCGTCGAGCAACATGGCGGGACTCCGGCCAAGATCACCAACGCGTACTACTCCACGCAGTGGTGGGCCCTGTGGTCGGGACTGGGCGACTTCGACGAAAAATACGGATACCTGGCCGACGACCGCGCGGGCATCTCCTATTACTACGGGCATGACACCTCGCTCCATTCCGAACCGGCGATGCGCAAAGACTACCTGGAGCGGATGGCAAGTGACCCGGCATGGTGGCTCGATATTCTCGGCCGCCGCGTCAAGCGGATCTTCACCGAGAACACACCGTATCGAGTCGGCTATGGGACATGGCACATCGACCTGCCCCTTGACGCCACAATCGTCACGCTGGCTGCGCTACTCCCCTTGGCGGCGGCCCTGTGGACCTGGCACACCACCGTGCTCACCATGTTCGCCGTGTCGTTGTCGATCGGCGCCGTCTCGATCGGCCAATTGGCCGACTACGGCCTACAGTTCTACAGCGTCGTCCACTTGTTCGTGGCGGCGTATGTCGCATGCGTCGTGCTGGACGCGGTGCTCGCGCTGTGCCGGGTGACACCTCCGGCCTTGCGGGCCACGGCGGCAGGCTAACTCTGGGCTTTGGGAGAGAACGGCACGACGGTCGCGGCCGTCGCCGGGCGGGCAGATTCTTCGGAGACGATTTCTTCGAGGGCGACGTGAATGCGCGTGAGGCTGACGGCATGCTCCCGGCAGAGGGTTTGCAAGTTGTGCAGACGCTCCGCCGGCACCTGTGGGCTGGCGATGATCACCAGATCGACGGAGTGGGTGCTCACCAGTAGCGACAGTGCGCTGAAGTTCCCCAACACCGGGTAGCCACCGATACGAGTACCCGCTCGCCGCGGATCCTCGTCGATGAAGCCCAGGACCCGCAGTGCCTCGTCTCCGTGTTGGGCCAGTTGGGACAAGGCCAGCGTGCCGCCGTCTTCGGTGCCGTAGATTGCCACCCGCCGCCCGGTCTGCCGCTGACGCTGGAAGAACTCGCCCACCAACCGGAACGACGCCCGCGACAAGGTCACCGCCAGCAGCAGCAGGACGGCGTAGATGGCAAAGACCGACCGCGAATAGCTGAAGAAGCGATAGGCGTAGAGAATGACGATCTGCGTGGCCACGGCACCAAACACCACTCCCCGCGTGACCACCAGCGTGTCGGCCAGGCCAAAGTGCCGCCAGACGCCGCGGTAGAGCCCGACGACGAAGAAGGCAATCATCTGCACCGCGACGATCAACGGAAACGAAGCGGTGAAGTTCTGGAAGTTCTTCATGAAGTCTTCCGGATCTTCGAAGCGCAGGCGGTAGGCAGCGTAGTAGCACGCCGAGACCAGGCAGAAGTCGAGCACCACCTCCGCCACGCGGCGCTTGTAGACGAGTTCCACGAGCAGCGGCGTCAGCACCCCCTGCTCGACGCGGGTGTCACCTTCCTCGTAGACGCGGATGCTGAACAGGTAGACGGCAAACAGGGCCATGCCCAGCAGGAAGGCGCCGGCCGATAGGGCCGCTGCTCCCTGGTTGAAATAATCCAGCCGGACGCCAATCGCGCCACCGACGGCCGCCAGCAACCACAACACCGCGACGGCCTGGCGTTCGCTCAGGCCAATGGCGACCAGTCGATGCGAGGAGTGATCGCGGCCGCCCTGCGCGGCGGAGCGGCCCGCCAGGATGCGGGAGACGGTGACCAGCGTGGTGTCGAAGATGGGAATCAGCAACACCAGCACGGGCGCGGCCACGATCGAAATGACGTCGGGACGCGCCAGGTCACCGGCCCCGGTCGACAAGGTCGCGGCGCTGAAGCTGAACCCAAGCAGCAGGCTGCCACCATCGCCCATGAAGATCGATGCCGGGTGGACGTTGTAGACCAGGAAGCCGGCCGTGGCACCGCACAGGATCGCCAGGTAGCGCACCTCGGGAGGCACCGGCGCGCCGAGCGGCAGCGCCTGCAGAAGTCCGGCAATCAACGCGACGCCCGCGATCAACGACACGCCGGCGCAAAGGCCATCCATGTTGTCGAGCAGGTTGAAGGCGTTGGTCAGGCCGACGACCCACACCAGGGTGAAGATCGCGTCGAGGGTCATCGAGTCGAACCAGTTCAACCGGTAGTTGAAGAACAGCAGCGTCGACGCCAGCGAGATCTGGGCGACGAGCTTGGTCGACGGCTTCAGGTGCAGCACATCGTCGACGACCCCGGTCATGAAGATCAGCATGGTGCAGATCAGCAGGACCGGCAGTTCCCAGGCGATGCCGAAGACCAGGGTCGAGGCGAGCAGGGAGAGTCCGATGCCGACGCCGCCGAACAGCGCGACGGGCTTCTTGTGCCAGCGGTCCTCGCGCGGCTTGGCGACGTAGCCCAGCCGCATGGAGGCCCACCGGCAGGCCGGGACCAGGGCCAGCGACGTTCCGAAGGCGAGCAGGAACGGACGCCAGAGAGCTTCGATCATGTAGTGGTCGAGGGCATGGTACCCCGAAGAAATGACGGGAGCAACTGGAGCCAGCGCTCGAAGGTGATGAGTGCCCACAGCCGCTGGCCTTCGTTGGCACGGCCGGCATCGTGGCGCGCGACGGTGTCACGGACGACCGCGGCGTCCAGGTAATCGCGATAGCGGGCCTGCGGCGACAGCAACAGGTCGTGGACGTAGCCCTTGAGCTCGCCGCGGAACCAGGCGTCGAGCGGCACGCCAAAACCGGACTTGGGCCGGCGATCCACCTCGGCTGGGATCAGGTCGGCAAAAGCGTCGCGCAGGATGGCCTTGGACCGTGCGCCATCAAGCTTGAACTCGTCGGGCAGGGTCGCGACGTATTCCATGAGCTCGCGGTCGAGGAACGGCGCGCGCGTTTCCAGCGAGTTGGCCATCGAGCACCGATCGACCTTGGGCAGCAAATCATCCGGCAGATAGGACGAGAAATTGGCCAGCAACAACTGACTGAGCGGCGAGCGGCCGGTCATGCCGTCGATCACGCCTCGAAGGTGCTGCAGGCGATCGATCGAGTGCGGTGCGACGCCCATCAAGGTCTCGAGATCGTCGTTGAAGTAGCTGTTCCAGCGCGTGACGCGCTCGTGCAGCGGCATGCCGAGGGCGCGGCCGAACCGCGCCGCCCGGGAACGCCAATGGCGTTCGTTGGCACCACCAGGAATCTGCGACAGCAGCGCGGCCAGTGGCGTGCGCAGCGCGGCGGGAATCCGGTCCGCCGTCAGCGCGGCGCGGAACCGCATGTAGCCCGCGAACACTTCGTCACCACCGTCGCCGGTCAACGCGACCGTGACATGCGCGCGCGTGAGCTTGGCGACCATGTAGGTGGGAATCGCCGACGAATCGCCAAAGGCGCCGTCGTGGTGCCAGATCAGGCGGTCCAGCAGATCGAGGGCCGTCGGGCGGACCCGGAACTCGGTGTGGTCCGTCCCAAACCCCTCTGCGATGCGGCGCGCCACCGGCGTCTCGTCATACGCCACGTCACCCTCAAAACCAATGCTGAAGGTCTTGAGCGGAGCGACGCCGAGTTGACGCATGACGCCGACGATCACCGTCGAGTCGATGCCACCGCTCAGGAAGGCGCCGAGTGGGACGTCGCTCATCAGCCGGCGCTTCACCGCGGCGGTCACCAGCTCGCGCACGCGCGCCGTGGCCGCAGTGCGATTGGGCGCCGTGCGGGCGACCTCGGCCGCGGGCGGATAGCTGAGCGTCCAATAGCGGCGCGACGACAACTGGCCGTCGCGATCGATCGTCACGACCTGCCCCGGCTCGACCTGGCGGACGCCGCGGTAGAACGTCGCCGGTCCCGGCACGTAGCCGTAGAGGAAGTACGGCGCGACGGCATCGCGATCGATTTCGCCGCTGAAGTCCGGATGACCGAAGAAGGCCTTGATCTCCGACGCGAACAGGATTCGGCGGCCGTCGTGATGATAGAACAGCGGCTTCTTGCCGGCGCGGTCGCGGGCCAGGATGAGGCGCCCCTGGCGCTCGTCCCAGATGGCAATCCCGAACATGCCGTCGAGCCCGGCAATGCAATCGGCGCCGCGTTCCTCGTAGAGATGAACTATGGTCTCGGTGTCGGAGCGCGATCTGAACGTGTGACCGCGCGCGGCCAGGCCTTCGCGCAGGTCCAGGTAGTTGTAGATCTCGCCGTTGAACACCACCCGCACCGAACCGTCTTCGTTCGGCATGGGCTGGTTGGCCGGGGCGCTGAGGTCGATAATCTGCAGCCGTCGAAAGCCGAGACCGGCCTGCCCTTCCGGCGCCACATACCGGTCGGCGTGATCGGGGCCGCGATGGGCAATGCGATCGCGCATGGCCTCGAGCGCTCCCGGGTTGACGGGCGCGCCGTCAAATCTCAACTCTCCGCAAATGCCGCACATCGGGAATCAGTCCTGGGGAAGGGTCTGCTTCAAATGGTCGAGCAGCACTTCGGCCTTCAACTGGTTGGCGTTGCCGATCGCATGCGCCTCGGCCAGCGGCATCTCGGACGGCTTCACGCGCAGGAACGCCGGGTACGCGCTCACCGCGGGCGTGCCGTTGCCGAACAACCGCACGAAATACTCGTGCTCGATCGACTTGCCGTCGTAGAAGAAGTCGCCATCTGGGCACACCGGCGGAATCAGGTTCAGGAAGAACATCACGTTGTAGGCGCCCTGGCGGTTCAGGTCCTGGAACCCTCGCACCGCCGCCACGAACTCCGCCCAGTCCGGACGCGCCTGGATCTCGGCCAGGTCTTTCGCACTCGGCTTCATCCCGTCGGGGCACGCATGCGCGGCCAGGTCGGCCTCGCCAAATCGCGAGAACGGCGTCACTTGCTGCCGGGCCGACTCAGCAAGCGTGCCATTGCTGGCCTGCATCCGCTCCTCGCTCTCGAGGTTCTCGAAGCGAAGGCGCGAGGCCTCGCTGCCCGACAACTGCCACGCCGCCGTGAGCACGACGCGCTTGTAAAACTCGACCGAGTACCAATGACGCTGCAGGAACGCCAGCGCACGGCTCCCAGCCTGGCGCGCCAGGCCAGGGGCCGCGGGCGCCTGGTTGCCGATAATGTCGTTGATATAGAAGCCGACGATCACCAGGTCGGGTTGATAGGCCAGGCCCAGTTCAACCAACTGGGCCAGTTCCTGGCTGGTGTTGTAGCCCGGGACGCCGAGATTCCAAACCTGCCAGTCGGTGCCTGGCCGCCACTGCTTCAACAGCGACTCCAACAACGACGGGTAGTCGTGGACGGCGCCGTGACCGAACGTCACCGAATCGCCCAGCACCAGGATCCGGAACGTGTTGGGTTGCTTCCGGAGGTCGTAGTCGCGCACGGCGCGCAAGCCAAGGTTGTTGGTGCGCACCGGCACTCCCGCAAACCAGCCGTCGTAGTTCTCTCCCAGGCGCTGGCCGCGCACGGGGTCGGAAACAAAGAACCCTGGCGTCCCCCGCCTCTCATCCCACGACAGGCGGACCCATGCTTCGACCAGGATGGCAAACAGCAGCCCGCTGATGATGCTCGCGGGGAGGCTGAGGATGATCAGCCGCCTCAGGGCGGGACGGGTCACAGCCAGCCGTTCCACCAATACGAAGCCAGCGCCGCGTACTCCCACAGGATGCCGCGCACCTGTTCAAGGCTGGCGCCCGTGCCGTGCTCGTAGAACTGGCTGCTGAACGGCGGCGACGGAATCACCGCGATCTCCGGCGCCGTCTTCCGCCACACCAGCGTCGCCCGCCGCATGTGGTACGGCGAACTTACCAGCAGGATGCGCCGCCACTGCCGCTCCCGCAGGATCTGGCTGGTGTAAGTCACGTTCTCGTAGGTGTTGGTGGCTCGCTCTTCGAGGACAATGCGGTCGGCCGGAACGCCCTGGTCGACGGCGAGCGCCCGCATCACCTCCGCTTCCTTGAAGCTGAAGACGTAGCCCGAAGAGAAGATCAGCGATTGAGCGTAGCCCGCCTTGTAGAGATCAACTGCCTGCTTGAGCCGTTCAAGGTGACCACCACCCGCCTTGCCTGACTCACCGACGCCGCCGGCGAAGACCACGATCGCGTCGGCCGTTTGCGGCGGCTCAGATTTCTGCAGCGGACCCGCCGCCCACCACAACAGCGGCGTATGGAACACCAGCGCGTACACCACCGCGACGGCCACGAGTCCTTCGAGGGTCCGGCGCCTGGCCGCGGTGTAGATCCGGCGCAGGCGTTCTTCCCACCCCTTGGCGCCGGCGTCGCGGCGTTCCTGCGCCTCGTCGATCAGCGCCCACATGGCCTGGATGCGGCGGTCCCAGCCGTTTGACCGCGCCACCGCCACTCGCCTCGGCTGCTCGGCCGGTTGCGGATCGGCAATCGCCGCGGACACGGCGTTGGCGAAGGCGGCGGCATCGCCAGCCACCTGCACCAGGTTTTCGTGCTCGAAGTTGAATCGGCGGATCTCGGCCAGGTCGGTCGCCACGACCGGCACGCCCATCACCAGGTATTCGTTGAGCTTCGTGGGATAGACGTTGGCGGTGTACTCGGTGATGCGGTACGGCACCAGCCCGACGTCAAAGCCCTGCACGTAGCGGGGCAACTCAGAGTGAGGACGCTGGCCGAACAGGTGGATGTTGGGCTCGCCTTCGAGCGCTGAGACGTCAACTTGTGGCGGCCCCACCAAGGCGAAGGTGACATGTGGCAGGCGCCGCGCGGTCGCGACCAGCAGGTCCTGGTCCACCCACTGATGGAGGCCGCCGACATAGCCGGCCACGGGCCTCGGCAGTGCCTTCAGGTCGTCGGGAATCCCCTCACCTGACTCACGGACTCGATCGAACGCTTCCAGGCTCACGCCGAATGGAAACAGGTGCACGCGCTCGCTGAACCGGGCCGCCCGCTGGCGCAGCTTCTCGGAGGTGACGAACACCAGGTCGGCCTCGCGGAACAGCTGGTCCTCGCTGACGGTGATCCGGCGCGCCTCCGGTGAGCTCGAGGCGAGGTCGTCAATGCAGTAATAGACCGTCAGCGCCCGATCGATGTTGTCGATGATGTCACGCGCAAGCGGCGTCGGCAGGAACGTCCAGACGATCGGGTGCGAGAATCCGGTCGCCTTCATCCATCGCGAGAGGCTGCGCAGCATGATCTGCCGGTTGACCCAGCGCGCGATCCGCGAGTACGGCAGCGGCAGCACCATCGGGGAGTGCAGGAACAGGTTGGGCCGCTCCTGGCGAAAGCCATTGGTTCCCCGCCACCAGTTGACGGCGCGCTTGCGGACGCGGGAGAAGTCCCGAACCGAAGGTCGCCGCACGCCGGTGTTCTCGATGAACAGCACGCGATGGCCGTCGGCGGCGAGCCGCGACATGATCTCCTGGTGGCCCTGCCAGATGAAGTCCCAGTCGATTGACGAGATGCAGAGGATGTCGGGGCGGCGGTCCATCGGGCTCTACGAGTGTAATGCTTGCGCGTAGATCTCGCGCCAACGAGCCGCGCTCGGCGCCAGGCCATAGCGCGCCGCGACCGAAGTCCGGGCCCGAGTCCCCACCGCAGACGCCCACGAGCGGTCGGCCAGGACCCGTGCCAGCGCCACTGCCAAGGCACTGCAGTCGCGCGGCGGAACCAGCAGGCCAGTGACGCCGTCTTCGACGATGGTGTCGGTGACGCCGGGGATGTGGGTCGCCACGACCGGCAGGCCCGAGGCCATGGCCTCGACCAACACCATGCCAAACGCCTCGCGCGTGGACGGCATCGCCAGCGCGTCGGCCGCCCGGTACAGGCGCTCGACGGCGGGAAGTTCGCCCAGGAAGCGCACCCGTTCCAACAGCCCGAGCCGCGACGCATCGGTGCGAATCCGCTGAGCGAGCGTGGAGTCGACCTCGTGGTACTTCGACTCAGTTGCGCCCGCGAAGACCAGGCCGGTGCCCTCACGCACCGCGGGTGGCAGGGCCAGCCACGCATCGAGCAACAGATCAGGATTCTTGTCGCGCGAGAAGAAACCGACGAAGGCCACCCACTTGAACGAGGGGTCCAGGCCGAGCTCCCGGCAACAGTCGTCGCGTTCACCAGCTTCCGCTGGACGGAACCGATCCGTGTCAACGCCGTTAGGCACGACGCGCAAGCGCGACTCCAGCAAGCCGGCCGCACGATAGTTGCGCGCCATCGCTTCGCTGATTGCCAGGTAGCGGTCGGCCTGCGAATAGCACCAGTACGCCAGGCGGCCCAATCGCCGCACGCCCTCGGGCTCGTCCGTGCCGGCGGTGTGAATGGTGATCATGACCTTCTTGCCAAGCAACCTGGCCAGCAGGATCACGAGCACCGACTTCTGCGAGAACCCGTGGAGATGCACGGCATCAAACGTGGCGCGCCGGCTCAGGAAGAACCTGACGGTTCGCCAGGCCGCGGCAACTTTGGTGATCGGGCGACTGACATCTATATAGACCCGCGTCACCGGCGTGCCCTCAATGATGTGCTCGGTGGGCAGTGTGGCATCGGTGCAGGTCGTCAGGACCTGGAAGTCGATCCACCCTTCGAGCGCGTGGATCATCGTCCGGCACTGAAGGCCTCCGCCGCTGAGCTCGGGAAGGTAGGCGCCGGTCACCATGAGGATGCGATCACGGTGTTTCAAGGGGCGTCCTCATCGTCGCAAACCACGATCGCGCTGGCCAATCGGCCGGCAGGCGCAGCGGCAGCCAGAGCCGCGCCTGGTGGTGGGGCGTCACGACGGCCACGGAATGCAGGTCGGCGCGGGCCTGGCTCGTCATCGACAAACCATCAAAGCGATACGTGTCGCCGTACTGGTAGATCGGCAGCATCAGCGTCGACGTCGTCGCGGCCGCGCTGCACGGGACAGAGTAAGTACGGTCCCACGCACCGGCCGGGGGGCGAAACTTCGCGGTAACCACAATGGGCGCAGCGTCCCGGCATTCAAAGACGACCGCGGCATAGTCGGCACGCATGTGATCCGCGGGCCAGGCGGAGTCTTCGTCGGTGGCGCTGATGCCGTCAATCTGCACCAGCGTCTCCCCCCTCGGACGCTCTGCCAACCGCACGCCGCGATCCTCACGAGAGGCAGGCGCGAGGTCTTCGATCACCGTGAGCACCGCCGCACGCTGGTAGCTTCTCGCCACCGCCAGAACGGCCACCGCTCCGAAGGCGACAATCGCGATCGAGACAGCAGCGCCGAGGACCCGCCTGCCTGCGCCGTGCCACCGTTCGTGGCGAGCCGGCGTCCGGAGCCAGAGATGCGGCATGCACAGCGCCTGGATCACAGCGGCCGACAGCCCCCAGCTGATGAACTCAAGATGGTAGAAATGCCTCCGCTGGAAGACCAGCGAGACATACGCGGAGAGATACACGATCGCCCCGGTGACCAGCCAGCCGGCCCGAAGGTCCTTCACGAAAATGACGAACAGGCCGGCGGTCGCGATCACTAACCCGTAGCCGTTTAGTTGCATGACCCGCAGCGTGGCGGCCATCACCCGCAGCACCAGGTCGCCGGGGAACGTTGCCCAGAGCTCGCGCAACAGGGCGCCTGAGGCTCGCTGCATTTCGCTGCTGTAGAAGTATGCCGGTCCCGCGCTGCCGAACACCCGCTGCGCGTAGCTGTTGATCAGGACCGTGATGTGGCTATCGTCAAACAGCAGGCCGTAGTCGTAAAGCGGGTCCACCACGTGTGTTCGTTCAGTCGCCCAATCCATCCCACCCAGAAATTGCACGGCCAGGACACTGCCCTGACCCGCGCCGAACGCGCGCCAAATCACGTTCCCGCCGCCAAGAGCCAGTCCTGCCAGCACACACACGGTCGCGACGCCCTTTCGTGACGGACCAGTGGGAGCGCGACGGACCAGCAAGGTGGTCGTCATCAGCGCGAGCGGGACGGCCGCCATCAGATCGGTCTTGAAGCCGATGCCGATCCCGGTCACCAAACCCAGGGCCAGCGCCGGCGCCCACAGCGACAGCCCCTCGGCGTCGCGGCGAAGGACCAACCCGCATAACCCGACGGCCGCCAGCAGCCACGGCGCCTTGGCGTACTCGATCGGCATCGCCACGGCGGTCAGGTGCCACTGCGACCAGGCAATGCCCGCGGCCGCACCGAGCGCGACCAGCCGCCACAGTCCCAACCGAAACACCAAGTACGCGGTCGCACAGGTGGCGGCGTGAAACGCGGACTGGAAGCTGATGAAACCGTCAATGGCCGGGCCGCGAAGCTGAAACCACAGGCCGAGCAATCGGTGGAAGTACTCCGATTGCCGCCAACTGTTACCAATCTCGACCAGCGGCACACCGGCCAGCGCCTCGCAAGGGAAGAACTCCAGTTGTCGCGACAGGAAGGCTTGCCATTGGGGCAACGCCTGGAGCTTCTCCGGGTTCGGCACCCACCCTGGTCGACCGGTGCAAGGCACCAGCAAGTCCCCGACCCACGGCACGACAGAGAACCCCGCGAGCGAACGATAGGCAATCAGATAGGCCGTGACGGCCACAACCAGGGCCAGGGCCGCGTCGATCGCGATCGGCGATCGTACGACTCGCCGAAGCGGGTCCGCAGTCATTGGGCGTTCCGCGCCTCGTCCAGGATTGCGGCAAACGCCTGGGTCGTCACGTCGATCCGATAGGTGCGCGCGACGGCATCGTGAGCCGCGGACGGTGCCAGCGTGCCTGACGCATGCGCGTCAAGCAACCCCTCAATCGCTGCTGCCATTCCGGCAAGGTTGCCCGGCTCGACGACCGGGTAGCCCAGCGCGCCTAGCAACTCGGCAGAGGGTCCCTCGACCGGGGTGAGACCGAGCACCGGCTTGCGCAGCGGCAGGTAGTCCACGAGCTTGCTCGGCAGGAACAGACTGGGACCGTCGCTCGGCGCGTCGATGATGAGCAAGGCGTCGGCCTCGGCAGCCCGCGCGCGGGCCGTTACCGGGTCAACGCGTCCGGCAAAGCTCACCACCTGGTCCAGGCCAAGCGCCGTCGACCGCCGCGCGTACGGCGCCATATCGCCGCCGATGAACTCGACGGTTAACCGGCCATCGAGCGGTCGCACGCGGTGGATCGCCGCGAGTGCCTCGAGGAACGTCTCAGGGGTCCGTATGCCGTGGTAGAAGCGGCCGGTGTAGACGAGCCGCAGCGCGCCTCCTGTGCGGGACACCGTGACCTCTTCAAGTGGTTCAAACCCTTGTGTCACCACGCGCGCTCGGGCCAGCCAGGCGGCCGGATATTTCGCCATCACGCGATCCCGAGTGAAGCGATTGACGAACACCACCCGTGACGCGGCCGCGATCACTTCAGCTTCGCGAGCAGCCGCCGTGCGCCGGGCCCAGGCATTGGCGACCAGGTACGGACTGTCAACCCACGGATCGGAGAAGTGGGCGACCCACGGCAGGCCGGTCTCGCGATGCAGTTGCAGGGCCACCAGGTGATCGGTCCATGGCTGTGCGAAACTCACGATGACGTCGGCCGGCTCGTCACGAAGCGTCCGACGCGCCTCGGCCAAGGCGCCCGGCAGCCACACGCGCTTCTCATCAGGCTGGTGTTTGAGCGGCGGGCACAACCGCCAGAGGGCGCGAAAGAACAGCCACTCTTCCGGCGATGTTACAGGCAGGCGGATGACGGTACCGTTCGAGGAATCCTCGACGGGAATGCGGTAATCCTGTTGATAGCGCTCTGACCGCGGACCAAAGCACACGACCCGCGAATGCCAGCCGAGCGCGCCAAGCGCCGTGAGCATCCGCGTCACCTGTACGGCGCGGGGCCCCGACAGTGGCGGCATTTCCCAGGAGATTGCGAGCAGGCGCTTCACGAGACGGCGACGCGGTCCTTGAGCGCCTGGACAATGCAGCGCGTATGCTCGCGCCACGAATGCCGCGAAACCGCGAGCCGCCGCGCCTCGGCGCCGCGCGCGGCGCGCCGAGCGGGGTCGACGATCAACGCGTGCAATCCGTCGACGAGCGAATCGACGCTGCCGGGCACGGTCATCTGCGCGGCCCGCCCGTGCTCCAGGATCTCTCCGACCTGGTCGAGATCCGAGGCCACGATGCCCTTGCCCATGGCCATGTACTCGAACAACTTGGTCGGCGAGCCGAAGAACGGTGTGCCATCGGGATTGGGCACATGCGGCGAGACAAGGATGTCGCATGCGGCCAAGTACCTGGGGCCATCGGCCTGCGGGACAATGCCGGTCAGCACGGCGAGGTCACGGACACCGCCCGCGTCGAGTGCTGCGGTGACCTCGTCCATCTTTACACCGTCGCCGATCATCAGCAGCCGCACCGACCGACGATAGCCGGGATGCGCCGCCACCAGCCTGGCAAACGCAGCCGCCAGGACCTCCGCCCCATGCCACGGACCCATGGTCCCAATGAAGCCAATCACCGTGGCGTCGCCAAACCCTAACTGGGCCCGCATCGCCGTGCCGTCGATCTCCGGCGAGTAACGATCGAGCTCGACTCCGTTCGGGTTGACCAGAATTCTGGCGGCCGGAATCCCCCGCGCGATTAGCTCGTCGGCCATGGCCTGGCTGACGACCACGACGAGGTCCGCGATCTGAAGGTTGGCCAACTCGATGCGCTCGGACAGGGCTTCGTGTTCCAGGGGCGACCCCCAATTGCGGCTCATCCAGATCTCGGAGCCGTTGTATTCCATGACGAACGGCACGTGGTGTTCAACCGCCAAGCGCGCGCCGGCGTAGCTGTTCAAGCTGTAGCGCTGGTAAATGAAGGACACCGGTCGCGACGCGGCGACCGCCGTGCTCGCCGCCTTGTGGAACTGCGCGTTCATCATGAAGCTGGGCAATTCCGGATATTCCCAGTACGCCTCGGCCGGCGGGACGAAGTGGACCTCGATCGCCGGGTCCACTGTCGGCACGGCGTCGGTGGTCAACATGATCGGCGCACCACCGAAGGCGTGCAGGTGATTGATCACGCCGGCGATGTGTCCCACCGAACCGCCGGCCTTCAATCCGAAGCTCAAGTCCGTCCGCAGATACAGCGGTTGGTGCCTGAGGTCCAGGACACGCGGTCCCTCGGCCCTGGCTCGCGCGACCAGTGCCGCGGCTTCGCGGTCGATCCGCTGCAGCAGCTGCGCCTTGCCAAACGGCTCCCGCATGGCCTGCCAGGTCCAGGAGGCGATCAGCGGCCACGACAACGGGCGCGTCCGCCCACTGTCGTCGGCCACGTAACAGGGGCCATGGCTCAGTGCGCGAAGCAACAGAGCGAGCTTGAGCGGCCGGCCGATGGTCTCGAGGCGATGCGTCAGGATGCGGGCCTCGTCGTAGCGAAGGAGATGGCCGAACAAGCGGCCGTCGCGGGCAGCGCGCCTGAGGCTGTCGACGGTGGCCAGCGTATCGACCGGACCTACCTCCCAACGCCCTGACCCGTGCCGAAGCACGGTGAGTCGCGTACGTGCACTCCCCATCGTCACGGGCGCAGCCCGATGAGCCGGGCCGCTTCGTCGTACGACCCGTGAAAGTAACCGGTCTGCCGTTCCATCGCCAGCTTGGCGGCCCACTTGTCGAGGAATACGTCGAACGTCTCGCGCTCAGCGAACGTGTCACCTTGCCGCCAGGTCAGGAGGTACAAGTCGCGAGTCGGCGACGTGAAGTGCCGCACCAACTGCAGGCGTGAGCGAATGGACTCAGGCGTGAAGAACGGCGATAGTCCGCTCCACACAACCGCTGCGTCGGGAGAGACATCAAACAGGAAGTAGCCGATCTTCGACGCGGCATAGATGGCCTCGGCCTGCTCTGGCGATCCGAAGATCACGGCAGTGTAGTCCTTGAGATATACGCAGCCATCGGGTCGTTGAAATGGGGTCGCCGGAATCGCCGTGAAGCCCGGCAGGAAGCTCACCAATTCGACCAGCGCTCCCGGCGGCAGGGTTGCGGCCACCCGATGCGCGGTCGCCGTGTCCCAGCCGCCCTCGCTCATGGAGGCGTACGAGCTCAGACCAACTGCAAAGCCGGCGCTCGCTTTCCATGGCAGGGCCCACACCGACGCCGAGCCGAGATAGAGCGGCACGACGGCCGTGGCTAGAGCCCCAACGACGAAGAGCCGCCGCGCGAGGCCCCGCATCTCCAGCGCCGAGGCGGTGCCCAGGATAACGACGCCGACCGCAATGCCGAGCGGGTTAGCGAAGTCGGTGAACCGGCCCATCGATGACCCTGGCCCACCGCCGAACAGCCGCATGGCGGAGATCAGCGCGAGAACTGACAGCAGGTAGGCCACAGCCAGAAGCGGCCGGGTGAAGGGAACAGCCGTCGCAGCCGACGGACGCCGGGAGCAAGCCCAGGCGAACAGGCCCGATAGTACGGCCCCGGCCACCAGGATCAGGACCGGCGCGCTCAAGACGCCGGGAAGAGCGTCCGCCAGCGACTGCACCGGTGCGATTGTCACCACGGCATTGCTTGACGGGTTGCCGGGCAACAACACCTTCAGAAACCCGAGCCGGTAGTCGACGTACGCCAGGTCCGGATCCACCCACTGTCGAAACCGGTCGAGGCTGACGAAGCGCGTCACAAACGAAGGCATGTTGTGCAGTTCGGGGAGGCCGACCTGAACGAAGTTGTAGGCGCACACGACCGCGGTAACGGCGACGGCCCAGACGGGCTCCAACAGCGAACGGCGGGCCGCGCCGGGGTCCCCCGAAACCTTCAAGACGGCGCTCGCCCCAAGGAGAATCGGCACCAGCAGCACCATCGCCAGCGGCGATAGGACGATGATCGCCGTAATCACCACCAGCCGGGACAACGCGCGGACTCCGGCGGCGGCTTCGGCGAAACAGACCGCCCGCACCGTCGACAGCACGAGATAGAGAATGAAGGTGTTTCGGATCAGATGGGATTTCGCGTAGGCGCCCTGTCCGCCGTAGTACTGAAGGTAGAGACAAACCCCGACCAAGCCGACGAGTGGTGCCACCAGGTTGGAGGGCGTCGCCAGCCGCCACATCATCGCGGCACCCAGCAACAGCACGAGGTACGTCGCCAGCGCCGCACCGTTGACGTCCGAGAGCACGTTGGCGAGGAACCCCAGTCCATTCCCCTTCGACGCAAAGTAGTGGACCCAGTAGTCGTTGGGCGCGATCGAGTGACGGTCGAGCACCTGCTCGTAGTACGGCAGGTAGTTGCCCGGGACGTCGTTGTCGCCGCCGAAGTGCCCCCACAGCGCGATGGCCACGAGAATCACGACGGCGTTGAGCGCCACTCCCAGCCGAAGGGCTACGCCCGCAAGCCCCCACCGTGCAAGCCCCGGCTCGGCGCGAGGAATAGATGCAGGAGACGGGCTTGCCAGCAGGTCGAAGGCGGCGACGGCGACCGCTACGGCCACGGCCGGCAACACCAGCCACACGTAATACAGGTGGACCGAAGCCAACAGGACCACGCCCACAGACCATGCCGCTGCGCCCGCGAATGCCGACTCGATGAAGTGCTGTCGCCACCGTCTCGGCGCCGTCACTGGCAACGCGCCGCGCTCCACGATCCGGGAGCCGGTGGCGACAAACGCCATCAACATGGCCGCGATCAGCCACAGGCGAGCCAGGTTGTAGACGAAATACCCAGGTCCCGGCTGCGCGTAGTGGCTCCAGACGAAACGGCTAAGCGCCAGCCACACGAGCGGGGTCATGACAACAGCTGTCGCGAGCACCACCGTTACGACCAATGGCGGTCGTCGCCAGCGTCGAACTGCCGCCCAGGCGCTGGCGACCACCACCGGCACGTGCTGGGTGGGCAACGGCGACGCTGACGGACGGAACCACAGCAGTGCGATCACGGTCGCCGTGAGGGCGTACCACACCCAGTACGCGAGCACCATCGAGGGCGCGGCGGACTCGCTCCACAGGTTCGGATACGAAAGTGCCCACGACAAGTCGGCCGATCCCAGCCGTTCCCAGACGTCAGTCCGCACCACCGGCGGCTCAATTGGTCCAATCGGCGTAAAGATTCGTGACGATAGCCCCTGCAGCACGATCAGCGTCGTCACGGCCATGCCGATCGGACTGACTGCGGCGCCCGCGATCGCGCGTCCAATCAGGATGTAGACAACCGGTGACGCGAGGGCAAGGCCGCGTTCCGTTTGCCCGATACCCAGCCACGCCCACAGCGCGCACAGCACCACGTAGGCGGCAAAGACCGGGTGTCGGCGCAAGTCGACGAGACCTGCGCGCCACGTGAAGATAACCAGGACGAGTGGCGGTCCAAATACCAGCCACCCGGCGAGTCCGACATGGGCAAACGGCTTCTCATTGAACCACCGCACCACGTCGTTAGTGAACGAATAGGGAGAAGGCGTCGGAACTACCCAGAGGTGGATAGCGGTCAGCATGGCCAAGCCGCTGACCAGCGGAAGCCAGGCGCCGGTCCGGTCGAGCGCCTTGAGTCGCGCCGCCCATGCCGCCGACCACGAGGCCGCCCGTGGCTCGGTTGCTGACGGCCGACAGAACAGCACGCACACGCCGGTGATCAGGATCACCTCGTGCACGATCACGCCGACGGCAACGAGCGCGGACAACGCCCACGCTCGCGTTGGAGTCTGGCGAGCCTGAAACCATTCGATCCCGACCAGCCCCGCCAGCAAGCCCGCCAGCGCCGCCGCATCGGTCGACAGCGGGTGCACGAAAGACAGCCGCAGCGGTGAGTGGGGCTCGATCATGAACGCGAGAATGACGAACATTCGCGCGAAGACGCTGCTGACATGACGCTGCAGCAATTTGACCAGGAGAATGACCGAGAGCGCATTGAAGACCAGGTTCAGGCGATCGAACCCGGCGGCGATGACCCAGTCCAGGCCTTTCGCCAGCCCCGCGGCCGCCAGCGGCAAGCCGAGGCGATGCACAAACGGCGCCACGGCGACCGGTGGCAGCTCGCGCGGCATGGCCTTCGCCATCGCATGGTAGGCCTGGCCGTCGCCCCCGAGGCCCTCGCGGGGATGGACGGCCTGAGTGGCGGCGTAGCCAAGGGTCAGCAGCGCGAATGCGGCCAGCACCCACGACCATTCGGCCGCGCGTAACGGCGTCGGCGTCACCGCTACTCCACCACCAGTTTCTCACCGGCGATGAAATGGCGCCACCACATCGCCAGGTTCAGCAAATACCAGGTCTTCGAACCCTGCCCCGATGCCACCAGTTGCAGGGCCGCCGCCTTGTCGAGCAGCCCCGTGTCATCACAGAAACGCGTTAGCTCTCTTGTGGCGATCTGCGCGAGTCGGCCCGCAAAGAGGTCGTCGACCGGGACGCCGAAGCCCTGTTTGCGCCGTTCGATCAGTTCCGTCGGCACGAGGTCTTTCACGGCCGTCTTCAGTAGGTGCTTCAGGCGGCCGTTCGGCGCCTTGCGCGCGCTCGGAATGCTCATGGCCATGGTCACGAACTCGTGATCCAGGAACGGCACCCGAGCTTCCAGCCCGACCCCCATCGTCATCTTGTCCACCCGCATCAAGAGCAACTCGGGTAGCCGCAGCCGAAGGTCGAGATAACTCATCCAATTGAGGGCGGACGGCTCATGCGCTTTGCTGAGGAAGTCGGCGTGAATGGGCGCCAGGGCGTCCCACGAAGTGAGGTCCTTGAATTGCTCTCGCAGCCTGGGGCCAAGCAGGCGCCGCTTCTCGGCATCGGCAAACGACTCCGCGCCACCCCAGAACAGCGGCTGGCCGCGAGACCCGCGCCGCAGGTACTCGTACTGCCATGCGTGATCGTAGCCGGCGAGGCGCAAAGCAGTAGCGCCCAATCCCTTGATCGCCCGCGGCACCGGCAGGTCGTCGTAGCGCTGACGCTCAAGGGCCTGCAGCCAGTTCGGATAACCAATGAACAGTTCGTCGGCGCCCTCGCCCAGCTGGCAGACCACGGTGCCGGTCTCGCGGGCGAGCTTGGCCACATAGTAGACGGGCACGCACACCGGGTCCGCGATTGGCTCGTCCTGCAGGTGAACCATTTGCGGCAGGAACTCCACGACATCGTCGCGCGTCAGCCGCCGTTCGTGATGCTCGGCGCCAATCCGTTCGGCCATCGATCGCGCGAAGTGCAGCTCGTTGGCATACCCGGGATAGTCGCGGTCGTAGCCGATCGAGAAGGTGCGCACGGGGCGGCTCTCGCCCTCCGAGAACAACGCCGCGTTGGTGCTTGAATCGAGGCCGCCCGACAAAAACACGCCGACCGGAACGTCGCTCACCTTCCTGAGTCTGACCGAGGTCCGCAACTCGTCCAGAATCTGCTCAGCCAACGACGCATCGTCGGCCTCAGCCATGGGACCGGCTGCATCCCAGACATCCCAGTAGCGTTTCTGCGTAACTCGACCATCGGCCGTCGCGCGCAGCCAGGTCCCGGGCGACATCTTGAGGATGCCGTCAAACAGTGTCTGGTTGCCCGGCGTCGTCAGGAACGAGAGGTAGTGAAACAGCGCTTCTTCGTGGACGGCGCCACGCTGGCCCGGCACCTCGAGCAGCGCCTTGATCTCCGATCCAAAGGTCAACCGGTTGGCATCCGCCGAGTAATAAAGCGGCTTGATGCCGATGCGGTCACGCACCAGCCACAGCGCCTGCTCGCGGGCCTCCCATAGCGCGAACGCAAACATGCCGCGCAGACGATGGACGACGTCGATGCCCCATTCTTCGAAGCCGTGAAGAATGACCTCGGTGTCGGAGTGGTCGGTCAGCCAGCGGTGCCGGCCTGACTTGGACAGCTCGGCGCGCACCTCGAGGTGGTTGTAGATCTCGCCATTGAAGATGATGCGCAGGGTGCCATCTTCGTTGGCCATTGGCTGCGAGGCCGAGGTCGCCAGGTCGATGATCGACAGCCGGCGGTGGCCGAGGCCGATGCGCCCGGCGGGGTCGACCCACGTGTCACCGCCGTCCGGTCCGCGATGGCGCAACGTTTCGCGCATCGCCGTGACCAGGGGCTCGGACACACGACTCCCGCCGTGGTCGAACGCGAGAATGCCGGCGATGCCGCACATGAAGGTTGAACGAAACTACTCGTAGTCCAGCAGGACGCTGCGAAAGGCGCGGAAGAAGGCAGCGCCCACGGCAAACGTGACCACGGCCATGCCTACGTAGATGCCGGCAATCTGGGGCGTGGGCAACCGGCCGAACAGCAGGCTGTCGCGATACATCTCGAGCAGGTAGTAAACCGGGTTGAGATACAGCACAGCCGCGACGTTGGCGGGAACCATGTCAGGCGTAAAGCCAATCGGCGACACCCACATCAGCAGGAACAGAAACAGGCTGATGAAATAGCTGATGTCGGGCAGGCCGACCGCAATGCTCGACAAGATCCACACAATGCCGAACAGCATCACGATCTGGAGCGCCCACACCAGAGGCAGCCACAGGATGTGCCACGACAGCGAGCCGTTGATCGCCGTCAGCAGGATGACGACCGCCAGTCCGACCGCCTGGCTCACCGACGCGACCAGCACCGCGCGCACCGGAACGAGCTCAATCGGCAGCATCACATTCTTGACGAGATGAATGTTCTGCTTGATCGACACCGAGCCCGACGTGATGGCATCGATGGTGCCCATGTACGGGATCAAGCCGGTGAAGACATACAGCACGTAGTCGAGGCGGCTGAAGTCCGCGAACCGCATCTTGAACACGACCAGGTAGACGAAGATGTAAACCGACAGCAGCAGCGCGGGCTGAAGAACCAGCCACAACGGGCCCAGCACCGAGCCGGCGTATTTCTTCGACAGTTCGACCCGCGTGATGGATGCCAGCAGTCTGGCGTTGGCCGCCAGTGTGCGGGCCATCGCGGCGGAGCCGCGGGTCAGGGCGGCGGCGGGATTAGTCATGTCGCTGCGGCTCAATCGCGAAGCCATACTCGGGTGCCGTCGAGAGGTCGTCCGTGGTCACGAAGTCGATTGCCCGGCAGGGCACTCGGACGCCGAACGACGGGGAATACCACGCTTCCGACAGGCGCGCGGTCAAACGCTCGGGAGCCCGCAGGCGCCACCGCCGGCCGGCGGCGGCCAGCGTGAAACCGCCGTCGTTCGCGGCGGTCACAGCGACACCGGGCGCGAGGTGGAAGTGCCAGGCCAGGTCGTGAGATCCGCTGCCGCTCAGGCGGTCGAGGATCGTCAACCTTCCCGTGCCTTTCGAGAGCCGGAACTCCCGATCGTGGGTCGCCGGGGCCGGCAGCCGATGGTAACCAGTGTGGCGGCCCCGGTAGACAATCTCGACGGCGGTGTCTTCAAACACCACATGTTCGACGCTCGATGTTTCGAACATCCGGAACAGGTAGTCGAGGCGCAGGTCGTTCTGTTCGATGCCATCGATCAACAGCGTGTTGTGTGACCGGGTGCTCCGAAACAGGTTGCGCATCTCGGGATTCGAAGTGTACAGGTAGCTGCCGGGATCGACCACCAGCGGGACACCGGCGTCGTGATACTCAAAGCTCAAGAGGTCATTGTGCTTGTGGTTGCCAAAGCCGCTGGTGCCGACCCGGCCGTTGGTCACGAGCAGGTAGCTGTCGCGATGCCGCGACACCGCCAAGCCGGACTCGGGCAGCAGCCGGGTCACGGGCGGCAGGCGGCCAGTGCTGTCCTGCGCGCCGATCTCGAACCCCCACCACGCCGCCTCCCACAGGCCCTGTTCGCCACCGCTCTCGAACCATGACGGCTCGGCGAACATCGCCGCCGCCGGCCCGGCCAAGTGACGGCCGTCCTGCGGCCGCCAGGTCCCGTAGTCGGTAAAGATATGCAAACGGCCATCGTCCGCGTCGCCGACCTGGGGCATCAGGCCGTCGGGGCGCAACAGCGCCACGTGCGCCTCGACCATTTGGCGCAAGCGATCACGATAGAACGCGGATAGGGGCGCGCCGTCGACCTCGGCCAAGTGCGCGGCGCCGAGGAACAGCTCGGCGACGAGGCGATGGTACGGAATGGACGACTCGTAATCGACACCGTCGGCGAGGACCTGGACGCGCATCTCCTGCTCGAGCCAGTCGCGTGACCGGCTAATCCAGCGCTGTCCGGCGGCGAGGTCACGAAAGGCCACTCCCACCGCATACAGGCCAACGATGTTGCTCAGGAAGTGGTTGCTCGTGACTTCGTAGGTATTCTCGAGGTTCTCTTCGATGAACTGGCCGAGGTCGAAGAGCGCGCGGTAGGCGCGGTCCATGGCCGCCGGTGTGAAGTGAGCGGACGCGCGGATCATCTCGAACGCCATGGCCCAATTGAACGCCCGAATCGCGACATCCATCGTGCAAACGAATTGCAGCCCGGTGCCGACAGGGTTGGCCTCTAGATAGTCGTCGAGCTGGTTGACGAGCTCGCGGGCGAAGCGCTCGTTGCCGCTGAGGCGATAAGCCTGCCCGAGAGTAACCCAGTGCTGGCATCGCCCGATTTCCCAAGGCCACTTGATGTCGGCCATGCCCGGGCGCAGCGACGGATTCCAGGCTTTGTGCGGAAACTTTACCGGAAACTTTAGGCCCGCGATCGGGTCGATGTTCCAGTCGATCGGCGTGTAGGTCTTCGACCGCCGGCGTTTGGGATCGGCGATCACCACTGGACCGCTGCCCAACAGGTCGAATTCGTGGGCACAGATGCGCTCGGCCGCTGCCAGGGTACTGGCCACCCGAGCCGGCCACCGTCCTCGCAGGTATTCGAGCGTCGCGGCCGGCAGGTCGCCATACAGCCGGCCCGGACCGCGGCGCGATTGCAGCCACGCTTCGACCGAGACGCCGACGGCCTGAACCTGATCGTCAAGACGCAGCGACGGCTTCCAGAACGGAACCGCAGAGAAGTCGACCGCCGGAGCCGGAACGGCTCGCCGCAGCAGAGATTTGAATCGACTTACTAGACTCACGCGCGGGGCTTTCGGGCCTTGATGATGACGTTCCAACCCATGACACGGCCGTTCAGGTCGAGCGGCAGCCACCCGAACGCCCGCGGAACCTCGGCCGGCAGCAACTGGCGTTTGTAAACCGCGCGGCCCTCGAACCCATCGAACAGGCGTCTGAGGCGGGCGGCAGTGTAAACCTTCACGAGCGGGCGCGCATCATTTTGGGAGATCTCAACGTACCTCGACATGATCTCACCCATCGAGTGGTTCTTCAACAAATCGCGGTCGAGCCCGAGCGTGCGTACCAGCTCCCGCCAGTAATGGATGGAGTGCTCGGCGTACATCATCACGATCGCCTTGCCCCCGGGCTTCAGCACCCGGCGAATCTCCTCGACGACATGGCGCGTGTTCGGCGTGTGGTGCAGCACGCCGTTGGAATACACCACGTCGAACGTGTTGTCGTCGAAAGGCAGAGACTCCGCATCGTGGTGAATGAACCGCCCCTGGAGGCCACGCCGCGCGAAGTTCTCTTGCGCCAGCGCGAGATGGCCGGCTGACAGGTCGAGGTCGGTCACACGCGCACCGTGACGCGCGAACTGGCTCAGATCAGTGCCGATACCGCCGCCAATCTCGAGCACGTCGCGGCCGGCGTGCTGATTGAACTCCATCAGCGCAGGCATCCACGGCGCATAAACGCCGTAACGGTGTGCCTCGACCTCCCGGAACCACTCAAGCGTGTGTGGCTCAGTCGTTTTCGCGTAATGCGTCCCGACCGGGTTGTTGTTCCACTGGTCCTGGACCTGCTCCTTGTAGGCATCGCCGGTGTCGACGCGACCCGGGGCAGCCGCCAGGGGCGCGCCGACCTGAAGTTCGTCCATGACGAAGTGCCAGATGTTCTCGACGTGGCGCGTCCAGGTGAATTGGTCGAGCACGGCCTGGCGCGCGTTGCGGCCAAGCGCGGCCGACAGATCCGGCCGCTCAACCAACCCAACCACCGCATCGACGAACTCCTCAACGCTGCCAGGCGTGCACAGCACGGCGCGTTCGGCCCCGACCCGAAGATCGCCTTTGGCCAAGTCGGCTGGCCGCAGGGCCGGCGACAGCACCTCTCCCAGTTGCTCCAGGTCGCTGCCGACGATGCCGGCGCCCATGGCCATGTATTCGAACAGCTTGGTCGGCGAGCCGAAGAACTTGCTGTCGACCATGTGGCTGTTGTGCGGCGACACCAACAGGTCACAGGCACCAAGCAGCCTGGCTCCTTCCTGCTGGGGCACCCGGCCGGCGCTATGGACGCGCGACTGCAGGCCGTGCTGTGACACCGCCTCGTCCAGCATCGGCTTGTGCGACCCGTCGCCAATCAGCAGGAACTTCGCCGACGCCGTGCGCGCGCAGATCTTCGGGATGGCTTCAGCCAGCACGTCGATGCCGTGCCAGCCGCCGAAGGTGCCGGAGAACCCGATCACCCGGTCGGCGTCGGTGAAGCCAAGGCTCGACCGGACGGCCCGCCGCGCCTCCGCCGAGGGCGGCGCATACCGCACCGGATCGGCACCGTTGGGGTTCACCAGGATCTTCCGCGGGTCGACGTTGCGGGCGACCAGCGAGTCCTTCAGCACCTGGGATACGACGGTGATCAGCGTGGCCTGCCTGAAGGCGGCCTCCTCGGCGCGCACGAACATCTGCTCGTGCTCAAGGCTGGTCCCGTTGAAGCTGCGGCTCATCGAAATTTCGGAGCCGTTGTATTCGAGGATGTACGGAATACCCAGCTCGCAGCTGACGAGGGCGGCGGCGAAGTTGCCCAGGCACAACCGCTCGTAGATATAGGCCGGCCGGTGCATGCCGAACGCGACCTTGAGAATCGGGTAGTAGTGCCAGGTCGCGGCCAGCAGCGGAATCTCAGCGGCGGAGTCCGAGGCCGGCGGCATCACCACTTGCCGCAGGCCGAACTCGTCCAGCAGCGCGAAAGGGGTCGCCATCAGGCAGGTGAAGTCCTCGGTCACCGCCGCCAGTTCCCGGGCGACGTAGCAAGTGTGACCGTAGCTGCCGCCCGAGCTGAGCTGTACCCAGTAGTCGGTGCGGAGGTAGACGCCGGTGCCAGGAATTCGCCGCGCGGTCGAGGACCTGGGAAGGTCGCCGGGAAAGGGCACCGGCGACGCACCGCTGTACAACTGCCGCAGTGCGACGCTGCAGCGCTCGACCACGTCGGCGCCGGGATCGTGAAGCTGCGGCCGGACCAGTCCCTTGACTCGGCGCTTGAGCAGATCGGCTGTGCAGTACGCCCACAACCGCCAGTAGGTGCCAAGCGTATCGGTGTCAATGACCTCGATCGCCTGCTCCGACGGCCAGTAGAACCACACCCGCCGCGCTTGTTTCAGCGCCGCGGACGCGAACCGCAAGTGCGACGAGCCGGGCCAACCGCGCTCCATTGCGACAATCACACCGAGCAGGTCTGGCCGTTTCGCCAACTCGTCGAGCGGATCGAGGCACGTCGTCAGAGGACCAAGACGGATGGCCAGGTGATGCCGCTCGGTCGTGTGTGCCAGTCCCCCCTCAGTCACCGTCGCCGCCGCCCCTAGATTCGAGGCGACGTAAAGACAGGAATCCATGCGCTCGCTCATGCGCGGGATTTGATGGCTTTGATGATAACGTTCCAGCCGAAGTAGCGGCCGGCTGATTCCAGCGAGATCCACTTCTCGAACCCTTCCGGAATCTCTTCCTTCACCATCTGACGCTTGAAGACGGCCTTCTTTTCAAACCCGTCAAACATCCGCTTGAGCCGGCGCGCGGTGTAGACCTTGACCAGCGGCCGCGCGTCATTCTCGGTGATTTCGACCTTACGGGACATGATCTCGCCAATCGAATACGTCCGCAGTAGATCGTGCTTGATGCCCTGCTCCCATACCAGGCGGTACCAGTAGTGGAAGGAGTGTTCGGCATAGACCATCACGATGGCCTTGCCACCGGGCTTCAGCACGCGGTGAATCTCCCGCACGACCTGTTCGGTGTGCGGCGTGTGGTGAATCACACCGTTGCTGTAGACCACATCGAACGTGTCGTCTGGAAACGGCAGGGTTTCGGCATCGTGATGGACAAACTCGCCCTTCAAGCCGCGCAAGGCAAAGTTCTCCTGCGCATGCGCGAGATGGCCGGCGGACAGGTCAACGTCGGTGACGATGGCGCCGTGGCGGGCAAACATGCTGAGGTCGGTGCCGAGACCGCCGCCAATCTCCAGCACCTTCTCGCCGGCATGCTGGCCGAACTCCATCACCTCGAACGCCCACGGCGAATAGGTGCCGTAGCGGTACTGCTCCACCTCGAGATACCAATCAAGCGTATGCGGCTGGGTCGTCTTGGCGTAGTGACTGCCCACCGGGTTGTTGTTCCATTGGTCCTGGACTTCCTCTTTGTAAGCGTCGCCAGTACTGACCCGTGTCACTGGGGGCATCGCCGGCCGGTCGGGCACCGGGGGCGGTGCCAAGGGCGAGACTGGGTCGGAGGGCGGTGCAGGGGCCGTGGTTGCCGGCCGCTCCGCGACCACCCGAATGGCCGCCGGGGTGCGCTCGCCAGCCAGGAACCGCCAGACGTTGCTGACATGGCGCTGCCACGAATACGAATCAAGCACCGCCTGGCGCGCGTTGCGCCCGAGCGCCTCGGCGACCGCGGGCCGCTCAACCAATGCCAGAACGGCGTCGACGAACTCGGCCACGTCCCCGGGCGTGCACAGCACCGCGCGTTCGTTGGTCACGGCCAAGTCAGGCCGCGCGAAATCGGCGACCCGCAAGGCCGGTGACAGCACCTCGCCCAGTTGCTCGAGGTCGCTGCCCACGATGCCTTCACCGACCGCCATGTACTCAAACAGCTTGGTCGGCGAGCCGAAAAACTTGCTGTCAACCATGTGGCTGTTGTGCGGGGAGACAAAGATGTCGCAGGCGGCAAGCAGCCGCGCACCTTCCTGCTGTGGCACCCGGCCCATACTCTTGACCCGGCTCGACAGGCCATGGGTCGCGACCGCGGCATCAACCAGGTGCTTGTGGGTGCCGTCTCCGACCAGCAGAAAGCGCACCTTCGGGGACCGGGCGCAGATCTGCGGAATGGCGTCGGCGAGGACGTCGATGCCGTGCCAGCCGCCGAAGGTTCCGGTGAAGCCGACCACCCGGTCGCCGGATTCGAAGCCGAGCTCCGCACGCAGCAACCGTTTCTGGTCCGCGGGGAGCGGCGCGTACGCATCAGGATCGGCACCATTGGGATTGACCAGGATCTTCCTGGGATCGATGCCGCGCTCAACGAGCGAGTCCTTGACGACCTGCGAGACGACGGTGATCATCGTCGCCTGCCGGAACGCGGCGTCCTCGGCCTTGATGAATACGTCCTCGTAGGTGAGACCGACACCGCCGAAACTGCGGGTCATCGAAATCTCGGATCCGTTGTACTCGACGATATACGGGATGCCAAGCTCAAGACTGAGCGCCGCCCCGCAGAAGTTGGCCTGGCACAGCCGTTCGTAGATGTAGGCCGGGCGTAGTGCCTGCATGGCGAGCTTGAGCTGAGGATAGTAGAACCAGTGCGCGGCCATGAGATCGGTCTCGTTGCTGGACTCGGCCGCACGCGGCATCACCACCTGGTGCAGGCCGTAGTCATCCAGCATCGCGAAGCGGCTGCCCATGAAACACACCAACCGCTCGGTGACACCGGCGAGCTCCTTCGCCACGTAACAGGTATGGCCGTAGCTTCCGCCTGACGTAATCTGCGCCCAGAAGTCTGTACGCAAGTAAACCCCGACGCCGCCGATCTTGCTGGCTGCATCGGGAACGACCGGCGGTCCTGCAAGCGGCACGGGCGAAGCCCGGGCCATCAAATCATCGAGGGCAAGCCTGGACCGAGCGGCAATTGCCGCCCCCGGGGGCTCGGTGGGCGCCACTGGGGCCGGGCTGATCTGACCGTCTGGCTGTCCGTGAAACAGTCTCCGCGCGCGGTCCAAAGCAGCCGACAACCTCCGCCGAACGCGGATAGCAGTCAAAAACGCCCAGAGATTCCAGTAGGTCCGGAGGCGGTCGCCGTCGAGGCACTCGACAACCTGTTCGTTCGGCCAATAGAGCCAGGCGCGGCGGCCCCGGCGCAGCACCTTGGCAGCAAATCGCAGGTGCGATTGCCCGGGCCAGCCTCGCTCCATCTCCAAAATAATCCCGCACAGATCGGTGACCCGATCCAATTCGGCGAGCGGCGCCGCGCACGGCGCGATCGCTCCCGGCGCGATCTCCAGACGATGCCGCTCAGTCGTCGCGTCGAGTCCGTCGTGGCTGACGATCCGGGCGCCGGCGAGGTCTGGCGCCAGGTAGAGGCACGAGGCCATGCCTACGCGCTCTCCTCTCGGTGATGCAGCAGGTCTTCCACATGCAGCGACAACGCCGTCGTCTCGACGATCTCGTCGAACGAAATGGGGGCGGCGCCGCCGGTGGCAATCGCATCGCCCAGAAGACTGAACTCCTCCGCGTGGCCCTTGTCGGGCTCGCTGCTCTGCCACAGCACCTGGCCGTCACTGGCGCGCGTCAGCTTCTGGAAGTTGTCGACAACATAGGCATCGCCGTCGCAGAACACCTCGATGCGCTCCTTGCTCATGCCGGTCTTGGGGCCGAGCGCAGTGTAGATCAGCGTGGCCACGCTGCCATCTTCGTAACTGATCGTCGCGGAGAAGTTGTCGTTCCGTAGGTACGGCAGGGTGCCGGGGTTAATCGATGTCGCCGAGATCGCGCGGACCGGCGAGCCCGTCAGCGACCGGAACACGTCGTACATGTGGCACGCCTCGCCGATGTTGCGGCCGCCACCCTGCGAACCCTGCACCCAGCTGTCCATCGGGATGTAACCACCATTGAGCCGGTATTCAATCATCAGCGGTGCGCGCCGCGCCGCCACCGCATTCTTGATCTCGGTAACTGCTGGCGAGAAGCGCCGGTTGAACCCGACCATCAGCAGCGGCTTGTGCTCGAGGCTGTTGTACGCCTTGACGACTTCGTCAAGCCCCTGCCACGTGATTGCCAGCGGCTTCTCGACGAACACGTGCTTGCCGGCTTTGAGGCTTTCGATCACCGGCCCGACGTGCTCGTGGTGGCGGGTCGCGATCACCATCAAGTGGAATGATGGATCATCGAGCACCGTCTTGAGCTCGGACGCGAGCACCTCGACACTGTTCTCGCGTGCAAAGTTGCCGCCCTGCGCGTTGTTGCGGGTCACCACGCCGCGCAGGAAGTAGCGGTCCTTCCGCTTCTTCATCTGGGGCACGAGCATGGCCATGCCGAACGCACCGGCGCCGACCAGCGCGTAGTTGATCAGCTCCGGGTTGGGCGGCCGGTGGCCCCGCACCGTGATGCGCGTCGCATCCGCCGGTTCCGGCAGCGTACGCGCGTCGTCGGGATATCGAATCAGCACGCCCAGTGGCGGCTTCGCCCCGGCGGCCAGTTCCTTGTAGGCGGCCGTCGCCTCGTCCACCGTGATCACGCGATCGATCAGCGCATCGAGATTGACGCGGCCGGAGCCGATCAACTCGAGATAGGACTGCATGTTGCGGTTCAACGTCCAGCGGACATACGCGAACGGATAGTCGCGCCCGTCGGTCTCATAGTTCGAGTCGTAGCGGCCGGGACCGTACGACGTGCTCATCAGCAGGTCGATCTCTTTGCGGTAGAACACCGCGCGCTGCACGTTCAGGCCGACGTCGCCAACAATGACCACGGCGCCCTTGGCGCGGGTGATGTCCATCGAGAGATTAACGACAGAGTCGGAGCGCGTGGCGGCCGTCATCAGCGTCTTGTCGACGCCGCGGCCCTCGGTAAGATCCCGCACCAGCGCCTTGAACGCCTCGGGGTCCGAGGCACCCGCATCCATCCCCAGCGTCTTCGCGCGCGCGACACGCTCGGCATCGAGGTCGAGACCAATGACCGTGCAGCCGGCGCTACGAAGCAACTGCACCGTGATCTGGCCGATCAGCCCGAGGCCGAGTACGGCAATACGCTCGCCGAGCTGCGGAGTGGCGCGACGCACACCCTGCAACGCAATCGATCCAATCGTGGCCGAGGCCGCAGCACTCGTCGCGCACCCAGTGGGGATCTTGCAGACCAGGTTGCGCTTCACGTTGACGAAGTCTGCGTGGTTGGCTGCGCCCGCGCCCGCGCACGCCACGAGGTCGCCAGGCACGAGATCGGTGATGCCCTCGCCCACCGCGACGACTTCACCCGAGACCGAGTAGCCGACGTTCCAGCCGGTCTGGTCCATCTCGCTATAGGGCAGGCCACCGGGCGTCGCCGGCGCCATCTGCACGTCGACGGTGTCGACGGTGACCTTCGAGACGCCGCCATTGGAGTTGGCAATGACGACCGTCACCTGGCGTGAAGAGCCCGGATCGAAAATCAAGTAGTCCTCGAAGCGGCCTGCATCGAACGTCTTCGACCCCATCCAGGCCTGGCGGCCTTCGTTGAGGATGCCGATGGCGATCGCGCCGGAGTGCACGGTGCCGGCCACGCGGATCAGTGGCACCAGTCCTTCGGGCACCGCCAGTTCGCGGGTCATGACCTGGTAGCCGGCCGCGGAATCGTCGGTGGTGATCTCGAGCCGCCCGTCCTGTGCCGTGAACTTGACGGCGTTGGCCTGGGTCCACTGCAAGTCGCCGGTGCTGACGACCGGCGCCAGGGTCTTCTTCGCCTCGGGCTTCATCTGCGCCAGCTGCCGGCGCGCGATCGAGGCCAGCCGTCGGGCCGCCTTCTCGGGATCGCGCCACGAGGCCTTCAGGTAGTGGGTCGCCAGGCTGGCGTAGGCCGCACCTTTCTCAACCGCACTGGCGCCTTCAGCCGTGGGCGCGAGCGGCGCCTTCAGCGGCGCCAGCTCGGTGCCGACGCTGATCAGCGAGTAGTGGACCCGCACGAGCACACTGCCCGCTTCAACGGCGGGCCTCGGTACACGGGCGACCACCGCCCCGCTGCTGTTCATCAAGATCTGACGCATAACGCTTCTAGTCCTTCAGTGGATGCGCACGATGCGCATCGAGTTGGGCCACCGCTTCACGGCGCGCCTCCGCCGGCAGGCGGGTGTCGGCGAACACGCACGCCAGCGAGGTTGGCATCTTGTTGTCGGGAATCACCAGTACCGAGGTTTCCGCCCGCAGCCCGTACCCGGACGACACCCATCCGCGCTCGAGCTGCCGCGGACGCGAGTCGTGTTCGTCGGCCGCCAGCAGCCACACTTCGCGGCCCGGCCCCCGCAGGCGGCAGTCTGGGCCGACCAGGTCCGCCGTCACCGCCGGGTCAAAATGAAATCGCCAGGTCGTCGCCCTGGGCCCCACGCCGGTCAACCGGTCCCGCACCACGACGTGGGGACGCACCGGGTCAACGTAGATTTCCCTGACCGAACCGACCGGGGGCACCAGCCTCGCATAGCCATCATGGCCCCCACAAAAGTATCCCCCGAATCCGCCTGTTTTCCATTGCCGATCGACAGGGTGGGCGTCGTAGTGCAGCTGCCACAACGCGTCCGGGCCCAGGAAGCGGTTGAGCTCCTCGTCGTCCACCTGCGCCACGTTGTGAAAGGCGGTGCTGCGGAAGCGATTTCGCCACTCCCGCGAGGCGGTATAGAGATACGCCCCACAGTCGGTGACCACGTTCAGGCCGTTCAGGAACAGCTCGAAACTGGTGATGTCGCTGTGGCCGTGGCCGCCACGACCGCGCATCCCGACCTCGCCGCAGTCGATCACGACGTGCGCCGAGGGGCTGCGAAGCACGTAGAATCCGCCGGCCGGAAAGGCGGCGGAGCCCGGCTCGGGCTGCCCTCCGGGCAACGCGTCGAACGCGGCTGCCCCGGTGGGCCCCAACATCCAGAACGACTCGGCCCAGAACTGGCCGGCGGCGGCCTTGAGGTCGGGCCGCGCGAACTGCACGGCACCGGTCGAGACGAGGTAGCGATGATCGTTGAGGCGCTGCGACCCGAGCTTCTGCACTCGCCCATCGTCGGCATCGCCGATCAGCGGGGCGAGGCCGTCGGGCTTCGTATAGGCCGTCACGAACTCGAGCATCCGCGCGAGCCTCTCGGCCTGTGCTTCCGGGACGGGCTCGCCGTGGGACTCCAGCAACAAGTACGAGGTCTGGAACAGTTCGAGGACCAGACGCTGGTACGACGTCGATTGCTCGAAGTCGACGCCGTCTTCGGAGACCTGCAGCAGCATCTCGTCGACGACGATCGCCTTACCCGTCTCCAGCCAGCGACGGCCTTGCGGCGTGTGCTTGAAGAAGAGGCCGAGAAACACCAGGCCCGCGCCGTCACTCAGGTAGTGGTTGCCGTTGACGTCGCCCTTCTCGAGGTGCTGAAAGACGAACTCACCGTGGAGAAAGAGGCTCCGCAACAGCAGCCGGCGGAACGCCGCGTCAGCGCAGGCCGCCGCCCCGGCCATGAAGTAGAACCCCCAAATCCAATTGATGGCGCGAAGCGCGACGTCCATCGCGCAAGCCCAGTTCACGCTGCAGGCGAAGGGATTGGTGGCGATCCAGTCTTCGATCTCGGAACGGTACTCGGCGGCGTAGCGTTCATCGCCCGTTAGCCAGTACGCCTGCCCTAGCGCCGTGAAATGCTGGCAGCGGCTGAGTTCCCACGGCACCTTCACGTCCGTGGGCTTGTCGAGTTCCATGTACTGGATGTCGCGGCAGTACTGCAGCGGGTAGTGCCGGCCGGTCTTGAAGTCATCCAGCCACGGCAACTGCGGTCCAAGCGCCTTGACGCCCGAGCCGAGCAGGTCGAACTCGTGGCGCATCGCAGCATCAGCCTTGGTCAACACCTTCGCGACTTCGTCGGGGAATCGCGCACGAAACGCGGCGGCGTAGGGATTGCGGTCATCTGGGCGAAGGAAAAACGGCGCCGCCATCTGCCGGTCCCACAACGCGTCGATGGTCGCCGCCCCGCTCTCGCCGAGGATCGTACGATCCCGGAGCACGCGTGGATAGACCTGCGCCCACGGCCGGCGGGTCTGGGTCCGCACCTCCTCAACCAGCCGCGCCACCAGCACAGCGGGCGGCATGCCCGCGGCTTTGCGGGCACGCCTCACGAAGTTCGACAGCGACATCAGGCCAGGAACTGCAACAGCACGGCCGCCACGCGTTCTGCGGTGTGCCCATCCCAGAGAGGCGGGCGCCGCTGCGGGGCGTGCTCGGCGGCCATCGCCTCTTCGAAGCCCGCGATGATGTTCGCCGTCTGAGTGCCCACCAGTCGATTCGTGCCATCGGTGATCGTGACGGGCCGTTCGGTGTTCTCGCGCAGCGTCAGGCACGGGATGCCGAGTGCCGTCGACTCTTCCTGCAATCCACCCGAATCGCTCAGGATGGTTCGCGCGTGCGACGTCAGGCTCAGGAAATCGATGTAGCCCATCGGCTCGGTCAGCATGACATTGGCAAGCAAATCATCGACACCGAACGCGGCGAGTCGCTGCCGGGTGCGCGGATGCACGGGGAACACGACCGGCATCTGCTTCGCCACATACGCAATCGCCACCAGGATGCGGCGCAGAATCACCGGATCGTCGACATTGGACGGCCGGTGCAAGGTCAGCACGCCGTAGCCCTTGTCGGTGACGGCCACCCGATCCTGGATGCGGTCGAGCGTCGCCATCGGCAGGTGCCGCATCAACGTGTCGATCATGATGTTGCCGACGAAGTGAATCTTCGACGCCGGCACGCCTTCCTTGAGCAGGTTCTCGTCGCCGTCGGTGGAGGGCGTGAGCAACAAATCCGCAAGGCAGTCGGTCACGATGCGATTAATCTCTTCCGGCATGCCGCGATCGAAGCTGCGCAGCCCCGCTTCGAGGTGTGCCACGGAAATCATCAGCTTCGCGGCCACCAGCGTCGCGGCCATCGTCGAGTTGACGTCACCAGCCACCACGACGAGATCCGGTTTCTCCTCGAGGCACACCTGCTCGAAACCCATCATGACTTTCGCGGTCTGCACGGCGTGACTTGCGGAGCCGACCTCGAGGTTGCGATCAGGCGTGGGCAGCGACAACTCGCGCAGAAACGACTTCGACATGGCTTCGTCGTAGTGCTGCCCGGTGTTGACGAGGATCTGGCGGATGCCGGGCGAGCCCTTCAGTGCTTCCATCAGCGGCGCGATCTTCATGTAATTGGGTCGGGCGCCAACGACGTGAACGATCGTCTTCACTGGTGCGTTCTCCTGAATCATCGATTGAGCAGGCGCGGCGCCCGCATCGATTGGTACAACGGCTGGTCCATCCAGTTTGCCGCGAGCGCCGCGTCCAGCCACAACCGCATTCGCGCATCACGCGACACCCGCGCGACACGGCCCACGCAGGTGGCCGGCGCCCCGGCCACCTGCAGCCCGGAGAAACGCAGTTCGGTGCGATCGCCGACGCCTTGCCAGAACACGGGAATAAAGAGGCGTGTGGCCGCGGCTCCGGGCACCGGCCGTGACACTCGCAACGTGGTCGACAGGTCACGCGCAGGGTCGTCCGCCACGTAGCTGGCAGTAATGCTCAGGCCGCCGTCGCCCGCGCAGGCGGCCGCGTCGAGCGTGACCGCGAGCAGGTCGGCGCCGCGATGAAAGGGCAGCACGCCTTCGTCGCGCGGCTGCCAGTCGACCCGCAGAGTCGAGGCGTCGGTGGCGTGCGCGGACAGCGCCTCAGTGGGTGCATCGAGGTAGGCCTGCAACAAAGGCCGCACGCGTCCGTCCTGCACGGTACGCAGCAGACCGAGGGCCGACGCGAGCGCCACGAGGACCGCCACCAAGGTCAGTCCGGCCCGGATCACCCGCGGCCGTTCGATGGCCCTCACGCCGTTGTGCCAGAGGTACGTGAGCACCACCACCGCCGTCCACCACGGGATGAACCGCAAGTGAAACCAGTGGCGCTCGTCGAAGCGAATCGCCGGGTAGCCGGTCAAGAACAGGACGAAGGCGATCAGTGCCAGGCCGAGCCGCAACGACGCGCCCGCCGCCAGCCCCATCGCGGCCACGGTCAGCACGACGCCAAGCGCCGCCAGTGGCGAGGTGACGGCATGCACCGCGCGGTAGACCGCCGGCATGACGCCGCTGCCGGAGAACGGCGGCATCGGCACCATCATCGCGGGCAGGTCGAGGCCGACGCGAAGGATCATCAGCACCGAGGCATAGGCCCGCACCGCAAGGTCCGCGGGAAAGGTCCGCGCCAGATCGAAATACAAGGCGCCCGACGCCGTGTCGTACTCCGCGGTGCAAAGGGCCGGCACCGGCGCGCCGAGGACTCGCGCCGCGTAGTCGCCGGTCTTGAGGTCGGCATACGCATCGGACATGTGTTCACCGAAGCGATAGACCGGCGGCGTCAGGCGAAGTTCGGTGGTCAGGGGCTCGGTCAGGCCCAGCAATGAGAAATGGTACTGGCAGCCGCCCAGGTTCAGCGCGCTGATGACCGGCCAGGCCGACACCAAGAACGCGACGAGCAGCAGCAGCGCGGCGAGAGTGTTCCTGCCGACATTCAGTCGAAACGTTCCCGGTAGGAAGACCAGCACTACGAATGCACCGAAGGGCACCATCACGGCGAGATCCGGTCGGAATCCGTAACCGACCCCGACGACCACGCCGTACACCGCGGCCAGGGCGAGCGTCGCCCGGCGCGACAATGGCTTGAGGACGAGCGCGGCGAGAACCAGCACGGCCGCGAGAACGAACGGCGCCTTGCTGTAATCGCGCAGGGACAGCAGCTTGGTCAGGTTGGCCGGCGACAGCGTCAGCACCAGGGCCACGCCGGCGGCCACGGCCGCGCCGGAGATCAACCTGAAGAGGCCGTACAACATCACCGCGCCGACGCCGCTCATGGCTGCCACCAGCCAGTCCAACGCGGTCCAAGACACCCCGGCCACGCGCCACACGGCAGCGGCCGCAGCATACATGTAGTACCAATTCGCATTCGCCGCACTCGTCAGCGGCTGTTCTGCCCCAACCGGCGAGAGCAGGGCGCAGTCGAATTCATTCCGGCGGACGTGGAGGAACTCCGTGAGGGCCGCTGGAGGCGCGGACACCACGCCGAACCCGCGCCCACACGCCATCATCACCGCCGGCTCGAAGTTCGACTGGTAGAAGAACGGCTCGGCGCCAGCCTCGCGGAAACCGCGCATCGCGGCCAGCGACGCGCCGAGTGCCACGGCAAACAGCGCCGCAACCACGGCGAGTTCAGTGAGTTGCCGTTGGGAGGGCGCTCTCAAGATCGGAGCAGCAGAATCATCGTAAGCCATCGAGCCGGGACGAGCGCACGACCCACGGCGGCAGGTGGCGGGCAAACACCAGACGCTGCAGGTAGTTGGCGAGGACGCCTAAGGCCAGCAGTTGCAGGCACCCCATGGTCATCACGGTCAGCACCGTGCTGGACCAGCCGGGCACGGTGTTACCGCGCCAGGTCTCCCAGGCGATGAAGCCGCCGTAGCTGAGGGAAAACAACAGGCCCACCGCGCCAAGGCCACCGATAATCTGCAACGGCACGTGGGAAAAGCGGATGATGCTAATCGCGGCTAATTCGATGTTCTTGCGAAAAGTGAACCGCGAGTGGCGATCCGGTCGAACGTGTTGTTCGTAGGTAACCGATTCCTTCGGCCCAGGCAGCCACGCGGCGAACACGCGCAGCGATCCGACATGGGGCAGGTAGCCGGCGACACCACGCAGAACGTGGGCATCCCACAGTCGAAAGTCCGCCTGGCCGGTCGCGAGGCTCAGGCCGGTCAGTGCGGCGGTGGTGCGGTAGAACAGCGCCGAGGGCCAGCGCTTGATCAACGGCAGCTCGTGCGCCGGCCGCCGGATCGCGTGGACCACGATGGCGCCAGTGGCGCGCCAGACCTCCACCAGCCGGCCGACCACTGACATCGGGTGCTCGAGGTCCGCATCCATCGTTACGATCGCGTCAGGCCAGTCGCCGGCATGGCACAACCCGGCAATCAAGGCCGCCTGGTGTCCGGCATTGGCGGCCAGCGAAAGGTAGGCGACTGCGCCCGGGTGCGCGGCGACCGCGCGGCGCAGGACCTCCATGGTGCCGTCGGCCGAGCCGTCATCGACCACCAATACGCGGACGTCAAGCGTGGCCGCCTGTTGCTGGCGCAGCGCCAGTACGGCGTCGAGAAAATCGGGCAACACCGCCACTTCGTTGAAGGCCGGGGTCACGATCAACAGGCGGGTCATCGGCGCTCCGCGATAATGTACATGATGTCGCGCAGGTTCAGGTAAACGTCGAGTTCAGCCGGAGCGGCCCGATGCAGCCAGTCGCCGAGGCGCGGCCACCGCCAGCGCAGCGCCACGAGGTTATGGAGCATCCCGCCAATGCTGCGATAGCAGCCGCTGTATTCGACGTGCACCACCCGAAAGCCGCAACGGTCGAGCATGGCGGTGAGCGACCGGCGCGTGAAGTAATGCACGTGCGTCGGCGGATGAATCAACCGCCATCGGGCCTTCTGCAATCGCGCATTTAGGCTGGCGATGTCGCCGGTGGTCACGGCGATCAGTGCCCCCGGCGGCATGTGCTCCGCGAGTATTTCGAGGTGGCGGCGCGGCCGTGCGAGGTGCTCGATGGTGTCCCACAAGCAGACCAGGTCGAAGCGTTGGTCCGCCAGGTCGGTAGTCAGCAGGTCCCCGCACACCGCGTCGAGACCCAACTCCGTGGTGGCATGGCGCACGGCGTCTGCCGAGACGTCGATTCCCCGGACCGAAGTGAACAGGCCGCGCGCGGCATGAAGGAAGAACCCGTAGGCGCAACCGACCTCGAACAGATGGCGATGGGTGGGCATCAGGAAGGGCCGCAACGTCGCGAGGCGCCTGGCGAAGTTCTTTTCGAGGGTCCGGCGGTCGCCGAGGTAGTCCCCATACTCGTCGCCGAAGAAGTAGCTTCGGCCGTAGAGGCCGTGGATCGCCTCGGTGTCGAGCGCGAGGTCCGCCCACACATGAGAGCAGCGCTCACATCGCCGGAGGCCGGCGTATCCCAGTTCCCGGCCGGGCGCCTCGCAAACGTCGCACGCGCTCATGCGCGGCCGGCGCCGTCAACCGCGCCGGCGGTCCACGCCTGCACCCCGTTGGCGATCGCCTGGACCCCCGCGAGTGACAGGAACAGCACATAGAACGCCGCATAGTTGTGGTATTGCTTCACGAACACCGAGAAGATGATGGCCGACTCGAGCTGGACCAGGCACGCGGCCAAGCTCAGTAGCCCGAATGCGAACGCCGCTGGTACGTTCGATCGCCAGTAATACGTGAGGGAACCGGCGGTCAGGATTACGAGGAGCCCAAGGAACCAGATTCCGTTAGGCAGGATCCCAAGTGGGGCCAGGAGAATCCTCACGCCGGCTCCGGCCATTCCCGGCGCGGCGCGCATCACCCGGAGCATGTCGGCGCCCGCGGTCGAGAACTTCAAGATATAGACCGTCGCCATTTCCCGGCTGCGGGTCTTCCATAGCATCGAATAGTACCGCAGCATGGCGGCATTGTATCGGGGTCCGAGGTAGGGCACCCCGGGCTCGACACGTTCGGCAATCCGCGGGCCGGCGTCATCGGCCCAGGTGATTTTCTGCTCGCGGCTGAACGGGCTTTCCGGCACTGCCAGTGCCAGCACCAGCGGATGGCCGAAGGGATGAGCCGCATCGAATCGGCCATCCTTAGGCAGCTGGCTCGCGATCACGCCCTGATCGATCGCGAGGTAGCCGGCGAGGAAACAGCCGGCCAGCGCACCGCACCGGAGGATGCCCGGACGCATGCCCGCCGGCCGCCCGCGCCGACGCAGTTCGTCGACCAGGACCGTCAGGAACAGGGCAACAGCCACCGGCAGATAGCTCGTGCGCAGATTCGCCATCGTCGCCGACAACCCACCGGCGGCCAGGCCGTAGAGAATCAACCCCTGGGCGGAGCCGGTCCAACGGTAGGCGACGGCAAAACCGTGGAGCGCGACGGCCACGAGCACCATCACGAACAGGAACGGGTAGTTCGAGTAGACGTAGTCGGGCATCTCGTGCAGCAGCATGAGCCCGCACACGAACGTCGCGAAGCCCAGCGCAACGCTCGCGCCGAGGTCCATCAGCAACAGCACGAATACGACCAGGCCGGCGGCCTTGACCAGGAACAGCACCTGTCCCACTTGGGACAGCGACAGAGCCGGCATCGCCGACAGGATCAGCGTGTCGATGACCATCAACGCGTTCTCGCTGTTGACATAGGGCGTGTCGATCGATCGGCAGTAGGCGTCGACGGTGCCGGCCTGCTCCTCGAGCAGCGCCCGCAGCGGCCGATGCCGGCGCCCGGTATTTGCGCTGAGGGCCATGGGCACGCGTGCGGTCGACGAGTATGCCGACGACACGCCGCAGAAGACGCGGTTCATCGCCATGTCGAGAGAGAGAATGGCGTGGCCGTCGGTCAGAACCGCACCGTCGATCACACGCAGTCGCGGAATGAGTACGAGCGTCGCCACGACGATTAGCACCGTCCACCACGCGGCCCGCCGGAATCCCGGCGGCCGGTGCCACAGCAGCACTTGCCGAATCACCTGTCCTGGGCCGCCACAGCCGCTGCAAGACGACGCGACAGACGGAGCGACTGGTACAACGGGTAGCTCCGCCAGTCTGGCGGCAGCACTACCTGTAGCCACAGCGGCCAGTCACTCGCGTTGGTCACACGTGCAACCGACTCGATGCAGTTGGCCGGGGCGCCGACGGTATCGAGCCCCGTGAACTTCTGCGAGGTCTCCGCGGCAGTGGCCGACCAGAAGACGGGCAGGAAGAGACGCGTCGGCGCGGCGCCGGCCGCCGGCCGCGGCACCGCTACCTCGGTCGACAGGTCGACCGCCCGTGACACGGCCGAGTACCGGACCTTGATCGACAGGGGCCCATCCCCCTGGCAGGCAGACGACGACAGAGTTGCCATGACCAGGTCGGATCCGCGCTGGTCGAACGGATGGCCGTACGCCACCGGCGTCCAGGCCACATCGACAGCGCCACCGGAGCGGGCCATGACAGCCAGAGGCTCACTAATTGCCTGTTCGTAGCTGGCCAGGAGGCGCTCGACCGAACGTCCTTGCACCGCGCGAATCGACATCAGCGCCGCCGCCAGAGCGAACACCAGCGCGGCCGTCGCCGCGACGCCCGGCCTTACGTCTGCCCAATTCCAGCCATCTGCCCGGCGGCGCAGCACTTGCGTCACCACGAGGGCACCCGCCCACCAGGGAATAAACCGCAAGTGGAACCAGTGCCGCCCCTCGAACTGTATGGCCGGATATCCGGCGAGGAACAACACCGACACGGTGAGGGCGATGCCCAGCCGGGCCGAGGCCGCAAACGCCATCACGAGTGCCGCAAGCATCAGCACGGGGCCGGCCGGCGCGATCACGATCGTCACGCCGTTCAGCAACCGGTAGCCCGAGTTGATCGCCGTCGATGTAAAGGGCGCTGGGTCACCCGCATCGGGAATTGCCAGGCCCTGCCTCAGCACGGTCCACACCGATCGATAGGCACGAATGACCATGTCCGCGGGAAAGCGGCGCGCCAATCCCAGGTAAAGCTCGCCGGAGGCCGAGTCGTAGGCGGCGTCGCAGTAGTTAGACACCGGCTCGTGGCGCACGCGGGCCGCGTAGTCCCCGACCTTGAGGATCGCAAAGGTGTCGGTCAGGCTGTCGCCAAACCGATAGAGCGGCGGCGACAGCGCCAACTCCTCAGTCAGCGGCGTCGTCAGCCCGAGCAGCGCGACGTGAAACTGGCAGCCGCCCTTGTCCAGGCCCCTGAGAATCGGTGAAGCGACGGCGAGAAACGTCGCAATCAGCGCCGCCACGGCCGTTGTGTTCCGGACGAGGTTGGCTCGCCATTGGCCTGGCAACAGCGTCGCGACGACGAATGCGCCGAACGGCACCATGATCACCAGGTCGCCACGAAACCCGTAGCCAATACCAACGACTGCGCCATATGCAATCGCCAGCGACCAAATGGCATTTCGCGACATCGGCTTCAGCACCAACGAGGCCAGGATCAGGACCGACGCCAACACAAACGGCGCTTTGCTGTAGTCACGGAGGGACAGCAGTTGATTCAGGTTGGCCGGCGACAAGGTCAGGATCAGGGCGAGCAGTGCTGACACACCGGTCCCGCAGACCAGCCGAAACAATCCGAACAGCATGGCCGTGGCCGCACCCGCCAGCATGGCATCGAGGTAGTCCACGGCGAGCCACGACACCCCGGTCACCTTCCAAACCGCCGCCGTGGCGCCATACAGGTAGTACCAACTGGCGTGGGCCGCCGCCGTCAAAGGCACGACAGCGCTCGACGCGACTTCCGCGCAATCGAATCGATCGCGCTGTTCGTGGAGAAACTCGACGAGTGCAACCGGCGGAGGTTGAGCCACGCCAAAGCCGCGGCCACACGCCATCATGACCGCTGGTTCGAAATTGCTTTGGTAGAAGTAGGGACGGGCACCGCCCGCCCGGAAATCGCGCATCGCAAGCCATGACGCGAAGACCGAGACGAAGATCAGCCCGGCCACAACCAGGCCGGAACGCAGCACGCGATTTGGCACTCTTTAGCTCAGCGCGACTCTGAAAACGTGGTGACCCGCCCGGTGCGGCGTCCCCGATACTGATTAAAGACGACCCAGCGGAGCCAATTCCCCAAGATGTCTCCAATTGACTGAAGAATGGCGCCGGCGCGCGTCCCGGTACCCTTGCCGCGTCCTCGCTTCTGGAACAGGACCGGCACCTGCAGGAATGACGCGCCGCTCCAGTACAACTTCATCATCACTTCGGGGTTCGTAAACGACCCTTCTGACTCGAGACTGAGCGGCTGAGCCAAGCGAGCCGGGCAGATCGTGACGTTCTGGAAATCATCGAACGGTAGGCGGAACAGCGTTCGAATCAAGGTGTAGTTGGTCAGCGAGACGATGCCCTTGTAGAAGCTGTCGGAGCGCTTGCGCAGCGTGCTCAAGGAATACTCGCCTGGTCTGACGCCCTGCAAGACATCGTGCCGGCGCAGTTCGTCGAAGTGCGGCTTGAAGGCATCGATGTCGTAGGCCCAGTCCACGGTCTGCGCCATGAAGTAGGCCTTGGTGGCGGCGCCGATACCTGTGCGGTAGCAAAAGCCAGGTCCGCGGTTGCGGTCGTTCTTGATTGGCCGCAGCCACGGGCGGGTCGAGGCCAGCTCACCCATGATCGACCATGTCCGATCGCTGCTGCCATCATCGAACAGGATCAGCTCGTAGTCGTCCGAGACGCTGGACAGGAATGCTTCGGCCCGTCGCACGTAGTCGGCGACGTTCTCTTCCTCGTTGAGCGCCCAGCCCAGCATGGAAAGGCTGGGGCGGAACCCTGCGACGGACGGCACCTGGCTCATGAGGGTTGCGCCGATGGGAACGCACTACCGAGGCGCGTGAGCCAGCAGGGCCACTCCCCTCGTGTGGCTTGAGCGGCGGCGTGCAACGCGCACCACGCCGACCAGGCCCTGAGGTCCCACTTGAAGAACCGCGCACCGGCGATCTCGAAGGTCGCAAATACCTCCGCGGCCGGACGCATGGCGTCACCGATGGCCGATGGGGTCGTGAGCTGCTGGAATGGCGGCCGCAGGCACATGCGCCGCACCACGCGAGACACCCCTTGCCCGTCGATCACCGTAGTAGCGTACACGCGATCGTCGTAGACCGCAGCCGGATAGCCCTCAGCCGCACGCGAATCGACGGCGTGAATGAAAGAATTGGTGTTCAGGCTCACACCCAACCCGACCAGCGTCGTGGCTCGATCGAGCATCCGCTGGTAGCTCGAGTCCGCGCCAAACGGATCCGGCGCTGCCGGCTCGCGGCCGACGATCGCCTCGGCCTCCGCACCGCGGGCACAAACACTGAAGTCCGGATCGAGACTGCGAACCACGCCGGCCGTGCGGCGAAACATCTCGGGCATCAGGCCGATCCCGGCGGGCGTGCGGCGCACATCGAACGTGGGCGCCGTCGCCAGGTAGTCCTGATGCGAGCTGTGAAACGGATAGCTCGGCATGACCAGCGTGCCGGCAGGGCCGGTCCAGTCCAGCAAGGTTGAGAGCATCTCGGGGGCCCGGAGGCCCGCCCGCTGCACCCAGTCGACGGAGGACTGAACGTAGACAATACCCCCGCGGGGCACGGCCAGCGCGTCGAGAATCTTCGCCGTCGTGATCGGGCGATCACTCACCGACGACTCCGCACCATTTCAGTGCGACACATGCCAGGTTGCCCGCCACCAGAGGCAGGTGGGCCAACTCGAAGTACTCGTCCGCCCCATGAACATTGCGGCCGCCGCCCGGCCCGTACAGGCACGCCGCCGACGTCGTTGCGGTGTAGTGGCGAAGATCACAGTGACCCGCGATCACGCTTTCCTGCAACACGGCGCCGTGTCGCCGGTCGACGGTCTCGACCAATAGCTGCACCATCGGATTGCGCGGATCGCCGACTTGCGGCGCCATCTCGAGGCCCACGAAAGACAGCGACGCCGGCGCCGCGAGTGGCCACTCGGGCGACTGTGCCAGGTCTCGCAACACCTCACGGAGCGCTTGCTTCGCGCCTGCGCACGTCTCAGGCGGCGGAAATCCACACTGGCCCTCGATCACGCACTCCGCCGGTACCGATCCCGGCCACACCCCGCCTCGCACCATCCCAAGGTTGATGAAATGGGGGCGCTCGTTGGTTCCCCACGGCAGGGTCTGCGCCGCATTGCGACGCGCCACGTAGTCCTGCAGCGCGGATGCGACCTGGCCCACAGCGGCAATCGGGTTGGGACCCGCCGACGTGGCATGACCGGCGGTGCCGGGCAGGCGAATCTGGAACGACACCTGCCCCATGTGCGACACGATGAATCGTTCTGGCCACGTGCCATCGACAATGACCACCGCATCGCCAACGTGACCGCGCCGGACAGCCGCCAACGACCCATTGCCCGTCGACTCGTCCTCAACCACGCTGGCCACCATGAGATCGCCTGCCAGGCTGAGTCCGGCTTCGCGGATGGCGTGGGCCACCAGTAGGCACTCGGCGATGCCGGCCTTGTCATCGGCGGCGCCGCGGCCATAGATGCGGCCGGCGTCGATGACGCCGCCGTAGGGCGGGAAGGTCCACGTCTGTGGCGCATCGACCGGCACGGTGTCGATGTGCGCGTTCAGCACCAGCGAGCGGCCACCGCCACGGCCCTTCCGCTTGCCAACCACGCACGGCCGGCCGGCATAGGACCGCGGCGACGGATTGAATCGCTCATCAGCGGCAAGGGCGGCCGGGTTGATGTCGAAGAAGTCGACATCGAGGCCGATGTCGCGCATGTGACCGGCGACTATCGCTTGCGCCGCTCCTTCGTCGCCCACCGGACTCGGCGTCCGCACGAGCGACTGCAACAGGGCGCGATACACCGGCTCGAGGCGATCGATCGCCTCGAGCACCCGCGCTTCAGCCTCGGCCATCACCATCACTTAGTTGGTTCCGCCGCCGGCGCGACCAGGCCCGCACGCGACACGCTCACCTGATTCTCGAGCGACATGCCGCGCAGGTTGTTGGCCATGACCACCTTGTAGTCGCCGTCTTCAGGCACCTTGATCACCACCGAGAACTCGCCCGTCTGCAACACGTGGAGTTGCACGACCCACAGGTCGTTGCTGACCATGCCGAACGTCACGCCACCCTTCTCAATCGTACCTTGCGCGATGAACGTCGTCCCCTTGGCGAGCCGGCGGGGTTTCATCTCGACAAGATAGAGAAGGGGTCCACGACCGCCCACACCACCCACACCCCTGGCGGTCCAAGCGAGGCCGTTCATTTCAAAGGTCGGTGAGACCTTCAGGATGTCCCCTGGGACAAACGCCGACGGCGTGGCGGCCAGGCTCTTCTTGACCTCGCTCCGAGCCAGATCACTCGGGAAGATGTAGGTCTCTGGCGGATTCTGGCGTCCCTCGACGCCGCTGATCGTCGCGTACGGGGTCACGCGCTCCCATCCCGGTCGGAGGCGAAGGTCCAGCAAGGCCGGCAAGGCGGCGACGTCGTTGAGACTGGACATGCGGACGAGGCAGTTCGCCTGCCCGCCTGGCAACTCGAGGCCCGCGAAACTAAACGGCTCGTCACCGGCGCTACTCGAGCCGGGATTGCGGAAGTAGGCCGGGAAATAAAGCGCCATGGGTTCGTCGACCAGGGGCACCGCCACATCTGCCGGATGACTGAAGTCGTATCCCTTCGTCATCGAGTGGTAACGCTGGGTGACACGCAGGTTCATGGCGTCACAGTTCGCCCCGCCGAGGTAAGCCACAACGTAGGCGGCATGCACACCACCATCGGTGGGCAACCCCCGCGCGAGAGCCGGGCTCTCGAATCGGACGTGGCCGTTCGGTAGCGAGACCGGTGTCACGTCAAGGGCGGTACGCGGCGCCGCGTGAACGGTGCCGAGGAACGCGCGCACGTGCCCTTCCTGGTAGCGGCGCAGAAGCCACAGCGGGCCAATGATGACGCCGGCCAGAACGGCCCACATCGCCAGGGCCAAGCCGGCCGCGCGCGGCCAGCCGGCGTCAGGCGTTGCGGCCTTGAGCCATTCCGTTCGCCATTCGCGCTTGACGATGGCGCCGGCCGTGCGTCCCGCCAACATCAGGCAGAAGCCAAGGGCCCACCACCCCACGAACTCGAGGTGGAAGAAGTGCCGCTCCTGGAATTGCAGCGCCGGGTAACCCGAGAGATACAGGACGAAGACCCCGGCAAAGAATCCAACCCGAAGGCTCCACACGCTGAGAGCCGTCAGCGTGATGACCAGCGGCCAGGGCCACAACCCGCCAATAAGCCGCAGGGCGTCGGCCTTGAGCAACAGCACCCGCTGCGCGGCCGCCGGCAGGAACTCCGGCACCACCAGCGCCGCCGTGGTGGTCGAGTGCGGCAGTTCCGTGATTCGAACGGCCGATGCATAAACCCGCGTGAGCAAATCAGCCGGAAAGGTGTTGGCCACCTCGCGAAGCAACTGGCTTGCGGTGCGGTCGTAGTCGGGACCGTACATCGGCAGGAAACGGTGCTGGCCGAGCCGGCGATCCGCGTAGTTGTCGATCATCGCGAGGGCCAGCTCGTCGCGGTACTCGAACCCCATTTCGTAAAGATGGCTGTTGTCGACTCCCAGGTCAGCGCTAAAGGCCGGCGTAAGGCCGAGCAGCACGAGATGTTGCGTTGAACTGCCACCACCGGTCTGGTAGACCGACGACATGGGCCACATCGCGACGTAAACGGCGGCAAGGTAAAGGGCGACTGCGCCGGCTCGGAGGCCCAGACGCTCGCGCGGCGCCAGCGGCAGGAACAGTGCGAACACGCCGACAAACGCGGGAATGGCAACGAGCAGGTCGTTGCGGAAGCCGATTCCCACACCTGTCAGCAGGCCCGCGGCCAACGAGAGGAGCAATGTGCGCCGGACCGTCACTTCTCTGCGAACCAGGCGAATAGCCAGCAACACCAGCGCCAGGACAAAGGGCGCCTTCGTGTAGTCGCGCAGGTGCGGAATGTTGTGGAGATGCAGCGTCGAGAACATCAGCGCCGTGGCCCCGATGGCCGATAGCGTCCGCCCCATGCCTTGCCGGAAAATCGCGAAGGCCAGCACGATGGTGAGGCCATACAGGAACCCGTAAAGCGGGGTCAGCGCGCTCCAGGCGACGTGACCGCGAAGCCGCCAGGTTTCGCCCACTGTCATCATCAGGTAGCGAAACGCGCGCTGCATCGAGGTCAGCGGACGCGCGGCCACCGCTTGGAGGTCGCCGCACGACACCTCGTCCGCCTTCCGATCCAGAAAGGCAGTCAGCGCGGGCGGCGCCGCATCCCCCGGGTTGACGTAACCGAACCCGCACGCCTCCATCACCGCGGGACCAAACTCCTGCTGGTAGAACCACGGTTGGCCACCGGCGGCGACAAACTGCGGCACATACCAGGCGGCGGTCGCGAATGCGGCCACGAACAGTCCGGCCGCAAGCGCCGCCTCAATCCCCGATCGACGACTCACGCTAATGGAGTTCGGCCTTCCCGGACCCGGTGACAATGGGAATCTCACGCATCCAGAGTTGCTTCTCCCACACACTTCGATGCGTGCGGTACCACTCGATGGTCTGTTGCAGCCCCTGCTCGAACGTCACGCTCGGCTGCCAGCCGAGGACCCGCCGCGCCTTGGCGGCGTCGGCGGTGTGCCGGAACACCTGCCCCGGGCGGTCGCCGACGTACGTGATCAGGGATTCGGGCTTCGCCATCAACCGGACGATGTGATGGGCGACATCGGCGACGCTGAGGCTATGGTCGGTCCCGATGTTGATCACTTCACCGACCACGGCTTCGCGCGGCGCGTGGACGATGCGATCGACGGCCTCGCAGGTGTCGCCGACGAACACCCAATCGCGTTGCGCCACCCCCTGCCCGTGCAGGCGTAGCGGCTCGTCGAGCAGGCAGCTCGTGATGAAGCGCGGCACGGCCTTCTCGAGATGTTGCCGCGGACCAAAGTTGTTGAACGGCCGCACGATGACTGCAGGCAAGCGGTACGTCGCCCAATACGAGTAGACCAGTCGATCCGCGCCCGCCTTGGCGCTGGCGTACGGGCTCAGCGGCTTCAGCGGATGCTCTTCGTTCATCAATGGCGTCTCGGCCGTGCCGTAGACCTCGGAGGTGGAGATGTGCACGAACCGCTCGATGCGGTCGGCGCAGCGCAGGACGGCGTTCGAGATCACCTGCGTGCCGAGCACGTCGGTCTCGAAGAAGTGGTAGTTGTCGAAGATCGAGCGCGTGACGTGCGTCTCGGCCGCGAAGTGGACGACGACGTCGACGCGCCGCATCAGGTTCTCGACCAGCGACGCGTTGCGCACATCGCCGTACCAGAACTCAATCCGGCCGCTGGCGTGCGCATCCTGGAAATCGGTGGGCAGGTTGTCGACGCTGCCGGCATAGGTCAGCAGGTCGAGCACCAGGATCCGGTAGTCCGGATACTTGTTGAAGATGTGGTGCACGAAGTTGCTGCCGATGAAGCCGGCGCCGCCGGTCACAAGAATTGTTTTCATTCCGTGGGTCCGCCCTTGAGGATCTCTGCGCTATTGTCGCCGCAGTTGAGAAGCAGGTCGATGGCCGACAGGTACGGCACGAACGGCCCGTACTGTTGCGGATAGACCGGGTGTTGATAGTTCTGCCACACCACCTCGATGCCGTGGCTCGCGAAGAGGGCCACGTCAAGGTAGTCGCTGGCCGCATCGCCGCTCAGGTAACGGGTGGCGCCGAAATGGCGGCACAGGTCGACGAGCCGCACCGACTGCGTGCCGCCGATGCCGAGCGTGGAGGTGCGGATCGTCGGGACTGGCAGCTTCAGCCATGCCGCGATCTGCCCGGACACCGCGATGTCCAGATCGGCCAGGTGCGTCCAGGGGCGGTTCAACGTGTCCTCGATCTCCGGCAGGTAGCGCGTCGCATAGGGGGCCTTCGCATAGTACTGCTTCAGCGAGGCCACGTGCTTGCGTTGCCAGTTGGAGTGGGTGTCGATCAGGGTCTCGAGAATCTTCGGTCGGCCTTGTCCGTGGTGCAACACCGGCACGGTCAGCCACAACGGGCCCGCCGGCGTCTTGATCCGGTTGCGGTTGCGCCAGCCATGCTTGTCGAACTGGACATCGTCGTAATACACGAACACATCGGCGCGGCGAAGCTGGTCGAAGAACCCTAGCCAAGGCAGGTAACCGGGCTGGAGCACGACGAGGGTCTTCGCAGGGATGGCGGTCGTCATGCGAGGTAGAGGTCGTACCACTCCTGGAACACCACGAATGCGAGCACCTTGTTGACGTCGGTATAGTCGGCGCCGGGCCTGTAGAGACGATCAACGAGGGCGCCCACCTTGGCCGCGTCGAAGAGATCGTGGCGGCGCAGGCGCGCCGGGCTCAATGTGTCGCGCACGTAGGACTGCAGGTCGCCCAGCATCCACTGCGTGACGGGCATCAGGAACCCTTCCTTCGGCCGGTCCACCATCTCGGCCGGGAAGTAGCGGCGGGCCGCCTGCTTGAGCAGGTACTTCGTGTCCCCCAGCTTGATCTTCACACGCCCCGGCAGCCTGGCGACAAAGGTGACGAGGTCGGTGTCGAGGTAGGCGGTCCGGACCTCGAGCGAATGCGCCATCGAGAGGCGGTCGCCGTAGGTCAGCACCTGGTCCGGAAAGATCGTCTTGAACTCGGCCTCGAGGATGCGGTTGAGCGGATCGGTCGCGGTGAGCCGCGCGAACGTGGTCTTGAGGTAGTCGGCGGTGCTGGTGCCATCGAGCTCGCGCCGCAGGTCGGGGTGGTAAAGGCTGCGCTTTTCGTCCTCCCCGAACACCAGGAGTTTCGCGCGCCATTCCCAGTCGGGCCCGAGGAGACCCCTCAGGTACTCCGGCCGGTTCTCGAACGGCCGGATCAGATCGGCGTTGCCCGTGCGCTGATACTCGGGGAACTGCGCCATCGGCTGCGCCAGGCGATGGGAAAGGTAGCTGCCGAAGAGCTCGTCGGCGCCGTCCCCGGACAGCGCGACCTTCACGTGACGGGCAATCAGCTGGGAGAGAAAGTAACTGGAGACGACCCCTGCGAACGGCTCGTCGAAGCAGCCCAGGATCTTCTTCAGGTTGTCCGGGTAGTTGCTGAACTCGATGGTCTCTTCGTGATGCTCGGTGCCGTATTTCTCGGCCACCCAGCGCGCCCACCGGCGGTCCTGTTCCTTGCCTGGCGTCGTCGACTCGTTCGCGTAGGTCAGCGTGAAGGTCTTGATGCGCCCGGTCGCCTCCGCGGCCATCGCCGTCGACAGGCTCGAATCGAGACCACCGCTGAGGAAGAACCCGACCGGCACATCCGACAACAGGCGGCGCTTCACGCCCTGACCGAGCAGGCGAATCAGCTCCTCGGTCAGCGCCTCTTCTGGCTGGCCGTCGAGTTCGGGATCGACAGTGAAATCGACATCCCAGTAGCGGCCGATGACCGGCTGCTCGCCCGGGCGGAACGTCAGCCGGTGCGCCGGCGGCAGCATGTAGACGTCCTTGAAAATCGTCTGCGGATGCGGGACGTGCTTGAGGCTGATGAAGTGGTGCATTGCCTCGAGATTGATCGTCCGCGTGAAGCCAGGGATCGTGAGTAGCGCCTTGAGCTCTGAGGCGAAATACAACACGTCGCCGGTGTGCCAGTGGTACAGCGGCTTCTTGCCCATCCGGTCGCGCGCCAGCAGGCCGGTCTGTGTCTTCTCGTCCCACACCGCGATCGCGAACATCCCGTCGATGTGCTCGGGTAGGCTGGCCCCGTGCTCTTCGTAGAGATGCGGCAGCAGCTCCGTATCGCAGGTGGTGTGGAGTTGATGACCCGACTGCAGCAAACGGGGGCGAAGCTGCGGGTAGTTGTAGAGCTCGCCGTTCTCACAGGCCCAGATCGAGCCGTCCTCGTTCGACATCGGCTGACGGCCGTGTTCAAGGTCGAGAATCGCCAGGCGCCTCGCTCCCAAAGCGAATCGCTCGCTATGAACGACGTGGCCGTCGTCGGGGCCGCGGTGGCGCAGGGTCGCGAGCATGGTCTCGGTGATGGCGCGGTCGCCACGACCGAACGTTCCGCTAATTCCACACATCTAGGTCATCGCCTTGGCGCGTAGCTGCCTGGGCGCAGGCCTTCGTGGACCGGAGAGAATGGCGCGGCACCGCGAACGTTCACCTGGCTGCTGAGTGCGGTCTCTCGAACCGATTTCGCCTCGACATTAACGGCAAACTCTGCGACCGGGACGTAATCGAAAGAGGTCGTTGTCGCCGACATGCTCACCCACTCGAAGACCAAGGTGGAGCCAGCCATCGTTGGGATCGTTCTCGCATAGCGCAGAAGCCGTGCCTCGAACAGCGCCCGATTACTCGGGTAGTACTTCAACGTCGTAAAGACGCTCGTCAGGGCGATGCACTCGGCAACCTGCGAAAAGCGCCAGGGTCCAGTGCGACGGAACTCCGACAGCAGCTTTCGCGCGCCGGACTGCGGTTGCTCCCACACGCGAACAAAGAAATTGACGACGTCGGCGGTGAACACCCGCCACAGGATGAGACCGAAGACATTGGCGTAGGCATCGAGGGCGCGTTGCACCGGCGCCGGCCATCCACGATGCTTCAGTTGGTTGTAGAACATGCCGACGCGAACCAGCGGCAAGCAGACCAGGTAGACCCAGAGCGCCAGGGTCAACGACGACTCAATGGCGGCGATGGGCTCGGCCACTACCGCAGGCTGGGCGCCAATCAGCTGCACTGCCTGGACGGCCCACTGGTCCACAAGTGTGCCAGGCGCGAAGAACAGCAGGCAGCAGACGATCACCATTTCGCAGAGAAAGCCCAGGCGAATCTGGGTGGCGATGAAGATGAAGCTCAAGAGGATGCCGGCGCCGCCATAGGCGGCGGTGGCTGGAAACAGCATCAGCGTGCCACACACCACTTCGGTGCCCCAGGCCATCTCGTTAAGGAAGCGGAACAGCGCGTGATCGGATGGCCACGTCTTCCAGTAACCGGCCCAGTATCCCCATTCGGGATTGGTCATGCCCAGTTCCATTCCGTTGCGCCGCCGGTAGCCGGCCGCCAGCTTGTAGAGGCCGGCCGACAGCATGATCGCGCCGAAGTCCACGCGCAGCGTCAGCAGTACCAGCTCGCGAACCGCCGGCGCATAGCGGGTCGTCAGTTCCAGCAGGAACACTGCGGCGCCGAGCCACAAGGCAATGAAGCCGGGCGCACCCATGCCCCGCGACACGCTCTTCCAGCGCAGGCGGTTGAAGAAGTAGTAGCAGAACGCCAGATTGATCGTGGCCGCAACGAGCACTTCACGGCCGAGGACGAGACTGAGCGAGGCAGCCAGCCATATCGCCAGGATCACCGGCATCACGAATGGGTTCTGCACCGCATCAGTGAGGGCTCCCGACTCCGTGTAGCCACCCCACCGTTCGCCGAGGAAATAGCGGCGCCAGTGCGGAAGCGCGGCCAGCAGCGTCACCGCCATGAGCGCGCCATAGGCCGACCGGACCATGGCCTGCAGGTCGGCACTAAGCGTGGGAAGCGAAAGAGAATCCAATCCGATCACTAAGGCGCCGCGCTCAGCATTCGCGTCAGCTTCCGCTCGGCGCGCAAGTGCAGGGCGGGATGAAGGCGGTAATACTGGCGGCCGACACCCGGCGCCTGCGGCGTGCCGGCAACGTCGTCAAGCAACATCCGCCTGGCTGCAAGCGCCAGCATGGTCTTCGTGAGGTAGTAGCTGCGCTCGCGAATCGACGCAAAGTTATCGGTGGACAGAAGCGGCACCCTCGCCTGCATCACGACATCGCCAACATCGACACCGGGGGTCATTCGCTGGACGGCAACCGTCGGTGCCTGGCCAATCAGCACGCTCCACTCCGGGGTGCCCATCCCCCGCATCTCGGGAAGGCGCCCATAGTGTCCACCGATGCAGCCCAGGCGCGCGCTCGCCAGCAGCGGCCCCCGCAGCAGGTCGCGACCTCCGGCGTAGATCAGCAGGTCGGCCGACAGCTCGCCAAGCCGCTGCACCAGATCGGTGGCATTGAAGTCGTGGACATGAATGAGGTGGCGACCATCGGGACCCGGGCCGTTCTCGACCGGGCGATCGGGATTCTCAGCCGGCCGGCTGCGCTTGTAGACCACCCCGGCCGGCGTGATGCCAGCCTCGTGGAGACAGCGCATCAGGTCCACGTCGTAAAGCGCCGTCTCTGCTTGGTCGAACGTTCCGAGTACAAAGAGCCTAGCCGGCATCGACGAGTTCTCGTTTGACGCGGCGGGCCTCGAGCAAGGCATCGGCGAAGTACTTGGCTGCCCAGTTGACCATCGAAAAGATGGAATAGCCGCCGTCGATCGGCCACGCTCCGGGCACGCCGCCGCGGATGCCTGGTTCAGGGTTATCGAGCGACTGCCGGCCCTTGAGCCATTCGACCATCTTCAGGCCCGTGTTGGCCATCGTGAGGTCCCGCAAGCGGAGGCTGTGCATCAGCCACAGGGTCGCGAACTGCGCGTTACCGGGCAGGCACGAAAATGTCTCGGTGCTCTTCCAGCCTTCGGTGAAGTAGGCCGGCAGGAAGAAACCCCGCTTCTCGCACGCCTGCATCGCGGCGGCAACGTGCCGTTCGGAGGCGGCCACATACCGCTCATCGCCGAGCCGCAGGCCGGCCTGTAACAGGCCTTCCGCGGTGTAGGCCATGGTATGCGTCAGAGGCTTGCCGTCATCCTGGAAGCTGGCGAACGGGAACCAGCCGTCAGGTAACTGCTGTCCGGCCACCCAATCGAGATGACGCCTGGCCGCCGACGCGAACGTCTGTTCGCCAGTGAGCTGACTGGTCCAGCACATGGCCCAGGCCACGCGCGTGTAATACGAGCGGGTGGGGTTGCGAGGCCCGGGCGAGAGTCCCTGGCGAAAGACGCCCGTCTCGTCCACGCACTGCACGAGGAAACGGCACGCGCGGGCAGCAGCCTCGAGGTACCGCGAGTCGCCGGTCTCCTCGAATGTGCGGTTCCACCCGAGCACGACCTGCCCGGTGTTGAACGCGGCCGGCACAGGAACGTCGGCATTCCAGAAACCTTGCGGATCGGCACCGAGGTAGCCAGCCTGGATGGCGCCGGACGCCATCTGGATCGCGATCTCCCAGTCCGCGCCTTCACGCGCGGCATCTCGATAGCGTTGGTCGCCAAGCTGGGCATACGCGTCCCAGAGCGTCGGGATAATGTAGCCCGTCGTCTCGGGATAGGGAGGCAGCCACCCGTGAACGAAGTGATACGACGCCGCAAACCCTGCCGTCCCGGTCACATCGCGGCTGCGCAGCAGCCACTCCAGTGTTTCCGTTAAATGCCGATCGTCCTCGTACGCCGGCTCCGACACGCCAAAGACGTCGCGAAAAAACACGTCGGCGTGCCCCGGCACTTCGGGTCGATGGTGGCCGAACTCGGCCACCCGTGCCGCATCGATCTCTGGTGGCGGTGCCGGGGGCGGTGCCAGCACAGCGGTGGGCACTCCCGGCACTGGCATCCCGCGCCTCGCTGGCTCCGCGTCGTTTCGGCCACGGGTCACCGCCAGGCTGAGAGTGAGGGTGCGAAACGGCTCCGGCAGATCGCCCATTGCCTGAATGGCGCGGGTGTCCACGGCCGGATCCGCAACGAGCGCCGCGAGAGCGCGGGTGCGGAACGGTTCGGGCAGAGCCTGGAGATCGACGAGCCGATCTTCGTTGACGGGATGCGACGCCGCCAGCAAACCCAGACAGAGAGTCCGAAAGGGATCGGCAAACACATAGACCGATCTCAGCTTCGCCAGATCGAGGTCAGGTCGCGCCATGACGGCCGCCAGGCACTGGCTGCGATACGGATCGTCGAACTCGCCTAGCTCCCGGAGCGTGCGCACAGGGAGTGCTGGGTGGGCGACGAGAGCCGCGGCACACTGGCTCCGATACGGTTCATCAAGACCGGCCAGCATCTGCAGATGGGCGGCGCTGACGTACGGATTGAGCGCCGATTGCACGACGACCTCAGCGAAATGGGGCGGGTCGAGGGCGCTACCGGCCCGCCAGGCGGCGCGCAGCAGGCGCAAACGCGTCTTCAGGATCTCAATTGACGTCATGGGAAAGCGTATCTTAGCGCAGTGCGACCGGCGGCCCGGACGGAAGGCGGAGCCCGGAAACAACGCCGGCCCGCCCCAGGTCAGCCACCGTGCCAGGGCGTCCGTCGATCTCGAAGGACAGCACGCGCACGTCTCCGTCGCCCGCAGCAATTCGCAATTCGGACACGTCGCATCGCACGACCGTCCCGGGCGCAGCCGGTGAGATGGCTGCGATCGGTTCAACTTGCCGTAGCACCAGCTTGATGTCGTTGACCCAAGTGAACGCACCCGGCCAGGGGGCCACCAGCGCGCGCACGAGGTTGCGGACCCGGGTGTTCGACTGCGACCAATCGATCAAGCCATCGGCGGGCGTGCGCATCCGGTAGTAGTGCGCGCGCGATTCATCCTGGGGGGTTTGCGGTGCCGTCCCATCCACGAGGGCTGGCCACCACTTGGTCAGAAGTGCCGTGCCGGCCACCGCCAGCTTGCCCTGCAGTGAAGCGATGTCGTCATCCGACTCGATGGCAAACCGTTCTTCGGCCACGACCGGGCCGGTATCGATCCCGGCATCGATCCGGTGTAGCGTGGCCGCGCTCTCGCGCTCGCCGTTGATTACCGCCCAGATCATTACGTGGCCGCCGCGATATTCGGGAAGCTTGCCGCTGTGGATGTTGAAAGCTCCGTTGGCGGCGAGCGCTGTCAGTTCCAGTGGCAGCAACATTGGGTACGACCAGACCAAGATCAGGTCTGGCTTCAGGGCCCGGACGGTCTCGAGGAACGGCGCCAGGTCTCTTCGGCGCGGCTGCACAAGCAACCGCAGTGACTTCTCCCGCGCCCGCGCCGCCACCATCTCCACATCGGCGCCACCGCGAATACAGGGGACGACTACGGCGATCGGCGTGACCCCAAGGCGTTCGAGCGTGTCGAGGGCCGCGAGCGCCAGCCGCCCGAACCCAAACACCACGACCCGGGTCGCTGACATTCGTTACTTCGCTGGAGGCAGGTCGTGCTGTGGCTGGTAGACCTCGACGTCCACGCCAAGGTCTTTCTTCATCACTTCCTTGACGTGATCCCCGGAGGTCTTGAGGACCTTCAGCCAGCCGTGCTCCCAATCGCGGACGCCCGCCAGCCACGCCGAACAGCCATTGCACGGCCACGCCTCGGCGCCCTTGCCGTCGAGGTGCAGGCGGCGGTACCAGTTGAACCGCTCACCCTGCCAGATTTCCTTGAGGCTGGCATCGTTTACGTTCGGGAAGAGGTCGGCCGTGCGGAACGAGATGTCCTGTCCGCATAATGCCACGCGGCCGAGAGTATCGACGTTGAGGCGCTCGAACGGCCACACGCACGGCTCTTTGCGCTCGCCCGGCATGTGTTTGTAGAGGTGCGGGTCCATGGCGTGACCCAGCTGGATGGTGGTGTTGTCGTCCCACGACAGGAACTTGCGCGTGATCACCTCGTCCACGCCCACGTCCTCCATCCAGAACTTCACCGCGGCTTCCATCTTCCCTTCCATGATGTCCTGTCGAATCATGGAAACGACAATGCGGTTGGTGGTCCGGAACTCCTTGCGCATGGCAAGCGCAGCGCGAACGTTGCTGACGTGGTTGTCAAACCACTTTTGCGGGTCGCGAGGCGCACCGCCGTGCGGCGGACGAACTTTCGCATAGGTCTCGGCGTCGCCGGCGTCCATCGAGAACTCGACCAGGTCGATGCCCGTCTTCAGGATGCGCTCGAGCTTTTGGCGGAACGCCGGCAGCGGGCCGAACATGCTGCCGTTGGTGTTCATCCAGATGCGCGCGCCCCTGGCCTTGGCGTATTCGACCATCTCCACCATGTGCTTGTGGAGCATCGGCTCGCCGCCGCCGGTGCAGCGCATCCACGCGCCGTACGGCCCGCACTCGTCGGCCATCTTCTCCCACAACCTGACCGGCATGAGGTCGCCGTCATGGGCGTGGTAGAACTTTCGCAACTCGGAGTTGCCATCGGTATACGGGCACATCGGGCAGCCGAAGTTGCACGGATAGATGATGGAAATCACCACCATCAACGGGAACTCCTCGGCGCCCGGCCGCAGGCCGTAACGCTTGGCTGCTTCCAGGCTGCGGTGAATGGCCACCGGCGACTTCGGGGCGATCACGCGTGGCTTTCCTTTCGATGCGACTCGAGCACCTGACGCACGACGGCGACCACGTCACCGGCATCGGCGTCGGTCATCTTGGGGTACAGCGGCAGCGAGATCGTGCGGTCCGAGTAGTACTCGGCGTTGGGAAACATACCGGGCCGGAACCCCCAGGTATCCACGTAGTACGGGTGCAGGTGCACCGCCCGGAAGTGGACGCCGACGCCGATATTCTCGGCCTGGACGGCGTTCATGATCCCGTCCCGGTCGGTCGTCATCGCCTCGGTCCGCACGACGATCGGATACAGGTGATAGGCGTGGCGGCCGTACGACCGTTCGGCCGGCAGCAGGATCTCGGGAACGGCTGCAAACGCCGCGTCGTAGATGGCCTTCAGTTCCACGCGCCGATTCCAGAACGCATCGATCCGGGCCAACTGCGGGATCGCGATCGCCGCCTGCAAGTCGAACATGTTGTACTTGTAACCGGGATAGATGATGTCCCAGTGCTTGTAGCCGGACGTGCTGTAGCGCTTCCACGCGTCCTTGCTGATCCCGTGGAGGCTCATGATGGCGAGTCGTTCCGCAAGGGCGGCGTCATTGGTCGTGAGCGCTCCTCCCTCGCCGCCACTGGTGATGTTCTTGGTCGCATAAAACGAGAACGCGGTCAGGTTGCCCGACCCGCCGACGCGCTGGCCCCGGTACTCGGTGCCGATGGCATGCGCCGCATCCTCGATCACGGCAATTCCGTGGCGCCTGGCAATGGCGTTGATCGCGTCCATGTCGCAGGCCTGGCCGAACAGGTGGACCGGAATCACCGCCTTGGTCTTCGGCGTGATCGCGGCGGCGAACCGATCCGCGGCCATGTTGAACGTGTCCGGCTCGACGTCGGCGAAGACCGGAGTGGCACCGCAATGGACGATCACGTTGGCCGTCGACGCGAAGGTAATCGGCGACGTGATGACCTCGTCGCCCGGTCCGACGCCCACCGCGAGCAGCGCCAGGTGCAGCGCCGCCGTGCATGAGTTGAGGGCCACGCAATGGGCCGCGCCCACGTAGTCGGCAATCTGCTTCTCGAACAGCTTGGTCTTGGGACCGGTGGTGAGCCAGCCCGAGCGCATGGTCTCGAGCACCGATGCTTCTTCTTCGGCGCCCAGCAGTGGCTGGTGATATGGGAGGAACGACGGGCGGCGGCTCATGGCTGGTCGGCGCCGGACTCGCGGGCGCCTGCTCTCACAGTATCGTCAAGCCGGGCGTTCTTCGCGAGGGGATTCGCGCCGCCTTCCCAGCGCGACAGCCGCTGATAGAGCGGCCGCGACTGCCAGTCGGGCGCCAGCGTCACGCCCAGCAACAGGGGAAATGCCGCCAGGTCAACCACGCGCGACGCGCCGACAAAGCACCCCGGCCGCGCGTCGGACAGCTCAAGGCCGGCATACCGCTCGTACACCGGCAACATGATCCGCGTCGGACCCGCCCCTGCCGCCGGCTGCTCGATCGTCACGGTCCTGGTGAAGTCACTGTCCGGATTGGAACGATCGTAGCGAAAAGTCACGGCGGGCCGCGGACCGCAGGCCGCTTCGTTGAGTTCCACGGCGAGGAACTGCGGCCAGTCGCCCGGAGCGACGGCCGGCAATGGCCCAAATGGATCGGCCAACGGCGCCGTCGGAGCGGCAAGGTAGGCGGCAAACAACTGGCGAGCCTGACGCGCCTGGTACCACCGTGTCGCGCCGAGCAGCCCGCCAAGACCGACGACGGCGATGGCGGTCACGATGGCGACGCGCGCAATCAGCGGCGGCGACGGACGGGCGAGCGGTTCGCGTCGGGTGAGGATACGCCGCAGGCCGCCAGCAGACCGGTGGGCAACAAAGCCGAGGGTCCACCACCCGATGAACTCCAGGTGGAAGTAGTGGCGTTCCTGGAACTGGACCGCGGGATAGCCGCCGAAGTACGCGAGGAAGAACAGAAAAAAGAGCCCAAGCCGGAAGCTATGCGCCGTCGCGAACAACAGGGCGATCAGGGCCAGCAGCGCGCCCCAAGAATGCCGGGGCGACAGCAACAGCTCACGCGTGGAGAAGACCGCCGTGGCCCACTCCCTCGCGGGCGGCGCGAGCCTCACGAATGGCAGTTCGACGACCTGGATCACGGAGGCATACGCCCGCGTCACGAAGTCCCCCGGAAACGAAGTGACGATCGCGGCCAGTAGGCGGCCGCTCTGGACGTCGTACTCGTGAGAGCAGTACCCGGGCACCGGTCCCCCGGGATTCGTCCGGCGCGCGAAGCCCTGCACGCCGCGAATCACGTAGCCATCGGCGTAGGCATAACCAAAGTCGTACGGCGCCGGCGTCAGCCGCAAGGAACTCTCGAAAGGCGACTGGAGTCCGAGCAGGGCCACGTGCCACTGGCAGCCGCCCTTCTGGTATACCGCCGACGTAATCGGCCAGCTGATCACGGTGAAGGTAGCAAGGAACAGCGCCAGGGCCATTCCCTTCAGGGCCAGGTTCTTTGCGACACCGCCATTGAGGAACCCGAACAGGACCACGACCATCAGGGGCAAGTTGATCAGCAAGTCGGTCCTGAACCCGTAGCCCAGGCCGAGCACGCCGCCGTAGGCGGCGGCCAACATCAACACCGTCTGCCGGCGGACCGGCCGCGTCACCAGCAGGCCGAGTATGAGCACCAGCCCCAGCGTGAACGGTGCTTTCGAGTAGTCCCGCAAGTGCGGCAGGTTCAAGAGGTGCATGGACGAAGTGGCCACGCCGACCGAGCAAGCAATGGCCACGGCCCGCCCCATTCCCAGCCTGAAGATGCCGTAGGCCAGCGCCGTCACCCCGCCGAACAGCAGGCCGAACAGGGGGCCCATTCCACTCCAGGAAATGCCGAGCAGTCGCCAGGCCCACCCGACGGTGTACTGAAGATAGGTCCAGGCTTCCTGATAGAGCCCCTGGTCCCCAAGGGCCATGTCGGCCGGCAATTCCTCGCAGGCCAGGCGATCGCGACGCTGCCACAAGAAGTCTTCGAGCACCTTGGGTTGATGCTGGGCGATGACGAAGCCCTTGCCGCAGGCAATCATCACCGCTGGCTCGAAGTAGATTTGATAGAACGCCGGCTGACCGCCCTGTGCGGTCCACGTGTTCCAGAACTGCGTCGCCCACGCTGCGGACCCGAACAGCAGCAGCGCCGCAATCGTCAGTTCGGCCATGAGGCGCTGCCCTGATCTGGCTGATGCCTCTGGCGCGGGCAAGGACGAAGAGTTCATCGAGGAGTCTGCCGCGGGCGCGCCACGGCCAGCAGCGAGCCGCCAACGGGCAGGGTGACGCCCCACTTGAGGAGGTGCTCCTCCAGCCGCATCACCCAGTCACACGCTGCGTTCACCAAGTCCGGCGGCGCCACCCGCGAAGCGAAGTCCGATGCCGCATCGGCCGACTGCGGCTGGAAGCGGTCGAGGATCCTCGATGCCACCATCACCGGAAGGAGCAGCGCAATGAACGATGTCAGGTAGATCACTTCGAAGCCAGCGCGATCGAGCTTGTCGAGCAATTCGACCTTGCGGTACCGGCGCTTGTGGTTCACCAGTTCGTCAAGCCTGCTCCAGAGCCAGGGGTACTGCGGGACGGTCACGATGAAGAGGCCACTCGGGCGGAGCGCGCGGGCAATCTCACTCATCGCCTTCCCATCGTCTGGGATGTGCTCGAGCACGTCGAAAGCACCCACCACGTCGAACGCCGATTGAAAGGGAATGTCGGTCGCATCCAGCTGGATGAAGTCGACATCGGGCATCTTGGCCCGCGCGTAGCGCAGGCCCTGCAAGTAGATCTCGGAGCCAGTGAGACGCAGGTTGGGAAACTGCCGCAGTGCGGCGACCACGCCGCCGATGCCGCAGCCAACTTCGAGAACATCGAGCGTCGCGGTGCGATCGGTGAATCGCCGGAAGACCTGCGTGAGCACACGATTGCGGGTGCGGCACCAGAAGCTCCGGGCCTCGACCTCTGCGGTGACGTCAAATCCGGAACTGGGATAGTCGACGCAATCCAGAGCGAGCGCCGGGGCGTAGCAGCGGATGCCCTCGATCTCCTGATAGGTGCCGCCGGACACCTTCAATACTTCTCTCGGACCACGTAGTTGGGCTTCTTCTTGACTTCATCGTAGATGCGCCAGACGTACTCGCCGATGATGCCCAGCATCAGCATCAGCATGCCGCCAATGACCAGCAACAGGATCATGATCGGCGCCCAACCGGTGAACGGCGTGCCATGGCGAAAGCGCGTCCACGCGATGTTCAGGGCGTAGAGAAAGCCCAGCAACGCAGTCGACGCGCCGGCCACGCTGATGAACCGGATCGGCAGGTACGACGAGTCGAGGATGGCATCGAGCGAATTCTTCAGCCGCTTCGCGAACGTATACTGCGACCGGCCAATGGTCCGCTTCGCCCGCGTATAGGGGATGAAGGTCGTCCTGTAACCCATCCACAGCAGGTCGCCCTGGAAGAAGCGGTTGCGCACTTCAATGCTGTTGAACGAATCAACGACACGACGTGCCATCAGTACGTAGTCGAACCCGCCTGCCGGCATCTGTGGAAAGGACATCCGGACAATGCGATAGAACACGCGCGACGTGATCCGCGACGTCCACTTGTCCTCGCGCTCGGCGCGGTGGCCAATCACGAGTTCCGAGCCGGCTTCGTAGTCACGCAACATCCGCGGGATCAACTCCACCGGATCCTGCAGGTCGGCCGACAGGTGCAGAATCACGTCGCCCGTGGCGCCCTTGAGTCCTGCCAGGATCGCTGCCATCTGGCCAAAATTGCGCGTGAACGAGATAATCCGCACCTTCGGATCCACCTCCCGAAGGCGCAGTAACTCTGGTAGCGAGCCATCGTCTGAGCCATCATCCACGAACACGAACTCGTAGTCGTAGCTCGACAGGTCGCTGTCGAGGGCGCCTTTGATCCTCTGGTAGGTCAGCGTGACCGCCCGCTCGTTGCGGTAGACGGGAATCACGAACGAGATGGTCTTGGTGGCCGTCATGGGTTCGCCTGAACGGCTTGAACGATATCGCAAATTGCGTCGACGGCATCGAGTGGCAGCGTGCCGTACAACGGCAGGCACAACACCTGGTCGACGATCGTCCGCGCTACCGGCAGGCGCCCGGGACCAGCGGATGGCAGGTCGCTGTAGCACACGTAGTCGGTGCACAAGGGGAAGAAATACTTCCGCGCCAGCACGTTGTATTGCTTGAGGGTGTCGAAGACCTGATCGCGCGAGGCACCGAACAATGCGCGATCAATCCTGATGACGAAGTACTGGCAACTGCTCGTGACGCCCGGCAGCTCGGGCATCAGCGTGAGACCGGCCATGCCCGCCAGCCGCTCCCGGTAGCGGGCAATGATCGCCTGGCGTCGCGTGACCTCGTCCGCGACGCAGTCGAGCACGGCGAGGCCAAGGGCCGCCTGCAATTCGTTCATCTTGCCGTTGATCCCCACCACGTCAACCGCTTCCTGGTTGAGGATGCCGAAGTTCTTGAGGTGGTCAAAGGCCGCCTTGTGGTCGGCCTTGGGCGTCGTCAACGCACCGCCCTCGGCAGAGTGAAAGAGCTTGGTGGCGTGAAAGCTGAACATCGACGCATCACCGAAGTTGCCGATGCCGACGCCGTTAATCTTCGTGCCGAAGGCGTGCGCCGCGTCGTAAATCAGCTTGAGGCCGCGGCGATTGGCAATGGCCTGAAGGGCGCCGACGTCACACGGGATGCCATAGACATGGACGGCGAGGATGCCGGTCGTCCGGGGCGTGATCAGTTCTTCGATCTTCGCGGGATCGATGGTCATCGTCTCGGGATCGATGTCACAGAACACCGGGGTCGCGCCGCTCCAGCTGATGGCGTGCGGGGTCGCCGGAAACGTGAACGGCGTAGTGATGACTTCGCCCCGCATGCCGAGCGCGCGCGCGGCAACGAGCAGGGCAATCGTGCCGTTGTTGAACAACGACACCCGTGGCACCGCAAGGTAATCGGCAATCGCCTGGGTGAGCCGCGCGTGCTGCGGGCCGTCGTTGGTCAGCCACCGCGCCTCCCAAATCTCCGCCAGGCGGCCGTGCAGGGCCTCGAGCGGCGGCAATAGGGGCCGGGTCACGTAGATGGGTTCGGCAAACGGCTTAATCGTCACAGCAGGTCGTACTCCCCGAGCATGCGTTTCACGGCGTCTGGAGAATTGAACATCATGACATCCAGAATCGACAGGCCGGGCACAAACGGCTGGCCGAACTGCGGATACGTCACCGGCCGCGTCTGGATGAACTTCAGCTCCACGCCGGCCGCCGCGAACGTGTCGGCCGTATACAAGGCCCGGCCGCCGATGGTGTTGAGGTAGCGGGTGGCGCCAAGGGCTTCGCACATCGCGAGGACCTTCTCGCCCGCCTTCAAGCGGTGGTCGATCGGCACGGTGGACGAGACGATGATCGGTGTCTCGATTTCGAGGTACGCAGCGGTCAGCACCAGGCTGTTCAGCAGGTACTCGAACAGGTTGCGCGGCGCCGCCATTACGATGGTCTCGATCAGCGGAAAGACCGCATCAACAAACGGGGCCCTGCGGTACGACTCGCGAAAAGGATTCAGCAACGTCGCCGGGTTAAAATCGTCGGCCAGCGACCGCTCCCTCACGTCGAGAAAATCCGACCCCTTTTTGAGTGGCAAGGTGAACGGCGCGTCGGCGCCGTTGCGAAGGAACCGGTTACGGTTGATCCAGCCCTTCTTGGTGTACTCGATGTTGTCGTACACTACGAACCGGTCCACAGCCGCCAGCAACTGCCAGTAGCCAAGGTACGGAAGAAAGTACGGCTGCATGATTCCGAGCGTCACGAGCGCATCCAGCCTACTTGCCGCCTGCTTCACACATCAGGAAGATGCTCGAGCACAAGTCCGGATAGACATGACCAAGCTGGTAGCAGCCTTCGAGGTATTCCGGCGAGATGATGTCGGTGGCCAGCAGGCGGTCCCACTGAAAGTTGGCGAGCGCCTTGAAGAAGATGCCCGAGCGGTGCACCACCGTGAGGCCGGCGGCCCTGGCATCGCGCTCAAGCGTGTCGAGCGAGTAGGTGATGCGGTGGCCATGCGCGGCCTCGGCCGGCGTGACCGCGGCATGGTGGCTGATCAGGCCCATGCGCACGGCGATCTGCCGTGACGCCGCGTTGGCATTGGGACACACCAGGAAGAAGCGGCCACCCGGCGCCAGCCACTCGCGGTTGACCCGCGCCATCACGCCAACCGGATCGTCCAAGTGCTCGAGCACGTGCGTCAGGATGATGTTATCGAACCGACGGCCCAGCGACACCGCCTCAAAGGTGCCCTGCACCACCGTCACGGTGTCGTCGAGCGACTGGCGGGCGGCGGCGACCGCCTCGCCCGAACCCTCCACGCAGGTGATGTCGGTGAAGTGCGGCACCAGCCGCTTGGTGAAGTCGCCGCGAAAGCTGCCGAGCTCGAGCACACTGCCGGGCCGGAAAAACGGCTGGAACGAGCGCAACATGAACGGGTGCATGACGTCGAAATCAAACGTGTAGGCATATCTGTGCCCCAGCGCGTCCTGCGACTCCCGATCGAGATCTCGGCTCGCACTCATCTAGTGCTCCAACACGGCCACGCCAAACCCGTCGCGGCCAAAGGCATTGCCGTTGTACAGCAGGTAAGCCCGTCCATCGCTCCAGAATACATGAGGATAGCAAAGCATATCGGCATCCCAGCCCTCGGCTGACACGTCGATTCCCGCGCGCGCGTCGTCGCGCGTCCAGCAGTGCAGGTCGGAGGAGTAGGCGTAGCCAAGTCGATAGCCGCGCGCCTTGTTGGAGCGGAAGTCAGTGGCCTGCCGATAGCAGAAGTACATGTGCCAGCGTCCGTCGACTTCGATCACCGTGGGCAACGCCTGGCACTCGTCCGGCCCGAGCGCGTCGGCAACAATCGCCTGAGCATCGCGCTGCCACGACACGCCGTCCTTTGACCGGGCATACGCGATCTTGTAAACGCGAGCCGGACCGGGATCTGACGGGCTCTCGACCCAGTTGATACCGAAGATGTACCACATGTGCCAGACGCCATCGCGCACGAGCACGAACGGATCGCCAACCAAGAATGGCTCGTTAGGCGTGGGGCCCATCACGGGCCCGGGCCCGACGCGCTCGAAGGTCAGGCCGTCATCATGGCTCACTGCCATACCAATCGCCGTTTCGACTGGCACCGAGATGCGGCGGCTCCAGCCACACGTGAAAGCGTGGATAAGGTTGTCGTGCCGAACCACGTTGATCGGAAAGATCCCGTGCTCGTCAAAGGCGCCAAGTCCGCCTTGGGGGATCACGGTGGCCGTCGACGTTCGCAGCACGCGCGACACCGTCTTGTCTACGTCGGCGAACGCGATGTGGCTCACATACTGGCCGCCGGCGTCGCGGCTCCTGGTCGAGAAGTAGATCCGGACGAAGTCCTCGAACACCAGTGCCTGCGGCGACTGTGCGAAGTCGGCGCAGCCATTGGGCAATGCGTATTGCTGCGGCTGGAACAGCAGGCCGCGCTTGTTCCACTTCACGCCAGCACGCCGTCCAGTTCAGCAAGACCAAAGCCGTGGCGACCGACACCGTTGCCGAGGTAGAACATGTAGGTCTTGCCGTCGAGTTCGAAGACGTGCGGGTAACTGATCATCTCCGAGTCCCAGCCCTCGGTGGACACGTCGATACCCGCCTTCCCATCGTCACGTGACCAGCTCACGAGGTCGGGTGAGCTTGCGTAGCCGATGCGGTATCCCTTCTCTCGGCCGCGATAGCCAAGGCTGTAGCGGTAGCAGAAGAACATGTGGTACTTGCCGTTGGCAAAGATCACGTCCGGACTCGCCTGACACTCATCGGCTTCGAGCCGAACGGGAATCAGCTCCTGGCCGTACCGGGTCCACGTCAGCCCATCCGGCGAGGTGGCCATGCGAATCCGATAGACGGGTTCGGCGCGGCCCTTGCTGGGTATCCACTTCGTGCCGGCGATGTACCACAGGCTGTAGGCCGTGCCGAACTTCCGGATCTTCGGCCCACTGATCACGAACGGCTCGTGGAGAGAGCCGCCAAGCACCGGTCCGCGGCCGTACTTCTCGAACGTGACTCCCTGATCGTGGCTGACGGCGTAGCCGATGGCGACATCGAACGGCACCGATGAGCAGCGAGTCCAGCCGCCGTAGTAGGCACGGACCTCGTCGCCGTGCCGAATCACGGTGGTCGGATAAGTGCCGAACTCGTCGAACGACCCCAGACCGCCGAGCGGCATCACGGGCTCGGCTGACAGGCCGACGATTTCGAACAGGTCGTCGCGCTTGAGATCGACGTAAGCGGCACGGCTCACGTACTGCCCATTGGCATCGGCCGCCGGCCGGCACGAGAAGAAGACCCGCACGAACGTGTCGAAGACCAAGGTCGCCGGGGCCTGGGCGAACTCCCGCATCCAGTCAGGCCGGTCGATCCGCGCCGGATCGAAGACGTGTCCCAACTTGCGCCAGGTAAACACTATAAAGCGACGCTCATGAGGTCTTTGGTGCCGCGGTCCTCGACGGTCCTGAAACCAAGTTCGTGGTAGATGGCGTGAGCGGCCGCATTGTCTTTGGCAACCTCGAGCCGGCACGACGCGAAGCCGCGCCGTTTGACCATCTCGAGCACGCACGCCACGAGCGCCGGTCCCAGCCCCAGCCCGCGGTCCATGGGATCGACCACCACCATCGTGATGAACGCCTGCCGGGTGGCGTGATCGTTGGCGTAGAACGCCACGACCCCGCGGCACCGGTCGCCCTCCGTATCGGAAAGAACTTCGGCCCGCTCGCCCAGCTTCGCGAGGTAGGCCTCGAAATCGACGCCCTCGACGAAGCGATCCTGCTGCCGCGCCTGCTCGGCGCGAATCAGTGCGGCGATCGGCCCTGGCAGCATCTAGGTCGCGCTGACGATGTGCGGTTCGGGCAGCGGAACGATGTACTTGCCCTTGAACCCCCGCTGTTTGAATTTCGGGATCAGCTCGTCGGCAATGTGCCACGACAGCAGCAGCGCGTACTCGGGCTGGTCTTCGAAAAGGCGCCCCTCATCAACAACCGGCACCAGCGTGCCCGGCATGTACTTGCCAATCTTGTACGAGCCATTGATTTCGACGACGCAATCGAGCAGCTCGCGATCGAGGCCCATATAAGTAATCAGCGTGCTCGCGCGCGAGGGCGCGCCAACGCCGTAAATGCGGTGACCAGCGGCGATGATGTCCTTCAATAGGGCATGCATGTGCACCTTGGACAACGCCACGCGGTGCTTGAAGTCCTGCATCAGTTGCGAGAGCTCGCCGGCGCCTCGCTCGTCGGCCAGCATCTTGGCCACGGTCGGCTGCACCGGCCGCGTGCCCTTGCGGGCGGCATAGACACGAATCGAACCGCCGTGCGTCGGGATGCGCTTGGCGTGGATCACTTCCAGGCCGTGCATGCCGAGCAGGTAGGAGATGCTCTCGACCGAATAGTGGCGCAGGTGCTCGTGGTAGATCGTGTCGTACTGCAGGGTTTCGATCAGCGACATCAGGTAGTGCGACTCGCTGATGAAGACGCCGTCGTCATCGAGCATCGCGAGGATGCCCTCGACGATGTCATGAATGCCCTCGATGTGCGCGAAGACGTTGGTCGCCGTGACGACGGTCGCTTTGGTGCCGCACTCCCTAACGGCGCGGGCAGCCGCGGCGGGATTGAAGAAGCTCTGGATGCTGCGGATGCCGCGCGAGTTGGCGAGTTGTGCCATGTCGGTCGGCTCGATGCCACACACCGGATGGCCGGCATTCACCCAGTTCGATAGCAGCGTGCCGTCGTTCGATCCGATGTCCACCACCAGCTCGCGGCCCGTGAGCCCCAACAGCGGTGACGCTTCCCGGTGAAGCTCCGCGAAGTTCTCCCGCAGGATCTTGGTCGTGCCGCTGGTATAGGGATACTCGGGGGGAAAGAGGATTTGCGGATCGACGATGAGGCCAATCTGCACCAGCTGGCACTTCTTGCAGCGCAGCAACTCCGCCGGATAGGCGGGTTGCTCGTGGGGGCGCTGGCCGACGGGCCGCATCTGGTTCACCGGCGGCAGGTAGCCGAGAAACAGCACCGACTCGAGGTCTGGGCTCTCGCAGACCTGGCATCGCTCCACGACCACGCTTCCGCCCGTGCCTGCCGCTCGCTTCGTCTCACTCTTCATCGCTCTCTCCTGAAACTTCGTCCCGCTTACGATTTGGCAGGCGCGAGGTGCGCATGCTCGTCATACCAGCGCGCCACCTGCGGCAACGCCGTATCCAGCGTGAATTTCGGGGCGTACCCCAGCTTCGCGATCTTCCCGATATCGGGACACCGCCGGCTGGTGCCGCCCTCCGGGAGCTTGCCGGGCACGACCTGGATGCGACGGCCGAAGCACTGCCCCACCTTCTCGGCAAGCTGAATCATCGTCACCTCCTCGAGCGTGCCGACGTGGTATATGCCGAGGTGATCGCCCCCGTTCATCGCCAACACGACGCCGTCCGTAAAGTCGTCGATGTAGACAAACGATCGGGTCTGGCGACCGTCGCCTTGAATCGGAAACGGCACCGGATCCGCGGCGGTGTCCTTCAGCGCGTGCATGCGCAAAGCAAATTGCGGGACGACGTGCTCGAAGCCCATGTCGGCGCCATACACGTTGTGCGGCCGCACGGTGACCACGCGCCGGAAACGCTGGCGGCCGTAGTTGATCGCCATGATCTCGCTGATAATCTTGCCGGCCGCATAGGAGTATCGCGGGTTCAGCGGATCGGGAATGCTGAGCGGCGCGGTCTCGTCGGTCGGCACCACCGGGGGGGTCTGGTAGACCTCGGAGCTCGACATCAGGAACAGGTCCGGCACGTCGTGCGCCTTGCAGCCGTCGAGCACATTGACCATGCCCTTCACCGCCACGTCCAACACCAGTTCCGGTTTGGTGTAGAAGAACTCAGTGCCGTTGACGAATGCGAGGTGGCAGACCATCTCGATGCCCTGGCACGCGCGCGACACGGCCTCAGGGTCGCGGACGTCAGCCGGAAAATACTCGTATTGCCCCTCGATGTCGGCGAGGCGCGCGGCGCGGCCGCGCGAGTTATCGTCCAGCACCCGCACCTGGTGGCCATCGCGCACCAGCCGCTTCACCAGCGCGCTGCCAAGGAACCCCGTTCCGCCCGTGACCAGATACTTCCGTCCGCTCACATCGACACCTTTCCACCCATCGCCGTCGCCGCGGGAATACGTACCTGCGTGGCCCGCCGGGCGCTGGCCGGCAGCCGCCACGAGCGCTTCAGGCCCCACATGAACCATCGCAGGTACTCCGAAACCCAGGGGCCCAGCACGAAGGTCGACTTGCCGCCATACAAACGATCGATCGAGACGATCGGCACTTCGCCGAGCGACAGGCCCGCCAGCTGGGCCTTGATCGCCATTTCAAACGTGACGGCCCAGCCGATCGGACGCGCCTGCAGGTCGAGAGTCTCGAACAGCTCGCGCCTGAACATCTTGATGCCGGTGGTCGCATCGGTCAGACCCAGCCCGGACAGCCGGCAGAACCACCGGTTGGCGGCACGCGACAGGACGCCGCCGATCCAAGAGCCGCCGAGCCGCCGGCCGCCATGGGCATAGCGTGTGCAACTGACGAAATCGCACCCGCCGTCCATCAAGGCCAGCATGTCGTCGATCGCGAGCACCGGGCCGACCTCATCGGCCGCGAAGATCAACACATACTTGCCGCGCGCCTCGGCAATGCCGGCACCGAGCGCATTGAGGACACCGGGGCCGCGCTTGTTGAGGATCGGCCGCAGCGTCGGGTAGAGCGGCATCATCGCCTCCACCACCGGCAGGCTGTCGTCGCCCTCGCGGTCGTACACCACCAGCACCTCGTGCGTCGCGTCGACGACGGCACGAAGAATCTTCAACATGATCTTCAAGTTGATGCCCTCGTTCCTGACGGGCATCACGATGCTGAGTGCGGGGTGAGTGGCGGCTTCGCTCATGACTGGCGCCCGGCGGATTCGACCGGGCGTGGCTTGGTCAACGGGTGGCGGAGAAGTCCCGGATGGCTCGGCACACGGCCGCAACGTCCTCGTCTGACAGGGACAAGGCCGAGGGCAGCCACGCCGACCTCGGCATCTGCCGGGAACTGTTGGGGAACTGCGCGTCCGGCCGACGGTACGGGTGCTGCGTGTGCAGCGGGTACCAGAAGGGCCGGCAGTGCATGCCGCGTTCGAGCAGGTACGTCACCAGCTCGTCGCGGCGATCGGTGATGACATCGACCCACTGCGGCGTCTCGCCACCATCGACATCGAAACCCGGCAGGGTGACACCGGCGACACCATTCAGGCCGTCACGATACCCCCGATAAATCTGCCGCAGGCGCACGACGCGCGCCTCGAGGCGATCCGCCTGGGCCAGGCCAATTGCCGCCTGCAAGTTGGTCAGCTTGAAGTTGTAGCCGAGCGTGGGATGCTCGTCGTTGCCGCCGGTGCCGCGGATCGGGCGGCCGTGGTCCTTGAGCGCCCGCAGGCGCGCGGCAAACCGGTCATCATTGGTCAGCACCATGCCGCCTTGGCCGGTCGTGATGGTCTTGTTGGGTGAAAACGAGAGACAGCCCGCCATCCCGATCGTGCCGAGTCGCCGGCCATTCACTTCCGAAAGCAGGGCCTCGGCCGCGTCTTCAAGCACCGGGATGCCGTGTTCAGCGCCGATCGCCATGAGCGCCGGCATGTCGGCCGAGCGCCCGCTCACGTGAACCGGGACAATCGCCCGGGTCCGCGGCGTGATCGCCTGGCGCACCTGCTCGGGATCGATGTTCAGCGTGACCGGATCGATATCCACGAGCACCGGTGTGGCGCCGGTCAGCTTCACCGCGTTGGCGGTGGCGATGAAGGTGACGTCTGGAACGATCACTTCGTCGCCAGGACCAGCGCCGGCCGCCGCCACCGCGAGGAAAATCGCCGTGGTCCCGCTGGTCGTCGCAATGCCGTGCTTCGCGCCGAACAGGCCGGCAATCCGGATCTCGAACGCGGTCGTGACGTCGCCGTCGTTGAGGTAGTTGCTGCGAATGACCTCGAGCACGCGGGCTTCTTCCCCGCCGGTCATTTCGGGAAGCCACCATGGAATCGTCCTGGCTGTCACGGTCATGGAGTCCTCAACTGTTCCAACTGTTCGCGCAGCCGCCGGGCCTGGGCGGTGACGGCGTCACGATTTCGGCGGCCCACCAGCCGAATCGGGCTGCCCGCGTAGACCGACCAAGCCTCGAACGGAAACGCGGCCGGCACGAAGCTCACGGCACCAATGACAGTTCCTTCGGGAATGTCATTGGCCGGCATCACGACTGAGTTCGAGCCCACCGCCGTGCAATTGCCGAAGGTGACATCGCCGAGGATGACGTGCTGTTTTACGTCGGCCGCCCCCGGCGGGATGATGGTCACGAGGTCGTTGACGAAATCGTCACTGGAACACCAGATCTTAACACCGGACGAGAGGCTGCAGAAGTCGCCCAGGGTGAACAGGCGGTCGCCGCCACCGGCCACCGAGCAGCCCGACGCGATGTGCGAGCACAAGCCGATTCTTACCCGGGTTGAGAAATAGCTGAAGTCGTCGACGATCGAATAGTCACCGACCTCGAAGTGTTCGGGATGGCGAATTCGCGAATTGGCCGAAATAATCGGCTTCCTCGCCGGGCTCACTTTCGGATCACGCCCCACACGTCCACCACTTCCACAGTCTCGGGAATGTTGAGCGTCTTGTAGGCCGAATGCGGCACCCCGACCACCACGACGTCGACCGTCGCGAGCAATTGCTCTTTGGTCACGAACGTCGGGTCGGACGCGTACTCGTCGGTGTAGCTCACGTCGGCGCCATGGAAACGAAGAACCTTGCCCAACTTGTACGACAACGAGTCGCGAATGTCGTCGATATCGGCCTTGAACGCCATCCCGAGAATGCCGACCTTGAGCCCTGCGAGCTGTCGTCGGCGGCTCAACTGCTCGACGATGAAGTTCGGCAGGCCCTCGTTCACCGCCATGGCGGCGTGGCCCAGCGTGAAATGGTTGTTGTTGAAGGCCGCGAGCTGCATGGTGTCTTTCAGCAGGCACGGCCCAGCCGCGAAACCGGCTGAGGGGAGACTCGCGGCCCGGCCGTAACCGTCCACCATGTCCTTGCGAAGGGCGTTGAAGTCAACGCCGTAACTCTCGGCGATCATGTAGAACTGGTTCGCGGCCGCGAACTGAATGTAGCGCCACGCATTGGAGAAGAGCTTGGCGAGTTCGGCCTCCTCGATATTGACCTGGATGATCTTGGGAGCGATCAACGCGAACAGCTCAGACGCCAGACGGAGCGCGTCGTCCGAGCACCCGGCAACGATCTGCGGCAGGTCCTTCAACTCGCGAATGGCGTAGCCCTGGGCGATGCGCTCAGGGCAATACGCCACCTTCCAGTCGCCGCCGCCCTGATTCAGGGCCTGCAGTACCTGCCGGCAGGTGCGCGGATAGACGGTGCTCCTGATGATGATCGTCTGGTCGGGATTGAGGTGCGGCTTGATCGTGGTGAACAGATCCAGCAACGCGCGCAGCTTAGGGTTGAGGTACTCATCGACCGGCGTGCCGACGGCGACAATCACATGGCGCGCGCGCGACAGGTCAGCCACGTCGGCCGAGAAGCTGAGCAACCCGCGCTCGAGCGCGGCCTTCAGCAGCGGCTCGGCCTCGTACTCGATGAAAGGCATCGATCCGCCGCGCACCTGCTCCATCACGCGGGTGTTCAGGTCATAGATCAGGACTCGCTGGCCGGCGTTGGCAAACACCAACGCGAGGGGCAGGCCGACGTGACCGGCGCCGCCGATGATGCAGATATCGTGATCGTAGTGTGAAGTCATGAACTGAGGGCCTGACCAAGAGGACACATGATTATAGCGCCCGGCTCCGCCGTTCGCCAGCAGCCGAATCTCATTGCACCGGCGCCGCCAGGCGCCCGAGGCTCGCCAGCATTCCCGCGATGGCGGCGACGTCTGCCGCGTTCCCGGCGGCGTAGTGCTGCTGGGAGAGGGCAACCTGGGCCAGGTGGCGGTCGACTGTGCCGCCGGTGACCAACACGCCGAAGTCGACTGGCAGGGGCGGCACGCCTTCGGCCTGGAACAGTCGATCCAGCAGCATGTAGCCCACCGGCGCCCGGAAGTGAATCGCATCCGCATACCAGCGGTAGCCGGCCGGCGCCGGCGGTTCGTCGACCACCGGATCGCCCGTCACGCTCGTGTAACCGCCAAAATCCCAGAGTGGAAAACGGGCCAGGCCGGGATGCGCACGGGCGTCGTCCTCGACGATGGCAGTCACGCCGCGGAGCCATGCCTCGTACTGCGGCCACCACCCCATCAGGCGAATCGCCTCGTAGCTGCGGGCATGGTGTGGCGAGAGGTACAGCCGCAGGTCGATACAGTGCGCGCGCGCGAGCGCCACCATGCGGCGCAAAGCGTCGAACGACGACCAGCGGGCGTCATCCTCGAACCGGAACGGCTGACCTGGGGCCGGATACAACCCGGCCAGGATGATCCGATCGCCGTCCAGCATCATCTTCAGGAAGTCCTCGCGCGTTTGGCGCGGCGTGGTCGTGGCCGCCGCCATCGGCGGCTCCACCGGTCTGGGCCCCGCGCCGACGCCAATGCCGTAGTTCGGCGCAGGCCGGCGCAGCCACGCGCGCCGGCCGACCATTGACTCTGCACGCGTGACCAACGGCTGCCACAAGACCGCCTGGGTCTCGTAAGCGTAGTCGGCCGCGAACAGACGGCGGCTCACAAACTGCGTTTGCTCTCGACGATAGTCGCCACGCTGGGCCATCGGCAGGTCGAAGAAGCCCGGCGAGGTCGCCTTGTCCGCCGAGAACATGTAGAACTCAAGCCCGAGCACCGCGCGCTTGGGCGCCTTCAACGCCACGACATGCGCGAACGCTGCTTCCATTTCCCGAAGGCTGACACCCGCCAGGCCAAAATTGAAGGCGGGGCGGCCATCCACGCCACGCAGCGGCGCATAGCCGGCATCGATGAACGACCACACCGTGGAGCTGCCGAAGATGACTGACTGCGGCTGATAGTACGCCACGTTCAGCATCTTCGCCGCGCGGGTCCCGTCGGGAACCGGCCAGGCCCCGCCGGCGGCAAACGACAACTCGGCCTCATTGGGATTGGCCGGCCGCCAGCCGGCCAGCCGGGCGTAGCCCAAGGGATCGACGGCGATGTTCATGGCGGGCACGCTGATCAGCAGGACCACGACCATCGCAAGCACGTTCAGCAGGTAGCGGCGGGCTTCTGGGACGCCGGCGCCCGTCGTCATTTCGCGGCACCTGGATCCCTGCCAAGGCTCTTGAGGGCCTGGGTGACAGCGGCCACGTCCTCGGAATGCGTCGCGGTGTAGGTTGCCTGCCGGGTGCGGGTGAGCGCCTGGTGGCGCTCGAGGTTGTCGGCTGCGAGCAACACGCCGAAATCATCCGGGAGGGCGCGGCTCGCCTCGGTTCGGAAGATGCGGTCCATCAGCATGAAGCCGACGACGGTCTTGAAGTGGATCGAGTCGGCGAACAGCCTGAAGCCGGCGGCCTCGCCGGGGACCTGCGCGATCGTGTCGGTTGTCACGGTGGTGTAACAGCAGAAATCCCAGAGCGGCACCGGCGCTTCACCCGGGTGTGCCTTCGCATCGTCGCTGAGAACCTGGACCAGACCGCGCTGCCACGCCTCGAACTGCGGCCACCAGCCGAGCAGGCGGATCGCTTCGTAGGATCGCGCGTGGTTGGGCGAAATGTAGAGCGTGAGTTCAATCCGGTGCGCGCGCGCAATCTCGACAATGCGGCGGATGGCGCCAAGCGACGACCAGCCGGCATCGTCGACAAAACGGTACGGCCGGCCGGTATCGGGATAGAGCGCCGTGATGATGATCTTGTCGTTGTCGATCATCAATTGCTGGAACTCGTCGCGGGACATCGGTGCCTTTGGCGCGCCCTGCCCGGCTGCTTGTACGGTGGGCGCGAACCACGACGCGAGGCCGGCGGCAATGGGCTTCCACAGCATCGCGGCTGACTGGTAGGTATAGTCCGCCGTGAGCAGGCGCCTCGATACAAAGCGCGCGAGGTCCCATTGGTAGCCCGGACGATGCGCGAAGGGCAGTTCGTCGAAGCCGGGGGCCGACGGTTTGTCCGCCGAAAACATGTAGAACTCCATGCCCAGCACGATCCGCGCGGGCGGCTTCAGCGCCACGACATGCTCAAACGCGGTCAGCAGTTCCCGGGCGGTCGCGCCGGCAATGCCGAAGTTGAAGGCCCGGCGGCCGTCGGCGGTCCGCAGCGGCGCATAGCCGCTGTCAATGTAGGACCACACCGTGGAGCTGCCGAAATAGACCGATTCGGGCGCGTAGTAGCGCACGTTCAGGACCTTGGCTTCGCGCGTGCCGTCGGGAACCGGCCATTGGCCGCTGGACGCGAAGGCCAACTCGAGCTCCGATGGCCGCGCCGGCCGCCACCCCGCCGCCCGCGCGTAGCCGAGCGGGTCCATCGCGATGTTCAGGGAAGGCACCGTGGCCAGCAGGGCCGCCACTATCAGGCCCATGGCGATCATGTAGCGCCGCGCGTGCCGGGAATCGAGGGACATCCTAGAACTGGTAGTAGAGGAACTCGCTGGGCTTGGTCAGGCTGAGCAACGCCACGGTGAACGTCACCGCGGCCACGAACGCCCATCCGAGCGAGGGCCGCCAGGTGATTCGGGTCGCCGCCGGCGCCGCGTCACGCGAGTCGAGAATGACGCTGAATCGCTGCATGATCTCCTGGGAGTTGGGCATCCACTGGACGATGACCAGGAGGCTGACGATCCACGCGGCCAGGGGCAGCATCGACATTTGCATCGCCGGCTCGAAGGTCACGCCGGCGGAAACCAGCCAATCCGCGAAGGCGCCCAGGGCCGGGCGATCCGACGCCGCCAGGACAAAACCGTTCAGGCCGGCCATCCCCGATACGATGTCGACGGCGCTACTGAAGGTCGTCGCCCGGAAGAACACCCAGCCCACGACCACTGCGGCGAAGGTGAGAGTCCGGGCCGCAGCGCGGCCCGCCAGCGTTGACCGCGACAAATCAGCACCGGCCGAGGCGCGCAGGGATCGCCAGGCGTGATTGATGACGAGATAGGTCCCGTGAAGCGCGCCCCACGCCACAAACGTCCAACCGGCGCCATGCCAGAGGCCACCGAGCAGCATCGTCAGCACCAGGTTGAGATAGCGCCGGACCGCGCCGCGACGGTTGCCACCGAGCGGAAAATATAGGTAGTCGCGGAGAAACTGCGACAACGTCATGTGCCACCGGCGCCAGAACTCGATAATGTTGCGGGCCTTGTAAGGGGAATTGAAGTTCGCGGGAAAGCGGACGCCGAAGATAAACGACAGGCCGACCGCCATGTCCGAATAGCCAGAGAAGTCGAAATACAGCTGGAGCGTGTAGGCGAGCGCCGCCGACCACGCATCAAAGAAGCCAACCTGAACACCAAGGCTGGCCTTGGTAAACGCCGACATGGCATTGGCCGAGGAGACGTAGGCGCCGATCCCATCGGCCAGCACCACCTTCTTGAACAACCCAATCGTGAACATCGCGGAGCCGGCCGCGAGCGCGAGCCAATCGAGCCGGACCTTGGCCAACGCCGCAAACTGCGGCATCGTCGCCTTGTGATGAATGATGGGTCCGGCGATCAAGTGCGGGAACCACGTCACGAACAGCAGGTAGTACAGCGGGTCGTGTTCGCGCGCTTCGGAGCGATAGGTGTCGACGACGAACGCAATCTGCGTGAAGGTAAAGAACGAAATGCCGAGGGGCAGCACGAGCGTCACCACCGCCAGATCACTACCAGCCAGCTCGTTGATGGTCGACAGCAAGAAACCGTAGTACTTGTAGTAGCCGAGCAGGACGAGATCGGCGACGATCGTGGCCACCAGCACGGCCTTCGCCAAGGCCGGCCGCGCCAGTGCCTGAGCGCGGACGATGCCGCGGCTCATACCGTAGTTGAAAGCGGCCGACGCCAACAGCAGTGGCACGTAGGTTGGGTTCCACCAGCCGTAGAAGAACAGTGAGGCGACGACGAGCACACCCGAGCCAAGGCGGTGGCTAACGCGCGCCGCCAGCAGATAGGCGGCCAGCGTCACGGGGAAGAACCCGAACAGGAACACGTAGGAGTTAAACAGCATGTTCAGTCCGGCCCGGCGGCGCGCTTCGACTGTTCATAGGCCTCTCGCTGAGCTGCGGTCAAGACGCGAGACCTGATGTAGCCGATCGTCGCATGACGGCCATGAACGCCGCCACAGTGCGGGCAGCGGATGTCTTCGGCCTGCCGGGGCGTCCAGCCCTTGGTCCCCTCCTCCCAATAGTCGAAGGGCTCTCCGCAATGCTGGCACTCGGCGATCATGCGTTCGGGGCGACGGACGGCGTCAACGAAACCACCGGGGATTCTCAACGAGGGGATACATATCTCGAATCGTGAAGCGGGCGCCTTCCGGTCCAGCTTTCAGCACCAGGCCGGTCGTGGCCGTGCGACTGGATTGCGGGTCGGATTCCAGTTCGGTGAAGTGCCAAGCGCGATAAGCAACGGTCGCCTCGTTGGTGATGATGGGGCTCTCGAACAGCTTGGCGGTGGGCTGACCATCCAACTGCACGGTGACCTGTCCCTGGCTGACCCTCAAGTACACGCCGAGCGCGAGGCGGTCGGTACCAAATGTCTGGAAGGTCTCGATCTTGGCCACTTCACCGGGAAGCAGCGTCGTGAACATGCCGTCCGGCGTCTCCACCACTGGCCCGGGCGCCTCGATGGTGGGCGACTCACGCAGGCCGGGCCGGAACGAGGCAGATTCACGCAACTGACGGTGGATCGCTGATTCGTACATGCCGTAGTAGCTGACCCGTTCAGCAAACGTCAGCGTGGGCTCCTCGGCCGCCACCAAGTGGCTCATCATCACGGTGTACGGGTGGTTGGGAAACCGTTCCAGCGCGGTTCTGAACAGCTGTAACCGATCCGGTGCCACGAAGTAACGCGCATACGGGTAGAAATGCGGATTGTCGGGCGCCTCGGCCAAGGCACGCCGGAACAAGTCCATCTGCAGCTTCCTCACGTACTCCGGATCAATGGGCTGGCCGGCAAACTGGGTATAGGCGCCGAGCCGCTCGAGGTAGCCAAATAGGGCCCACGCCCCATACATGCTGACCGTCCCGGGCTCGTCGCCGCCGAGAGCACGAATCGCGTCGATCTCGCGCATCAGGTCATCGGGCGAGAGGTACGCGTCCTTGTGATACTGCCCGGCATGCACGGCGCGCCACACGTTGGTCGCGTGCACTTCCTTGCGATAGCCCCGAATCCCCAACCAGCCAACGACCACCACACCGATGCCGGCCGCGATGGCCACGGCCAACGCGCGGCCCGTGGGCCGGGCCGGCAAGGACCAGTCCCGCGCCTGCTTCGCCAGCACGATGCCCTCGCGTCCCGCCAGGTAGACGATGGTCGGCAGCGCGCACCACAGCAGCGGCACGCCCTTCAGGAGATAAACAGGGTGCACGTGCATCAAGCCTAGGAACGTGTGCAAGCCGAACAGTTCCCATCCGACCAAGCCCAGCAGCGGCCACGCCGACGCGAGCACCCGCCACCTGAAGACGAGGAAGAAGATCAGCGGTACTGCGAACCACACGACCGCCGTTCCCGCCGTGTCGTTCCCCTTGTAGATGCCATATGACATCGGTGCGTGGTACACGATCTGGACCAGGAACCGCCGCCACCAGGCATTCGGGAACTCCGTCGGGTGCTCGAGCAGGGTTTCGAGCAGGAACTGTCGTCCCCACGCGGGATAGCCGTGATGGAGCGCCTGCACCGGTGTCAACTGGCGCAGGTAGTAGTCGGCATCAAAGATCCAGGTGAAGTTGAAGTCCAGGATGAAATTTCCGAAGTGGCCCGGGCGCTCGGTCAGGAACTGAACCGCGTTGACGATCTTGTACTCGTCGGCGTTGGCGGTGTTCACCGCCTGGACCGGCCCCAACAACGTGGCCGAGTAGCGCTGGTATGGCCACTGCACGGCGGTGACGAGAATGAACGCCAGCACCGCCCGGCGCAACATGCCAGGGCTCCGTCGCAGCACCGCGACGACAAACAGCATTGCGAGCACCACAGTGGCATCGATCCGCGTCGAGGGCAGCCGCAGGAAGGTGAGCAGCATCGCATAGATCGCGAACACCAGTGCCGCCGACACCTCCACCAGCCACCGCCGCCACCACAGCGAATCGCGGGGCAGTTCACACAGGAACACGGCGACGCCGACCAGCGCAAAAGTGTTCAGGAGGTTGAGCCGGAAATCGGCGTACAGAATCGGCCCGAAGAAGCCCAGGCCAAACCAGAGCGCGCCCAGGCTCGCAAACCCAACGAGCACGGATCCGGTCAGCTTCTTGGTCAGCCAGAACAGGCAGAAGACTCCAAACCACGACCCCAGCGCCAGCAGGACGACGATGTAGATCTCGGACCGGTGCAGCGCATCGATGATCCAGAGGGCCGGTGCCACCTTCATCAGCCCGCTCTGGTAGTCAACGTAGGAGTAAGAATACGACCACTGCGTCGGACACCGAGTCGTGTAGAAGGTCTGCGTTTCGCGGTTGAAGGCCCGGATCAGGCGAAACAGCCGAACCGGCTCGTAAGGCGAGCTGGCGTCGATCGCGGGCCGCTCGGCGGCCACCCGGTCCAGGAGTTCGGAGTGGCGCTGGTCGGCCCCCTCGCAGGTCTCGAATGGTCGCTGGTGCGCGTGTGAGTACACGATTCGGTCATACGGACCGAACCCTGTGTTGCGCACGTACTCGGCCGTCGCCGCGAGCACCGTTTGCGTGTCCAACGGCGACAGCGACCAGCACACCATCGCGACCACGCATGCCTGGAGCATGGCGGACGCGATCCGGAAATATCTAGAGGAACTCACTGCGGCTGGTTGGGGGAGCACTCGCGTCCGGCGGCGTTGAGGAACGACGCGCCGGACGGGAGCAGTATCTTACGCGCAGACTTGCTGCTGGACCTTGCCCATGTCCCGCGGGACGTAGTTGGGCGACGCGGCCTTGCCGATCTCGCGGCACTTGTTGACGCCGTCAATCAGTTGCCGTGCGGTCAGCTGCGTCCAGGAGGCCGTGAGGTTGGCCGCCCGATCGCTGTCGCCTTCATCCGACACCCGCGCGAACAGGTAGTCCATCTCCAGCTTGCGCGGGTCGAACAACTTGTCGCGCACGAGTTCGTGCCAGATCATGGTACCCGGCAGCGGAATCAGCATGTTGACGCCAACGTCATCGAAGCCCGCCTTCTCGATCAAGCGGTACCGCGACTCCAGCGTCTCTTCGTTTTCGCCGGGGAACCCGACGATGATGAACCCGTACACGCGCAGGCCGTGATCGTGGCAGCGCTTGACGGTGTCGGCAATGAACTCGTCGTTGACGCGTTTGCCGACGAACCGCTTCTGGCTGGGGTGCGTCGTCTCGACGCCAATCGAGGTGTATTCGCAGCCGGAACTCTTCATCGCCGTCAACACTTCGCTGTTCAGCGTGACGGCGGTCGAGAAGCAACTCCACTTCACCGGCGGCGTGAACTGCTCGATGGCGGCCGAGATACCGACCGCGTGCTTCTTGATCGCGGTGAACGTGTCGTCCGAGATCCAGAGGAAACGGTCACCGTAGGTGTTGCGCAGGTGCTCGATCTCGCCCACCACTGATTCGGGCGAGCGCAGCCGGACCTTGGTGCCGACGATCTCGGTCGAAGCGCAGAACGAGCATGTGTACGGGCAGCCGCGGCTGGTGACCAGCTCGAAGCGGCGGTACTTGTCCATCGGCAACAGGTCGTACGCCGCCAGGGGCAGCGAGTCAAGGTTGTCGACATGACCGCGAGCCGCCAGCAAGGTCGACTTGCCGCCGGTAAAGATGCAGGCACCGGGAACGCCGACCGGCGACCCCGTCTCGCTCATCGCTTTGAGCAGGAGTTCCGCCTCCGCGTCCCCTTCGCCGGTCAGCACGACATCGATCGGACCATCGGCTTCGAGCAGGCCTTCGGCGTAGGCCGCCGCGTGATTGCCGCCGGCGAACACGAACAGGTCGGACGCCCGGGCCTTCAACAACGAGGCCAGCTTGAGAGTGGGATTGTGCTTGGTGATGTAGTTGCAGGAAATGCCAACCGCATCCGGCTTGAACGCGAGAATCCGATCCGCCGTCTCGTCCATCGAGAGGTTCTCGGCGTCGGCGTCGATCAGGCCGACCTCATAGTCGGCTCGCCGCAGGGCGGCAGCAACCATGGCCGGTCCAATCGGCGGCGAGCTGGGCTCACCGTACTCGTCCCGCAGGATGTAATTCGGAACGGCGATGACGACTCGTTTCATGCGCTTCATGGATTCTCCAGGACGTTTAGACGCCCGTGACCGTCGAATTCTAGCATAAATAGCCTAGAATCTACCGGTTAGCGGCACAGCCACATTGTTCAGCGGGTGTGCCCCGAGACTCGCAGCCGGAACATCTCGCGCAGCCAAATCACTGGTTCCCAAAGGGTTACGGACGATTTCCCACCGGTGCGGTCGGTCAGCGCTACCGGGAGCTCGACCCAGGTCAGCCCGCGTCTGAACGTCCAATACAGCAACTCGGTATCGACGAAGCCCGTGCGGCTGGTCAACGGCATCGCCTGGACCTGGGGCGTCCGGAAGACCTTGAAGGCCGAATTGACGTGCCTCACCCCAATTCCCAACACCCATTTAGCCAGACCGTTGAACACCGCTGACTGGAACCGTCGGTAGGCGACGCGATCGTCAAACGAGCGATAGCTCAGGACGCAATCGTGAGTCTCCAGCAGCGGCAGGGCCTCGAGAATGACCTCAAGTGCGCACGGCAAGTCGATGGCATACCGCCACGCCAAGTCCTTGGTCGCGTTCTGGAACCCAAGGTGGGTAGCTGAACCGATCCCGTTACGGGCGCCTTCGTGGATGACCTTCAACCGGGGTAGCCGCGCTGCCATGCGGTCGCACGCCTCACCCGAGCCATCGGTACTGCCGCTCTCGACAACCAGGATCTCGTAGTCGTTGAAGTGCTGGGCCAGAAAGGCGTCGATCCGCAGGAGGTTCGGCTCGAGGATCTCGATCTCGTTGTAGAGGGGTAGGATCACCGACAGCGACAGGCGGCTGCTCATCGCGCCTGCTCACTCATGCGGGGCCTCGGGTTGCTTCGCGTTCATGTACTGCAGCATTTCGGCCAGTCCGTCGAACCGCCTGACGATCTTCGCGGGGTTGCCGGCCGCGATTGCGAAGTCCGGGACGTCCCGCGTCACCACCGCACCGGCGCCAACCACGGCATAGGTGCCAATCCTGACACCGGGCGTGATGGTCGCGTTCGAGCCCAGGCTGGCGCCGACTTTGACCAGGGTGGGCATCCGAACCACCTGGCGGTCGCTTCGCGGGTAGAGGTCGTTCGTGAACATCACGCCATGGCCGACGAACACGTCGTCTTCCAACGTGACGCGATCGCACAGGAACGAGTGGCTCTCGATCTTGCAGTTGCGGCCGATCACCGTGCCGCGCGTGATCTCGACAAACGGGCCGACGAAGGTGCCGTCGCCAATCTCACAGCCGAAGATGTTGACCAGTTCCGGCGAGAAGATCTTGACGTTGGCGCCGAGCTTGACGTCGTCGTCGATCATGCCGTGGTGGCCGCGCCAGCTGACGCGAAGAACGAGTTGATGGCGGTCGCCGTTTGGCGCACGTACGCTGCGGGGATCTCAGGGTACATCGGCAAGGCCATAATGTGACGGCTCACGCTGGTGGCCGCCGGCAGCGTGTAGGGCGCTCCCGAGTACCCGCGCTGCTCGGTCAATGGCATCGGGTAATAGATGTTGGTCTGGATCTGCTGGCGATCGAGCGACTCAATGAGGCCGTCCCGGTTGCGGGCGCACAAGCTGGCATAGACGTGGAAATTCGGTACCACGTCGGCGGCCACACGCTGGGGCGTCATGATAACCGGATCGAGCAAGGTCTCATAGAGCGCCGCGATCTCGCGACGCCGGGCATTCATCGTGTCGAGATGCCGCAGCTTGACGCGCAGGACCGCCGCCTGCAGTTCATCGAGCCGCGTATTGATGCCGTCCTCGATGAACTCGTCCTTGCTGATCATCCCGTACATCCGCCGCGAACGGGACAGGCGCGCCAGTTCCTCATCGTTCATGACGATCATGCCGCCATCGCCATAGGCGCCAAGGTTCTTGGTGGGATAGAAGCTGAACGCCGCGGCGTCGCCGAAAGTCCCGGCCTGCCGGCCGCGCAACGTGGCGCCATGCGCCTGGGCACAGTCCTCGAGAATCTTCACCGTCGGCCCGACGTTCTCGCGCAGCCGCGGCACGTCCACGACGTTGCCAAACAGGTGGACCGGGACCACGGCGGTGGTCTTGTCGGTGATCGCGGCCGCCACCTTCGACAGGTCCATGAGAAACGTGTCGGGTTCGATGTCGACGAAGACTGGGACGGCGCCGACATGCCGGAGCGCCGAGTAGGTCGGGATCGCGGTGAATGGCGTCGTGATCACTTCGTCGCCGCGCCGGACGCCAAGCGTCCACAGCGCCATGACGAGAGCGTCGGTGCCGCTGTTGACGCCGACGGCGTACTTGGTGCCGACGTAGGCGGCAAACTCGTGCTCAAAGGCCTCGACGTTGGGCCCATGCACGTAGCGCCCCGACTGCAGCACCTCCCGAATCGCCTGATCGATCGCCGCGCTGTGTTCGGCATATTGCGCCGTCAAATCGCACCGCCAGATCACTGCAGTCGCTCCTTGAAATAGGCAATGGTCGCGCCCAGGGCGCGATCGAGATCGGCTTCAGGCGGGGCGCCAATCAGGTGCCGCAGCGCGGCATCATCGAACTGGGCGCCACCGATGTCCATGACCGCCACTTCGTGCGGCATCGGCTCGCGGGTCACGCTGCCACGGCCGCTGATCGCCACGATCCGCTCGGCCAGGCCGACCAGGTCGC
>ERZ1292640.15-Hain-H43-02um-R1-15-length-178402-cov-20_pt1 | contig 102651 bp, 85 predicted proteins | sample MGYA00564404_ERZ1292640 | MGnify/ENA primary metagenome ERZ1292640 (study PRJEB36523, sample SAMEA6512636) | groundwater metagenome | collected 2019-01-08 | study: AquaDiva: Metagenomics assemblies of 32 groundwater samples
TGTCAGCCCTGCTCGGCTACCTCAACCGGAATTCTTTTCGCGTCACCCCACACCGTACTCGACCTCATGCGTGTCCATCGATCGGAGCTAGCGATGGCTCTGCTAGCCATTGGGCTTGTGGGAGCTCTCGTGACAGCCTACCTAGTGAACCTGAGACTCGACGTGCTCCTTTACGCGAGAACCGTCAACGGCATTCGGGGGTATTTTACGGAAGGATCCGGCCTGAAAAGGACTGCCGTCGTGAAGCACGTTGTCCTACCTTCAAGCACTGCAGCACCCGCCTACTGGGAACCCCTGTACTTCCTTCCAGTCGTGATCTCCTGCGGAGTGCTGAACAGCATCTACGTGGCCGGCGGCTGCTATCTGCTTTCGTCTTGCTGGTGGACCAGTTCAGTCTTGGCGATCCTGAGCATGGCACTTCAGGTTGTTAGCTACCGGCTCCTGGCTAGCTACAGGGAGCACTTCTACCTGAAGATGAACTGAGCCATCTTGCTGCAGCATGATCGTATCTTCAGACATCAAGGAACCTGCCGTCGCTTTCCTTCACCGCGCCGACTCATCCACCCTCCAACCGGCTCCCGAATACCCCCCCAGTCCCCGGGAGGAGCAGGTAAGCCTCCGGCAAGGACAAGCCGAAACGATCACAGAGGGCTTTCACGTCACGGTAGTCGTTCTCGTCGAGCTGGTAGCCGGAATGAATGGCGACCGTATGGTCCGGCGGAATGCACTTCACGGGACGGCCGGCGCTGATGCCGGTGCCGGTCAGGTGCTCGGGCTCGTACACCACACCGTAGACGTTGTTCCCGGCCTCGTCGAACGTGCTGGATTACAGGATCCGGGTCGCCCTTCTGATCGTCGGATTCCCGGCAGCATTCGTTGATCCGAAGGGTGTTCCCAATCCGACACACACGAAACCACTAGAGATCGACAATGGAAAAAGTCAGAGACCGCCGCTGAAGGTCCGAGCGAGTATGGCCGGGACGAGAGTGTCGAGTTCGTCGCTGGCTTGAGACTGGAACGTACCCAGATGAGTCACCTGTGCCTTGAGCGCTTCCAGCGCCGCCACAAATCTTCGCTGTTCCTCGAGTGACAGAATCGGAACGGGAAAGGCTCGGATGAACTTCAGGACCAGATTCTGGTTACCAACACCGCGCGTTCCTGCTGATGAGTACGCTCGCAGTCGAGGGGAATTAAGCATGTGCTCGATGAAGAGAGGATCTGCCAAATTGCGGTGCAGCTTCAGCAGAGCAAGACTGACAAATATGCTGAACTCCCGGTCCACGTCGATTGCCTTGGCATAACCCGTTGTCCCGACCTTGGTCAGCAAGACATCTCCATGCTCAGGTTTGCATCGCGCCGATAGGATGGCGTGTTGTTCTTCGGAAATGTACCTGCACGCATCGAAGCGCACAGTGCCGCCTGTTATGTCCTTGACTGAGAGGAAAGGAACGCCGCTCTCGGTGTAGCGTGGCGTCACATGAGTACCATCTGTGATCTGGCGGCAGACGCCCTCGAGGCGTCTTGTACGGTTCATCTCCGAGGCAGAATCGTATACTCGCGACCGAGCGCTGTCCAGTATCGCCTGACCCTCTTTGGCAGCTTCATGCCGATGCTCGATGGCCTTCTGGATCTGCGTAGACACTGCCGTAATCAGCGCAACGAGGCGGCGCTGGGTGGGGAGAGGAGGAAGATGAATGGGCATGGATAAGAATCGATCTTCCTGCAGACGGACACGATTGGTTGTGCCCTCGCTAGCCTTCTTGCAGAGGTCAACGAACCTCTCCGTCTTGGACAGCCAGCCGAGGTACTCGGGCAGGATGGCCTTGTCGTCGACCGTGAATGCCGGGAAGTCGTTCGATACGACGGCCCCGTCGAGTTCTGACGGGACAATGCCGATGGCCCCGTTCCGTGCATCAATCCGGGAGAGGATGAACTGGTTGGCGCGGACACGAAGCCGCCTCTCCGCAGCAATGTCAGCGCCCTTGACCACCCGGCGCAGGATGGCTCCCTTCCCCCAGAGCTTCACCGTAACTTCCCGGTAATCCTCCAGCGGATCCAGTTGGACCCATTCCTCCGAGCGTTTGAGAAGTTGACGCAGGAGGACTTCGGACCAGCCGGACGTCACGACGGCTTCTCTTTCAGAAGCTGTTTGATCTCCCCCATGAGCTCGATGATGCGGTGCTCCTTGGCGAGGATGTCGTCAACGAGTTGCTCCGGAGACATCGCCTCGAAGGGCTGGACGGATCGCGGGTTCTTGAGGTCGAGGTTGACGGAGACGAGTTTGCCAGAGTCGTCGTACTTGAGGAGGTCGCTGGCCTTGACCTTCCAGGCGCGGTCGGATTCCTTGCGGTTCTTCCACCACTCAAGACAGGGCTTGAACTCGTCGAACTGGATGGGCTGGGTCTTGGTGTAGTTCTTGCGGCCCTCGGGAAGCGGGTGGTCGTAGTACCAGATGTCGGTCGTGGGGCCGGAGCGGTCGAAGAAAAGGAGATTCGTCGGGATCGACGTGTAAGGGGCGAAGATCCCGTTTGGGAGCCGGACGATGGTGTGTAGGTTGAACTCCTTGAGGAGTTCCTCCTTGATCCGGGCGCAGACGCCGTCGCCAAAGAGGACGCCGTTGGGAACGACCATTCCGCAACGGCCGGGACTGCCATGGGACGTGGTCCCAGGCTTACGCAGCTTGCGCATGATGAGCTGGAGGAATAGCAGGGCCGTCTCGGAAGTCTGCTTATCCTCCGGGAAGTTCGCCTTGATCCCCGCCTCCTCCTCGCCGCCAAACGGGGGGTTGGTGACGATGACGTCAACGCGATCACGGTCGCCGATCTCCTTGAGCGGGACGACGAGAGCGTTCCCGGGATTGATCCGGGGCACCTCGAGGCCGTGGAGGAGGAGGTTCATCTGGCATAGGAGATACGGGAGCGGTTTGGCCTCGATGCCGAGGAGGCTGTGCTCCTGAAGCTTGCGGCGGTCGGCCGTGGATTTCACCTGGGCTTTCAGGTGCTCGAAGGACTCGACCAGGAAGCCGCCGGTGCCGGCGGCGGGGTCAAGAACAACGTCGCCGAGCCTGGGGTCCACGGCGGTCACGATGAACCGGACCACGGGGCGGGGGGTGTAGAACTCGCCGGAGTCGCCGGCCGCGTCGCGCATCTCCTTGAGCAGGGTCTCGTAGAGGTGGCCGAGGACCGTGATCTCCTCGCTGGACGTGAAGTGGATCTTGCTGATCCGGTTCACTACCTCACGGAGGAGATACCCGTTGACCATCCGGTTCACGATGCCCTTGAAAACCGAGGCGATGACATCCCGGCGGTCGCCACCGTCGGCGCCCTGGAGCTTGCGGAGGTAGGCAAAGAGGCCGGGCCCCTTCTTGCCGTCGGGGCGCGCGGCCTCCTCCGAGTTCACGAACGAGATCAGCTCGTCGCCCGTGATCCCGTCCTCGGGCGCCGCCCAGTCGCGCCAGCGGTAGGGCTTGGCGATGGCGGGGACGTACTTCTTCCCTCCCACATGGGCATCCGTCTCCCCCGCCACCTCCATGTCGTCGAGGAACTTGAGGAACATGATCCACGTGAGCATCGGGAGCCGGTCCGTGTCGCCGGACAGCCCCTTGTCCTTCCGCATGATGTCCCGGCACGTCTTGACGAGACTGCCGAGCTGCTGGGCCGTCGTCTGCAGCGGCGGGGGCGTTGACGATCTTGGCATGATCAGGGCCTCCTTGGATGAAACTCGAGCGTGTTCCAGAATGCGTTGACGATCTCAAAGGCGGCCTCGGATTCACCCGGGACGGCGGCCATCCCGGCGGCCATTTCGCGATACGGTTCCCGCCATGCCTCGGGGGGCTTCGGAAGGGTTGTCGGAAGCGGCTGGGAAGCCCTGGCCCCGAACGTCGCGCGCAGGGCGTCGACGGCCGGCTCCGGCTGAAGGCCATGCCGAATCAGGAGCACGAGGTCCACGAGGTCGCGGACCCGGCTGTTCTCGACGCCCGGACGCTTCTGGGTGTAGGCGTGGATCTTCTCCGCGAACTGCTGTTCCAGCGTGATCAGGATCATCCGCGCCGGCGCGATCCCGGCAAAACCGAGGAAATCATGTCCGGTGACCTGCTCGTGGGTCCCGGCTCCCGAGCTTCCGATCCCGACGTCGATGTGAAAGGACGAGAAGGGGCGGCCGTCCAGCACGCACGTCACCGGGTATCTCGCTCCCCCGTCCGGGTTGCCGGTCAGCATCTGGGAAGGCTCCTCGATCCTGAAAGAGAAGTACGGATCGGGGACCGACGCCGCGACGGCACGGAGTTTGGCGAGCAGGCCCATGGCATCGAAAGGCCCCTCGGCCGGCATGGACAGGTCCAGGTCCCTCGTCCCCCGGGCCTCCGTGCGCATCCGGATCTCGAGCGAGTAGCCGCCCTTGAGCACCCATGGGGCTTGCGGATCGGCGAAGAGCCTCGCGAGGAGGCGCTCAAATGCCACCGCGCGGCGCAGTCTGAGAAGGACCGCCTCCTGGCGGCCAGACAGCTCGCTCAGGCGGTCTACGAGCGCCCGACGGAAGTCCCCCGGGGTACCATAGGTTCGAGCTTCGGCCATCAATTCACCAGCGCGGGTAGCATCTGCTTGATCTGGTGCTCGACAGCATAGACCTCAAGGAACCGTTTCGCCGTCGGGGATACGGCCTTGCGAACGATATCCGGCCAACTCACCAGGTCTCTGCGAATCCCCTCTTCGATCGCCCGAATGAGGTGGTCCGGCTCCAGATTGGCCTCGACGCCGTCCAGAAGTGACCTGAGAGGGTTCGTCACCCAGAACCCGTCATGAGCCTCAGACTCATCCCAAGGAAGCGATGCGCGGTGGATGACGAGCCCCGGCGTCGGGGGTTTTCGAAAGGCCTGAGGCGCGATGACGTGGAACCGGCCTGGGTTGAAGTCCCCGAGCTCGTGGAATGAGAGCGCGGTCGCATGGGAGAAGATGATCTGGGGACGGCCGCTGCGGTCGTGGCTCCAGAGCGACCAGCGGACGAGGTCCTCGCGATCAGCGTGGGGGTGGTTGCGGAGCCGGAAGATCCCCCGGTCGAGCGCGTCCCACTTCCCGCGGGCCCGATAGTAGTGCTGGAGGCGGTACGAGTAACCCGCGTGAAGCGCCTGCTTGGCCGTAAAGCATCCGCCCTGGGTCTCGGCGACCCGGTAGAGGCGCTCCTCGAAGTCCCTGAAGTCCGTTCTCATGGCACCAGTATACTTACACACAATGTAAGTATTTGTCAACAGCATAAAGCTTACATTGTGTGTAAGTATCTAGCTCAGGCAGGAACTAGGTATAGCTGGGATTGGAGCTCAAGGACGGCGGCGCGGAGCTGGGTCTCACCGCCGAAGTGCTTGGCGATCTCGGCCACGGTCCCGTGCCGGTCCACGGGGGGCACCTTGAGGATGTCCGGGAGCCGGAACTCCTCCACGCCCTGCTCCACGTACTTGTCCAGGATCTCGTTCAGGACCTGCCGGGCCTCGGCGCTGTGCTTGGCGAATAGGTCCGGCTTGCCCCGGCGCAACATCTCGGCGCGCTCCCGGCGCGTCCGAAGCGGGAGGCTGAAAGCGACATAACACAGGAGATCGAACGGGTCGGCATCGGGCTGAGACGCGATATCGGCCAGCTTGTCCAGTGCAATGCCGTTGGTCTTCAGGGCTTCGAGGACTGCTGACCGGCCTGCCGCGGTCGCCCATTTCGCCTTGAGTTCCGCCGCGTTGGCATAGAGCTTTCCGACTTCGCGCCGCGTGTACTCCTGATAGCTCATGGCCCGGAGCCGATGCCCCTGCGGGTCAAGGTCGTAAGCGACGTTGGCCGCGATCTCGACCCGGCCGCCGTCCACGTAGAACTTGCCATACCCGGGTTGGTCCGTGGAATCTCCAGCCTTGCCCATCTCGGGATGCCGGAGGTCACCGGCCTCCGCCTCCACCCGCTGATCGTCCGCCTGGGCTTCCTTCCGGTCCACGACCCGGCCCTCCGTGTCGATCCGCTCCTCGGACACGAGGGCCGGCTGGCCGTCGAAGTCGGGGTCCGCGAACTTCCGGGTGGCATCGCCAACGTAGTCCAGGATGGTGAAGAAGTACTTGCCGTAGTCAGCCCGGACCCGGGTCCCCCGGCCGATGATCTGCTTGAACTCGGTCATGGAGCCCACCGGCCGGACCAGCGCGACGTTGCGGCAGGTGGGCACGTCCACGCCGGTCGACAGCAGGCGCGAGGTCGTCACGATTACGGGCGTCTTCTGCTCGACGTCGGTGAAATCCCAGAGGTGGCCCCGGCCGGTCTGGCCCTCGTCCGCCACAATCCGGACGACGTAGTCCGGGTACTCCCTGACGAGGTCGGCGTTGGCGTTGCTGAGCGCAAGACGCATGTCCTCCGCGTGCTCCTGGTCCACGCAGAAGACGATGGTCTTGTCCATCCGGCCGGTGGCCCGGAGGTGCTCGGCGATGTGTTTCGCGATCGTCTCCGTCCGCGCTTTGAGCTTCACGATCGTCTCGAAGTCCTTGGTCTCGTAGAGCTCGTCCGGGATCGCATGCCCGAATCGGTCGACCTCGCCCGGAGTGGGCCGCCAGCCCGCCGCGTCCACGGTCGTCACGATCCGCTGGACCCGGTAGGGAGCCAGGAACCCGTCCTCGATGCCCTGCCTGAGGCTGTAGGTGTAGACGGGATTGCCGAAGTAGCGGTACGTGTCCACGTTGTCGTCCCGCAGAGGCGTCGCCGTCATCCCGAGCTGGAACGCTGGCTCAAAGTACTCGAGGATCTCGTGCCAGTTGCTCTCGTCCTTGGCACTCCCCCGGTGGCACTCGTCCACGACGATGAGGTCGAAGAAGTCAGGCGGGAACTGCTGGTAGAGCCCGGGACGGCCTTCCCGGTTGGCGATGGCCTGATAGATGGCAAAGTAGACCTCGCGTCCTTTCGAGACCTCGCCCCCTTCGATCTTGGATCGGGCGTCACCGAGCGGGGCGAAGTCGATGTCCTTGGGCTTGTCGATGAGAATGACCCGGTCGGCAAGGTAGAGCACCCGGGGCTTGCGATGCTCGCCTGCCCGGTTCCACCGCGACGACCAGAGCTTCCAGATGATCTGGAACGCGACGAAGGTCTTGCCCGTCCCGGTCGCCAGCGTGAGCAGCACCCGCTTCTGCCCCTTCGCGATCGCCCCCACCGCCCGGTTGATCGCGATCTCCTGGTAGTAGCGGGGCGCCTTCTCGGAGGAGAGTGAGGAGGGCGCCAGCAGGTGCTCCGCCGCCTCGGTCCCGATGCCCTCCTGCGCCCGCTGGCGGGCCCAGAGCTCCGCGGGACCCGGGAACGCCGTGAGCGTCCGCTCCCGGCCGGTCGTGTAGTCGTGCTCCACGATGCCCATCCCGTTGGTCGAATAGGCGAACTTGAGCCCCAGCGTCTCGGCGTAGTCCTTGGCCTGCTGGATCCCGTCCCCCGGGAGTTTGAACGAACGCTTGGCCTCCACGACCGCAATTGTGAAGTCCCGGGTGTACCTCAGCAGGAAGTCGGCACGCTTCCCCTTCCGCCGGACCGCCGCCTGGCCGGCGGGAATGATGCGCCCGTCCGTGAAGCTCTTCTGCTCGCTGATCTGGTCGTCCGTCCATCCCGCCGCATGCAGCTTGGGGACGACGAGCTTCCGGCAGGTGTCCGCTTCAGTATCCGCCATGTCGCGCTTCCGGTGATTCTACTCCGTCTTGGGATGTCACTCGTCCGCCTGGACGCCTTCCCAGCCCTCGTGGAGCAGGAGCGGCAGCATCGCGAGCGCGGCGGCGGGGTCGGCCCACCACCACCCCAGCCACGCGTTCATGGCCAGGCCCAGCAGGAGGGTGAAAGAGAGGTAGGCGCAGACCAGGGTCTCCATGGCGTCGGCCCGGAGGGCCCGGCTGCCGATCCGTCCCGCGATCCGGAGCTTCGCGAGGCCTAGGATGGGCATCACGATCAGGGACAGTATGGCCAGCACGACTCCGGGAAGGCTCCCGGCGGGCGCCACCCCGCCCACGAGGTGCCCGGCGGCTTCCCATCCGACGTACCCGGCGAGCACCAGGAAGGACCAGCCGATGAGCCGGCGGGCCGTCCGCTCCTTCGCTTCGTAGGCCAGCCCGCGCTGTTCCGCCCGCAGGCGCCAGACGAGGAGCAGGGCCGACCCCACCTCGATCACGCTGTCGAGACCGAAGCCGATAAGGGCAACCGACCCGGCCCAGACGCCGAACAGGATCGAGGCGGCGGCTTCGAGCACGTTGTACCCGATGAGTGTCCATTCGAGGGCCAGCGCCCTCCGCAGGGATCCTGCCCGTTCCCGGCGGCCGGTCCTCCTGACCACTACTTCACCAGGACCTTGAGGAGGGCGGTGATGCCGCCGCCCTTCACGTGGACCAGGTAGACGCCGCGGGCGACGTCGAACTCGTCCTCGGTCTTCCCGTCCCACTTGACCAGGAACTGGTCCGGGCCCATGGGCGTGAACCTCCGGAGCGTCCGCACCAGCCGGCCGGACGCCGTGAAGATCCGCACCAGGATCGGATCCGAGGTGCGCGGGTACATGCGGACCAGCACGATCTCGCCCAGCCGGGTGTCGATGACGTTGCGGTCGAGGGCCGCTCCCGGATAGGTCAGCCGCAGGGGATCAGTCCCTTCGGGTGGCGGAGGCGGTGCGGGCACGGCGAGCACGGCCACGCCGACCGCATTCGAAAACGCGTTCTGCTCCGCACAGCCGCTGGAGACGACCACGAAGGCCGTACTGGATACGCATGTCGAGACGGCCACGGATCCGACGGACCCCGTGATCGTGAAGGTCAGGACGGCAGCCGGCGGCAGGATCAGCCCGGTCGCGGCCCAGACGAATCGGGTGCCTCCCCCGGAGATGCCGGTCTCCAGCGGTGGTCCGAACCCCGGCGGCTGTTGCGTCAGGGCATTCGCGAAGATCGGGCTCACGGTGTCCACGAGCGTGACCGCCGTGACCGTCGCGTCACCCGAGTTCGTCACCAGGATCGTGTAGACCAGCGGAGTGCCGGCTGGCAGGTACGCGGTCGTGGACGGTGACACGGTCTTGACCACCGAGACGGCCAGCGTCACCGCAGGCGGGCCGACCAGGAATCCGGCGGTCGAGCCGCTCAGGATCGTAGCCGCGCAGTCCGACCGCGCGGAGACGAAGCCGGTGTTCGAGACGTCCGTCAGCGCGCAGACGGCCCCGATCTTCCCCGCCAGTGAGAACGTGGCGCTGGCGCCCGGCGGGAAGGGCGCGTTGCTCACCCAGCTATAGAGCGTCCCCGATGCCGCCTGGGCGACCGGCTGGAAGGTGAATCCTGCCGGCGTCCCGGGCGTTACGGCCGTCACCACGGCCGGGAGGGTATCCGTCACGGTGACGCCGGTCAGCGTCGCCGTGCCGGCGTTCGTGACCACCAACTGGTACGTGACGACATCGCCCCACGCGGGCGAGGCCGGGATCCGGGTCACGGCAAGAGTCACCGCAGCTCCCGGCGGCACGGCGACGAAGCCGGCGAACGCGGTTGCCGTGCCCGTCAATCCGCATGCGGTGCCGACGGTCAGGAAGGACGTCGACGTCACCACCGTGTCGGCGCAGACGGACCCCGCCGTCCCCGTGATCGTGAAGGTAAAGCTGGCACCGGGGGGGAGAGTCAGCCCGCCGTCGGACCACGAGAAGAGCGTGCCGCCCGCGGTCTGCGTCACGACAGCCGGCGGCATCCCCGCCGGCTGGTCGGCAGAGGCGCCCGTCACGACCGGCGAAACCGTGTCCGTGAGTACGAGCTGGGTGATCGTCGCCGCGCCCGTATTGGACACGACGATGGTATAGCCGACCGGGCAGAGCAGGCACCCTCCCCCGGTCACCGTGGCCGTGATCGACACGCCCAGGGCCGGCGGCCCGAGCGCAAACCCCGTAACGCCGCTCACGGACGTCGCCGAGCACGACCCGGAGGCCGTCACGTACGACGAGTTCGAGACCTGCGCCGAGCAGACGTCGCCGACCGTGCCCGTGATCGTGAACGTCCAGACCTGGCCGGGCACGAGGCTGATCCCGGCACCGGACCAGGTGAAGAGGGTCCCGCCCGGCGCCTGCGCAACCACGGGGCACGGGAATCCCGACGGAGCAGCGGTCGTGGCCGAGATGACGACCGGCGACAGCGTGTCCGTGAGCGCGAAGTCCAGGACCGTATCCGTCCCCGTGTTCGCCACCACGACCCGGTAGGTCACGGAAGCGCCGGCAGCCGGAGACGCAGGGACTTGCACGGAGGTGACGCTGAACCCCGGCGCGGGCGGCATGAGGGTGAAGAAGGTCGCGTTCGTGCCCTGGGCGAGCAGGGGCGTGCAGGTACTCGACGCGGTGATGTCGGCCTCGTTCGGAATCGTCACGGAGGTGCAGGCCATCCCAACCCGTCCCGCGATCGTGAAGATCAACGACGAACCCGGCGCGAGGCCCGGCACCCCCTCCTCATTTGTTGCCAGGAATCCCCCGTTGAATCCTCCCAACGCGTAGATCCTGCCGTTCAGGGTCGCCGCGGCCAGCGCCTCGCGTCCCGTCGGAAGCCCGGGCTGCGCCGTCCACGTGTCCGTCGCAGGGTCATACGCCTCGACTGTAGCCAGGTTGATCGCACCACTGGTGCCCCCGATCGCAAAAAGGCGGCCGTCCACCACCGCGGCGGCCAGGTACCCGCGGGCCGTGGGGCAGGAGGCCTTCGTCGTCCACGTATCCGTCGCCGGGTCGTAGGCTTCCAGCGTCGCCAGGTACGCGCTGCCGTTCCAGCCGCCCACCGCGTAGATCGTCCCGCCCACGACGCCCACCGCGAGGCCCGCGCGGGTCGTCGGCATGGAGGCCTTCGTCGTCCACGTGTTGGCCGCCGGATCGTAGGACTCGACCGTCGGGTAGTAAGTGACACCGGATACGCCACCGACGGCGTAGAGCAGGCCGTTCACGACCCCGGCGGCGACCGCCGCACGGGCCGTCGGCAGGCTGGCCTTCGTCGTCCACGTATTCGTAGCCGGGTCGTACGCCTCGTTCTTGGACAGCGCGGAGCCGCTCGACCCGCCGACCGCGTACAGCGTGTCCCCGATCACGGCCGCGGCCAGCGTGCCGCGGGCCGTGGGCATGGTGGCCCGCCACATCCAGGTGTCCGCCGCCGCATCGTAGGCCTCGAAGGCCCCCGTGAAGGCGCCGGCGAACCCGCCTACCGCGTACAGCTTCCCGCCCGCGACACCGGCGGCCAGCCCGTCAACCGCCGCGTTCATGCCGGTCCGGCCGGCCCAGAGCAGGGGCGCGCCGCTCCAGGCGAAGCGCGTACCCGTGCCCGCGATGGACGTCACGACCGGGGGGGCCAGGCCAGACGGCGTCGTCGCGGTGGCGCCCACGACCGCGGGCGAGATCGTATCGGTCACGGTCACGACGTCCAGCGTCGCGGAGCCCGCGTTCGTCACCGTGATCTGATAGCTCACCGCCGAGCCCGGGGACAGGGACGACCCGGAGGCCGGCGTCTGGACCTTTGCGACCGTGATAGTGCCCGTTGCGGGCAAGATCGTGCCGCCGACCGCGTTCGAGACCGTCTCCGTCGCGCTGCACAGCCCGCCGGCCGACACGAACGACACACCGCCCGACGCTGTCGGCGCGCAGACCATGCCGATTCCCCCGGAGATCGTGAAACTCCACGTCTTTCCCGGGCCGAGTTTCAGCCCGGCTCCACTCCAGACGTACCGCGTCCCCGTGCCGGGCACGCTCGTGACCAGGGGCGTCGGGAACCCGGCGGGCTCGAATGATGTCGCCCCGACCAGGACGGGCGCGACCGTATCCACCACTAGGAGGCTCGTGATCGTCCCACTGCCCACGTTGGTCACGTCGAGCCGGTACTGGACCGGCGACCCGATCCCGACGCCGCCCGACTGCGTCTTGACCACCGCGATCGCCGTGGCGGCGGGCGCGATGAAGCCCGTCACGCCGGAGATCATCTCCGTCGTTGTGGCGCCCCAGCTCGCGGTCACGAACGCCGTGTTCGACACCATCGTGGCCGCGCACACGACGCCGAGGGTCCCGGCCAGCGTGAACGCCGCACTCGCCCCCGGCGCCAGCGGAGCGGAACTCAACCAACTGAAGAGCGTGCCCGAGGCCGTCTGCACCACCGGCTGGAGCGTGAACCCGGACGGGGTCCCCGGCGTGACCCCCGTCACCACCGGCGAGACCGTGTCCGCGACCATCACCGCCGTCAGCGGATCGAACGAGCCGTTGGTGACGATCATGGTGTAGGTGACGGGCGAGCCGCCCCCCGGCGAGGCGGGCGACTGCGTCTTGACCACGGACAGCCCCGCCGGCGGGATCATGAGGAGAACCGAGTCGACATTGACGAAGGGCAGGCCGTTGACGTCGTCCACGCCCGTCGTCGATGCGGTGAAGGCCACGGTCCCGCCGCCGTTGACGCTGAAGGTCCAGACGAACGCGGCGAGAGTACCGGGGGCGACCACGATCCCGCCCCCTGGCGGGCCGGTCTGGAAGGACACGAGCGTGCCGCCGGAAGAGTCGTAGAGGGTCGCGGTCACGCCCGACGCTGAGACCGATCCCGTATACGAAACGGTGAGGGTCACGCTCACCCATTGGCCGACGATCGCAGGATTCGGTGCGACGGTCAGCGTCGTCAGGACACTTGCGACCTCCCGGACCCGGTAGTTGTAGGTGTCCGCGATGAAGAGATTGCCCGAGGCATCCACGGCGACGCCCTCGGGGTAGTTCAACCTTGCCGTCGTCGCGTCGATCTGGTCCCCGTTGTAGCAACAGAGTCCGGTCCCGGCGACCGTCGAGATCAGCCCCGAGGCCGCGGTCACCTTTCTAACTCGATTGTTCGCATCGTCCGCGATGAAGAGGTTGCCCAACCCATCCACGGCCACGCCGAACGGGGATTGGAGCTGGGCCACCGTGGCTGCGATCCCGTCCCCGTTGTACCCCGCAGTACCCGTCCCCGCCACGGTGTCGATCAACCCGGACCCCGCGCCGACCACGCGCACCCTCGCATTACCGTAGTCCGCGATGTAAACGCTGCCCGAGAGCCCCACCGCCACCCCGGAAGGAGCGTTCAACTGCGCCACCGTCGCCGAGATATGGTCAGCGTTGAAACTCATGACGCCCGTGCCTGCGAGCGTGCCGATCTTGCCCGTCGTCACGTCCACTCGCCTGACGCGGTTGTTGCCGGTATCGGCGATGAAGACGTTCCCGGAGCCGTCCACCGCCACGCCGTACGGCCCGCTCAACCTCGCCGCCGTGGCCGACATGTTGTCCCCGTTGAAACCCGGAATCGACGTTCCCGCAAGCGTGGTGATCAATCCCGTCGCGGCACTGACCTCGCGGATGCGGTTGTTGGTGGTGTCCGCGATGTACAGGTTCCCCGCCAAGTCCACCGCCACGCCGTACGGCCCGCTCAGTCGCGCTGCCGTAGCCGAGATGTTGTCGCCGTTGTAGCAGCACAGCCCAGTCCCCGCCACTGTCGTGATCGTCCCCGTGACCGCGTCCACTCTGCGAACGCGATTGTTGTCGGTGTCGGCGATGAAGACGTTCCCTGCTGCATCCACCGCGACACCGTTGGCGGTGGAAATCTCCGCAACCGTCGCCGACATCCCGTCCCCCGCGTACCCGTAATTGCCGTCCCCGGCCGCCGTGAGGATGGTCGCCGCATGCGCAGTGGCGTGGCCCAGGACGATCACCGCCGCGATCGTGGCGACGAGCCGTCGAGTGTTCATGCTTCCCGCCGCACCTCGACGCCGTCGGACGGGAACCGCTCGTCGAACGAGTAGACCGGAGAGGCGCCCCGCGAGCGCGCGGCTGCCCAGAGCATGGCGTCCGCGAACGATACCCGGCCGGAAGGCCGGCACAGGAGCAGGCCCTGGACAGCTTCGCCCCTGTCGACTCCCCACGTGTCGATGTTCTCCTTCTGGAGGAGCGAGACCAGCTCGTCCACGACGGCCTCCCGCGGAATCGCGTAGACCTTCGTCAGGACCCAGGCCACCTCGGCGATGACGGCGTCCGTGACCAGGAGATCCCGGGATCCGTCGATGATCCGGGCCGCGCGGCCGGTCAGGGCGGGCTGATCCTCGACGAGATACCGGACGATAACGCTGCTGTCGAGGAAGCCTTTCACTTGGGGCGGGACCGGCGGTAGACGCCCCGGCCGGATTCGGCGGCCCACGCCGTCCGCCGCGCCTCGTCCCACTCCCGCCCCGGCGCGACCTTGACCTTCGTGAACCGGGTCAGACTCCCCTTCAGCGACCGGCGGTGCGGAGGCGGGGCGAAGTAGACCTCCGCATGGTCGCCGGCCAGTCTCTGCAGGGCGACCCATCCGGGCGCCACGCCCAGCTTGTCCCGAATCTCTTTCGCGATGACGACCTGCCCCTTCGGACCCACCGTGTATGCCATGGTTATACTGGACCTCCCGGAGTCTTACTCTACCATTTCCGCTCCCTCCGGGCGAGTGGCGCCCGTCTTGGTACGATCGCGGTATGACGTGCACCCCCGCCCGGCGCCGGCCGGCATGACATCCCCCACCGACGACCGCCTGATCGCGGCGTTTCCGGGTCGTCCGGATGCCGACGCCGCCGCCGGGTTCTTCAGGCGCATCGGAGCCGCCGTCGAGCAGATCGACCCCACGCCGCCGCTCGCCCTCGTGGCTGCGCCCGCGCTCGTGGCCGGCAGGGCGGACATGGCCCGGCTTGTGACGGAAGCGAAGACGGTGACGGTCGCCGGATGGGTCGATCACCGGCCCGTCGCCCGCCCCATGCCCGACGGGCCCGAACCGGCCGGGGCCCCGGAGCCTTTCGGCAGGGCGGCCGTCGTCTCGTTCCGTTCCTGCGCCACGGAGTGGTCGAAGTCCAGGGTCACGGCGGAGATCTCGGGCGACCTGGAGCCGGTGTTCCCGTACCTCAACGCCGTGATGCCCTCGGCCATGTACGGGCCGGAAACCCGGACGCTCACGTACATGGATGGGTTCCATCTCGTCACGCTTCACCCCCGGCGCGTCATGATCGCGAAGGCCACCGACATCGTGGACGCATGGCTCGTCCTCGAAGGCATCCGTGCGCGTGCCGTCTCCGTCTGGGCGGATCGGGACCGGATCACGCCCTGCCTGGAGCCCCGGAGCAAGGCCCCGGCCCTGGAAATCTGGAAACGGCTTCCGCGCACGAACTGCGGGGAATGCGGCGAGTCCACCTGCCTGGCGTTCTCCGTGCGCGTGTGGATGGGGGAAATCGGGCTGCAAGGATGCCGGCCCGTGTTCGAGGGGCCGCTCGGATACCTCCGCGAAGATCTTATCGCGACGGCCGCGGGGCGGGACGGAACCGGTCGCGCTCGAGCCCGATCCGGTCGAGGGGGATCGGGGGCCACGTCGCAGGCTTCACGCCGGGGGCTCCCTCGACGACGTTGTCGCGAATCTCGACGCTCGATGGTGTGAGGCCTTCGACGAGCTCGAGCCAGCGGCCCCCGGTCGAGACGTTGCCCACGATCCGGTTGCCGGCCGGCGCCGCGCAGGTCGCGAGACTGTAACCCGCGAGCTTCGGATACCGGGCGCGCCAGAGCGCGTTGCGGTACGGCACGGCAGCCAACCGGCGCACCATCTCCCAGCCGCCGCCCGGGTTGTAGTAGTCCTTGGCCCAGTTCAGCGCCCGTGAGTCCACGCTCACGCCGGGGTCGCAGTCCACGAAGACGTTGCCCCGCACCTCGTTGTCGCGCCCGCCCCCGATCATGACCCCCCAGGCGGCCCGCACGAAGAGGTTCCCCTCGACCCGGGTGCCGCAGGCGCAGTCGTCGAGGTAGACGGCCATCACGTTGTTGAACTCCCCCGGCCGCGATTGCGTAGGCTTGAGATCCCGGAAGAGGTTGTTCCGGACCACGGTCCCCCGCATGGTGGGATCGCGGCCCATGTAGAAGGCGCCCGAGTCCCCGGTCTCGAGGCACACGCGCTCGACGAGGTTGAACTCGATCACGTGGTCGTTGCCGCCCAGCAGGATGCCGTTGTGCGGGGCGTCGTGGATCCAGTTGTGCGCGACACGACAGCCGACGCCGTCGACCTGGACGCCCGGCTTGTAGGTCCGGGCCCACCGGCAGAAGTCGTGGAGGTCGTTGTTTTCGACGGCGTTTCCGCAGGCCTTGAGGGTAGGCCGGTCGCCGCCTTCGACCGCGATCGCGCCCTCGCCGGCACCGTACACGTCGCAGGACCGGACGAGGTGCCCGCGGCCGCCCTTGATGGCGGCCCCGAGGCCGCCCAGGTTCCGGATCGTGCATCCCGCTATCCGGCAGTTGGCGCCCCCCTCGACGAGCACGCCGTCGCCGCGCGCGTCCTCGAGGATCATCCCCTCCACCCGGACGTACGAAGCCCCCTCGAGCGAGACGAGCGGCTCCTCGATCATGGTGACCACGGTCCGGACGGGCTTGGCATCGGAGGGCGGGAGGAAGTAGAGCTTGCCCGCCGCCCGGTCAAGCCACCATTCGCCCGGCGCGTCGAGCGCCTCCAGCGCGTTCTCGAACGCGAACCGGGCCCCGGTCTTGATGCCGTACCAACCCGCGGGCGCGTGAATGGCGGCCTCGCCCCGCGCCGGAGAGAAATCCAGGACGGGATCGTGCGTGTCCGCCCAGTCGTAGGTCCAGTAGCCGTGGACCCAGAGGTCCGGCGCGGCTCCCCACCGGGCCGCTTCGGCGTCCGTGAATGCGAATCGCACGGCATCGCCGCCGGTGAGCGTCGCGGTCACGGTCAGCCAGCCCTTCGACGGATGGCGCGCGAGGGGCATGATGGCGTCGTCGCAGACCAGCTCGAGCGCGGATACGGCCCGCGGGAGGCCGAAGCCGCGGCGGCGGAAGGTCCCGTAGTTCGCCAGGCCCTGCGCGCGCAAGTCCGTGACCAGCACGCGCGATCGCACCGCGTGATCGAGCCGGGCCAGGATCGCGGGGTCCGTGACCGGGCCCCAGCCCCCGACCTCGCGGCCGCCCGAGATGCGGACCCGGCCACCCGGGGTCGACGTCCACGTCACCGGAGCCTTGGCGGTGCCGGAGTCGGACGCCGTGAGCACGAGCCCGTGCTCGAGGACGTAGGTCCCGGCCCCGAGCTCGACCCGGACCGGCTCCCGGTGCCTCTTGACGGCCTCCCGCGCCCGGTCCCGCGCCGCATCGAGCCCGCCCGGGTCGGAAGGCGTCACCCGGATCACGACCTCCGCCCCAGCGGAGTCCGCCACGCAGGCAAATCCGGCGACGACCGCCATGGCGATGAGAAAGGCCAGGTGCCGATTCGTCCGGAGACAGCCCACACGACGGGAAGACAATAGTCTCACTGTTTCCCCCTGGCCTTGCGCCACTTCCCAAGAGCACCGGGATCCTCGCCTTTGAGGTGAAGAAGCCGTTCGAGCTCCCGGGCCGACAGAACTCCGCGGTTAAGGAATACGACGGGCACGTCCAATCCGTCCTTGACCCAGACTTCCGTTCCGTCGGGACGTTCGCGTTTCTTCCGGCAACCGTTGTCCGTCAGAAAAAGCCGGAACTCCTCCGGGTCCACGGACTCCTAGGCCCGTCCGGTCGCGCTCGAGACGACTCCCCGGGTCACCCGCGGAGAGACCCAGGCAGCCTTCTCGTGACCGGAAGCCTTCCTGGTCCAGCCGCGTTCCGCCAGCACCTTGTCCAGCGTCCCCATCTCGATCACTTCCTCGATGAACACCTCGATCACGTTCTTCAAGGAGGACCTCGCCTCGCTGGAACTCTTCCCGTGGGACGCCAGCCCGAGAGCGCCGCAATCGGCGACGTACTGGCGGCCTTCCCGGAAGAGCTGAACCGGCAAGCTGAACCCCTTCAGCCGACCCGCTTCAATCAGAATCCTGCCATCCATGTGCGACCTCCGTCCCTGGAGATGACTGTATCACGGACGTCTCCGCCCATGCCCTTTCAACAGGATTCCGACGACTCATCGAGGCTGACGTCGTCGCCGAGGTAGGGATTCGTGCGGACGGCGAAGACGTAGTAGTAGGGATACTGGGCCTTGATGTAGCCGAGGTACACGATCCACTCGGCCGTCAGCCGGTCGTACGCCCGCTCGAGGTCCATCTTGAGGTGGGCCACGTCCTCGGGCGAAAGCCGGTCGAGGTCCCGGGACACCAGTTCCTCGACGACGTGAAAAACCGCGCGCAGGAGGTCCGTGAACACCTCGTGCTCGAGCAGGTTCGGATTCTGGAGCAGACCAAGCAGGAATTCGCGGCGGGGCTGCATGTAGCGGCGCACGAGCTTGAGGTCGATCCGGGAGATATCGAGGTCGCACTTGTAGCCGCGGACCGCCTCCTCCGCCGCCCTGAACTCGGCGGGCGACATCCCGTGCGTCGTCGCCACGAGGTTCCGGATCCGCTCGAGGTGCCGGTCCCGCCGCGCCAGATGCCCCAACAGGCGCTTGCCGAACTCGCTGAAAAACGTCTCGATCACCATGTTGAGCTTGTCGAGCATCTTCTGGCGCTCCCACCTGGTCACGAGCTGGTCGAGGAGGACGGTCACGAGCAGAACCTCGATGAGCAGGAATGCGACGTCCATGACCGTGTAGAAGAGCAGGTTCCGGGGGTCCCGGAAGATCAGGAGGTGCGCGGCGTACGTGATCGCGCTGAGTCCCACCAGCGCGACCGCGAACGCGAGCCGCCATCCGAGGTACTTGCGCACCGCCATCCTCAACGAACGAGCTCGAGGGCCTCGATCCAGACCGTGCCGCCCCCGGTCCCCCCCGTCTCCTGGATGATGTGCATATCCTTGATCTGGTTCAGGTCGAACACGCCTTCCTTCCGCTCCGCCGCCTCGTCCGGCCGGAGTATGAAGGTCTTGAGCGGGATCGTGAGCCTCCGGGACTTGACGGTCGCCTTCACGGTCACCACCCAGGAGTCTCCGGTCCAATCCTTGACGAGTATCCGGAAGGTTGCGGGCGCGCGGGACCGGACACGAACCGCAATGGCCTGGTAGGGCCTCCAGTCCTGAACCGTAGGAGCGAACGGCACCCCCCAATAGCCGTCGGGCGGGGACCGGAACTCGACGCGCATCGCCTTATGACCGTCTGCGCCTTCCATGGCCGCCTTGAGCGTCGCCCCCTTCCCAGCATAGGGACGAAGCGTCTCCAGGCCTCCGATAAGATCCGGGGAGCCCAATGCCACCTTGGGCGGCGCCGTTGGTGTCTTGGCTGATGCCGCCGGCTGGCCGGTACCTGCCGCGGCGAAGGATGCCACCCAGACATCGTCAGTCGCCTCGCCGGAGCCCGCGACCTGGATCGAGTCGATCCGGGAGAGGTCCAGCCGGCCGTTCTTGCCCTTCTCCTGCTTGCCCTCGAGCGTGAAGAGGTCGAACGCGAGATCGTAATCCTTGAAGACCGGCGCGGGGCGGAGCCGGACCCTCCAGCGCTCGCCGTCGGCATCGGCCAGGACGAGGGAAATGATCCGGCCGGCCCCGGACTTCGCACGCACCCGGAGCGCGTCCCTCCGGCTCAGGTCCCGGCCGACGTTGAACCCGATCCCCCAGAAGCCGGCGGCCGTGGAGGTGTACCGGATCCGGACGACGCGGTCGGACCCGGTCCCCTCGAAGGCCCAGGCCATGCCTCCGCCGCTGCCGCTGTAGGACCACGGCTGTCCGGCGGCATCGAACCCGAGCGGCTCCACGGACCGCACGGGCTCCTGATCGGACGCCAGCAACGGGGCCACAGCACTTACCCGGAGCGTGCCCGCGAGCCCCCCAGGAGCCACGGTCACCGACCGGACGTTAGAAAGCGCCAGAGCGGCATCGCGCGGAGATTCCCACGCCCCCAGTTCCAGGGATTCGAACGGAATCCGCCAGGCGATGGTTCCCGGCGTGAGCGACACATCGCAGAACCACTGCCGGCCGTTACCGTCCATCACGGTCACCCGGATGGGCACGGCCGGCTCCGCCCGGACCGCGACCGTGAACCCGTCGACGGAAGTCCAGTCCTGGCCCACCGCGAACCGGACCTCGCAGATATCGGTCGCGGAGGGCTTCCGATACGCGAGCTTGAGCGCCCCGCCACCCCGGCCGTCCCCGACCAGGAAGGCGCTCGCCGAGACCCCCGGACTGTAGCTCACCTCGTAAGGCAACTGGACCGCGAAGTCCAGCGCCACCGGTGGGGCGCCCTTGGCGGTCCCGGAGGTCTCCAGCGCCCACAGGTTCGGGAAGCCGCCGCTCATCGTGAGCATGCCGAGGATGGACCAGGCGTCGCTGAAGGCCGGCTCCTTCCTGTGCCCCAGGTACTGGATCGCCTTGTCGAGCAGGTTGTTCATCCAGGTCTTCTGGGACTCCATCGATTGCGCCGCGATGCCGAAGGCCAGCATGGCGTGCGCGACGCCCGGCTCCCCCTGCCGGTCGCCGTCCACGGAGTAGAGCTCTCCCAGCGCCGCCGGATCGCCGGCCGCCTTCTGGATGGCGAACGTCGTGGCCTGCTCGAGCATGACCCGGCCCGTGCGCCCCGGGCGCTCGCCGAACCAGAGGTAGTCCAGCCCGATGCGCCACAGGATCGACCACGGCTGGAAGGCGTAGCTCTCCGGGGGCATCTCGCCGCAATCGCCGTCGCAGTTGGCGGGGACGAACCCGGACGTCCGCTTCGCCAGACACCGTTCGATAACCCCGTAGTTGGCACGGATCACGTTCTCCCAGAACGCGCGATCGCCCGCCCCCCCGCTCACGAACAGCCCGAGATGCGCGGGCGAGAACGACGAAGGCCGGGTCAGCTTCGTCCCACCGCCGGCATCCCCGCCCCGGAGGATGAAGGTCTCCGGCTCGACGCAGGCCTTGGCAATCCGGGCCACGAGGGCGCGAGCCTCGGTCAGATAGTAGCTGGATTCCTCCCGGCTCCACTGCCGGTGGGCGAGGAGGAGGGCCAGCGCGATATCCACCTCGGTGGAGGTCGCCGCGTTGCTCCCGATCACCTTCCCCGCCGCATCCACGTGCCAGTGCATGAGCCCCTGGGAATCGAGGAACGACTGGTGATAGCGCCACAGCCCGTCGAACTGCTCCTGGGTCCGGTTGCGCGCGTTGTCCATGGCCACGAGCACGAGCATGGCCTCTCCGATACATCCCGAGACCGTGGTCCCGTCCTCGAGCATGGCGCGCCAGGTGCCGGGGGGGGCCCCCTCCCGGGTGATGAACCGGCGGCGCCACGGCTCGAACACCCGCTGGATCTCGCCAGCGATCCGATCGGCGGACATCTGGGACGCCCGGCTCCCGTGGGCGTAGTCCCGGTTCTGCGGGAACGGGAAGTTGATGATCCGGTGCGGGCCGAGCCACACGGGCAGGTAGCGGACACCCAGCAAGACGCCGGCGGCGGTGGCCACGATGACGGCCGCGGCCACGCAGGCGCGCCGGACCAGACCGAGCCGCCGGGCCCGCCACTTCACGTAGCCCTCTCCCGGCGGGCAGGTCACGAAGACGCGGACCGGCTCGGGGATGTTCTTCAGCCGGACGGGAGGCAGGAACGTGCCATGTAGCTGGCCCTGGTTCTTGACCTGCACGTGGACGACCTCGCTCATCGCGATCCCTCCGGGGTCCGCGAGCGGCTGGATCCGGGCCGCGATGTTCACCGCGTCGCCAAACAGGTCCCCCTTCTCCTCCGCGACCTCGCCGAGGTGGAGGCCGATCCGGACCTGGTAGCGGTCCTCGGGCGCGTCGGAGGCGTAGCCCGCCGCGATCAGCCGCTGGATCTTGCCGGCGCATGCTACGGCCGCCCCGGCCGTCACGAACTCGGCCATCGATCCGTCGCCCATGAGCTTGACCAGCCGGCCCCCCGCCGCGGGGATCTCCCGGCGCAGGATCTCCTCCAGCGCGCGGACATGGTGCATGGCGCGCGCCTCGTCCCGGGCCATGAGCGCGCTGTAGCCCACCATGTCGAGGAACATGACGACCGCGAGATGGCGGGTCTGCTCGGGCTGTGGTTCGCGAGGTTCGGGGACAGCAGGCACGGTTCGTCTATGATCCGGCCTCGGCGACGGCCAGTCAACCACCCAACCGACCCCTCAAATCCCACCCTTGACAGCCCGTCCGCATCGGGCGTAGCCTGCAATTGAGGCCGAAGGGCGGCCGCCGGTCCACGGAAAGGGGAGAACCCCACCTAGAGCGCAGCACAATCGAGGGTTCTGGAACCTTCTTTCGCCGCGGCGTCGTGGACCGCCGGGTAACCTGTGAAGGAGGTTCCCATGAGTCCGCCAAACGTCCTGCCTTCCCGCCCCAATCTCGAGCACCTCAAGGATCAGGCCGATGACCTGCGCCGGGCCTACGTCCGACGGGACCCCGATGCCATTAGCCGGGTCGCCGCCGTCCATCTGGACCCAAGCGTCGACGCCGCCGCCACCGGCCCCGAAACTCCCGACCTGCCCCAGGCCCGCGCCCTCCTCGTGGTCGCCCGCGAGTACGGGTATCCGAGCTGGCCGGCCCTGAAGGCGTTCGTCGAAAACAAGGAGACCACCATGAAGACCCTGACTCCCGCCGATCGTCGCGAACTCTACACGTTCAGCCTCCGGCTCGCCTCATTCCTGCGGATCGGCGTGCCCATCCTGGACGGGCTCGAAGCCTGCGCCCAGGCGGCGAAGGATCCGGAGTTCGCCAAAGCCGTCCGCGACATTCGGGCCAAGCTGAAGGAAGGAGAGAGCCTCGCAGCGCGGATGCTCGAGCATCCGCGTTGGTTCAAGAGTGTGTACGTGCAGATGATCGCGGCCGGCCAGGAGACCGGGCAGCTCGACGTGATGGTCGAGAAGTTGGCCGCCTACCTCGAGTCCGACGAGCCCACGTCCGTCATGGCGGCGTTCGCCAGGCAGTTGGCCACCATGGTCGGGGCGGGCCTGCCGCTGGTCCAGTCGCTCGCGATCATCTCCGAACAGGCCGACGATGCCGCGCTCGTAGCGGCGCTGAGGGCGGTGGTCGACGATCTCAAGGGAGGTGCGGCCTTCGCAGAGGCACTGGCCAAGCACCCGGCCGTGTTCGACGCCACGTTCGTGTTCATGGCCAAGGCCGGTGACATCAGCGGGGCACTCGACAAGGCGCTGGACCGGCTCGCCACGGACCTCGAACGGCAGGACGCCTACGGAAGGAAGGCGAAGTCAGCCTGAGATCGAGCCGGGTCCCAAGGCCTGCACCAGGGGATCGAATCCCTCGGGGGAAAGCCCCTGGTGCAGGTGCCGGATCCAGCCCTCGGCGGATACGAAACGCCCCGACAGCTTCCCCGCCGCGCGACCCATCGCTTCCATGGAATCGAGGTAGGAGTCCATGCCCTGGCTCACGTCGAGCCATTCCTTCTGGCTCTTGTGGCAGGCGAGCATCTCCCGCTTCTCCCAGGTCACCGATGAGACATCGACGAGGAAGTCCGGCGCGACCGGCCTATTCAGCGGGCCCTTCAACCCCAGCGGCAGGGCGTGGTAGACGGCCACCGGCCCCTCGACGGGCGGGAACGGCGGGTCCACGGGAAAGTTGCGCATGCCCCGGCAGAAGGCCCCCGTGATCGCGAGCCGGCACGTGTTCTGGTGGTCCTCCATGTACTCATCGGGGCCGTGCGTGAGCACGATCTCGGGGGCCACATCGCGGATCACGGAGCCGACCTTGGCGAGGATGCCGGGCTCGTAGAAGATGGCGATGTCGGGAGCGAAGGGCCCGTGGTGCGCGGCCCCGATAACCCCGGCGGCGGCCCGCGTCTCCTTGAGCCGGACGGCCGCGATCTCGTCAGCGGAGAGGGTCGCGGTCCCGCACGACCCGTTCCCGACGACCAGGCAGTGCAGCTCGTACCCGGCTTTCCCCAGCAGGATCAGGGTCCCGGCCATCATGAACTCGATGTCGTCCGGGTGCGCCCCGACCGCGAGGACTCGTCTGGCCATGGCCTCCCGGATCAATGCATCTCGGCGTCGCAGGAGCCGATCGCGGAGCGCAGGAAGTTGAACTGCACGTTCGGATGGCCCGCGAGCAGGGACATGGGCACCGCCGAGTCCTCGATCTTCCTCGAGATCATATGGGTCGTGAGCCGCATCCCGAATGGGTTGTCGTGCATCCCGGCGTGCCAGATCGAGACCTTATCCGCCCGCCAGGTCTCGACCGGCCCGACCGAGATCGCCTGATGGGGCACGTTCTGGACCACGCCCCCGCCCGAGGTCCGCGCGTTCTGCATCAGCGTCATCGGGTGCAGGTCCACGACCCGGGTCGTGAGCTTGCGGTATTCGGCCGGCGGCGGCGGCTCGTCCTTCCACCGGCCCTCGCGCTTCGGGGGATCGTTGAACGCCCAGTGCTTGACCTCCCCCTGCCCGCCCTGCATGATCCGGCACTTGGCTGTGGCCCAACTCGCGATGTAGGGGCCGGCGTCCATCCCGGGGAAGTGCAGGTTCGCGGCCGGCATGCGGAGCCTGGGGTCGATCCGGTTGAAGCACAGATCCATGTCGGCCCGGGCAAATCCCATCGGATGGTCCATCCCCGCGGCCTTCCCGTCCACGACCCACTCGTCCATGCCCCAGAAGTGGCAGTGCCGGAGATCGAGTCCCAGCGCGTTCACGAGCCGCGCGACGAGTGGCAGTTGTTCCGTGGGGCCGATGGGTCCGCAGATCCCGGCCGGCTCGGCCTCGGTCGCCGTCCGCCACGCGGCGATGTACTCGAGCGCCTCGGCGAGGTAGAACTCCTCGGGCGTGTCGTATATCGCGATCGCGAACCCCGGCCGGGCCATCCCGGGGAAGTCCGTGGGCTTCAGCCGCGCCGCGTCGTCCAGGATCCGGCGATCCAGGGTCGTGTAATCCCACCACTCGGGCGCGACGCGGCTGAGCGGTCTCATGCGCGCACTCCTCTAGAACGCGAGGCCCAGCGCCCGGGCGATCAACTGTGGCACCTCGGTGTTGTCGTGCGCGCCCGCGAACGCCTTCGACCCAGGGCCGTACGCGAACAGCGGCACCCTCGTATCCGTGTGGCCCTTGGTCGTGAAAGCCAGCTTGAGCGTGGACGCAGTCGATCCCTCGACCGTGACTCCCCCGGTCTCGTGATCGGCCGTCACCACGACCAGGACGTCGCCCTTCTTCTTCGCATACGCGAGAGCGGCCTTGACGGTGTCGTCGAACCACGCCATCTGCCGGTACAGGCCCTCCGCGTCGTTCCCGTGGGCCGCCCAGTCGATCTGGCTCCCCTCGACCATGAGGAAGAACCCCTGCGGACCGCGGCCCAGCAGGTCGAACGCCTTCCCCGCCATCTCCGCCAGCGTGGGCTCCGCCGGGGTGTTCTCCATCGCCCCCGGCTCGAAGAGCCCCAGGACGAAGGGGCCGGATGCGCCGGCCAGCTCGCCCTTCTTCTCGATCCGGACGTAGCCGACCCGGGCGGCCTCATCCCAGGGCAGGCGGCGGTCCGGAAGGCCGGCGTCCGGATCGCTGATGCGCCCCCGGTAGCCGAACGAGTACTCGCGGCCCGCGTCCACCGGCACCGTCTGGTCGCAGCCGCCGCCGGGCGCGACCCGGAGCGCCATCGACGCGCCGTCGCGCACGACCTCGCATCCGCTCCAGAGGTTCCATCCGCTCGCATCGCCCTTCTCGAAGTCCGCGTTCACCAGCCGCGTCGCCGAGTCCCCCTTCTTGGGGCTTAGCGTGAAGTCGTCGAAGAACGCGTTGAGACTGCCTCCCCGCCAGATCCAGACGTTCGCCGACGCCGCCCCCGGCGGGGTCAGCACGGTCCGCTCCGATTCCTCCCCGGTCTTGTGCCGCATCCGTTCGCTCCAGCCGGACAGCTTCGTGCCCGCCGCGTCCTTGAAATCCACGCCGATCCAGGCGTCGCCCTGGGGCTCGAGGAAGAAGCTCTTGCCGCCGCCGAGCAGGACGTTCACCCGGCTCGCGACAAGCTGGGAAGCGATGTCGTACTCCGATCCCCGGCTGGAAACGTGCGACGCGAAACCGGCTGGCGTCGCATGCGTGATGGACGAGGTCGCGACCAGCCCGGTCGATTTCCCGGCGTCCCGGCAGGCCTCGAGGATCGAGCGGACCAAGGAGCCGTCCTGGGTCATCCCGATCATTCCGTTCTTCGTCTTGTAGCCGGAGGCCAGCGCCGTGGCCGCCGCGGCGGAATCCGTCACGCCGCCCCCGAAAGAGGTCGTACACAGGACGCCCTTGACCGGCAAGCCCTGCATGACGAGCTTGCCGTCGCGGCCGTGCAGCTTGATGCTGGCCGCCCTGACCGTCATCGGCCCCATGCCGTCGCCAATGAGGACGATCACACTTTTCGCCGCGCTCCAGGCCGGTCCGGCCAGCAGGGCGACGGTGAGGGCGAAGAAGAGAGGGATGCCGGTGCGGGAACGGTATGCGCGAATGTTCATGTCAACGAGGATATCAGACCTGTGCCATCATGGGGACATGCGCGCCTGGCTCGCCCACACTTTCCGGTCGCTCAGCCACCGGAATTACCGCCTCTACTGGGTCGGACAGGGCATCTCGATGACCGGCAACTGGATGCAGGGCACGGCCCAGATGTGGCTCGTCTACCGCCTTACGCATTCGTCGCTGCTCCTCGGCCTGACCGGGTTCATGAGCCAGATCCCGATGTTCCTGTTCGGCCTGCTGGGCGGAGCCACCGCCGACCGGTACCCGAAGAAGCGCATCCTGTACCTGACCCAGTCGCTCTCGGCCCTCCAATCCGTCGTCCTCGCGGCCCTCGTGCTCACGGACACGGTCCAGGTCTGGCACGTCCTCGTCCTCGCCGCCGTCCTCGGCGTCCTGAACGCGTTCGACATGCCCACGCGGCAGTCGTTCGTCATCGAGACCGTGGACCGCCGGGTGCTCGGGAACGCGATCGCGCTCAACTCGTTCAACGTCAATCTCTCGCGCATGATCGGCCCGGCCGTCGCGGGACTCTGCATCGCCTCATGGGGCGAGGGAGTCTGCTTCCTCCTGAACGCCCTCTCCTTCGCCGCCGTTCTCGCGAGCCTCGCCCGGATGGACCCGACCCACCCGCCTAGGGCGGCCCGGCCGCGCGGCTCCCCGCTCGACGCGATTCTGCGGGGCCTTGCGTACGTCCGCTCCCGCCCCGCCATCAGCCGGCCGCTCGTGAACGTCGGCCTTATGAGCCTCGTCGCATTCCCCTACGCCGTCCTCATGCCCGTGTTCGCCCGCGACATCCTCCACGGGGGGCCGAGGGCGCTGGGCACTCTCATGTCCTCGATCGGGATCGGGGCCGTCGTCGGGGCCTTCGCCCTGGCCCGTCGCGAGAGCCCGAAGGGGCTCGGCCGGATCGTGGGGCTCTCTACGGCGCTCTTCGGCTCGACTCTCGTCCTCTTCGCGCTCTCGCGCAGCCTCCCGCTCAGCATGGCCCTGCTCGCGCTCATGGGGTACGGGATGGTGAGCGCGCTCGCGGGCACGAACACGCTGCTCCAGGCGCTGACCTCGGACGACATGCGCGGCCGGGTCATGAGCCTGCACGGCATGATGTTCATCGGGGTGGCGCCGTTCGGCGCGCTCCTCGCGGGCGCCGGCGCCGCCCGGTTCGGCGCCCCCGCGACGGTCGCCGTCGGCGGCGCGATCTGCGCGGCGGCGGGCGCGTGGTTCCTGCGGTCGGCCCCGTCCGGCCGCCGGTCCCCGCCGGTCCCCGGCGTCAACCCGGAGGAGGCCTGAGCCGTGAGCGGCGGGGGCTCAGAAGATCCACACGAGCCCGGCGCGGGGCAGCACGACCGGCAGAAGCGTCCTGCGACGCCACCGGGAATCCCGGAATACCTCCCCCTTCGTGTGATCCACCATGCCGTCGTGATCCAGATCAAGGTCAAGCCGGGTCTTCATCCGGCCGTCCCACACGAACAGGATACTGCTCTCGAGCACGAGATGCGGCCACCACGCGCTCTTCGGCCGGTCCGCCAGGACGCTGGAAAACGGGAGGATGAAGTAGCCGGCCAGCTCCGCCATGACGCCCGTTCCCGAAGCCACCACGCTCTCTCCGGTGTCGACGAGGTACTCCGACCACATCGGACCTGCCTGGAATCGCAGTCCTGCCATCGCCGGCATGAGCCGCATCGTCCGCTCGGTCCAGCCCTGGAGCGCCAGCGCGTTGTGCAGGCAGTCGCCGGTCCCGGTGTCGTCATCCCTGGCGCCACGCGGCTCGACGCCGACGAGGGCGATTCCGATTCCGCTGTGCAGCCACGCCCGGTACTGGAAGGCCCACATCCCGGACCACGAGCCCAACATCAACTCGATCCGCCAACGGTATTCGTCGTACGGCCGCCTGATGGCCGCGACCTGGTCCTGCGCCGCCCCCGGGGTCTCGTCCGCGTACCCCGGTGCGCCGAGCAGACCAAGCACGACCAGCGCGAGGATCTTCACTCAGTCCGCCGCCTTCGCCACGGCCAGGCACAGCTTCGCCGCGAGAGCGGGCCCGCCCCGGCCGCTCAGGTACCAGTTCTCCCACGAACCGCCCAGGAGCCGGTCACTGACGAATCCAAGCCAGAGCGCCTGAACGCCGCACGTCCGGGCGGCGGCGTAGAACGGCGTCGTCTCCATGTTGATGATCCCGGCGCCCATCCGGCGCCACCGGCGCACGGCGGCGGGCGTCTCGCGGTACAGCGCGTCCACGGTGGCGCAGGTCTCGACGCCCAGCGAAATCCCCAGCGTCCGGGCTTCGCGAACGGCGATCGCCAGGAGCGCCGGATCCGCCCGGCACGTCCCGCGCGTGTAGGCCCGGCTCGTCCCATCCGTGAGGAGGGCCCGGTCCGCCACCACGACGGCGCCCCGCGGCAGGCCTGTCGCCAGTCCCCCGCACGCCCCGTACCCGACGATTCTCTTGACGCCGATCGCGGCGAGCTCCTCCACCATGATCGCCGCCTGCGGTCCGCCCCACCCGCAGTAGCCGACGATCCCGACCCGCTCGCGTCCCAGCCGTCCCTCGAACGCGTCGAACCGCGACTTGACCTGGCAGCCGCCGCCCAGCATGCGGTTCCGCCACGGCTTGCCCCGGAAGGCCCGCGCGAGCATGGTCGTGCCGTGATGGTCCCGGAACGCGATCAGGGCGGTGCGCCACCGGGGCGCCGGTCGCCCACCCAACCGGTGCCGGACGAGGGCCGCAGGCTCGATGTACCGCTTCGGGAGGCTCATTGCTGGCGTCTACCTACGATACTCGACCCGGAACCGGCGGACCGGCGGTACCTCCCGGTCCATGAAGTCCTCGAACGCGACCTCCAGCAGCCCGGCCCCCTCGAAGGGATCGAGCGAGCGCCGCGTCAGCGGCCAGGGGAACTCGCCCTCGGGCTCCTCGGGATTCCGGCCCCGGGCGATCACGAGCAGGCTCCCGCCCGGCGCCACGAGTCCCGCGACGGCGCGCATGGCCTTCTGCCGCAGGGCGACCGGAAGGGTCTGGAGCGTGTAGCTTTCGAGCACGAACCCGAACCCCGGCGCCCACTCGGCCGGTGGCGCGAACAGGTCCGCCGCCCGGTATTGCACCGGGGACCCCGGGAATCGCTCCCGGCACCACTCGATCGCCGTGCGCGAGACATCGAAGGCGTTCACATGAAAGCCATGCGCCGCAAGCAGTTCCGCGTCGTCCCCCAGCCCGCACCCGACCACGAGAGCGTCCTTCCGGTATCCATCCAGGTTCCGCCCGGCCAGCCAGGCCCCGAGATTCGGGTTGGCCACGCATTCGGCCCAGGGAATCGCGTCAGGCTTGCGGGCGGCCTTCCGGTAGAGGACGTCATTCCAGGAATATGCATCTCCGCGGGCGAGGGCCTTCCTCACCATCTTTCTCGTCGCCGCCCGCGCCTGCGCCTTGTCCATGGCCATGATCTCAAGGATAGCCCAATGTCATGGCATGATGGGCGGACCAACGGGAACAATTGGGGGTTGCCCTGCGTTGTACAGATAGAGAGCGAGAGGGCGAGAAAACGGCCACAGTGCCGATGATGGCGCAAGAAGTTCTGAGAGCGCCAGACAAATGACTCTCTCGGCTCACAGTGGTGGTTCGCGAAAGTGGACGATCACGGGGGCGGCGCGCAAGGCCGGGGCGGGGTGCGGGACGGTGTCAGATCCCCCGCCCGAATGGTGGCCCGCGCCGTCCCCCCAATTGGGGCCCCCCTTCCTCGTCAATCCTCCTTCAGGAACAGCCTCCGGGCTGCGGCCGCCCCCGCAGGTGTCCTGAATATTCGGCCGATGTGCCTCGCAAGCTCTCCTGATTCAGCCTTCGGAAAGACGTCGGGCAGGTTTACGAGCCAGTCCGCGTCCCAGATGATCCTGAACTCGGGCGTGTCGATGTCACGGGCGGAGTGGTGATTCGCGATGATCCGGCACACGTGCTCGATGCGTGGTTGGTCCATGCCGTCCGCCTCGAGGATCCGGCGGGCGATCGGCGGCCCCTCGAGCTCCTGCCACTTGCCGTCCGCGGAGCCGTGCTTCCGCTCGGCTTCGGCGATCCCGATGTCGTGCAGGATCGCAGCCGCCGTGACCACATCGCGGTCCACTGACTCGCCTGCCATCAACTCCCGAGCGTGGCCCCAGACGGTCAGGGCGTGCCCGATCCGTCCTGTGTCGGCGCCGAACACCCCCCTCATCGCCGCCGTCAGCCTGGCCTCCAAGCTACCGGTTCTCATGTCCGGTCAATCCAGTATTGGGGCTCACGATGCAGGTGGGCAACGGCGATCACGACCAGCGCGTCTCCATCGATGCCGTAAATAACCCCGTAGGGGAACCGGGCCATCAGACAACGGCGAAGACCGGGCTCGATCTCGCCGCAAGAGAGCGGGAATGCAACCGTCCGGCGTACAGTCCGATCCAACTCGTCAAGGAAGTCCTGCCCGAGGCCGTCAAGCTGCTCGTTGTACCACGTCACCGCATCATCAGTTTCCCGTTGGGCGATGGCCAGGAACCGAACGTTCAAGATGGGCGATGCTTCGCCATGACGGTGGAATACGGAACCGCCGGAGCCCGACCTGACTTGTGTGCAACCCACCGCTTCCGGGCCTCGGCCGCCCACACGCGATCGACCACGGGATCAGGCCTGTCCAGGCCGGCGAGAATCACGTCCACGAGCCGGAGCTTCTCCTTGTCCGGCAGAACGCGAATCTCTTTTGCGAGCTTGTCAACCGATTTCGCCATCCGTTACCACCTTCCTCGTCCTGCCCCCATTCTCGCACACACCCGCCCCATCGGCTCCGACCAGAGCGATGCGGTCAGCGCCATTCCTCGTCGAGGATGGCGTAGAGGTATGAGTCCCGCCAATAGCCCTTCATCCAGAGGTCCTTGCGGAGATGCCCTTCTCTCCGCATCCCGAGCTTCTCCATGACGCGAACCGAGCCGGCGTTGTCCGTGTGGCACCGGGCATACACACGGTGGAGCTTGAGCGTCCGGAACGCGTGGTTCACGAGCGCCCGGGCCGCCTCCGGAACATAGCCCTTGCCCCAGTAGTCTTTGTGGATCACGTACCCGATCTCGCCCGTCTCCTTGCCCCTGATCCACAGCGTGATTCCGCCGATGTGCCGGGACCCGGCTTTGAGCTCGATGGCGAGGTCGAAGCCCGTCCTCGCTTCCGATCCCTGCTCCGCCACGACCCGCGCGAGGAAGTCGCGGGTGTCCTTCTCCTCGTTCGGCCCGAACAGCGTGTAGCGGGTGGTCTCCAGATCGGACCCGTATTCGTGAGTCGTCAGGAAGTCCGTCTCCCTGAACTCGCGTATCAGCAGCCGCTCGGTCTCAATCTCCATGCTGTCATCATAGCCCGGCGGAACGTGACGGCTACCTCGGCCAGCGCGCCTCGACCGGCGGGAACGCCGGGAACGCGGCGTGCGGTTCGCGCTGGTACCAGTACGCCACCGACGCGATGTCGTCCGTCAGCGGCTCGTACTTGCCGCCGGGCCACCAACCGAGGGCCTGGATCGTGACCTTGAGATCCTTCCTGAACCTGATCGGGTCCAGGATGTGCCAGCGGTACAGGGCGTGCTTGGGCACTTCCTCCGCTTCGCGGCGCCACAGGGGGTAGCCCAGGAACGCGGTCGAGAAAGTGTCGCCGAAGCACCAGGCGCCGCCGAAGTAGTCCTCGGTGCCCGTGCCGCAGATCGTGGGGTTGGCGCCGTCGCCGTCCATGAAGAACTTCATCTCGCCCTCGCCCCACCAGCCGTTCGAGAACTGGGTCCACGCGAGGAACGTGCCGACGTAGTGCCCCGTCCCCTTGATGCCTTCCACGAGCACGTGCTCGGGCTTCTCCCGCGTCGTCATGCTCCGCCGCCACTGGGCGTGGAACGACGCCGCCTCCTCCGGGATGTCGCGGAGCTCGTAGCTGACCTGGTAGAAGAACCCGCCGAGGTCCTCGAGCCCCTGGTTCTCGATCGTGATCTTGCACGATTTCCGGAACGGCATCGGCCAATAGGAGTTGAAGCCCCCGGACGGGTTCACGGCCACCGGGATCGAGTTCACCTTGTACCGGAGAGCGTGGCCGCAGGCGAAGAAGTCGCCGACCGGGACCTCGACCGACGGCGCCGCCTCGCCGTCCCAGTACATGCGCAGGACGCAGGACCGGTACGACTTCTGGTCGCACGTGATCCAGATGTGCGTGATCGCCCCCGGACCTTCGATCTCGGCCAGCGTCGTCGTGGACCCCCTGGGGAGGGTGATGCAGGGACGAATCTTCCACCCGGTACCCAGCTTGGCTCCCGCGTTCCCGGCGTCTGGTACCGCCTTCGCGCCGCCGCCAACCTCGCCCTTCGGGTTCTCGGCCGAGATCGACCGGCTCTGCGCCCCCGACAGCATCGGCAGGCTTCCCAATCCCAGCATGTCCTTGAACGCGTCCATCGGTGCCTCCTCTTGCGACCTTCCGGTCATGATTCCGTGTATTCGACCTCGACCTTCGCGCCCGCAGGATACGCCGGCCCCAGCCGGACGGCCGGCTTGCCCCCTCTCCGAACGCGTACCCGCATCCTACCCGATTCCCACCGCCAATCCACATCCCCCGCCGCCGTCGGCAGGCGCTCGACGCCGTGCGCGCGTTCCCGCCACTCGGACGGCACCCCCGCCCCGATGACGAGCACGGGGCCCTGTGCTCCGGGCGCGACATGGACCAGCATGTCCAGCTGGAGAGCCAGGGCCTGCGCGGCGGTCCAGTAGTGCGGCGTCACGTGCTTCGGGGTCACCCAGCCCCGCACGTCCTCCCAGCGGTGGAACGTGTTCTCCTCGCCGTCGCCTTCCCACCAGGTGAAAAGCCCCGGCGAGGTCTGGTGGTCGAGGTACCAGCGCAGGGTCGACCGGGCCCGGTCCGGCTCGCCGAGGAAGAGCCACTGGTGCGCCTCCGCGAAGTCGAAGTAGGTCCACAGCCGCGGCCCGACGAACCCCAGCTCCCGCGTCCGCACCTGGTCCCAGCGTTCCTCCAGCCTCCGCCGGAAAGGCGCGGGCACGCGCGCGGCGACCCCCGACGGCCACAGGCTGAAGATGTAGGTCCGCTCGTTCCGCGCCTCGTCCGTGTCGAGGCAGCGGGCCCACGCGTTCATTATCCCGCCGGCCTCCTGCCGCCACCGGTTCGCGTCCGCGCCCTCGCCCACGCGGTCCGCGAGCCTCGCCGCCCGGTTGAGCGCCGTGTAGCACACGGCGTTCACGAAGAGGAGGGGGTAGTGGTTGTCCATGCGTCCCACCACGAGCCCGTCGCGCGTCGGCTGGGCGATCACGTCGAGGTCGGGGCGCTCCCGGTGCAGCGGCACGATCGGGCCGGAGAACGGCATGTTGATCGTTTCCAGGGAGTGGGCCATCTCCACGATCCACCCGGCCTTCCGCCTGACGTGGGGCAAAAGCCAGCGGTCGAAGCCCTGATCCCGCAGCCGCACGCTCACCTCGTCGAGCGCCCAGATCGCGAGCCCCGGCGAGTCCCCTTCCGCGCCGAATCCGCCGAAGAAGTCGTCGGAGGCGAACTTCTCCGCCAGCACCTTCGCCGACTCGAGCATTCCCGCGCCGGCGAGGGCCGCCAGCACGTGGGCGCCGTCGCGCAGCCATGGGAGGGGGTAGTTGGTCGGATCCCCGGGCCGCGTCTCCCGCCCCACGAGTCCCATCATGAGGTGCGCGACCTGGGCCTCGAGGCACGCCGTGAATTGGGCGTCGGGAAGGTCGAGCCGGAGGACCGGCCGGCACGGGGCGCCGGCGAGTTCCGGTTCCGGATCGGGAGCGGGCCCCGCTATCTCGACCACGGACTCGTGCCTCCCCCCCAGCTCGATCCGCGCGTAGCCCCATCCCGCGTCGCCATCCCACCGGAGCGCTTCCGCGCGCTCGTGTGTCCACCCCTCGCGCCCCTCCTCGCCGACAGCCACGGCCAGGGGGTCCGGGGTCACCGTGACGGACCACCGGCCGTTGACGACCAGCCGCCGGCCGTCACGGACCAGGCTCGTCACGGGGCCCCCGGCCGGCCCGGGACTCCGGACGACGATCGCGAGCCGGGGCGGCGCGCTCGTGCCCGGGGTCACCGCGAGCCGCCACCGGCCGCGCCGCTCGACGGTCCAGCAGGCGCGGAAGTGAGGCGTCACGGTCTCAATGCCCGGCACGTTCCCGCTTCCGGCCCGGACGAACCGCTGGACGATGTCTCCGAGCGGCATCCCCTCGCCGGTGGCGACCGGGCGGCCTTCCCGGTCCAGGGCCCAGACCGAGACCCCGAACGTGCCGACGCCGGGGCTCAGGCTTCCGCCCGGCTCGTGATAGCCCTTGTCCTCCTCCCGGCTCCCGGGCACCGCGAGGATGACGTGGCCCTCGCCGCGCGGCCACGGATCGTCCGGCCGGGCCCGCATCCGGGCGAGCAGCTCGTCGCGGGCCTTCAGTTCGTCCGCTCCTCGGTCCGGTCGGTCGCGACGGCGGGCTCGCGCGACAGCGCCGAGATCTCCCGCCGAAGCGTCTCCGTCATCGGGATGTCCACGGCCCCGAGCGCGGGCTCGAGCTGGTCCAGGTTCCGCGCCCCGATGATGGGGGCGGTGACGGCCGGGTGCGACATCACCCAGGCGTTCGCGAGGGCGACCGGGTGGTGCCCCGCACCCCGCGCGTGCTCCGCGAACCTGGCCGCCGTGTCGTGCACCCAGGCCTCGCCGTACCGCTTCTCGTACATGGCGTTGGTGTTGAACCGCCCCGCTGCGGGCTTCGTGCCCCCCGCGTACTTGCCCGAGAGCAGGCCGCCGGCCAGCGGGCTGTACGGGATCACACCCAGCCCCTCGTCGAGGGCCATCGGCAGGATCTCGGTCTCGGCCTGCCGCTTCACCAGGCTGTACATGGGTTGAAGCAGCGCGACCCGCGCATACTTGCGGAGGGCGCACACACCCAGCGCCTTCTCGATCCGCCACGCGGCCCAGTTCGAGATCGCGGGGTGGCGGACCTTGCCCTCGCGCACGAGGTCGTCGATGGCGCGAAGCGTCTCCTCCATCGGCACGGCCGGATCGAACATGTGGCAGAAGTAGAAGTCCACGTGGTCGGTGCCCAGCCGCCGGAGGCTATCGTCGATAGCCTTCACGATAGCGGGACGGGAGAGCCCGGAGTCCTCGGGCCCGTCGCCCATCTTCCCAAAGACCTTGGTCGTAATGACAAGCTCGTCCCGCGAGCCCTTCATCAGTTTCCCCAGGATCTCTTCCGCCCGGCCGTGCGAGTAGACGTTGGCGCAGTCGAAGAACGTGATCCCGGCGTCGCGGCACCGCTTGAACAGCTTCGCGGACATCGCCTCGTCCGCGTCGCCGCCGAAGGACATCGTGCCGAAGCAGAGCCGCGAGACCCGGATACCCGTGCGCCCGACCTCCGTGTACTGCATCCGCCCTAGTATCCCATCGCCCGCATCGCATTGACCGCGAATATGTACTGGGCCGCCGTGTAGATGCAGGCCTCGTTGTTACCGTACCAGCCGTACTCGTCGATGTAGCAGACGACGCCCGAGTACCAGAACCCGCCCATGCCGGGAATGACCGCGCCCGGGATGCTCGCGGGCGCGAACCCGTGCATGGCGTGCAGGTGGCAGTTGTAGAGGTACCGGGGCTCCGGGTAGCCGAGCCCGGCGACGAAAACCGTATCGCAGGTCGGGTGCAGGCCGAATACCCAGAGCATGTTCCGCAGGGCCGTCGAGGGCGGCACGACGTCCGGGACGACGCGCGTCAGCCAGTAGACGTCGAACGCGCGCGCGTAGGCGGTCGGGCTGTTGCCCCACTGCCCGAACTCCCAGGTCTCGAGCGGCCACGGCCGCATCGCGGCGCGGGCCGCGATCCGCCTCGCCGCCCGGCGGCAGACCGTGGCGACGGCGTTCCTGAGCGGGCCCGCGGACAGCCGGGGATGGAGCCGGGCCAGGAACGGCGGCGCGTACCGGAAGCCCCCGGCCTGCGTGTCCCGCGGGAGCGGCCACTCGAACTTGAGGAACCCGGGGTCGGCCAGCGCACCGGCCAGCCCCTCGATGACCGCGAGATAGCCGGTGTCGGTCGTGGTGAGGTAGAGCTCGGTCGCCGCCGCCATGACCGACCCGTCGCGCTCCCTGCCCTTCACGCCCGCGGCCGCGTACGACCCCGGCCGGTAGACCTCCGGGTGCCCCCGGAAGTACTCGAAGGCCTGGCGCGACGCCGTGAGGCACCGCCCCGCCAGCTCGGGCCACAGGCCGGCCAAGGCCCGGCTGGCCGCCGCCGTCGCGATGACGAAGTTCAACTGGGTGTCCGCGTGGTAGTCGACGTAGACCTGGCGGTCGTCTTCGTTGCCGGCCACGCCGTCCGTCATCCGGTCCACGGGTTTCCCGGACCTCCGGCCCGCCTGCTCGCAGACGCCGTTCCACACGCGGCCGTCCGCCTGCTGCATCCGGAGGAGCCACGTCACCCCCCACTCGACCTGCTGGAGGATGTCGGGCGCCCCGTCGGGCTTGCCCGCCGCGAACGATCCCGAGACCGTATCCAGCGTGGCGACGTCGCGGTCGAGGTGGAACTCCTCCCACGCCAGCGCGAGCGTCCAGACCACGAACGACTGGGCCGGTACGTTGAGGTCGAAGTCGCCGGCGTCGTGCCAGCCGCCCGTGCCGAGCGGAATGTGCTCCCCCGCCTTGAAGGGCGTCCCCTCGCACTCGTACGAAACGAAGCCGTCGGGCCCCGTGAAGTGCGCCGCGATACGCGAGCCGTCGTCGAGGTGGCAGGCCCCATGCCCGGTCACGCCGTCCGGGAATGTAACGGAGGCATGGCACATCTCGAACGGAATGAAGGTGTCCAGCGTCGGATGCCAGAGCCGGTCCTCGAAGACCGAAGCCCGGATGGGGAACCAGTCCGTCTCCCCGCCTGACCAGACGATCCGGTACTCGCCGGGCTCCTTCACGTCCGAGAAGTCGAACGTGGCGAAGCTGTCCTGCATATAGTCCACGACCTGCGTCTTCCCGAACCGGCCCTGCTTCACTACGCGGCCCGAGCGGTCCTCGATCCGGACCCCGTCGCCGGGCGGCGTCGAGCCCTTCGGCCACTCGAGCACCACGACCTTCTCGCCTGCCGCGGGATACCCGATACGGGACCAGCGCACGGCCCGCAGCGGCGGCTCGTCCTGCAGGTCCGGCAGCGTGATGAAGAACTCGATCTCCCGCCCGTCCTCCGGCAGGCCGATGCTGACGACGAGATTGGGCGCGTCGAACCGCCGGTGGTCCTCGATCGAGAGGCCGTCCGCGTACTCGAAGACGATGTTCCGGGACGGCACCCCCAGGTGGCACTCGAGCCGCTTGATCCCGTTCGGGAACTTCCAGTCCTTGGCGTACCCGGCCGGGTAGATGAACCGATGGCCGTCGGCCAGGTACTCGGCCCCCCCGTAGTCGGCTACGGGCAGGTTGATCTGGAACCCGCACCAGGCGTCCTTCGGCCACGCCCCTTCCCGGCGAATCCTGACCCGGATGCGGCCGCCCGCGATCGTGGCCGTCTGCTCGAAGACGATGCCGGTGCCCCTGACCCTGCCCCGGTACGTAACCTCGCCCTTCTTCTTCGTGTAGGAGATCTTCTCGAGGTCGTCGGGCTTCGTGTACCCGTTGAGCCCCGAGAAGACCCCCATACCGTGGATCATGGGCCGGTCGCGGTAGAGGATGTGCAGCATGGCGCCCTCATCGCCACACACCAGATAAGGCCCCTGGACGATCAGCCCGCCGACCTCGCGCTTCGGCCCGGCCGCCGCCGATGTTCCGACCAGAACGATCGCGACGAAAGCCAAACGGATGCCCCGCTTCATGCCGCTATAGTACCTCCGCTTCGGAGGCAACGTCCGGCGAAGGCTGGCCGGGCTACTCGAACCCGAGTTCGAGGCTGACGGGGCTGTTGGCGGGGAGGTCGAGGCGGCGGGCGTTGGGGATGCCGGGCACCTCGGCGACCTGGAACCCCTCGCCCGTGGACCGCATGGACACGATCCGCTTCGCGTTCGGCAGCCGGAGGGTCAGGAACTGGGCGAACGCGGACGTGAGATCGAGCTCGATCCGGCGCGTCTTCAGGTTCCAGTCGAAGGCATCGACGATGATGCCGCCGCGGCAGAGCAGGCCGGAAATGTAGCCCTCCTGGAACGACTCCGGGCAGGCCGGGAGCAGATCGAGAACGCCCTTCCAGCAGAAGACGAGCATGGTGTTGACGATCTCGGGGATCGCCCCGTTGGCGTCGACGTTGAAGATCCGCTGGCCCGGCTCGTGGGAGGTGACGAGGCTCTCGTACATGGACTTCCCCGTCACCATGACCGTCAGCCGGTCGAGCGCGACCTCCGCCATGCGCAGGCGCGTGGCCGCCAGCGCCTGGTGCATCCGTCCGTGCGACGAGGTCTCCCTGGAGAACTCGACCCTACGCTCCAGCGCGATCCGCGCGGCGCGCCAAAGGTCGGGCGTCTCGCCGGGATCGAACTCGTAGCTCTGCCAGACGGGGTAGAGATGGGACGAGTGCCGGTGATCGTAGTGCTCGCCCTGCTCGCGCACCGCCCATTCCTTCAGCGCCCCCCCCTCGTCCACGAGGTAGGGCGGGAGCCGGTCGAGGATGGTCTGGAGGACCGGTTTCCCATCGGCTTCGAGCTCGAGCGCCTCGCACGTGCCGAGGAAATTCGTCAGCAGTTCCTTCGCCACCGCGACATCCATCGTGGCGTTGTCCGCCATCCCGTTCTCCGCCGAGTAGGAGGGCGAGAACCGGACCCGGCCGTCAACATCCTGGAACAGGAAGTCGCGGTAGAAGAGCGCGACCTCCTTCATGAAGGGGAAGGCCCGCGCGCGCAGGAAGGCCTCGTCCCCGGTATGCAGCCAGTAGTCGTGGAACCAGTGCGCGAGCCAGCCCGCCCCGCAGGTCCAGAAGATGCCGGGGAAGCTCTCGTCCCAGTGAAGGTGCAGCCCGGTGTTGGACACGCGCGGCGGGACCAGGATGCCGCGGCAGCCGTAGTACTTCACCGCGTTCTCGTGGAAGGCCGGCATCATGGACTCCGTGAGCCGGAACAGGGGATCCAGCAGCTCCGGCGTGTTGCACGACAGCAGGTGCGCGACCGCGAGCTGGAGGTTGGTGTCGAGGGTGAAATCGCCGGACCAGGCCGGCTCCCACGTCCCGGTCCATATCCCCTGGAGATTGGGGGGCAGGTCCCCCGTGGACGAGAGGATGACGTACCGTCCGGCGTCGTACATCCGCTCGACCAGGGCCGGGGCCAACGCCTGCGACGCCGCCGCGCGTTCGAGCAGGACGCCGGTCGCCAGCGCGCGATCCCGGCCTCCCCGCAGATCGAGCTGCACGCGGCTGAAAAGACCGCCGTGGGTCACGGCGTGCGGCTTCATGAGCGCGTCGTAGCTCGCAGGCAGTACCTCGAGGTCGGCCATGAGCTTCTTCGGCGAGGTCTCCCCCTCCGTCTTCCACGGCACGATGCGCATGAGCAGGAGGAGTTCGTCGGCGCCCTCGACCCGCAGGGTCTGCTCCGCGAAGGTGAGCTTGCCCCCCTTGGCGACGATGCGAATCGCGGCGTCGTACCCGCCCTTGCCTTTCGCGTACGTGTTCTGGACCAGGAACCATTCCTTCCCGGGATCGACCTCCGAACGGATCAGGGGGTGGTCGATCGGGATCAGCTCGAGGTCCAGCGTGACCGCGCCGGGCGACCGGGCGGTCTCGGACAGCACGATGACGTTGTCACGGCGGGACACGAACAGGCACCGGACCCGGTCCTCGCCCCCCTCCTGCCACCGGGTCGCCACCTCGCCGGTCTGGAAGTCGGTCGTGCGGACGTATCCCTTCGCCGGCGCCCGGACGGCCTCCCTGATCGACAGCTCGAATCCCGGGTGAAAGGGGTCGGTCCAGCTCAATCCGGGAAAGCCCTGCTCCCGCGCCTTCGCGATCATGGAGTCGAGCGCGGCCTCGTAGCCCTCGTCCCGGATCAGATTCCGCGTCTCCGGGAGCACCTTCGCCAGATCGGGAATGATCTCGCGCGTGCCCAGCGGCAGGAAGAGGCGGGAGTGGTTGGCGATGATCAGCTCGTTCGCGGGATCGCCGAACACCATCGCGCCCATCCTGCCGTTCCCGGACACGAACGCGTGCTCCCAGGCGGTGGCGGGCGTGGTCGACACGGTGCCATGCTTGGGGGCGACCCCGGAGAGATCGGCCAGCGGCTCGATCATGTGGGTGAATAACGAACGGTCACGCAAGCATATTACCGCGTCCGCCCCTCTCCGTTATCGCTTGAGGGGCACGCGCACGGTCGCCATGCTCAACGGCGGCAGGTCCACCCAGATGCGGCCCGTCCGGATGGGGCGGTACGACACGGCGAAGGGCACCCGGCGCGTCGTGAGCCAGACCTCGGCGGTGGCGCCCGCGGGCTCCACGCCGGCCACGATGTCCGCGGTGTCCGGGGCGGTGCGGGGGTTGGTCAGCACCACGACGAGTTCACCGGGTCCCAGCGCCGCGACGGCCAGGGGCGCGCCCGCCCGGCTGGCCCGGCAACCCACGATCCGGTAGCCCGGCCGGATGAACCGGGAGTACATGCCGAACGTCTGGTACTCGGGCCGCTTGGCCCACTCCTCGGTCTTGTACTTCATGGTGCCCCAGCGCTTGGGGACCCGCTCCTCGACCGCGCGGCGGACGTCGTAGAGCTCCCAGAGCAGGGAAAGGCTCACGCCGCTCGCCAGCAGGTAGTGCGTGAGCTCCGCGACCTTGATCCCGTGCTCCCAACTGTCGCACGGCCCGTTCTCCGCCCGCCGGTCCTCGTCCGCGTTGCCGAACCAGTGCCCGTTGTACTCCGTGTACCAGATCTCGGGGGTGCGCCCCCCCGCGCCGCGATTCTCGATCTGGCCGCGCAGGGCCGCGTGGAACGGCACGAGGTCCTCCGGTTTCGCCTCCATGGAGAACTGGTAGCCGTGGAACGCGAGCGCGTCGACGTACGGAGCCGCCTTCGTCAGCAACGGCTCGACCCAGCCGCCCGCCAGGCGCCGGATGTCACCCGCAAGGTCCGGCGCGACGATGTGCATGTCGAGTTTCATCTCCTTGAGGCGGGCCCCGAGCAGCGCCACGGCCTCGGCGAACGTGTCCGGGTCGCCGATGGTCTTCCCCCACGGCGGCTCGTTGACGAGGCTGAAATACCGGACGGGCACGCCCCTGACCTGGAGCATCGCGAGCAGGACGGCGCAGTTCTCGACCAGCTCGGGCAGGATGCCGGGCTTGAGCTTCCCGTCGGGCCCGAACATCCAGTCCGGGAATCCCCAGAAGACGACGAGCGGCTCGATCCCGGCGTTCCGCAGTCCGGTCAGGTGCTCGACCAGCCCGGGGTAATGGTAGGCGAACTGCTCCTCGAAGTAGGCATGGTCGGCGGTGCCGGACGCGCCGTCGTCGTTGCGATCCTCCCACGACGGCAGGCCCACGCGGGCCCACGTGACCCCGTTGACGACGCACTCGCGGAGCACGTGATCGTAGTCGGCCCTGGTCACCCCGTCGGCGCGGCCCGGGGGCCCCAGGAGCTGGTAGTCGGCCTGCCCGCCGAATCCCCGGACGGTCTGGAACTGGACCGCCGGGTCGACGCTCACGACGCCCTTCGGCAGGTCCGGTGCCCCGCCCGCCCCGGCCTCCGGTCCGCCCTGGCCGGCCGCGAGCATCCCGACCGTCGCGCCCGGCGCCACCGGGGTCGCGCCCTCCGCCTCCACTTCCGCCTCCGTGCCGACGAGGGTGGCCCCGGGAGGCGGGCCAACCAAGAGCCCGGTGTCGCCGTGGACGGGCTCGCCCGCGCAAGCCGGAACGACAAGCCCCAGCACGAGGAGGGCCGTGAACGCCTGGATCGGGTGTTTCACCACCTGGCCACCATTATCCCACCGTCCGGGATCAGGCGAGTCTGCGGTCGAAGGGGCGGGGTCCGATCCGCCTGGGGTTGGCGGCGATCCACCCCTCCCACGAGCCGCGGTCGAACCCCCGGTCCTCGCCCGTGAGGTCGGCCAGTTCGCGGAGCGCGCTCCGGGCGAGGAACATGCGCAGGTCGCCCGTGTACCGCGCCAGCACCCGGTACCCGTCGGCCTCGCCGCACCGGGCCAGCGCCCGGCCGAGGCAGAGCTCGAGGTAGGCGAACCGCTCGCCCGCGACATCCGTGCCCTTCCGGGAATCGCTCCCGCGCGGCAGGTCCCGGCCCTGGAGCGGAGGGTCGGCCATCACCCGGCGGAGGACGGGGACCGCGTCGCGGCTCGCGATCCGCTCGCACGCGTAGCTGACCGCGTGCACGTACGCGAACCGCCAGTCGGACTTCGCGGGGTCCAGGGCGAGCTTGGCCGCCAGCTTTCCCAGCAGGGGCACGAGCCGCGGCTCGCGGATCTGGGCGAGCGCGTTGATCGAGAAGACCGGGTCCGGAGCCCACCCGTGGTCGGGCAGGTCGAAGAGCCACTTCGGGGGCGGCGGCGAGAGCGCGGCGCCCCCTATGCTCCCCTCGAGCCCGGCCAGGAGGTAGTCCGCCCCGCGCGTGCTCCCGAGGAGGCAGAGCATTCGCGCCATGGGCTTCGCGCTGTAGAACATCCCGTCGAAGAACTCGGCCTCGAGCACGGGCCGGGCGGCTTGCGGGTTGGACAGCATTGAGGCCACCTCGGGCAGCAGCATGGGCCCCTCCGCGATCCGCCGCCCCAGCATGTACATCTCCTCCCGGTCCGGCACGTCGCGCACGTGGTCGCTGGCCTCCAGGTCGGATCGGAACAGCAGGCCGGCCGCGATCGCGCGCTCCTGGAGGACGGGCACGTCCGCGGCCCGGAGCGTGGTCCCGAAGTCCCGGGCGACCCGGGCCGCCAGCCCCGCGACCATCCCGAGCCCCGCCAGGTCCGCCTGCATCCGGGCCATCCCCTCGGCGTCGTGCGTCGCCGACCATGCCTTCCCCACGACCAGGATGTTGTCGAGCCCCTGCGGCAACAGCGCCGCGTACGGGATCCCGCACCAGTAATTCTCGAGGAACTCGCCTTCCGCGAACCCCGACATGGCGGCATCGCTGGACGCCATTCCCTTGATGTCGATGTTCGATCGCGCGACCGTAACGGTGTCGTCCCAGCGCCGGTTCATGAGCATGTCGAGGTAGGTCACGGTCCGTCCGCCCACGATGTGCCGCGACTCGCGGGGCGTGACCAGGTATTGCGGATATTCCGCGGCGCCGAAGACGCCCGCCTGCCGGCGTCCGACGATCACGGCGCGGGAGGCGTCGGCCAGGCTGCGCAGATCCGCTACCGAGAGGAAGTGGCGGCTGCCCTCGTCCTGGCCGTGGTGGAACCGGCCGAACGAGTACCAGAGCGTGATGTCGTCCCGCTCGGATCCCCATACATACGGCGCGTGCCCCCAGGCGGCGAGGTCGCCGTCCCCCGTCGCGTCGACGACGTGGGTCCCCTCCACCGAGGCCAGCCCGTGCGCGGTCACGACGAAGACCCGGCGAATGATCGACCCCCGCCGGGCGACGCCGCAGACAGGCGTGCCATAGAGCACCTCGGCGCCGCGCTCGCGGGCGACGGCGTGCAGTCCGAGCGAGGCGCAGACGCCACGGTCCCGGACCATGCGGTAGACGCGCGCCCAGAGGTCCGAGACCCCGGGCGTCCACCGGCCGAACCACGGGCGGGAGACGCCGCCGAGCGTGTTCGTGCCGCCGAGTCCGCCGTGCGCCTCGAGCAGGATCGTGTCGAGCCCCGCCTCCGCCGCCGCGATCGCGGCGGGCGCCCCGCTCGTGCCGCCGCCCGCGACGATGACCTCCTTCGCGAGGAGGAGGGTGTCCGCGTCGAGCTCGACCTCGAGCGGCGTCGCGTCCGGCTCCCGGTACCCGGGGTCCGTGAACGAGTACTCGAGCCCCTCGACGATCCCGCCCCCCGAGGCGGCCTGCATGACGAACCCCTCCGCGGGCGTCCGGGGCGAGGACTTCGCCAGCGCGACCAGGGCCTCGTCGAGCCCCGGCGCGCCGTCGAAAAGCCGGGTCATGTCCCCCTGGAACGCGAGCGCGTGGCACCCGGGCAGCGCCGCGCACGGCCCCGTGACCGCCAGGGCCGGGAACCCCTTCGGCCGGCAGGCTTCCACCGCCGCCTTGCCGGACTCGCAGACTATCGCGTCCTTCGGGGTCCACTGCATCGCGTCGGCCCCGCGGAAGATGTTGAGGGTGGCGGGCGGAGTCATCTCCTTGAGCCGCTCGGCCGACTCCGCCACCGCGGACTGCACCGCGGAGAGCGTCCGCGCCACCCCGAGTGCCCCTGAGACGTCGGACCGGATCTTGAGCACGAACTCCGCGTACCGGCCCCGGGGGTTGAGCGTCCCCGAGAACTCCTTGAAGCCCTCGAGTGCGACCCGGAGCGGTGGCGCCTGCCGCACCTGCGCCGTCCAGCTCACCTCGGAGACGTGGGGCTCGCCCTCCCGCGGGGCGAAGGCCGCGCCCGCGACCCGGGCCACGGAGGCCGCCGGGGACGCGTCCACGACGAACCCCGCCTCGATGGCAACGAGTCCGAACTTGCCGCCGAACACGACGCCCGCCAGCCGCCCGCCGGCCATGAGCGCCGCGGCCGGCCGCGCCGTGTAGCTGAGCCGGACCCCGGCGTCGAGCAGGAGGTCCTCGATCCCGATCACGAGGTCGGACGAATGGAGGTGGGTCTCGCCGGGTCCGGCCCCCTCGTCCCGCGCGGCCTTCGCGAACACGGCCCGGAACTGCTCGGGGACGGCGTCCAGCCGCCGCGTCTGGACCCAGGGCCGCAGGCACCCGACCGCCTCGTGGCAGGGCGAGGTGCCGCTCATGACGAGCGCGACGTCGAGCCCCGCTTGCCGCATCCTGAGGGCGAGCCAGCAGGCATGGAGAGTCCCCTCGACCACGAGGACGTCGACGGGCGGCAGCCGGCGGATCGCGACCTTCATTCGTCCATGCTACCAACACGCGCCCCGCCCAGCCGAAGGCTGGGCGAAATCGGCCGTCTTCGGCCGATCATTGACTGGGCACGCCCCCTGACCGCACAATGTCGCCATGCCGCTCAGCGACTGGGCCGCCATCTTCGACATGGACGGGGTCGTCGTCGACACCGTCGGGCTCCATTTCAAGGCCTGGAAGCGCGTGTTCGAGGAGCATGGGGTGCCGTTCACGTTCGACGACTACAAGGCGAAGGTCGACGGCATCCCGCGGCGCGACGGCGCCCGCGCAATCCTGACCGGGCTCGACGACGCCGGGATCGAGCGCGCCTGCGACATCAAGCAGGGGTACTTCCTCGAGATGCTGGACCGGGAGAAGATCCCGGCCTACCCGGGCACCGTGAACCTGATCAAGTCCATCCGCGGCTCGGGGCGGAAAGCCGCCCTCATCTCCTCGAGCAGGAACCTTCCCCGCATCATCAAGTCCGCGGGCGTCGAGGACATCTGGGACGCGATCGTGACCGGCACCGAGGTCACCAAGGGCAAGCCCGACCCCCAGGTCTTCCTCATGGCCGCCGAGCGGGTGAAGATGACCCCGGCCCGGTGCGTGGTGATTGAAGACGCGACCCAGGGCGTCGAGGCCGCGAAGCGCGGCGGGATGAAGTGCATCGGCATCGACCGGCACGGCGACCCCGCCAGGCTCGCGAAGGCGGATCTCGTGGTCCAGGACCTCGGCGAGATCGGCCTGTCCAATGTCGAAGCTCTCTTCCGGTAGCCGGCTCTCTCCCGAGCCGTGGCTGGTCCGGGAGACCGGGTGGCAACACGGCCGCCAGAACCACTTCGCCACAATCCTGGCCCTCGGCAACGGCACGATCGGCGCCAGATCGATCCTCGAGGAGGCGCCGCAGGCAGCGACCCCCGGCACCTTTCTCGCCGGGGTCTACGACGCCGCGGGGTCGATCGTGGACGACATCGTCAACCTGCCCAACTTCTTCGAGCTCCGGCTCTTCGTGGACAGCCAGCGGCTCTCCCCCGACGGACTCCGCGTCGCCGCCCATGAGCGCATCCTCGACATGCGCCGCGGTGTCCTCTCGCGCCGGACCGTCTTCCTCGGCGGGCTCCAAGGACGCTACGAGCTGCGGACCGAGCGGTTCGTGTCGCGGGCGATGCCTTGCATCGCCGTCCTGCGCGCGTGGCTCACGGCCCTGGAAGGCGATGCCGACCTGCTCGTGACCGGCGACTTCGGCCTAGGCGCCTACAACACCGAGGGCGACTGGGAAGGCCACAAGCGCCACTACGGCATCGACGAGGTCGCGACCGGCCCGCGGTCCTGGATGCTGGCGCGGACCCCCGAAAGCGGCATCCGCGTCGGGTACGCGTGGACGACCTCGCTGGACGGGCGGCCCGTGACCGAGCCCGTTTCGGTCCGGCTCCGGAAGGGGCGGACCGTGTGCGTCACCCGGATCGTCTCCGCGGCGTCGTCCGTGGACATCGTGCCGCCCGCCGACCTCCGCCGCACCTGCGAGCGCGGGCTGGCCGCGGCCCTTCGCCGCGGTGTCCCCCGGCTCCTGGCCGGCCACGAGAGGGCCTGGGAGCGGCTCTGGGACGTCTCGGACGTCCGCATCCCCGGCGCTCCCAAGCTCGAGCATGCCGCCCGGTTCAGCATCTACCACCTGCTCGCCTGCGGCACCGCGTGGGGAACCCCCGCGGGCATCGCGGCCAAGTCGCTCTCGGGCGAGGGCTACCGCGGCCACTCGTTCTGGGATACCGAGATCTACACGCTTCCCTTCTACTCCTTCAGCCAGCCCGCGATGGCCCGCCAGCTCGTCCGGTATCGGCTCGACCGGCTCGAGACCGCCAAGCGGAGCGCGGCCAATCGCGGGTTCCGCGGCGCCCTCTTCCCCTGGGAGTCCGGCCGCACGGGCGTCGACGTCACCCCGTACTTCCCGCTCGCCGACCGCTCCCTGTACGTCTTCGACACCGGCAAGTACCAGCACCACATCACGGCCGACGTCGCATACGGGCTCATGACCTACCTAACGGTCACGGGCGATGATTCGGTCATGCGGACGGGCGGGCTCGAACTCCTCGCCGAGACCGCCCGGTTCTGGGCCAGCCGGGTCGTATTCAGCAAGCGCTCCGGCCGGTACGAGATCAAGGGCGCGATGGGGCCGGACGAGTACCACCCGGACGTGGACAACAGCGTCTACACGAACTTCCTGGCCCGGTGGAACCTCGAGTATGCGGCACGGATGCTCTCGGATTTCTCCACCCGCGATGCGGTCAAGGGCGAGCTCCTCTTCGCCCGACTGAGGCTGACGGGCGCCGAGCTGGCCGAGTGGCGGTACGTCGCGTCCCGGATCGAGAAGACCAATCCCGGAAGGGCCGGTATCATCGAGCAGTTCGACGGCTACTTCAAACGCAGGGACGTCCCAATCACGAAGCGCAACGAGCACGGGATGCCCGCGTGGCCGAAGGGCGTCAAGGAGGACGATGCGTTCAAGACCCAGCTCAACAAGCAGGCGGACGTCGTCCTCACGATGCTCATGTTTCCCGACCGGTTCACGGCCGAGCAGAAGCGGAAGAACTTCGAGTACTACGACCGCCGCACCCTGCATGTCTCCACGCTCTCAGCCTGCATGACCGCGCTCGCGGGCCTCGAGTTCGGGATCAAGGAGTACGCCCTCCGCTACTTCACGCCCTCGCTCTTCACCGACCTGAACGATGTCCAGGGCACGACCGACAAGGGCATCCACACGGCCTCTTGTGGCGGGAACTGGCAGTGCCTGATTCGCGGCTTCGGCGGCGTCGCGATCCGGGACGGACAGCTCTCGATCAGCCCCCGGGTGCCCCGCGCCTGGAAGTCGCTCCGCTACTCCCTCCGCTGGCACGGCGCCCTCTTGCGCGTCACCGCCCGCCCCGGCTCCGTCACCGTCCGCAATGAGGGGAAAGCGGCCACGGAGGCCATACTCTTCGGAAAGCCCGCGACGCTGAAGCCGGCACGGGCGCTGAGGGTCAACGCACCAGGAGCTTGAGCTGCTCGTCCAGTCCGCCCCCGATGACCCGGATGAGGGTCCTCCGCGGCCGCGATGACGGTTGCCAAGACGCCTCCCTGTACGTATAATCGTAATCAGACAGTACGTATCGGAGGAACCGGCATGCGCACGACGAAACTGACCCTTAGCGCTGACAAGGACCTCCTCAGGGAGGCGAAGAAGTTTGCCAAGGAGGAAGGCACTTCCCTCTCGTCGATGTTCTCGCGCTTCCTCGGCGCCACCCTCACCGGCCGCCGGGACAAGGACCAACCCGGTCCCGTCACGCGTCGCGCATCCGGGCTCGTCAAACTGCCGTCGAACAAGACCGACCGCGAACTGCTCGAGGAAGCCCTCTCCGGACGCTCCGGTCGGTGACGACGAAAGCCCTGCTCGATACCAACGTCCTGCTCGATGTCCTGGCTGAACGCAAGAGCTTCTACGCCGACGCAATGCGCATTTGGACCCTCGCCGAATCCGGCAAGATCGAAGGGCATGTCGCGGCGATCAGCTTCACCAACTGCTACTACATCGTTCGCAGGTACGGGGGCCGGCCAGCCGCCGAGAAGGCCGTGCGACTCCTCCGCGACGTCTTCAAGCCCGTGGATCTGACGTCGCAGATCCTGACCCAGGCCATCGACTCGGGGATCGCCGACTTCGAGGACGCCATCCAGTTCCACTCCGCCGTGCACGCCCAGGTCCCGTGCATCATCTCCCGCGATCCCGGCCACTTCCCCCGCGCTCCGGTGACGGTCCTATCTCCCGCGGAGTTCCTGGCCATCCATAAGTTCGATTGAAATCGGTTACCGGCCGGCAGGCCCGAACGCGTACGTGAGGCTCAGCCGGTGCGACGGGCCGATGGGGTGGGCCGCCATCGCGTAGTCGAGACCAAAGTCGCTGAACGAGGCCGAGAGTCCGAGCGTGAAGCGCCCGGTGATGTCTTCGGCGTCCTCGAAGCCCGTCCGCAGGGCGAACCGGTCGAGCGTCATCCATTCGGCACCCGCTGCAGTTCTTGCCCTCCGGCCACGGATCTGGACAAACTCCGCCACCACGGTGAGATGCCAGTCAGGTTCCCGCCATGCCAGCCCGCCTCTCGCCTCGACCGGAAGCTCGACGCCGCCGGCATAGGCGCCGGTGGCCCGGTCCAGGCTCAACCCGAGATTCCGGGCGGCGGCACCCAGCTCGAACGGCCCCAACGCCGCCACCCATCCGACGTCGATGGCGACCGTCGAGGCCCGGTCGGCTAATACCTGGTCCGTCATGCCCTTGAGAAGCATGCCGGCCCGCACCCGGCCGGACTGGAAAGCGCCCGCGATCCCGCCGGCCGTCAGGCTCCGGTCGAGGCTCGTGTCCAGCCGGTCGCCCGCGCCGTTGACCTCAGGGAGGCTGGCCGTGTAGGCGCACGCGAAGATGCCGATCGTCCAGGGGGATATCGGCACCCATCCCGCGCCCGCCGCCAGCGTGCTCTCGTGCCCGCCGAACATGGAGGCCCCGTCGATCGCGAGTTCCCCCCGCGTCCGCTGGCCCGCGAGCATGGCCGGGTTCGACCAGGCGCGCATCACATCCTGCCCCCCTGGCGCCACGCCGCCCATCCCGGTCTGGCGCACGCTCAGCGGCAGGTTGAGAAAGGCCGCCCCCGTCGTCACCTCCGCGGCCGCCGGCATGGCGGCCAGCCCCGCGACCATGATTCCCAGTGCCCTGTATCTCATTGCCTCCTCCTCCCGGCGACCATGAAGCCCTTGCGGTCGGCCACGCCCGATCCCTTCGCCGTCACCCAGTACAAGCCCGGCCCCAGCGCCTTGCCGGCCCCGTTCCGGCCGTCGAACGTTACGACCCCGGCGCCCTGCCCATCCAGCGTGACCTGGAACGAGCGCACGGGTTCCCCCGCCTCGTTCCAGATCCTGACGTCCACGCTCCCGCCCGCCTTCCCCCGCATCCCGAACTGGATCGGCGGCCCGGCCGCCGTTCGGTCGATAGAATTCGGCGCGATCACTAGCTTGCCGTAGGGAACGCGCCACCGCGCCACATCGTATGCCGCCCCCATGGCCACCTCGACGGATCGCCGGGCGGGCTCGACCCGCCAGATCGCGAGCCCAGCCGGCTCCTCCGCGAGGGTGTAGGTGCCGTTGGGCACGAAGTGGCCCGAGTCATCCCTGCCGTCCCACCACAGGCCATCGAACGGCTGGTTGTTCGGCAGGAAGCCCGGGAAGACGACCTTGAGGATATCGTTGTGACAGTCGCCGTCCGGAGAGAATGGCGCCGACGGGTCGCTCGTCCATGTTCCGCATGTCCCGGCCGCCGTGTAGCTGAACTGCATCTCCCCCGGCTCACAGCGGATCGTGACCGGCCCGAGGCGCCTCACGATATGGCCGTTCGCATCTGCAATCGTCACCGTCATCGTTCCTGCCGTATCCCATGAATCGGTTGGATGGATGAGGGAACCGGGAGGCGGCATGTATCCCCGGTAGGATCCCGAACACGGGTTCCTGGCGACAAGGTAGGCGTAGCCGCTCCACGGCCCCGGAGGCGGCGACCCCAGGCATCCTCCTGGATCGGGGCTGAGAGCCATGTCCGTAAGGACCGTCACCGATTGTCCCGGCTCCAGCAGGATTCCCGGACCGCCAACCGACACCATTCCGTTGGCTGTCACCGTCATGGGCACGACCGCCGCCCAGACCGCTCCCGAAGGTGCCCCGCCAGGCGGAATGCTCATGTGGAGCATCGGCGGAATCATGATGCTCATATCGTCGACGGCCACCGTGCCGACATTCGCGAGGATGATCGTGGAGAAGAGGGTCGAGCTCACTTGCGAGACGCGAGTGACAATCGTCAGGTCCGGGGGATTGTAGAAAGTGGCGGCCACCGAGTTGGACGTCACAGTCGGCGTCGGCGTGCCGGTGCTTGCACCTTCCGCGACGGCGGCATTGACGCAAGTGAACAAGTCGCACAAGGTCGCGCTCAAGCCCGTGAGCGTGAACGTGAACGACTGGCCGGGTGCCAGTGTCAGCGCACCCGGGGTGCTGTTGCTCCAGACGTACCGCGTGCCGCCTGCGGACAACTGGGTGACCGCAAGCGTGAACTGCGCATCGTCTTGTGCCGGGACCTGCTGAACGACCTCGGCCGCCACCGTGTCAGTCAAGGTGAGATCCGTGATCGGGACGTCGCCCGTGTTCTCGACGACGATCATGTACCGAATCGAGGCACCCGGCTTCAGCGGCGAGCCGAACGCCGGAGCCTGAACAATCGCCACGGAAACGGCCGGAGCAGACGGGGCAACAGACGGCAGAAGGGTAAGGCCTGCCAAGACGAAGACCTGTATCAGGGATATCGGGAATCTGCGCATCGCAGTCATCTCCCACGCCTCCCTGCGACCATGAAGCCCTGCCGGTCCGATACGCCCGAACCGGTAGCAGTCACCCAGTAGAGACCGGGTCCCAGCACCGCCCCCCCGACGCCCCGGCCATCGAAGAGCACGACCCCCGCCCCCTGCCCGTCCAGCGTGACCGCGATCGTGCGGACGGGCGATCCGGCTTCGTCCCAGATCCTGATCTCGACCGTACCGTTCGCCTTCCCCCGCATCCCGAACTGGACGTTAGGCTGGATCGACCGGCGGTCAAGGACGTTGGGGGCGATGACGAGCTTGCCATATGGCACCTTCCAGCCGTCCACGCGCGGACTCGGCCCCACGAGGACCTCGATGGTTCGCTGGAGGATGATGGGCGCCCCCGTCTGGATGTCAACGGAATCCACGTTGACGGTGTACGTACCGTTCGGCACGATGTATCCTTGGTTGTTCTTCCCGTCCCACCAGATGCGGTCGAACGGCTGGCCGAACACGATGAATAGCTCCGGGAACACGAACTTGAGGAGGTCATTATGGCAGTCTCCGTCTGGCGAGAAGGGCTCGGTGAGGTCCCCGGTCCACGACGCGCACGAGCCCGTTGCCGTGTAGCCGAAATCCAGGCGGGACGGCGGTCGGCTGACACAGAATGGATCGAACCTCCGCACGATCTCTCCTGACGTATTGGAGACCTTGACTGTCACCGTGACCCCACACCCGCCCCAGCCGATCACTGTCAGAATGGGAGGAGTCGCCAGCCTCGATCCGGTGCACGGGTTCGTGATTGTTGCCTGAACGGCGTTGACCACGTATCTGGAACCTACGTCTGAGATCTTCAGCGTCATGTCCATGTACAGCGTCACCGACTCGCCCGGCTGAAGCGAGAACCCGCTACCGCCGAGCACGGCGAGGAGGAGGCCGCCCGTTCCTGTCGTGGTGAAGAACACCGTCGAGGTTGGCGCCGAGTCCGCCAGGACCGGGGTCGGATACGCCAGACTCGCGGGCATTCCGTTCGCCGGGATCTCGATCTTGTCTATCGACGCGTCAAGCGAGGGCAGGGAATCCACGATGATGATGTCGTCAGCAGGTTTCCCACCCGTGTTCGCTACGACCAGCTTCCAGTAAATTGGCATCCCCATCTGCGGCAGTTGCGTGTGCAGCGTCCGCGTGGGATCGTCCGCGAAGAAGTCCGCCCACACCGTCAGGTTCGGCGCGGGTGCCTGAAGCGGGAAGAATGCGGTCGCCAGCTGCGTGATCCGGTAGGAGCATGGCGTGTCGCCTGTCAGCATCGCGGTGCTGGACACGATCCCGGTGTAGCAGTCGCCGGCCACGCCGGAGATGGACAATGTCCTCGTCTCCCCCGGCACCAGGGCCCCGAGGGTCCAGTCATAGAGGCTCCCCGCGACCACCGGGACCACGTCGCCGCCTGTCTGCGTGGCCGTGAACTGGGCCACGGGAGGGATCGTATCCGTCAGCTCCAGGTTCGAGAGCGTCTCAGCCCCGGTGTTCGTGACCATGATCGAGTAGTTGACCGGGCCTCCGCTCAGCGGCAAGGCGGGCGAGACGGTGTGGACGACGGTCACGCCCGGAACCAGCGGGTTCGAGCGGAGCCGGGCCAGAGGGCTTACCACCGTCGGCGCCGTCACGCCCAGGCTCGACCCCTCGGCCACCGCGTAGTCGTCCCGCACGGTAGACGAGCAGACGTGGCCGACGTACCCGGTCACGGTGAAGCTGAAGGTCTGCCCCGGCCCGAAGGTCAGCCCGCCCGCGATGATGTTGCGCCACTCGTACCGCGTGCCACTCGCGACGCTCGTGGCGGCAACAGCGAAGAGGCTGCTATCCTGCTGCGCGCTCTGCAGGGTCACCTCGGCCGCGATCGTGTCGGTCACGGTGATGTTGTCCAGCGTTGCCCCGCTCGTGTTGACCACGACGATCGTGTAGACGATCTTGTCGCCCAACTGGAGGATCGATCCAGACGGAGGCGTCTGAATCACGGCGACCGCGACCGTGGGATTCGCCGGATCGATGTCGAACCCGGTCGCGGGCGAGGAGGTCCCGGTCGCAACGAGCCCGCATGCATTAGCCGCCGCCACGAAAGCCGTGTTGCTCACGCTTCTCAGCCCGGCGACGGATCCCGTCTTCGCATCGATCGTTATCGTCATCGTTGTCCCCGGCAGGAACGCCAGCCCGGCCCCGCCCCACACCCAACGCGTGCCGCCGCCCGCGAGGTTGGTCGGCAGGCCGACCACCAGCCCGGGCGCCGTCGCCGTCACGGCCTCGAGTTCGACCTGGAGCGTGTCGACCACGATGAGATCGCTCAGCGTCGCCGCGCCCGTGTTCGTGACCACGATCTGGTACCTGACGGGCACGCCCGTGCTCACCGTCGCCGTCAGCGGCAGGAGCTGGCTCTTCACGATCGAGACGCCGACCGCGTGGGGCTGGCCCGTGAACGAGACGGCCGGGCTCACGACCATCGGCGCCACAATCGACCAACTCCGTCCGTCGGCGACGGCAGTGTTCTCGCGCGGGATCGCGGTGCATACGCTTCCGGCGACTCCAGTCACCGTAAAGGTGAAGACCTGCCCCGGCTCAAGAGCCAGGCCCTGCGCAACGGTGTTGCTCCACACGTACCGCGTGCCGCCGCCGGGCGCCTGCGTGACCGCCACCGTGAACCGCGTGTCGTCCTGGGCGGTCGTCAACTGGGTCACCTCGGCCGCCAGCGTGTCGGTCACTCTGAGGTCGGTGATAGTCGCGTCCCCGACATTGGCCACCACGATCTGATACCGGATCGCGTCGCCGGCATTCAGGATCGATCCGGACGCCGGGAACTGATTCTTCTGGACGGACAGGGCGGTGACTGCCTGAGTGGCAGCCGGGATCAGGAGGATGCAGACCGCGGCCAGCAACGAGAGGGACGTTCTTTCAATATTGCGATTCTCACGGCCGGGAAGGACGCGATCGACCTGACCTATCTCCACGTCACCAGCATACACCCGGAGTCCAAGTCCCCCCGGGGGGCCTCTCAGTCGATGAAGCCGATCGCGCGCATGAAGCCGGCGCAGAGTTTGGGCCAGGTGGCCAGGTGCGGGTCGCCGGGAGCCAGCCCGAGGCCGTGCTGGCCCTTGGGGTACACGTGGATCTCGAACGGCACGCCGTGGGCACGCAGGGCCGCGGCGAACAGCAGGCTGTTCTCGATTGGCACCGCCGCGTCCTCGACCGTGGTCCAAAGGAAGGCCGGCGGCGTGTCCTTGCGAACCTGGCGCTCCAGGGACATCCTCGCCAGGAGCGACCGCGGGGGGCGCGGACCCAGCAGGTTCAGGTAACTGCCGCGGTGACCGGAGGCCCCGGAAGAGAGCACGGCGTAGCAGAGCACCAGGGCGTCCGGCCGGCAGGACTGCCGCGAGATCGCGTCACGGACACCGGCCGGGGCCAGCCGCCAGAGCACGCCGATGCTCCCGGCCAGATGCCCGCCCGCCGAGAACCCGCATACCGCCACGCGCCTGGGGTCCACGTGCCACGCCTTCGCCCGGTGGCGGGCGATCCGCACGGCGCGCGCGACATCCATGAGCGGCGCCGGGTGCCGGTTCGGCTTGACCCGGTAGTGGAGTACGACGGCGTGGAGACCCATCCGGTTGAACATCTTCGCGATCGGCCGGCCCTCGTGCTTCGCGCGCGCGACGTAGCCGCCGCCCGGGCAGACGACCACAAGCCCGCGACGCCGTGTCCCCTTGACCAGGACTGGGTCCAGCCACGGACGGAACTCGCTGCCGGGAGCGGAGGCCGGCGGACGGCCCGGCCAAAGCATGACCGCGCCCCGTCCGGGCACGGCCCGTTCCATCCAGCTCTCCAACTTCGGCTTCACGCGTCCCCCCTACGAGCCACGAGGCCTCGTTAGATGATCATTCCGCTGCTCGCAGAGGACGTTGCGCTTTGGCAACGGACTCTACCTGACGATCGCGTCGATCTTCTTCAGCTCGTCCGCGCTGAACTTGACGTTCTTCAGCGCCTGTACGTTCTCGACGATCTGCTCCGGCCGGCTGGCGCCGATGAGCGCGGAGGTCGCGGCGCCCGTCCGCACGACCCAGGCCAGCGCCATCTGCGCCAGCGTCTGGCCGCGCGCGGCCGCGACTTCGTTGAGCCGGCGCACCTGCTCCATGGCCTTTCCCGTCACCGAGTCCTTGCCGAGGAACGGCGAGTCCGACGCGGCGCGGGAATCCTTGGGGATGCCCTTGAGGTACTTCCCCGTGAGCTTGCCCTGCGCGAGCGGGCAGAACGCGATCACGCCCAGCCCGAGCTTTTCCGTAACGGGAAGGAGGTCCGGCTCGATCCACCGGTCGAGCATGCTGTACGAGGGCTGGTGAATGATCGGTTTGAAGAACCCGTTCTTCTCGCACGCCTCGACCGCCTTCCGGGTCTCGGCGCCGCTGTAGCTCGAAATCCCGCCGTACAGGACCTTGCCCTGCCGGATCGCGGTGTCCAGCGCGGACATCGTCTCCTCGATCGGCGTGTCGGGGTCCGGCCGGTGGTGGTAGAAGATGTCGACGTAGTCGACGCGCAGGCGCTTGAGCGACTCGTCGAGGCTCGCGATCAGGTACTTGCGCGATCCCAGGTCGCCGTACGGGCCCGGCCACATCCCCCAGCCCGCCTTGGACGAGATCACGAGCTCGTTGCGGTGCGCGCGGAAGTCGTCGGCGAGGATCCGCCCCACGCGCTCCTCGGCCGCGCCCGCCGGAGGCCCGTAGTTGTTCGCGAGGTCGAAGTGCGTGATCCCGAGGTCGAAGGCCGTGCGGAGCATGGCGCGGCAGTGGTCGTGGAACGGCTTCTCCGCCTTGATGCCGGAGGCGCCGGTGCCGGCCCCGCCGAAGTTGTGCCAGCACCCGAGGCTGATCGCCGGGAGCTTGAGCCCGGAGCGGCCGCACGGGCGGAACCAGCCCTTCGGCACGGCGTCGTAGCGGTCGGCCTTGAACGAGGGGGTCTTCGCGGATGAGGTCTTCTTTGCCATGCGGCCAGTATGCCCCGGCTGGGAGCCGGGGTCAACCTTCGGGCTACTGCGCCTTCGCCTCGATCGTGGCGAGCAGGTGCTCGAAGGATTTCACGAATGCCGCGACGCCGTCCGCGAGGAGCTTGGCCGTGATCGCGTCGATGTCCACCCCGGCGGCCGCGATCTTCGCCAGCGCCGCCCTGGCCTCCGTCGCATCCGGCCCGAGCGCCGCCACCGCCACGCCGTGGTCGAGGAATGCCTGGAGGGTCTTCTCGGGAATCGTGTTGATCGTGTCCTTGGCCGCCAGTCCGGCCACGTACTTCGTATCCGGGTACGCGGGGTCCTTGGTCCCCGTCGACCCCCAGAGCACGCGCTGGGGGTTCGTGCCCCGCGCGAGCTCGCCCCACCCGGTCCCGAAGAACAGCTCCCGGTACCGGGCGTAGATGACGGCGGAGTTCGCGATCGCGGCGGTCCCCTTGAGCTCCGGGTGCGCGGCCAGCAGCGGGTCCGCGGCCGTGTCGATCCGGCTCACGAAAACGCTCGCGACCGACCGCACGCTCCGCGGGTCGCGCGAGCACTTCTTGACGCCGTCGAGGTAAGCGCGGGCGCAACGCTCGTACTGCTCGAGCGAGAAGATGAGCGTGACGTTGACGTTGATCCCCTGCGCGATCAGCCGCTCGATCGCGGGGAAGCCCTCGTCCGTCGCGGGGACCTTGACCATCAGGTTCGGCCGGCCCACGGCGGCCACGAGGCGAAGCCCCTCCGCCACCGTACCCGACGTGTCCCGCGCGAGCCGCGGATCGATCTCGAGGCTGACGTAGCCGTCGAGCCCGTTCGACGACCGGTGCACGGCGGAGAACGCGTCCGCGGCGTCCCGGATGTCCCGAATCGAGAGAGCATCGTAGACCTCGAAGGCGGTCTTGCCCTTGAGCGACGCGATCAGGGAATCGTAATCCTTCCCGGACGCGACCGCCGCGTCGAAGATGGAGGGATTGGAGGTGAGGCCGCGGAGGCCCTGGCTCACGAGCGCGCGAAGCCGTCCCGAGGCGATGAGCGACCGGTTGATGTTGTCCAGCCAGACGCTTTGCCCGAGCCGCGCCAGCTCTTCCATTCCGTCTCTCGCCATCGTCTTACCCTCCGCCTTCATCATAGCCCCAACGCAAGGGGGACCGTGACTATTGGGCCCGGCGCAAGGCTCCGTCGAGGTCCGCGATGATGTCCTCCGGGTCCTCGAGCCCGGCCGAGACCCGGATCCGCCCCTCCGGAACCCCCCGGGCAGGATCGGCATCCTGGCACAGAAGCAGGGTCTCGGAGTCCCCGAGGCTGAACCAGGGCTTGCAGAGCTTGACCGACGACCGGAAGGCGTCCAGCGCCGGCTTCCCCCCCTTGAGGGTGAACCCCGCGAGCCCGCCGAATCCCGCCCACTGCGCCTTGGCGATCCCGTGACCCGGGTCGGACGCCAGCCCCGGATACCGGACGTCCGTGACGGCCGGGTGGGTTGCCAGGAATTCCGCTATCCGCATCGCGTTCTCGCAGTGGCGGCGCATCCGGAGCGGCATGGTCACGAGCCCGCGGAGGATGAGCCACGCGTTGAACGGGCTGATCGGCCCCCCGGTCAGGTGCCGCTCCTCCATGACCGGCTCCACGAGCGCGAACGAATCCGCGAGCACGATTCCGCCGAGCGCGTCCCCGTGGCCGCACAGGTACTTCGGCGCCGCGTGGATGACGTAGTCGGCGCCGAGCTCGAGCGGACGGAGTAGCGAGGGAGACAGGAACGTGGAGTCCACGATCAGGCGCCCCCCCGCCGCGTGCACGAGCTGGGCCGTCCACTTGAGGTCCACGACGTGGAGGCCGGGGTTCGACAGCGGCTCGCAGTAGACGAGCTTCGCGGGGGGCCCGGCTCTGTCCGACAGCACGGCCGAAAGCGCGTCCGGGTCCCTGAAGTCCGCGACATCGCAGCTCACCCCGAACTTCGCCAGCCCCTTTTCGAGGAACGACCTAGTGAGGCCGTAGACCGACGCGTCGCAGACGACCCGGTCTCCGCTCCTGAGCAGGGCATAGAAGGTCTGCGTGATCGCGGACATGCCGCAGGCGAAGGCCACCCCGTGGCTCGCCCCCTCGAGGCTCGCGACGGCGGCCTCCATGGCGTCGATCGTGGGATTGCCGTCCCGGGCGTAGCCGTACTCGCCAGTGACCGCCATCGTGATCGGCACCGAGGACAGGTCGGGGTTCCGCCCCGCGTGGACCGCCCGCGTGCCGAATCCGTAACCCGCGTAATCTTCCGCTTTCATCTCCATCGCCGTTATATGGTAACAGGCAAAGAGCCGGCCCCCTGCCCAATGCGTTACACTGTCGGGGATCGACAACGCCTCGGGAGGTGCACCGATGCTCGTGAGTATCCAGTTGGGAATCATGATGTTCCTCGAATACGCGATCTGGGGAGCGTGGACCCCGATCCTGACCCAGGACGTCGCGCATTTCGGGTTCACGGGGATGCAGGTGGGCTGGCTCTACGGCGCCCTGCCGCTCGGCTGTATGATCGCGCCCCTGATCGGCGGCCAGTTCGTGGACCGGTGGATGCCGACCCAGATCTTCCTCGGCATCGCGCACCTGCTGGGCGCCGTCTTCCTCTGGCTGATGTCGGCCCAGACGACCTTCCCGCCGATGATGGTTCACATGCTCATCTGGTCGATCCTGTTCGCGCCCACGATGGCATTCACGAACTCTATCTGCTTCATCCACCTCCGGAACTCCGACCGGGACTTCCCCATCATCCGGACGATGGGCACCATCGGCTGGATCGTGGCGGGACTGACCCTGACCGCGTGGCGGGTCCACCCGGACCTTCTGCACCTCCCGGGCCACATCGATTCGCTGGCCCTCGCCGCCGCGTGCTCGCTCGCGCTCGGGCTCTTCTGCTTCCTCCTGCCTAACACCCCTCCGAGCCGGGCCACCGGGAATCCGTACGCCTTCCTCGAGGCGCTCAAGATGTTCCGGAACCCGAAGATGGCGTTCTTCCTGCTCCTGTGCATGGTCGCCACGACCGAGTTCCAGTTCTTCTACCAGCTCTCGGCCCCGTTCCTGAAGTTCGCCGGGGTCACGGAGGCGCACATCCCCGCGGTGAAGACGGTCTCCCAGGGCTTCGAGATCGGAGTCCTCGCGATCGGACTGCCGCTCCTGCTCCCCGTGCTCGGCATCCGCGTGTGCCTCCTGATCGGGCTGATCGCGTGGCCCCTGCGCTACCTGATCTTCGTGTTCCAGGAGCCGCTCTGGCTCATCATCGCCTCGCTGGGCCTCCACGGGTTCGGATTCGCCTTCTACTTCATCGTCGCGTTCATGTATCTGGATCGCGTCGCGCCCAAGGACATCCGGGGCTCCGCGCAGGGCCTGATCACGTTCGCGACCTACGGACTCGGCATGTTCATCGGCTCGCTCTTCTGCGGCAAGGTCCAGGACTTCTACACCGTCGCCGGCGGCGCCGTCGTCTCCCAGGACTTCTTCGGCTGGCTCTTCAACTACGCCACCCCCGGGGGCGCGATCGACTGGCGCGGGGTGTTCCTCGTGCCCACGCTGATCACGTCCCTGTGCGCCGTCGCACACTGGGTCTGGTTCCGCGAGGCCTCGGTGGCCGAGGTCGCCGCCGCGACCGGAAGCGCGGCGAGGAAGCGCTAGAGAAGGATCGCGGTCAGCGAGACCGGCGGCAGGTCCAGGAGGACCCGGCCGCCCTCGATCGACACGGGCCCGGTCTTCCTCCACGCGGGGTGGAGGTCGCCGGGCCCGGTCCCTGAGAGCTCCCACCGCTCACCCGCCGCCCTGACGGCGCCCTTGATGATGATGGGAAGCTGACGCGCAGCCTCCGCCTTGTTGATCAGCACGATCCGCAGGACGCCCGTCGCCGGCGTGCGGGTGGCGAATACCTTGAGCAGGCGGCCGTCCACGACGTCGAGCATCTCTTCGCCCAGGCACTTCGACCAGACCGCGAGCGCCAGCCCCGTCGGCGTCAGCGCGTTGTCCGGCGCTAGAGCGTCATGGACGGCGGCGGGCGTTTCCAGCTTCGCCCACCGGGTATTCCACATCGTCGCGAAGTCCAGGGCGGGTTCCGCCAGGTACTGGCCGATCATGTTCGTCAGGAGGAGCGCGTGCCCGAGATCGCTCACGTTCGCCCAGCTCCCCTTCTCGTAGTCGATCGCCCCGTACTCGGTCAGCGCGACCCGAATCCTCTTCCTGGGTGTCGAATCCGTCGTCGGATTCGACAACGGCCCCGTCCGCGGGACCGCGGGGGCCCATTTCAGAATCGCGTCCCGCGTCTTCCGGATCCCGCGGGTGAAGTCGGGGTCCCGGTCCAGGTAGCCCGCGTAGGACTTCCACCCCCAGTTCGGGTAGTCGTGGACGATGAGGTAGTCCAGGTACTCCCCCGCGGTCTCGAGGACGACCCGGTTCCAGGGGTCCTGGCACCCCGCCTTCCCATCCTCACGCCCAACGTCCTCCCCGTAGACTCCGACGGCCCCGATCCGGGCGTCCGGGTCCGCGGCCTTCATCGCCTTCGCGAACTCGACGAGCGTGTCCGCGTATCGCCGTGCGCCCACGTGGAAGAAGCTCTCGTTCCCGACTTCCCAGCACCGGACGGGAAACCCGCTGGCCTTGGCGTACCGGACCCATTCCGCGGCCGTGCGGATCAGCATGTCCATGGGGACCGCCTCGTGGTGGGCGTCCGCAGCCTGGAACCCCGTGTCGACGGCGACGACGATCGTCGCCTCCACCCCCGCGGCGCGCGCGACCCGCATGAACGCGTCGAAGTCGAGGGGGTGGGTCTTCCAGGTCCGGCGATCCGGCATCAGGAGCGTGTGGTCCATCGCCGGCCAGTCCCAGTCGCCCGCAACCGTGAGCGCGGGGACCGCCCGGTCGTAGGGCGGCACCGACCAGAGGTACGAGTCCGACTTGTCGCCGCCGGGATAGCGGAGAACCCGGACGCCAATCTCCGCGAGCGCGGCGGTCAGCGGGCGCGACCCCACTGGACGATTGGAATCGTCGTCGACGAGGTAGTCGAGGTTGATCCCGAGCCCGCGGACGTTCACGGGTGCGCGGACGCGAGCGGAGTCGATCACGATTTCCAGGGGCTCGGAGGCGGCGACTATGGCGGCGACGAGGAGGCCGATCACCTGCCCTGGGACCGCGCGAGCCTGAGCCGGAAGGCGCGGCCGTCCGCGAGGTCGAACCCATGGACGGGCATGGGATCGGGCCGGCGCCGGGCCTCCAGCGTCCGGACCGGGACCGTCCCTGACCGGATCCAGCGGTTCTCCTTCCACCGTCCCGCCTCGACGGTCAACGTGCGGCGGGGATCCACGGGATAGGCCGAGACGACGCAGTCCATCCCCGTAATCGTGAGATCGTCACGCCCGGTGCGCACGATCACCCACTTACCATCCCGCCCGTTCTCCCACCTCCAGAAGAGCCCCCAAAGCCGGTCCTCGAGCCGCTGAGGCGCCGCGTGCGAGATATAGTGCCGGATCTCGGCCGACCCGGTCGCGTGCGCGATCTGGCGCATGGCGGAGGTGAGCGAGCGCGCCGCCCGGCCGTACCTGACGGCCACGTCGGACCACGTCCCATCCCGGCTGACCGGGGGCTTCTCGAAGGCCTGGTCGCGGCACGCGCGCCACCCGAACGAGTGGTCGATGGCCCACGGATCGTATCCTTGCGCGCCATGGTCGAGGACGCAGAGGTACAGAACCTTGTCGGTCTCGCCCACGACCTCGGTCGGCGCCTCCGCCATGAAGGGCAGGTGCCCGGCCAGGCGGAAGGTCCGCATCGTCCACGCCAGGTCGCCGGGCGTCATGCCGTAGAAGTCCGGCGCCACGAAGTCGAGGCGCGGCGCGATCTGGCGGTAGAGCTCGACGTCGTTTCCCGGGCGCGGCGCGAACGGCAGGCTCAGCGCCCAGTTCGTGTACGCGGGCACCGGGAAGAGGCGCTTTTGGTCGGCGAGGAGTGCGTTGATGTGTCCGCCGAGCGCGCGGACGCCGGACTCCCAGTCGCTGACCCCCGACCGCGCGTGGATCGCGCCGCAGACCGGGCAGTGGCACCGCAGGATCCACTCGTCAAGTTCCTCGAAGCTGCCCTTGCGCGTCTCGCGCATGGCGAGGCACGGCTCGTTCTCGATCTGCATGAGGATGATCGTGTGCCGCTTACCGTCCACGGCGGCGATGTGCCGGAGCAGGGCATCGAACGCGCGTTTCTCGGCGGCGAGCAGCCGGGGATTGGACGGGCACAACGTGTCCCTTTCCTTGCCTTCCCCGTCCACGACCCGCGGGAACCGGGCCCGGTCGTCCCGGACCCAGCCGGGCACGGGCCGGTTGAACGACCCCTGGTTGCTCCCGAACCAGAGCAGGGACATCCGCAGCCCGTGGCTGCGGCACCGGCGCAGGGCGTGGTCGAGCGGCTTGAAGTCGAACCGCCCCTCGACCGCCTCCATGGCCGCCCAGCGGATCGGGAAAAAGACGGTGTTGAGCCCCATCCGCACGGTGTGCGCGAACAGGTAGTCGAAATCCCTGATCCGGTTGCACCGGTCGAACCAGTACTGGATCCCGATCGCGAGGAACGGGGCGCCGTCCACGAACAGCTTCTCCATCCCGTGGTGGGTACGAATCTCGGACCAGCGCTTCATGGGTTGTTCCGCTCTTGTCGCATACGCGACATGGTACCCGAAAATCCCCGGTCCCGTCCTACCGGCTCTGCGGCCGGACGGCTTCGAGGTACCTGAGAATGAGCGCGGGTTCATCCCCCGACAGCCTGGCCCGGTCGGCCATAGCCGGCACATGCTCCGCCCAGAACGCCTCCGGATGGGCCGCGGGCGCCTCGAGCGCATGACAACCCGAGCATTTCGCCACGTAGAGGGCCCTGCCGCGGCTCAACGATTCCAACGTGACCCCGGGCGACCGCCCGGCCGCGCGTACCGCCTGGTCGGCGGCGGGACGCGGAATGCTCCCGGCGCAGGCCGCGAGCCAGCCTGACAGGGCGAGCAGGACCACCGTCCGCCCCGCCGGGCCGGCCCGTCTCACAAGGGCAGGGAGACCAGGATCCGGGCCTTCACCTTCTCGTGCTCGTCCAGCACGAACCGCTGACCGGACACCGACGGCTTCAGGGCGGGGAGCTGGATCAGCGTGGTCGCCGTGAGCCAGAACCGCCCCGATGCCACATGCAGGACCGGTCCCGCGAACAGCGCCGCGAACCGGGGCTTCCCGTCGGTGTAGGCCGAGTGCTCGAAGACCTCGACCCCGCAGGAGAACCCGGGAGACACCTGGACCGAGAGCCCGAGGTTGTGCTCGACGTTCACGTTCTCCGCCTCGATCTCCCCGGCGTCGTACTCGAACTCGGGCTCCACCGTCGCGTTGTACGCCAGGATCATCCCGCCGATCCGCTTGTCCACGATCGCCTTTAGCTCGACCTCGGCCTCGTCGGTATCGGCCGTGAGTTCGGCGTAGGCCGCGAATCCCACCGGGTCCGCGGCGGGATCGGACAGCTTCCACTTCCACTCGTTGGAGATGCCGCCGAACGAGGTTTCCGACACGAGGGAGCCGGTCAGCGGATCGCGCGCGCTCGCCTTGCTCCAGTTGAGGTACAGGGCCGTCTGGAGGGTGTCGGTGACGCCGGCCTCGTACTCGATCCGGTGGTCGAACCGGGAATAGACGTCGTTCCGGCCGACCCGCCATGTCGTCCAGAGCTCGAACTCGTGCTGCCCCGCCGGCAGCGTCCCGCTGTCGTACCCGTAGGCGAACGGCCTGGCGTTCGCCCGCGCGCCGCCCGCCGTGAACGCCGCCACGATGGCCATTAGCGCTGTCATGCTGGTTACCGCGATCCGACGATTCCGCTCCGTCCCTCTCATCTTCATGTCTTCCCTCCTTGCTCTGGTCATTCCGTCCCCGTGGACAATCCGTTGGCACTCCGAGGGCATGCCCGTAACAATCAGTGGCACTTGTTGCATATCCCGTAGATCTCGAGTTTGTGGCGAAGCGGCGTGAACCCGTTGGCGGAGGCCAGCCCTTCCTGCAGCTTTTCCAGCCTCTCGTCACGGACCTCGATGAACCGGCCGCACTTGATGCAGATGAGGTGGTCGTGGTGTTCATGCCCGACTTTCTGCTCGAACCTGGTCCTTTGCCTGCCGACCTTGATTTCGTCCGCCAGCCCGCATTCGCAGAACAGGTGCAGGTTCCGGCACACGGTCGCGTAGCCGATCTCGGGGTCCCGGCGCCTCACGATCTCGAACAGTTCGTCCGCCGTCATGTGGTTCCGGGCCGACATGAAGGCGTCGAGGATGAGGTCTCGCTGTTTGGTGTGGCGGAGCATCCGGTCTTTGAGGTGATGCGCCAGCGCCGCCCCGGCCTTATCGAGAAGCACCTTCTTCTTCATACTGATAATCAATACCATTAAGGCCGACGCATGTCAAGCCCCCCTCTTTCACCAAGCTGGAACCAACACCTGCCGCTTCGCGAACTCCCAGCGGGGCTAACTGCCCGGATCGGTGCCCGGGTCGCGGTTATCGGCCTACCATGCTGCGTCCGGCCAGTAGGCGCGTGACGATGGTCGAGGCGGACGCCGGAATAACGTCCCGCGGTTGGTCCGAATGCCAAAGGGCGACCAGCGATCCCCCTAGCAGCTCCTCCGTGGCATCTCGAATGTTCCCTTAAGCGGCGGGCTCACGCCTCCCGCGCCGGCGCCACGGCCGCCACCCACGCGGGCACGGCGTTCCGGAACAGCGCCGGGATCGTGCGATCCCGCTCCGGACCCGGGAATTCGGCCGTCATCCGGTCGAGGATCACCCGGCAGAGTTCCACGAACGGCGCCGACTCCGGCCGGGAGCCGAACTCCCGGATTGCCCACGTCAATGCCTCGGGCTTGGAGACCAGCGTCCCATGACGAAGCGTGTACAGGCACCGGACCATGACGGGGGCGACGTTCAGGATGTTCGTCGCCGCGAGCCCGACCCGGTCCGCCGCGGCCAGCTTGGCGAGTTCGGCGGGCACCATGACGTCCCGGACATGGGCGAGGATGCCGGTGATCTCGTCCCGCTCGTTGAGATCCGTCATACTCCCCCGGACGTCCTCTCCGTACACGACGACCGAGTACTTCCGTAACAGGATCAGATCGAAGGCGTGGAGGACGTAATCCCGGCGCGGGGCCAGCCCCCGTATCTCGACCGGCTCGGGCTTCCCAAGCTCCCCCGCCTCGATGAGCCCGGCGGAGAGCGACGGCGCCCCCAGCTCGGCCAGGAGAGCGGCCCAGCCAGGCCCCTCCGGCGGCTCCCTCGTGACGACCAGGAGGTCGATATCGCTGTGGCGCGGGATGTACCCGCCGAGGGGGATGCTTCCGGAACAGATGATCGAGCGGACCGGGGCCCGGCGGCACGCCTCCACCGCCCCCCGGATGGCCGCGCCGACCCGGGGGTTCAGCGCGAGACAGCGATCGTAGTTCGCCTGGGGATCCATGGTGCCACGGGTTTCCGGCAGTCCGTCCGGCCTAGCGGAACTCCGCCCATTCGGGCTCGTTGTCGAAGATCCAGCGGTAGTAGTCCTGCTCCTCGAGCCTGGAGGACGCCGCCTCGTCCGCCACGACGACGCAGTGCTGGTGGAGCTGGATGGCCGTCGCGGTCATCCTCGACGTGATCGGCCCCTCGACCGCCTTCGCGATCACGGCCGCCTTGCTCTCCCCCGTCGCGAGCAGGAGGAGCTTCCGGCTGTCCAGGATGGTGCCGACGCCCATCGTGAGCGCGCGGTGCGGCATCTGCGAGGGGTCCACGAAGTGCTTGGCGTTGTCCCGGCGCGTCATCGGTGTAAGGCTCTTGTCGCGCGTGCGCGAGTAGAGCGCCGACCCCGGCTCGTTGAATCCGATGTGCCCGTCGCGGCCGATCCCGAGGAGCTGGAGGTCGATGCCTCCGCAGTGCCGGATGAGGTCCTCGTACCGCCGGCACTCGGCCTCGAGGTCCTTCGCCATGCCGTCCAGCAGGTGCGTGTTCCGACGGTCGATGTTGATCCCCGAGAACAGGTGCTTGGTCATGTAGGCGTGGTACGACCGCCCGTCCTCGGCGGTTAGCCCCACGTATTCGTCGAGGTTGAACGTCCGCACGAGCGAGAAATCGAGGGATTCCTCCCGGTGCATCCGGACGAGCAGCGCGTAGACGCGCTCCATGGTGAGGCCCGTGGCGAGCCCCAGCACGACGTCCGGGTTGGCGCGGATGGCATTGGCCACCAGCGTGGCGACGATTCGCGTGGATTCCTCTTCAGTGGGGCGGATGATGACCTGCATGATCTCCGATGATATCAGTCCCGGGCCGCCCGCCGGCACTCCGCGAGGTTGTTCCTCGCCGCCGCGAACCCGGGAGAAAGGGCCAGCGCGCGGCGCCAGGCCCGGATCGCGTCCGCTTCCCGCCCCGCCCGGTACAGCACGACCCCGAGGTTGTTCCAGCTCAGCGCGTCGTCAGGACGGACGGTGACGGCCCGGCGGGCGGAGACGACGGCCTCCGCGTGCCGGCCGAGGTCGCTCAGGACCAGCGCCCGGTCGCTCAGGGCCTCGTGGTAAGCGGGCCAGATCGCGATGGCGCGCGCGTAGGCGGCCTCAGCCTCGGGCAGGCGGCCGCCGGCCTCGTCGTAGAGGTGCCCGAGGTTGTAGTTCACGATGGCGCTCGCGGGGACCACCCGAAAGGCGGCCTCGGTCACGGTAAGGGTGTCCCGCCAGTCCCGGTTGCGCACGACCGTCCGCGCGGCGCAGGCCGCGAGGACGAGCAGCCCCAGCGCGATCCCGGTGCGCCGCCGCAAGCGGTCCGCTTCCGGGAAGGCGGCTTCCCATCCCGAGGCCGTCGCCAGCGCGATCCCGAACAGGGGGACGGTCATCCACCGCTCCGCCATCATGGTCTGGATCGGAAAGAACAGGCTGGACACCATGGCGTAGGTGATGAAGGCGAACATGACGCCGAAGGCCGCGGCCGGAACCCGCCGCCGGTGCGCGACCACGACCAAGCCCGCCGCCATGATGAGGAATCCCCCGAGGACCCATCCCGAAGTCCAGCCCAGGTCGAGCGGGAGAACGTGGTAGGAGTAGTCCGCCGACTGCGCGGCGGGCCAGACCAGGAGACGACCCCAGCGTGGCAAGAGGCCCAGGGCGAGCGCCTTCTGTTGCAGTAACGGCTGGAAGGCCAGCGGGTTGTCCAGGAAGTCGATCGACCGGTGCAGAAGACTTCCCATCACGAGCCGGCGCGCGACCAGGTACACCGCCGCGATCGCCGCGTACCCGAGGTAGGCCGCCCGGACCCCTCCCCACAGCCGCCCGGCCAGCCGCCCCGTGCTCCCGTCGCAGCGGATCGTCCATTCCCAGGCCAGCATCACCCCGGGCATGGCCATGCCCGACTCCTTGGAGGATAGCGCGAGGGCGAAACACGCCCAGGCCGCGGCCAGCGACGGTCTCCGCCCGCTGCGGGAGTAGCCGTCGTACGCCACCAGCCCCGCGAGAGTGAAGAACGCGACCACCACGTCCCAGCGCCACGTGACGACGTTGACCGCCTCGGTCTGCAACGGATGCACGCCGAAGATCCCCGCCGCCATCACCGCGGCCCACGTGGACCCCAGGACCCGGCTGGCCACCACAAAGGCCATCGCCACTGCGGCGAGATGCACGGCCACGTTGGTCGCGTGCCAGCCCCGTGGATCGAGCCCGAACAGCGCATAATCGAGAGCCCAGCCGACGGTGGACACCGGACGGTAGTTCTGGCTCAGCCGCCCCGTGCCGTGCCAGCCGTCCCGGACGAACATCTCGGGCACGTTCCGGATGGACCGGATGAAGGTGTTCGACAGGACGCTGACCCGGTCGTCATACACGAACCCGTTCGAGAGGGTGTTCGCGAAGGTCGCGGCCACGCCGACCAGCAGGAGGCCGACCGCCAGCGAAGGCGGCAGACCGCCCCGGCCCCCGGGCTCAGATCCGGAAGGCAGGGCCGGCAAGGATGGCCAGGAGCGTCACGAGCGCGAACGTATTCGCGGCCGCGAAGGCCTTGCGCGTCGCGGCGCCGTCGGCGGCCCCCTCCGCGGAGGCCCGGAGCACCCGCACGATCATCCACCCTCCCGCGCCCAGGCACGCCGCCCATGGCAGGGGGCGCAGGAGACCGAAGGCGGGCAGCGTGGCGGCCGACACCACGGCCGCGGCCGTCCACACGAGCAGGACGCGGGCCACCTGTGAACGCGCGAGACCGCGCATGGGGGGCACGAAACCCCCGCGCTCATGATCCCCGGGCCTTGAAAGCACGAGAAGCCACGCGTGCGGCATCTGCCAGAGCGCGAAGAACACCATGAGCGCACGCAAGGGCGGGGCATCCACCGCGCCCCCGGCAGCCGCCCAGCCGATGGCCGGAATCAGGGCACCCGAGACGCTGCCCGCGAGCTGCGCAAACACGGTCCGCCGCTTGAGCGGGGTGTAGACGCCGTTGTAGACGAGGACGGCCAGCCCCGCCAGGGCCGCCGGAAGCGGTCCGGCCACCGCGGCCAGCCCCGCCAGCCCCAGGACCAGGAGACCGGCCGCCCGGCCCCGCGCGGACGCCGGCGACAGCATCCCGGCGGGCAGGGGACGTCCGCTTGTGCGCAGCATGCGGGCATCGGCGAAACGCTCCTGCACCTGGTTGAGCGCCAGCGCCCCGCCCGCCGCGGCGGCAGTGCAGGCGGCCACCTTGATGCCGGCCGCGTCGAGCCTCCCGGCGGCCGCGACGTGCGCCGCCAGGCTCCCGAGCGCTGCCAGCCCGGCCACCCCCGGGCGCGCGAGCGCGAGGGACGGGTTCATCGCAGCGCCCGGAGGTAGCGCACGAGAATGGCGAGTTCCTCCTCCGTTAGCGCCTCCACCGGCATGATCGTCCGGAAGCCCTTGACGACGTCGGCGGACGGCTCGCGGATCGCCCGGCGGATGTACGCTTCGTCCACGTTGACGGCATGTTCCACGCCATCGCTCGCCACCGTCTCGCGCCGGCCCCAGATCCCCTTGAGCGTGGGGCCCGGCGCCCGGCTGCCGTCGAGCGAGTGGCATACGAGGCACCCCGCGTCCTCCATGATCCCCCGCGCGCCGAGGGCGGACCTTTTACCGGTCTTCGCCCCGTACCAGCGGCGGAACTCCTTGCCGGGCATCACGCGGAGGTTCGCCCGCATGTACGAATGGCGCTCCCCGCAGTAGGACGAGCACATGATCTCGAAGGTGCCCTCCGTGTCGGGCTGGAACCAGAGGTAGTTCTCGCGGCCGGGCACGACGTCCTCCTTGATCCGGTACGCGGGCACGTAGAACCCGTGGATGACGTCGGTCGAGTGCAGGAGCAGCTTGATCGGGCGGTCGGACGGCACGACGAGGTCCGGGGACCGCCGGCCGTTCCCGTAGACGAACGTCCACTTCCACATCTGCGCCGAGACCGTGACCGTCATCGCGTCCGCGGGCACCGCCCGCATCCACTGGAACCCCTCGAACCCGGCCTCGAACATGGCGAGCATGAGGACCGTCGGGATGAGCGTCCACGCCACCTCGAGCCAGACGCTTTCCTTCACCTCCTCGGCCACCGGATGGCGGCTCTTCCGGTAGCGCCAGACGAACCAGACCATGAGGACCGTGATGATCCCGAGGAACAGGAACGAGATGCCGAGGATGAACAGGAACGTGGCGTCCACGAGGAGCGCGGAGCCACCGCCCAGGATCCTGACCAGGGGGTTCACCGGAACGCCACGTCGGTGAAGGTGAGCCCGAGGATCACGGCCATCGTGAAGACCGCGACGCCGAGCATGACCTTGAACGCCCGGTCCTCGTCGCGCAGCCGCATGAAGACGGCCAGCACGAGCGACGACTTCGCCGCCGCGACGCCGAGCGCGACCGGGACGCTCCAGCCCGGAATCCGCAGCCGCGACACGGCGATGGTCACTCCCGTGAGCGCCACGAGCGTCGCCCAAACAAGAGCGAGGGCGCGCGAGGACGGACCTTCGGGTCTCATGTGATCAGGTAGAAGAGCGGAAACAGGAAGATCCAGACGATGTCCACGAGGTGCCAGTAGAGCCCCGCGTTCTCGACGAGGGGGCCGTGCCGCTCCGCCGTCGCGCCGGACCGGCGCACGAGCACGACGACGGCGCCCAGCACGCCCGCGCCGACGAGGACGTGGAGCCCGTGGAGGCCCGTCATCGCGAAGTAGAGGCTGAAGAACAGCCGCTCCCCCGGGTCCCGGGCCTCGAGCACGGCCGCCCCCGGGTAGAGCCCGTGCCCGAACTTGACCGACCACTCCAGCCCCTTGTTGACCAGGAAGAGCAGCCCCATCCCGATCGTTCCCCCGATCAGGGCCAGGGCCCGGGAGATGAGACCGCGCTCGAAGGCCGCGACTGCGAGGGCCATCGAGAGGCTGCTGGTCAGGAGGAGGATCGTGTTCCCCGCCCCGAACGCGAGCGACAGCTCCCCCGAGGCCGCGTGGAACGCCTCCGGGTGGCCGCGCCGGTAGACGGCGTAGACGAGGAAGAGACCCCCGAAGAGGAGCATCTCGGTGAAGAGGAACAGCCACATCCCCATCCGGGACGCCCGGGCATTTCCGTGCCCGCCCTCCTCCGTCACGGCCGCTCATCCCCGAGAACCGGCTCAATTTCAAAGTTCTCCGTGGGCGGGGGCGACGGGGTCTGCCACTCCAGCCCGCGCGCGCCCCAGGGGTTCGCGGGGGCCGGGTCACCGTGGCGGAGGGCCCGCAGCAGCGTCGCGGCCAGCACGACCAGCCCCGCCGCGAGGATCCACGACCCGACCGTGGCCATCACGTGCAGGGGCTGGAGCTCGGGCAGGTAGTCGTAGTAGCGGCGGGGCATGCCCATCCACCCGAGGACGAACATGGGCAGGTACAGGATGTTGAACCCCGCGAACATGAGGAACCACGCCACGATCGCCGGGGCCTTGGGGACCATCCGCCCGGTCATCTTCGGGAACCAGTAAAGGAGCCCCGCGAACACGGCGAACCCCGTGCCCCCGAACATGACGTAGTGGAAGTGGGCGACGACCCAGTAGGTGTCGTGCACGTGCACGTTGACCGCGAGCGCGCCGTTGACGAGCCCCGTCAGCCCCCCGATCGAGAACAGGAAGATGAACGAGAGCGCGTACAGGAGGGAGGCGGACAGGTCGATGGACCCCTTGTAGAGCGTGGCCACCCAGTTGAAGACCTTGACCCCGCTGGGCACCGCCACGATGAAGGTCAGGAACGAGAAGATCCAGCGGGCGGTGTCGCTCATCCCGCTCGTGAACATGTGGTGGCCCCATACGAGGTAGCCGGCGAACGCGATCCCGAGGCTGGAGTACACGATGGCCCGGTAGCCGTAGATCCGCTTGCCGCTGAACGCCGGGATCACCTCGGAGATGATGCCCATGGCCGGGATGATCATGATGTAGACCGCCGGGTGCGAGTAGATCCAGAACAGGTGCTGGAACAGGAGGGGGTCGCCGCCCCGGACGGGGTCGAAGAGCCCGAGGTGCGCGACGCGCTCGAGCACGACGAGCAGGAGGGTCACGGCGATGATGGGCGTGGCCAGGACCTGGACCCAGGCGGTGGCGTAGATCCCCCACGTGAAGAGCGGGATCCGGAACCAGCCCATGCCCTTCATCCGCATCGTGTGCACGGTCGTGATGAAGTTCAGCCCCGTCAGGATCGACGAGAACCCGAGCACGAAGGCCGCAAGCACGGCCAGGGACACGTTCGTGTCCGTGCGCACCGAGTAGGGCACGTAGAACGTCCAGCCGGTGTCGGGCGGGTGCCCGCCCGCGAACATGGCGAGCAGGGCGAGGACCGCCCCGGTCACGTACACCCACCACGAGAGCAGGTTGAGCCGCGGGAATGCGACGTCCCGGGCCCCGATCTGGAGCGGGAGGAAGAAGTTCCCCATCGACGCCGGCACGGCCGGGATGATGAACAGGAAGATCATGATCACGCCGTGCAGCGTGAAGAAGGCGTTGTAGGCCCTGGCCGACATGATCGTGGGGCCGGGCGCGATGGACTCGAGCCGCATGAGCAGCCCGAGCGCGACTCCGACGGCGAAGAACGCCAGCACCGACCAGAGGTACAGGACCCCGATGCGCTTGTGGTCGGTGGAGAAGATCCAGGACCGGATCCCCCGGCGCCCGTCGGGGGCGTCGAGGTAACCGCGCCATGGCGCGGCGGGGGTCACGACGGCGTCAGCCACGGCGGCTCCTCCGGGCGGAGACCCAGGTCAGGGCGCCGACGACCAGGAAAACCCCCGCCGCCGCCGACGTGCCGGCCACCCGCAGGATGTTGAACGCGTAGGCCTGCCGCTTCGGATCGTAGCGGTAACAGTAGAGGAGCGCGCCGCGGATCGAGGGGCTGATCCGCCCGGCGGCGGCTTCCAGGATCGCCATGTGGACATCGAAGGACAGGAACGTGAGCCCCGACATGTACCGGACGATCCGGCCTTGCGGCGAAAGGAAGACGAGGACCGCGGGATGCGCGTACTCGCCGTCCACGAGCTGGTACCGGAACCCGATGGAATCGGTCACGGCCCGGATCGGCTCCTTCGCTCCCGTCAGGAACCGCCAGGCGTCGGCCGGGAACGGCCTGCGGAACGCGGCGAGGTAGTTGGCCTTCTTGGCGGCCGCGAGCGCCGGCTTCTCGGTCTCGGCGAAGGACAGGGAGATGATCCGGTAATCCCGGCCCGGCACGCGGGCCACCTTGTCGAGCACCTCGACGAGGCCGCTCATGAGGGGCGAGCAGACGCCGGGACAGCGGTAGTAGACGAGGACCAGAATCGTCGGCCGGTCGATCAGGCTCCGGAGCGTCACGGGCCGCCCCTGTTCGTCGCGGAATACGGCGTCCAGGGGGACGGTACCCCCCAGGTGCTCGACGATCGCGACCTCTCCCCCGTCTACGGGGGAAGTAGATACCGCGGCCGGCGCCTCCACCGGGCGCGCGGGCGCCGCCGCCATCAGCGCGGCCCCGGCCACCCACGGCATCCACGATCGGCACCCCATCCGTCGGACCATCTTACCCAAACGCAAAGCTTGCGACGATCTTGCGCGGTCATCTACACTGGGCCCATGACACATCTCCGCATCGCCCTCACCGCCCTGGCCCTCGCCCTCATAGCAGGCATCTCCCAATCCGCTGACGCGGGCAAATCCGCGAACGCGGTCAAGGCCCCCAAGCCGGGGTCCAAAGCGTATGCCGCCATGGCGAAGGCATACCAGGCGTCGATCGCGCCGGTGTTCGAGGCCAAGTGCTTCGACTGCCATTCCGCGAAGACCCACTTTCCCTGGTACTACCGGATGCCGCTGGCCAAGTCCATGATCGACCTGGACATCCGCAAGGCGCGGAAGGCCCTCGACCTGAACGACGGATTCCCGTTCACGGGGGTGGGCACGCTCGCGGACCACCTCTCCGCCCTCAAGGACATCGCGGCCGACGGCTCGATGCCCCCGTTCCGGTACACGATGATCCACTGGTCGGCGAAACTGACGAAGGCCGAGCGGGAGATGATCACGGCCTGGGTCGACGGAAAGCTCGCTCCACCTCCGCCCCCCACAAAGAAGAAATAGCGCTTCGGCTCGCTCCCGGGAGCTACATCTCGACCGCGGTGTGGCCCTCGATCGTGCCCACCGGTTCGCACCGGCCGCCAAGGTGCCTGGCGAGGAACGACTCGGCCCGGGCATGGAAGTGCACGTTGTTCTGGAAGTTCGCGAACCCGTGGCCCTCGCCGCGGTACAGGAGGTACTCGACCGCGCGGCCGGAGCGGCGCATCGCGGCCACGATCCGGTCGCTCTCGGACCGCCTCACCCGGGGATCGTTCTCGCCCTGGCCCACGAGGAGCGGAGCGCGCATCTTCGATGCATGGTAGAGCGGCGATCGCGCGTCGAGCAGGGCCCGGTCCCTGACTGGATCGCCCATCCGGTGCCGGATCATCCCCTTCATCGCCGCCAGGTGGTCCGGCGGCTTCCTGACGAACGTCACGAGCCGGCTCGGCCCGCAGATGTCCACGCCAGCGGCGAAGAGGCGCGGCGTGAACGCCAGCCCGGCGAGGACCGCGTAACCGCCGTAAGAGCCGCCGAAGATCCCGATCCGCCGGGGATCCACGCCGCGCTCGCGCACGGCCCACCGGACCGCGTCCACGAGGTCCGTCTGCATCCTGCCGCCCATCTCCAGGTTCCCCGCGTTCAGGAAGCGCTTTCCGTATCCGTCCGACCCCCGGTAGTTCACCTGGAGCACCGCGTACCCGCGGTTCGCGAGCCACTGGGCCCATGGCTCGTACCCCCATGTGTCGCGGGCATAGGGGCCGCCGTGGACGAGGAGGATCATCGGGGGCTTCCCCGGCCGCGGCCAGCCCGACGGGGCGAAGTAGCCGTGCATGACCAGTCCGTCGCGGGCCCGGATCGTCACGGGCGCCCGGCGCACCAGGGGCGCGTCGTCCAGCCGCGGGTCCATGCAGAAGAGCAGGTCCATGTGACGCCGCTTCGCGTCGTAGAGGTAGAACCGCGGCGAGGCGTCGTCCGTCGTGTAGGCGACGGTCCAGAACCGGCCGGCGAGGTCACGGTTGCCCGTCCAGACTTCTCCCCGGCGGAACCGGTGCATGAACGCCAGGTGCCGGCCGACGCCGGCATCGAGCGCCCGCCACCGGAGCTTCTCCTTGTAGAAGGAAACTGCCGCGATCCTCCCCGTCAGCGGGTGCGCGATCACGCTGCTCACGTCGTACTCGGGGTCGGACGCCACGACCCGCTGGACCGAAGTCGCCAGGTCGATCGCCACCAGCCGGGTCGCGTTGGCCCGGCGGTTCGACGTGAGGTAGAGGGTCCGGCCGTCCCCCGAGAATCCGGCCGCGGTGCCCCGCTCGTCCGGCCCCCATTCCTGGATCTTCCGCCACGGCGAGTCCCTGCCGTCCCGGACGCTGAAATCCCACCCGCCGTCCGCACGGTTCTCGATCATGCTCCGGACCTCGAGGTTCGCATCCGCGCCCCAGCCCCGGTAGTGGGCCCAGTTCATGACACCGCCCGGATTCACGGTGTCGAGCCGGCTCCGCCCCGTCCGGAGGTCCAGCCGGTAGACGTCCGCCCGCTTCCGGTCCGTGCGGTTCATGCCGACGAGAAGCTCGTGCGGACGGCGGGGGGAGGTCGCGACGATCTCGGCCGTGACGCCCTTGAACGGGGTCAGGTCCCGGACCCTGTTTGTACGCACGTCCAGGGCGAAGATGTGCGTGTCCTCGTGGCCCGCCGCGTCGGATTGGTAAAGCATGTGCCGGCCGTCGAAGGCCCACGAGAACCCGTAGGTGGCCCGCGCCCCCCTGGTCAGCATCCGCTCGCGTCCGGAGCGGATTCCGCGGAGCCAGATCTGGGCGGTCGCGCGGTCGTCCGGCCCGATCCACCCCAGGTACTTCCCGTCCGGCGACACCTGCGGTCCGTAGCGGCAACTGCCTCCGAACAGGATCGAGCGCGGGATGAGCGCCGGCCCGTTCATCGCTTCAGGGTCAGCGTCTCCCCGGCCAGGAGGCTCACCGCGACGGCATTCGGCTCCACGGTGACGTCGCGAACCCCCGTGCAGGCCTCGGGGATCGCGGCCACGAAGACGAGGAACGTCGAGGCGAGCCAACCGCCCGCCCGGAGCGTCGCCAGCGTCGGCGTCCCCCGCAGCTTCCCCATCTTGCGCATGGCCTCGTTCCCGAGCGGGAACGGCGACACGCCGAACTCCATCCCGCGCGTGGTCGTCCGGCCGTCCCAGGGATGCGCCAGCCGGTCGCGCCGCTCCTCCCAGTTTCCGAGCCACGGCGACTCCTCGCGCTTCCACGCGTAGCCGCACAGGAGCCGGAGCTTGGGGTTAACGGCCGTGAACCAGGCCCACTTCCGGGCGGGGTCCATGAGCTGGGTCGTGAAGTCGCCCGAGGGCTCGCCGGTCGGGAACACCCGGAGGTCGACGGGTTGCCCGTCCTCCCCCGGCGCCATCGGCCACGTCCACTCGGCCCCGAGCTTGAGCCGGTGCCGCCGCGCCGTCGACGTCTCGATCGTCGCCCCCCAGGTCGCGCAAGTGTCGAACGCGGTCACGCCGTCCTCGACGAACGGTGGCCCGAACGTCGCGTGCTCCTGCCAGCCGAACTGGCAGTCGGCGCCCATGTTCTGGATCGTGGTCGCGACGCGCAGGACCGGGGACCCGCTACCCAGGCTATAGGTCCGCTCCACGTCCAGCCCCGCGAGCGGCAGGGCCACCCGCGTGATCAGCTTCCGCGACACCGCCGTGGTGGCCCACGTCGCGACCGGCGCCTCGCCGTGGACGGTGAAACCCCGGGCCGCGTCCATCTCGGACGGCGCCCCGAACCAGGCCAGGCAGGGGTTGTGCCCCATGATCGAGGCAAGGAGACGCCCCTCGGGCGGGCCGCCGTACTCGTCGAGGTCCTTGGGACTGAAGTCCTTGGGTTCCATCGACCGCCAGGGGACCTCCCACAGGGGGTTGATCCCGGCTCCCACGCCGCTCAGCAGGGAGATCGCCCCGAGGTGGCCGCCTCCCGGCAGGACCTCGGCCTTGACGACCCCGTTCTCGACCGCCACGACCTTGCGTCCCTTCATCGGGTCCTCCTCACACGTTGAACTTGAAGAGCATGAGATCCCCGTCCCGGACCACGTACTCCTTGCCTTCCTGCCGCAGGAGCCCGGCATCCTTGATGGCCAGCTCGGTCTTGAGCCGCATCAGGTCGTCGTAGTGGTAGACCTCGGCCTTGATGAACCCGCGCTCGAAGTCGGAATGGATGACGCCCGCCGCCTGCGGGGCCTTGGCGCCCTTCCGCACCGTCCACGCCCGGACTTCCTTGGGGCCGGCGGTGAAGTAGGTCTCGAGGCCCAGGAGCACGTAGGTCGCGCGCACGACGCGGTTGAGCCCCGGCTCCGCCATCCCGAGCTCCTTGAGGAAGGTCGCGCGATCCTCCGCCGACATCTCGGCCAGCTCGGACTCGAGCTTGCCGCAGATCGCGACCACGCCCGCGCCCTCGGCCGCCGCGATCTGCTTCAGCTTCGCCACGTGGACGTTCGCGTCGGGGTTCGCCGAGTCGCCGTCGTCCACGTTCGCGAGGTACAGGACCGGCTTCTCGGTGATGAGGTGGTAGTCCCGGATCTCGAGCGAGTCGTTCTCGTCCAGCTTGAGCGACCGCACGGGCTTCCCGGCCTCGAGGGCCGTCCGCACCTTCGCGAGCACGGCGAACTTGAGCACCGCCTCCTTGACCCCCGCCCGCGCGCTCTTCTCCAGCGTCGGGTAGCCCTTTTCCACGGTCTGGAGATCGGCGAGCATGAGCTCGGTCTCGATGATGCCGACGTCGCGCGCGGGGTCGACCGTGGGCAGGGGATCGCGCCCCGGCGCCGGCGCGGCGGCCACGTGCACGACCTGCGGGTCCGCAAAGCACCGGACCACGTGGGCCACGGCGTTCACCTCGCGGATGTGGGCCAGGAACTGGTTGCCCAACCCCTCGCCCTTGGACGCGCCCTTGACCAGCCCCGCGATGTCCACGAAGGTCACCGACGCGGGTGTGATCTTCTCGGGCGGGATCAGCGCGGCGATGTCCTGGAGCCGCGAATCCGGCACCTTGACCACGCCGGTGTTGGGCTCGATCGTGCAGAACGGGAAGTTCGCGGCCGCGGCCTTCGCGGACGTGAGCGCGTTGAAGATCGTGGACTTCCCCACGTTCGGCAGTCCCACGATTCCACACGCCAGTGCCATGACTGTCAGATTATAGGCTATCGGGATGGTGAAGGAGTCACCGAGGGGCTGTTTCGAACGTCAGACGGGCTGTGGCCCGCCTTCAGTCCCGCCGTCGCTGAACCGCACGAGCGGGATGTCGCCGCAGGTGGAGCAGACGCCGTCGGTGAGCGCGTATTGGGAGTCGCACCCATTTCATATTCTCGCGAGAAGATGAAAGGGTGGTATAATCTGCTCGGGACACCAACGGCACATGAAGATCGAAGGGCGGCAGATCGACGAGTACCTGTGGGACGAGGAGATCATCGGACGGAAGATGGTCTTCCTCTCCGGCCCCCGCCAGGTCGGGAAGACCACGTACGCCCGGGGACTGCTCGCGCGCGGCCGGAAGGGCGGCTACTTCAGCTGGGACAATCCTCTAGTCAGGCGGGCCTACGCCGCCGATCCGTTCTTCTTCCTCAAGGACCGGGGCTCCGCGCCGGACTATCTCGCCATCTTCGACGAGATTCACAAGCGGCACCGGTGGAAGGACATCCTGAAGGGCATCTACGACTCGATCGACCCCTCGTCGAGGATCCTCGTGACCGGGAGCGCCAGGCTGGAATGGTTCCGCAAGTCCGGCGACTCGCTGGTCGGCCGCTACGCGCACTTCCACATGCTCCCCTTGTCGGTGACCGAGCTCGCGAAGGCTCCGTTCGCGGACGCCTGGCTGGGCCGTGCGACGGACTGGAAGGCCCCCTGGGCCTCGCTGAAGAAGAAGCTGGAGACCGCGCCGCCGGCCGGTACCCGCGCGATATACGACCACCTTTTCACGTTCGGCGGATTCCCCGAGCCAGCGAGCCGGGCCTCCGAGCGGTTCCTGCGCAAATGGCAGTCGGACTACCTCTCGCTCCTGCTCACCGAGGACCTGCGCGACGCGACCGGCATCAGGGCGGTGGACACGGTCGAGAGCCTCGTCGCGCTCCTGCCCGGGCGCGTTGGCAGTCCCCTCTCCGTCAGCGCCCTCTCGCGGGACCTCGAGACCACGCATCCGAGCGTGAGGAATTACCTGCTTCAGCTCGAGAAGCTCTGGCTCACTTTCTCCATCCGCCCGTGGAGCCGCCGACTGGGCCGGGTCCTGCGCAAGGAGAAGAAAGCCTACTTCACCCACTGGCCCTTCGCGGGCGAGGATCAGCGCGTCCACGAGAACATGCTCGCGAGCATCCTGTTGCGCGCGTGCCTGGCGTGGTCGGACGCGGGGATGGGAGAGGCCGCGCTCTGGTACGTGCGCACGTTCGAGGGGCGCGAAGCCGACTTCCTTGTCGTCCTCGACGGCAAGCCGGCCGTCCTCGTCGAGGCCAAGTGGTCCGAGACGTCCGTCGACACGGGCCTCCGGAACATCGCCGCGCGGATCGGGATTCCCCTCGTTCAGGTCGTCCACACCCCGGGCATCCTGCGAGTGGAGGACGACATCATAGTCGTCTCCGCCGACCGTTTCCTTCGCGCGCTCCCCTAACCCCGGGGTTCTTCAGGCAATGAGGGGCGCCGAGTCCTCGAAACGCACCAGCGGAATGTCGCCGCAGGTGGAGCAGACGCCGTCGGTGAGCGCGTACTGGGCGTCGCACCGGGGGCAGTAGCTCTTGGAGGTCGAGTCCCGCGGCGGCAGGGGCTTGGTCACGTCGGCCGGGTCGAGACCGCGAGCCCGGACGAAGGCCTCGAGCTCGGCCGCCAGCCGGGAGCGGTACCAGCCCTCGGCCTGGAGCGCCTCGGGCAAGTCCGTCCGGCACTCGGGCCGGATCGGCTGTCGCGCATCGAGCAGGACCGCGCGGGCGTACTTCCTGAACCCCTCCGCGTCGAGGAGCGCGTGGACGGCCGCCAGCGGATGCACCCCCTCGAGCAGGGGGCGGGAGAGGTAGTCGCAGGCCCGCATCGCCTCCGGCGGCATCGTCACGCACATGAACGTGACCATCCCCCGGTCGCCGGACACCGCGCCGTAGAGCTCGCGATGCGCCCGGAAGAACATGAGGGCCACGGTCCACGTCAGAGCGAACATGACGAGCGCGAGGATGGGCCAGAGCTGGATGACCGGGCCGTTGATCCAGACCAGCGGGCAGACGGCGAAGACGTGCACGAGGAGGGCGACGCAGACCCAGCGGAGCCACCGGGAGGCGTCGGCGAACGCGGTCCGGCGCCGTGCGGCATCGGGCGCATCCAGGGACTTCCGGAGCGCCCGCAGGATCATGTCCTCGCGGTCGGCCGGATGCGCCTTGGCCAGCGACGAGAGCAGTTCGGCCCACCCCCGGGCCGTCGCGGCCGAATCGGCGCGCGCGAAGACGGTGCCATCCACGATCACGCGCTTCTCGTCCACGACGATGTTCCGTACCGCGCCCCACGGCAGGAACGGGCCGTCCTGGGCCGCCCGGCCCTCGGGATGCGTCGTGAGGGCCACGTAGGCGTAGGCGCCCTCGGGGGACAGGGAGAACGGCCACGCCTGCGCGACGAGGGTCTCCCCCAGCGGCGGAACCGGGTTCGAAAGGAAGAGCCCGCGCGCCTCGCTCCCGAGCAGGCCGCTCGGGTACGCGATGCGCCAGGATGACAGCCACGTGGCCACCAGGATGACGGAATCCCTGCGCACGAGCGTCGCGCACTCGCTCAGGTAGATGGCGAGGACGACGCAGTAGAAGAGCTGGGCTTCGCTCACCGGGCCGGACTCAGTCGACCGTCTCCTTCTTGCCGAAGAACCGGTCCCAGATCTTCTTGAAGAACGCGCCAAAGGCCACGATGGCGAAGACCAGGAACTTCCACACGTACTTGAGCAGGCCCGTCTTCGCCGCGACCGCGAGCCCGCCGGCCCCGAGGAGGCCGATGAGCCCGTACTTCGCGATCTTGTCCCCCTGCCGGTACTCGGCGTACCGCTGGCCCTCCTTGAAGTCGTAGGACGCGAGCACCTTCCGGAACGCGGGCAAGGACCCCTCGAGCTCATCCGCCCCGAGCACGAGAATACTCGACATGTAGCCCTTCCGGCCCAGCAAGCGGACCTGGTAGTTGACCGTGTTCGAGCCCGACGACGACTTGAGCAGGAGGCCCCACTCGAGGTTGTGCGTGGATTCGTCGTAGTGCGGCGGCACCGCCCATCCCGTGACTTCCATCGTCGGGAAGCCGCGCTTCTTGCGCTCCTCGTTCTCGGACTTCACGCCTTCCTTCATCCTGGCGAGCATCGACGCCCGGAACTCGTCGTCGATCTTGGACTTCTCCGCGTCGCTCACGTATCCGGCGTCCGAGTACTCGAACACGACGAACCAGGTCGCATCCCCGCCCTTCTCGAATATGTTGCCCGGCGCGAGGAAGCCGGACTCGGTACCCGAGAGCAGGTTGCCCATGAGCTCCATGAGCTTCACGGTCCCCTTCTTCCCGGTGTAGTAGTAGCCGGCCGGCAGGTCGATCTCGGCGTAGTTCTCGATCGAGACCTTCTTGGGGCCGATCTCCCAGTCGATCTGGGGCGGGGCGGCCGCGGCCTCAGGCCCGTTGTCGGCCGCCCGGGTCACCCCGGCGAGGCTGAGCGCGGCCAGCAGCGCGGACAGAAGATGGAGCGCCGATCGTTTCATCCGGATCAGTCCATCTCGCCGAGCGGCAGGCCCGGCGGAAGCGGCGCCGGCCGGTTGCACCGGCTGGCGATGTTCACGTACGTCGAGCTCTTCGACGACTCGTTGAACGCCAGCATGACGTCGAGCACATGCGCGGCCATCTCGCCGGCCGCGCGGGCCGGCCGCCGCGTCTCGAGCGCCCTCGCCATGTCGGCCACCCCGATCCCCCGGCTGGTCTTGTCCGAGTGCGTCAGCGGCATCTCGGTCCAGTCCTTGGCCCCGGCCTTGGCGACCTTGACCGGCCCGAGGAAGGTGTTGGGGTCCGGCAGGCTCATGGACCCCTCGGTGCCGTAGAGCTCCATGATGGGCATGCTGTGCCGCCACACGTCGAAGCTTGTGGCGATGTTCACGATGCAGCCGTTCACGAACTCGAGCGTCCCCGCCAGGTGGGTCGGGGTCTCGACCTTGATCACGGTCCCGTTCTTGGGGACGCTCGTGATCGTCCGGGTCGGGAAGCTCATGGCCGTGATCCCGGCCACGCGCTTGACCGGCCCGAGCAGGGACACGAGGCCCGTGACGTAGTAGGGCCCCATGTCGAGCATGGGCCCGCCGCCGGGCTTGTAGTAGAACTCGGGGTCCGGGTGCCAGGTCTCGTGGCCGTGGCAGAGCAGGAACGCCGTGCCCGCGACCGGCTTCCCGATCGCGCCGGCGTCGAGGAGCTGGCGGCCGGTCTGGAACCCGCCCCCGAGGAACGTGTCGGGCGCGCATCCCGTCCGCAGGCCCTTCTTCTTCGCCAGCGCGAGCACGCGCTTGGCGTCGGCCGCGGTCACGGCGAACGGCTTCTCCGTGTACGCGACCTTGCCCGCCTTGAGGATGAGCTCGTTGACCTTGGCGTGCTCCTTGGGAATGGTCAGGTTGACCACGATCCTGATCCCGGGGTCCGCGAGCAGTTCCTTGACCGTGCACGCGCGCCCTACGCCCCACTTCTCCTTCGCGGCCTTGGCCCGGTCCGCGATGAGGTCCGCGCACGCCGCGACCTCGAGGAAGGGATACTTCTTCATCCCCCCGAAATAAGCCCCGCTGATGTTCCCGCACCCGATGACCCCGACCTTGGTGGTGTTCATGGGAGTCAGATTATCACATCCGCCGGCGCCACGGGATACGCCGACCGGCCGTGAAGCTCAAACCCCTATGACCTCGAGCCCCTTGCCGCGAGCCGCCTTTGCCAGTTCCTCATCGTGCGTTGCCATCGTCAGGTCGCCCGCATGCGTCTCGCGCCAAGTCATGGCGGACGCCAAGTGGATGGCGTCGAGCGTTCTCAGCGGAGTTGGAAGCGGCTCGGAGGCACGGAGGAGTATCGATCCTGTCACCTCCAGAACGGTTGACGAGGAGAGGATGTCGTGCAGGGCGGCCCGTCGGCCCGGAAGCTCATCCTCCCTGACGGCCCCCCTCAGCTTCAGGTTGTCCAAGGTCCGAAGACACTCCACTTCAAGGAGCGCGCTCGTGACCTTCGTGGAAAAGGAGCCCCAATCACGGATGCGCGCAGGGTCCAACAGGATCAGCCGGAGAACCGCCGAGGCGTCCAGGTAGATATTCACATCCAGTCGCGCCTGAGCTCCTTGAGAACCTTGAGGCTGTCTATCCGCTTCCTGTTCTTGAGTGGAGGCGGCCACCGGATATCCTCCCATTTCATCGTGGGCTCCCGAGCCACGAGGGCTCCTGAATTCCTCTCGATGGGCGTCACGCGCGCGATCGGAGTCTCACGGTCCAGGAGGGTCACGGACTCCCCCCGCCGCACCTGCCGGAGGTAGTGGCTCAGTCTGGCCTTGAATGCGGCGATCTTGACGGTCGGCTCCCCGCTGGTCTTCATGACTCGATCATGACCACATGTGGTCAAGTTGTCAACCCGTCTGGTCGCCTCAGTCGGGCGGGCGAAGCCGAAGGCTTCGCCAAGCGTGCCCGTCCTCGGGAACGTCTAGAACTCCTGGGAGCCGGCCTTGAGGGGCATGAGCTTCCCGGCATGCACGTACTCGCCCGTCAGCCCCGGAGGCAGGACGATGCGCGCGCGCAGGCCCTGCCCCTCCCGCCGGAACCCGGCCTCGATCAGCCCCTTCGGGGTCACGAGCTTCCCCGACGCCCACTGGAGCGGCCCCAGCTCGGGTTCAATGGAGAATTCCATCGCGCCCAGCGCCGCGGGCCGGATGCCCAGGATCGACGCGAAGTAGTGGTAGAGCGGATGCGCGCCCCAGGCGTGGCAGTCGGAGCGGGTCGGCTCCGGGGATTCCAGCGTCGTCTTGAACCCCTGCCCCGGCAGGTCGAGCCACAGCTTCAGCCGGTCGAAGATCGCGTCGGCGCGACCCATCACCCGGTACGTGTCGAAGAGGTAGTGAGTGAAGTAGATCGTGGTCCGGTGCAGGTTGGGGTCCTTCATGAGCCCCTCCTCCAGCGACCTCAGCCGCTCGGCCTCGACCTGCGCGCCCAGGATCGCCAGGCACTGGACGTGCTCCGAGAACGACGTCTTCTTGAGATCGTCGGCGAGGAGGCCGCGGCCGTCGTCCCAGAATGCCGCCAGGAGCCGCTCCGTGAGCCGCGCCGCCAGCGCGAGGTTGCGATCCGAGAGCTCCTTCTCCCCCAGCCAGCGTTCGAGTTCCGCGATCTTCGAAAGAGCGTAGACGAACTGCCAGTTCACGGCGCCGCTGATCCCGGTGTCGGCGTCGACCGGCATGCCCCCGTCCCAGCCCGGCACCCAATCCACGTAGTTCCAGCCCGCGGGAGCCGCGACAAGCCCGTCCGCGTTGATCCGGGACCGGTAGTAGTCGAGGACGCCGCGGACGCCGGGCATGCACGACCGCACGAACCCCTCGTCGCCGCGCCACAGGGCGGAGTCGTGGACCATGAGCGTCCACCAGATCGAGAACGGCGGGATGATCTGCCGGATGCGGCTCGGGTACCGGGACTGCGTGAGGCCGTTGAGGATGCGCGAGGCGTCGAACATGCGGATCGCCTTGCGCGGCAGCCGGTCGTCCACCGTGAGCATGAGCGTCGTCTTCGCCTCCAGCCGGGTGTCGCCGACGTACATGAGCTGTTCGTAGAAGGGGCAGTCCATGTAGGTCTCGTGCGAGCACATCTGGAGCCCCCGGACCATGACCGGAATGACCGCCTTCAGCCGGGCGTCGTCGCAGTCGAACGAGCTCTCCATCTCGAGCGGGTACCGGGTCTCGCGCAGGACGAAGCGATCAAGGAAGAGCGCTTCGTCCCCCGTCTCGACCAGGATCTCGACGAACCGGCCCGCCTGCCACCACAGCGTGGAATAGATCCGGTGCGCCCCCCCCTCGGGACGGAAGGTGTCGCCGATGCCGATGAACAGCTTGCCCTCGACCTCGTTGCGGTTCCCCTTGTGACGGCCCCGGATCCAGCCCTTCGGATTCCCCTCGGCCGCGTAGAGGCCCTCCTCCCACCGCACCCGCACCGAGGCGCCCCGGCCGCCCGAGACCTCGAGCTCCGGGTACGCGCAGTAGTAGTTCCCGAGATCGACGAGCACGCGCCGCCGGGGCTTCGCCGGCACGGTCAGCGACGCCTCGCCGCGGATCAGCCGCTCCCAACCGCCGGCCTCGCCCGCGAGGTGGTCCGCGGCGCGGATGGGAATGCCTCTCGTCTCCCCCGGCGGCGGCGCCGAGACGAGCCGGATGCTCCCCACCGTCGTCTCGACCTCCATCATCGGCGGGAGCGTCGCGGGCAGGAGCATGTGGTTCCGCGGGGTCTCGTTGCGCACGTTCGCGAACCCGCCCTGGTGCATCGCCACCGCGGGCGACCATCCCTGGCCGTCGCCGCGCTCGAACCCCCATGGGTACTTTGCGCCGTCGAGGTCGATGTTCCACCCCGTCCCCCACGCGTCATCGGGGGTCACGAACGTGTACCCGCCCACGAGGCAGGTCTCCCACGCCGCAGTCCCGGTCGAGAGCTGGTCCTGCCACTCGCCTTCGGCGGCGACCAGAAAGCCGGGACGGATGGTCATCTGCGCGAACGGCGCCTTGTCGCCCATCGCCCAGACGCGCGCGACGATCGTGTGGGCGCCCGCACTGAACGGGATATCCCAGGTCTCGAAGAACCAGTGCTCGGCATCGCCCCGCTCGGGGCCGCGCCCCACGCGCTCGCCGTCCACGAAGAGCTCGTAGCGCTCGTCCGCGCTCACGTGCATGCGCGCGGTCGACGCCTTCGCGGCGTCGAACCGGAGCCGGAAGGCGGCGACGAAGGATGGGGTTGTTCCATCGGGCTCGGGCGGCAGCGGGGGCGGGGCAATCCACTTGGCAGGCCAGAGTCCCCGGCTGAGCCATTCCTTCCCCACGTCCCGGGCGCTGAAGGGGTTTCCCTCGATCAGGATGCGTCGCGCCATGAAGTCCCTCCCGCTAATTGAATTGAGGAAGCCAGCGGCGCTCCGCCGCGAACATCTCGTCGACCATCTTCCGGATCTGGGGCAGCGTCAGCAGGGCCCCCGTCAGCGGGTCCAGCGCCACCGCCTGGTGCACGAGCGTGCGATCCCCATTCATCGCGCCCTTGACCGCGAGTTCCTGCACGCCGATGTTCGACCGGTTGATCGCCGCGCACGCGTCGGGCAGGTCGCCGTAGACCACGGGCTGGACGCCGTTGCGGTCCACGAGGCACGCGACCTCGACACAGCAGTTTCGCGGCAGGTTGGTTATCAAGTGCGACGGCGACTTCAGGGGATCGCTCCCGGGCGCCCCCCAGTTGGGCACGTTCCCGTAGACGACCTGCCGGTTCCCGGTCTCCATCCCGTAGATGATCCGGGAGCCGTACTCGTTCGAGGTCTCGAGCGGCCCCTCGCACATCTTCCGGAGCGCCCCCGCGTCCGCGGCCGCCTGGTACCCGCAGCAGATGCGGTAGTAGTCCCAGCGGTTGGGGATGTAGGCCTTTACCGTGCTTGCGTTCTTCCGGAACCACGGGGTGTATTCGCTCGCGTGGTGCGGCGACTCGGTCTGGAAGTACCCGAACGACCGCATGAGCTCGACCCGGACCGACTCCCAGGGCCACCGGGTCGCCGGACGATTGCGGATCGTTTTCATTTTCGGATGCCGGCCACCGGTCACGACGAGCGGCGACGGGAGCTGCTTGAACAGGGTCTCGCGCAGTTGCGGGTAGACGTCCTTCCCCTCGTGCCGGAACTCCGTGAACCACGCCTGGTGGTTGATGCCGGCGCACTTCCACGTCACCTCGTCGTACGGGAGGCCAAGGGCCTGCACCAACTCCCAGCTCGTCCCCTGCACGGAATGGCAGAGCCCGACTACCTTGATGCCCTGGAGGTTGAGCCCCCAGCAATTCATGGCCATCGGGTTCGCGTACTGGATCATGATCGCGTCCGGGCAGAGCGCCTTCATGTCCTTCGCGATCGCGTTGAAGGCGACCGCGGAGCGCAGGTGCCGGAATACGCCTCCGGGGCCGAGCGTGTCGCCCACGCACTGGTCGAGCCCGTACCGCCGCGGTATCTCGACGTCCGGCTTGTACGCGGTCACGCCGCCGACCTGGAAGGCAATGATGACGTAGTTCGCGCCGTCGAGCGCCTTCCGCCGGTTCGTCGAACTCTCGAGCTTCGTCGGGAGCCGGTTGCGCTCGATGACGGTCTCGATGTTCTTCCGGCTCTTGGCGAGGACTTGCGGGTTGATGTCGTAGAGGTGGATCAGGGAATCCCGTAGCTCCGGGAACGAGAGAATGTCGATGCACAGCCGGGTCGGAAAGACGAACCCGCCGGCGCCCACGATCGTGATCTTGCGCATATGCCCTCCTGGTCCCGTGATCGAACCCGGTTAGAAGCCAATTCCAAGTCGAAGATCCTACCGCTGCTTCCAGAGCCCGTTGCAGTTTCGCAACGGGCTCTAGTCTATCCTGAACAACGCCCGCGCGGAAGCCGTCGTGAGGTCCGCCAGCTCGGCCGCCGTCACCCCGACCGCCTGCGCGACGGTTTCGGCCGTGTGGACGAGCCAGGCGGGCTCGTTCGGCTTCCCCCGCACCGGTTGGGGAGCCAGCCACGGCGCGTCGGTCTCGAGGAGCAGCCGGTCCTTCGGCAGGCGCCCGAGCATGGCGCGCAGGACCTCGTTCTTCGGGAACGTGGCCGTGCCGCCGACGCCGAGGTGGAACCCGGCGGCGATGGCGCCCCGGGCGAAGATCTCGTCGCCTTCGATGCAGTGGAAGACTCCCCGTTCCGCCCCCTCCTCCTTCACGACCGCGAGCGCCTGCTCCCCCGCGCGCCGGGAGTGGAGGATGAGCGGGAGCCGGTGCTTTACGGCCATGCGGACCTGGAATCGGAACACGCCGTACTGGTCCTCGATCGGCGGCACGGGGTGGAAGGCGTCGAGCCCGCACTCGCCGATCGCGTTTGGCCGGCCCTCGACGATCAACCGCTCGAACTGCTCTTCCCAGTCCACGGGGAGGTCCGCCGACGCCTCAGGATGGATCCCGACCGCGGCGAACACTTGCCCCGGGTGGGCCTTCGCGATGTCGAGGCCCTTTCGGCTGTCCGCGAGATCGGTGGAGGCGGCCAGCATCCGGGTCACCCCTGCGGCCTGGGCCCGAGCGAGCACGCCGCCGAGGTCCCCGAACAGGCCGTCCACGGCGAGATGGACGTGGGTGTCGAACAGGGCCACGTCAGGCCTTCTTCTTCGTGTCGATCCTCGGGAAGAGGGGGTCGCCCTGGATTACGGTGAAGACATCGGGCAGGGGCGCCCGGCGGTCGGCGGGCAGACCGAGCCGTTCGCGGAGCCTGCCCGCGGACTCCGGCATGAACGCGAGCAGGGGCCACGACGCGGCCTCGAGCAGGACGAGCACCTGCCCCAGTGTCTCCTCGCGCTCCGCCGGCTCCTGGTTCCACGGCGCCCGCTCGTCGAGATACTTGTTGCCGTCCTTGAGGACCCGCCAGATGCGCTCGAGCGTTCCCTGGAACTCGGGGGCGCCCAGCCCGACGTCCGCCAGGGTCACGAAAGCCGCCTGGGTGAACGAAAGACCGAGACCGGACGCGACGGCCTCGATCGCCTCCCGCCGGTCGGGGAACTCGGCCTTCACGAAGGCCTCCCAGCGCGACTCCCCCTTGGGCGCCGCGATCTTCCCCTGCGAGTAGCGGTGGGCCATCGCGATGGTGCGGTGGGCGAGGTTCCCGAGGACGTTCGCGAGGTCGGTGTTGTACCGCTCGATGAACCGCTTGTCCGAGAAGTCGCCGTCGGACCCGAACGAGACCTCCGCCAGCAGGTAGTGCCGCACGGCGTCCAGCCCGTACTTCCTCGCGTAGTCGCGGGGATCGACCTGGTTCCCCATCGACTTCCCCATCTTTTTCCCGTCCACGGTCCACCAGCCGTGGGCGACGACCTTCTTCGGCAGGGGCAGCCCCGCCGCCTTCAGCATCGCGGGCCACAGGAGGGCGTGGAACCGCAGGATCTCCTTGCCGACGACGTGGTGCACGACCTCCCAGTACTTCCACCGCGGCCCCGTCATGTCCGGGTACCCGAGCGCGGTGAGGTAGTTGATGACCGCGTCGAACCAGACGTAAATCACGTGCCCGGGATCGTCGGGCACCGGGAAACCCCACCGCACCTTCGTCCGCGAGATCGAGATGTCGCGGAGGCCCTCGCGCAGGAGGCCGAGCATCTCCGCCTTCCGCTGTTCGGGCACCACGAAGTCCGGATTCGCCGCGAGGTAATCCTTGAGGAACCCCGTGTAGTCCGAGAGCCGGAAGAAATAGCTCTCCTCCTTCAGCTTCTCGACCGGCACCTCGTGGACCGGGCAGTTTCCCTCGACGAGGTCCTCCTCGACGAAGTACGCCTCGCACTTAGGGCAGTACCAGCCCTCGTACTCCCCGAGATAGATGTTGTCCCGGCCCTCGGGCGTCTTGTTAGCCCGCGCCGCGCGCCAGAACGCATCCGTGCACCGCCGGTGCCGCTCCTCGGTCGTCCTGATGAAGTCGTCGTTCGAGACCTTGAGTTCGCGGTAAAACTCGAGGTCCTGCACGGCCATGCGGTCGCACCACTCCTGCGGGGTGATGCCACTCTCCTTCGCGATCTTCTCGATGTTCCCCCCGTGCTCGTCGAGCCCGGTCAGGAAGAACGTGTCGTCCCCCCGGAGACGGTGCCACCGCGCGAGCACGTCGCACGCGATCGTGCAGTACGCGTGGCCCAGGTGCAGTGGCGCATTCGAGTAGTAGATCGGGGTGGTGACGTAGAAGCGGCTCATGTCCCCGCCGCCTTCAGCGCGAGCGACAGCTCGGCGCCGAGCGCGTCCACCATCGTCTTCCCCATCCCGTTCCGCCACCGCCACCGGGCCCGGCCCACGGCGTCGAGCGCCTCCACCCACCGGTCCGCGTCAGCCGCGTGCAGGCGCAGCCGGGCCGCGCACGCCCGCTCGAGTCCGTCGAGCAGCCCCGGCAGCCGCTCGGCCTCGTCCTTGCGCGCGAACGACGTCGCCAGCGCCTCGAGCGAGGGGAGGTCGAACCGCTCCGCGAGCCCGAGGAACGCCTCCGCCTCGCGAACCGACGCCTGGATCTCCTCCGGCGGCACGTCGAGGCGGCCCAGGCACAGAGCCGAGGCCTCCTCCATCGGCGCCGTATCCGCCGCTCCCTTCTCGCGGAGCCGGAAGATCCCCTCGATCGCCTCGCGCGACAGGAGCGTGAACCGCACCGGCAGGCAGCGCGACCGCAGGGTCGGCAGGACCGCGTCCCGGTCCGGCGCGAGCAGAATCCAGACCGTCCGGTCGGGCGGCTCCTCCAGGATCTTGAGGAAATGATTGGCGGCCTCCGCCGACATCAGGTGGGCGTCCTCCATGATCGCGACCTTCGTCCGCCTGACGTGCGCGGTGCGCGTCGCCCAGTGGATCGCGTCCGAAATCTGTTCCGTATGGAACGTCCGCGCCTTGCCGCTGTCGTCCTCCGGGGCCACGAATCGGACCTCGGCGAAGATGCCCTTCCCGATCTCGACGCACGGCCCACATTTTTCGCAGCAGTCGCCGACCCCCGGGGGGTTCTCGCAGTTGAGCGCCCGCGCGAACGCGAGCGCGGCCGTCCGCTTGCCGACGCCCGGGGGTCCGTAGAACAGGTAGGCGTGTCCCGTGGCTCCCGGGGCGGAGGCCGTCGTCAGGCACCGGACCGCGTGCGGTTGGCCGAGGACGCGCGGCAGCTTCACCGGCCCGCCAGTGCCGCGGTCACGTGCCGGAGGATGACCTCCGAGACTTCGCCCCGCCCGATCCGACCGTCCACGACCCGGATCCGGTCCGGCTCCCGGGTCGCGAGGACGAGGAAGGCGTCCCGGATCTTCTGGTGGAACCGCTCCCGTTCCCGGTCGAGCCGGTTCAGGCCCCCGGCCCGGCGGCGCCGCGCGAGGCCTTCGGACACCGGCAGGTCGAGTACGATCGTGAGGTCGGACTTCAGGCCGCCGGTCGCGACCGCGTCCACGCGGTCCACCTCGTCGAGCCCGATCCCGCGGCCGAAGCCCTGGTAGGCGCGGCTGGAGTCCGAGAACCGGTCCGAGATCACGACGTTCCCCTTCTCGAGCGCGGGGCGGATGACCTCGGCGACGTGCTGGGCGCGGTCGGCCTCGAAGAGGAGCCACTCGGCCAGCGGGCCGACCTTGCGGCCGGGCGTCAGCAGGGCGGACCGGATCGCGCGGCCGACGCGGGTGCCGCCGGGCTCGCTCGTGAGGGTGACCGTGCGGCCCGTGGCGCGAAGCCGGTTCGCGAGAAGCCGCGCCTGCGTGCTCTTCCCGCACCCTTCGATGCCCTCGAGGGTGATGAACAGGCCGCGACCGGATCGGACGAGTGATGCCATGGCGCAACGACGAGTCCGATTGTACAATGATTCTCGAGGAGTCGGCCGTGCGATCGCGCGGGGGCAACCCCGTGAGGAAAGTCCGGGCTCCCAGGGCAAGGATGGTTGCTAACGGCAACCGGCCGCGAGGTCAGGGAAAGTGGCACAGAAAATATACCGCCGCGGGTCGCAATATCCGCGGTAAGGGTGAAAAGGTGAGGTAAGAGCTCACCGCCCCGCCGGTGACGGCGGGGGCAGGCCAAACCCCATCCGGAGCAAGGCTCAACGGGAACATCGTCGATGGCCCATCGCCGTTCCCAGGTTGCTGCTAGAGGCCGGTGGCGACACCGGTCCCAGAGAAATGGTCGCAACGGCGTCGGAAACGGCGCTACGACAGAACCCGGCTTACAGGCCGGCTCCTCGTGGCTTCTTCTCTTGGGGACGTTCTTCGGATTCTAGGATTCCCTGGGAATCCTAGAATCCGAAGAACGCCCCCCAAAGCTCCTCGACTGGAACGATGCTTCCCCGTCCTGCTAACGTGGGGTGACATGGCTGACACCAGACCCCGCGTTCTCTCGGGCATCCGCCCCACGGGGCCCCTCCACGTCGGCCACCTCGTCGGGGCGCTGTCGAACTGGGCCGCCATGCAGGACAAGTACGAGTGCTTCTTCATGATCGCCGACTGGCACGCCCTCACCACCCACTTCGAGGACCCCTCCCGCATCCGGGAGTTCGCCCTCGAGAACACGGCCTGCCTGCTGGCCTCCGGGGTCGACCCCGCCCGGTCGACGTTCTTCCGGCAGTCCGACCTCGTCGAGCACGCCGAGCTCCACCTCCTGCTCTCGATGATGGTTCCCGTGCCGTGGCTCGAGCGGGTCCCGACCTACAAGGAGACGAAGGAACAGCTCAAGGACCGCGACCTGTCCTCGTACGGCTTCCTCGGCTACCCGGTCCTCCAGGCGGCGGACATCCTCGCCTACAAGGCCGTGCTGGTCCCGGTCGGCGAGGACCAGGTCGCGCACCTCGAGGTCACGCGCGAGATCGTGCGCCGGTTCAACCACCTCTACGGCGAGGTCTTCCCCGAGCCCAAGCCCCTGCTGACGCCCACGCCGCGCCTGCCGGGGCCGGACCGCCGGAAGATGAGCAAGTCCTACGGGAACACGATCGAGCTGGGCCACGACGAGAACCAGATCCGGGACTCGGTGAAGCGCATGTTCACCGACCCTGCCAAGATCCACCTCGGCGACAAGGGCCACCCGGAAGACTGCGTCGTGTACGCCTTCCACGGGGCCTTCAACCCGGCGGGCGTGACCGAGGTGGACCGGACCTGCCGGGACGGCTCCCGGGGGTGCGTGGACTGCAAGAAGAGCCTCCTCGGGCCGATGTGGGAGCGGTTGAAGCCCGTACACGAGGCCCGCGCGAGATACCTCCAGGACCCCGGCCGGATCGAGACGATCCTCGCCGAGGGGGCCCGGAAAGCCCGGGAAGTGGCCGGCGCGACCATGAAGGAAGTGCGCCGGGCCATGAAGCTCGTCTAGGTGAACGACGGCGAGACCCTCCTCGTCCACCTGCCCACTTTCGACGGGCCGCTCGATCTCCTCTATTACCTGATCCGCAAGCACGAGCTGCCCATCGCCGAGGTCTCGCTGGCCTCGATCGCAGACGAATACGTCAACGCGGTGGAAGGGGCCCAGGAGGTCAGCCTCTCGGTCGCGGGCGGCTACCTCGTAATCGCGGCGACGCTCATGTACCTGAAATCGAAGTGGCTCCTGCCGCCGGAGGAGGAAGCCGTCGATCCGACGCAGGAGGAGGCCGTGGGGCCCCTGCTCCAGCAGTTGGCGGACCTCCAGAAGCTCCGCGAGGTCGTCCACGAGCTCTCGCTGCGCGAGGACCGCTCGCGGGCCACCTTCGCCCGGCCGCTGACGGTCGAGCTCGAGGAACGGCTCGACATCATGGCCGAGGAGGAGCCCTTCGTCGAAGTCTCGGCCTTCGAGATCCTCAAGGCCATGCGGAGCATGCAGGAATTCACGTTCCCCGTCGCGCGCGACATCGCGCGGGAGGAGATCCGGCTCGAGGACAAGATCCTCGAGCTCCTGACCATGGTCCGGATCCGCACCCGCATGAACCTGAGCCGCCTCCTCAAGGAGTCGCGGAACCTGCTGGAGGCCGTCGTCTTCTTCCTGGCGGCGCTCGAGCTGGCCAAGCAGAAGACGCTCAAGATCGCGCAACGCGAGGCCTTCGGCGAGATCGAGGTGACCACCGCGGAGACCGGATCGTCGTGAGCCCGAAAGCGAAAGCCCGGGCGAAGAAGGGCAAGAAGAAGGTCGTCGCGCGGAAGCCCAAGGCCGCCAGGAAGCCCAAGCCGCTCGTCCTCACCTACTCCCGGCAGGAGATGAAGCGCCTGCTCGAGGCCGTCCTTTTCGCCTCCGACAAGCCGGTCCCGGCATCCATCCTCGGCGGGATCCTCAACAACTCCCCCGAGGAGGAGGTCAAGGCCGCCCTCGCCGAGCTGGCGACGGAGTACGAGGAGTGGGGGCGCAGTTTCGTCCTCAAGGAGGTCGGCGGCGGCTACCTCCTGTACTCGCACCCGGCCTTCGAGCCGTGGGTCAAGAAGCTCTTCCGCGGCCGGCTGACCCTCAGGCTGTCGAAGTCCGCGCTGGAGACGATCGCGATCGTCGCCTACCGCCAGCCGGTGACCAAGCAGGAGATCGAGGTCATCCGCGGCGTGAACGCCGACGGCGTGCTGCACACGCTCCTCGAGCGCAAGCTCATCCGCGTGACCGGCCGCAAGGAGGGCATGGGCCGGGCCCTCCTGTACGGCTCGACGAACGAGTTCCTCCAGTACATGGGGCTCAACGACCTGACCGAGCTCCCGCAGATCGAGGAGATGAAGGCCATCCTCGAGGCGCAGGAAACGCCCAATGCGGAGGGGATCGTGGAGCCGCAGGGGCCGTTCGCCTCCCGCTTGCCGGGCGGAGCCGCGGTGACGGGGGCCGCAGCCGCGGCGGTTCCAGGTGCGAACGGCAGCCCGGTGTCCACGGAGCCCGCCGTCTCGGCCCCAGCAGGAGCTGGGGCGCCCGAGACCGCGGACTATGCCGGCACGGAAGCCGTCGCCGAGACGGAAACCCCCGTGGCGGATGCGGTCGCCGAGCCCGCGGCCACGGACGCCGCTGACGCGGAATCGGTGGACGGAGCGTCTGCGATCGCCCCTGAAGCCGGGTATGATGGCGGGGTCGCCGAAACCCCGACGGAGGCGGAATCGCCCGCGGCAGAGGCCGAGGACGATGAAGACGAAGATGAGGATGAGGACGACGACGAAGACGATGAAGAGGAAGACGAGGAGGACGAGAAGGATGACTAGCGTCGAGGTGACGGGCCGGCCGGTGAAGTTCGCGGTCACCGTGTTTCCGGGGTCGAACTGCGACCACGACGCCGAGCACGTGATCGGCACCGTCCTCGGCCAGCCCGTCCGGTCGCTCTGGCACTCCGAGCGCACGCTCCACGGCGCCGACGTCGTCATCGTCCCCGGGGGTTTCGCCCACGGCGACTACCTGCGGACGGGCGCCATCGCCCGGTTCTCGCCGGTCATGAAGGCCGTCCAGGCCCACGCGAAGGCCGGCAAGCCCGTCATCGGCATCTGCAACGGCTTCCAGATCCTGTGCGAAGTCGGGCTTCTCCCCGGCGTCCTCATGCGGAACCTCTCGCTCAAGTTCATCTGCGAGTTTCTCCACGTCCGGGTCGAGCGCACGGATACGCCGTTCACGTCCCTGTGCCACCCCGGGCAACTCATCCGGATGCCCATCGCCCACGGCGAGGGCCGGTACACGGCGCACGCGTCGACGGTCGCGGGACTCGAGCGCCGGGGCCAGGTGGTCTTCCGCTACTGCGACGCGCGGGGCGAGGCCACCCCGGAATCCAACCCGAACGGGTCCATGAACTCGATCGCGGGCATCTGCAACGAGGCCCGCAACGTCGTCGGGCTCATGCCGCACCCCGAGCGCGCGAGCGAGGAGTTCCTGACCTCGGCCGACGGCCGCGTCATGTTCGAATCCGTCGTCGCCTCCCTTACCCGCTGAAGATCGACGCGGTCGACTTCTTCTACCTCGCGATGCCCGAGATCCGGAACGTCGGGGACGGGAGCCAGGACTGCTGCCTCGTCCGCGTGCGCGCGGGACGGCACGAGGGCTGGGGCGAGTGCGAGGCCTCCCCCCTGGTCTCGATCGCGGGGCTCGTCGCCCCGATGTCGCACAGCGCCTGCCACCCCGTCCGCGCGTCCGTGCTCGGCGAGGAACTGGACGGACCCGACGACATCGCCGCCATCAACGCCCTCGTCCGCGAACGGTCGGCGGACATGCTCCAGGCCGACCACGTCCTGTCCGGCATCGACATCGCGCTCTGGGATATGCTCGGCCGCGCCAAGGAGGAGCCGGTCTGGTCCCTCCTGGGCTGGCGCCGGGCGGAACCCAAGCGCCCGTATGCGTCCGTGCTGTTCGGGGACTCTCCCCAGGCCACGGCCGAGAAGGCCCGGGCCATCCGGACCATGGGTTTCCGGGCCGCCAAGTTCGGCTGGGGCACTTTCGGCAAGACCACGGTCTCCAACGACCGCAACCAGGTCCTGGCCGCCCGCGAGGGACTCGACAAGGACGGCATCCTGCTCATCGACGCCGGCACCGTGTTCGGCGACGACGTCGAGCAGGCCAGCCGGCGGCTGGGCATTCTCAAGGACACGAGGACGGTCTTCTTCGAGGAGCCCTTCGTCGGGGGCGCGTTCAAGGCCTATGCCGGCCTGGCCAGCGAGGCGGCGCCGGTGAAGCTGGCGGGGGGCGAGGGGTGCCACGACTTGGCGATGGCCCGGAACATGATCGACCACGCGGCGCTGGGCTACATCCAGATCGACACGGGGCGCATCGGCGGGATCACGACCGCGAAGCAGGTGGTCGACTACGCGCGGCAGGCCCACGTGAGCTACATCAACCACACGTTCACTACCCACCTCGCGCTGGCCGCCTCCCTCGCCCCGTTCGCGGGCAACGAGCGCGACGACCTCTGCGAGTACCCGGTGGAAGCCTCCCCGCTGGCGGAAGCCCTGACGAGGGAGAAGCTGGTCCCCGAGGACGGCCTGCTCACGCTTCCCAACGCCTCCGGGCTGGGCGTGACCGTGAACCCGGACACCGTGCGGCGCTACCTCGTGCAGGTCGAGATCAAGGTCGGGGGCAAGATCCTCTACCGTCCTCCCGCGGTCTGATCAGTATCGCTGGATCGCGCTCACTCGGTACCAGCCGTCAGGTTCCCGGCCCTTGTTCGCCAGCCGGAGCACGGGCTTGCCTGTCGTGCCGTCGACTATCCCTGCATAGACCGTGTAGGCGCCTACCTTGATCGTCTGGGAGATGGGGGCCTCGATCGTGACCGCATGGTCGCCGGGCAACCACCCACGCACCGATTCCCGGGCGCGGAAGACGGCCGAGTGGCCCTCCCCGTCGTCGATCCGGACCGCCGGGTACCAGTTCCGGTATGGCGGGGCCACGCCGACGTTCTCGAACGAGAGGTCGAACCACGTCATCCGTCCGCGGATCATGCCCTCCGCGTGCCCGATCCGCCGAAGCACCAGCCGGTAGCCGAGCTTCCGGATCGCGCGCTCGACCTCGGGGCGCGTGCCCTCGGGGATGGGCGCCGACTTGTTGTTGATGACCGACGCGTGCTGGTCCAGCGCGAAGTCGAAGATGCGCCGGATGTCCCAGCCCGACTCCTTCCACTTGCGCATGTCCCAGCACGTCTCGAAAGCGACCGGTGCGGCTTTCCACAAATCCGCCGCACCTGTCGCCGCGATCTCCTGGGGGTACGCGTTCTCCATGTGGTTCCAATGCGCGTCGAACCCCCCGAAGTCGCCGAGGCAGTCGGCCCGCCACCCGAGGGTGAGCGTGTGGGCGAGCCGCATGCTCTCCTCGCTCCCGATCTGGGCGATCACCGGGGTCTTCGGGAACGCCGCCGCCCAAGCCTCCACGATCCCGCGCTGGACCTTCGCCGGGGGCATCGCGACCTTGGTCCCGGACATGTGCCACTCGGCCCAGAGCCCGATGGTCCCGACGTCGACGTGGTCGAGCGTGGGATTGCCGTCGTACCGCTTCCCCAGTTCCCGGATGAGGCGCACGTGCGCCTTCAGGAACCGGTCGTCGGTCATGTCGGGCACCCAGTGTTTCGCCCCCGGCGCCCCCTCGTCGTCGCCGCCGTACGTGTACTCGAACCCACGGCAGCCGCCATCCTTGAGCCACTGCGGCACCTCGAGGTAGTTCCCGCCGGTTCCCGCACACATGACCCGGAACGCGAAGGTCTGCCCCGCCTTCCGGGCGTGCGCCAGGAGCCCGTCGAGCCTCGCGAAGTCGATCCTGCCCTCCACCGGCTCGAGCTCGCGCCAGTAGAACCGGAAGTACGCGACGCCGCTGGGCAGTCCGGCCAGGTTCGGATCCTCGTCCGCGAACTGCCCGAAGGTCTCCCACCCGATCCCGGGGTTCGCCAGCAGTTCGTCCGTCTCCCCGAGGTCCACGGACACGGCCGCGCCCGCCGCCTTCACGCAGATCGCGGCGAGGAGCGCGGTCGCCAGTCCGGTCACGGTCATATGATACGCCCGCCTATCGGCGGGTCCGCAGGGCGTGGACCTCGCGGAGCAGTTCGTCGACCAGCGGACGGGCCTCGGGCTTCACGTCGGCGAACCGGAGCCCGTAGGATTCGGCCTCGTCCAGCCGGCCGAGATACAGGGCCGCCACCGCTGCGTGCCACAGGTTCGGCCCATCCATGGTGCCGTGCGCGATGCCCGGGCGGACGTATTCCAGAACCCCCCGCCAGTCCCTGCGCATGTAGTACGCCCTGGCCACCTGGTTCCTGACCCAGTCCACATTCGGCAGCCGGCGATCGACCTCGATGGCCAGCGCCAGCGCCCAGTCGGGATCGCGCTGCGACGTCACCGAGTAGTAAACGGACTCGAGACCGGGCAGGTACGGGAGGAAGGACGGCCGGCGGTCGGCCGAATGCCGCCTGAGCCGCCATATGCAGAATCCCCCGTTTTCGTTGTCCACCCGCGCCGGAGGCACCGCGAGTTCGAGGTCCCGTTCCACGAACTCCCTCCAGACCGCGATCATGCGGGAGTCCCATCCGTACGGCCGTGCCACCGCGTGGGGAAACCCCTCGGTCACGAAGTTGTGAAGCACGCGACGGCAGTCGAGCTGGCGGAACCGGACCCGGATCCTCCCAGCCGTCGCGCTGCCCCTAGCAAGTTCCCATGCCCATGTCCGTCCGTAGGTCCGAACAAGGAGCACCCGTGCGGGCATACGGTAGACCCGTATTTCGCCGATGGGGAGGACCGTCCCGCCTCCTCCAAGCCGCTCGAGCGCCCTCCCGGCTTCGTCGAGCGTCGTGAGCCGCCGCGCCCTCAACCGTTCCGGCGACACCAATCCCCCCAGGTACGCGAGCGTGTGGACGGGCGGCACCCACCCGGGAACCACTCCGCCCGAAGCCAGCCACGGCGAAAGAACCGCCGCCGCGAGAGCGGTCCGCCGGATCCAGCGGGGCCGGAAGCGGGCGGCCGAGGCGGCCGCGACCGCGGCCACGCCCGCCAGAGCGAGGAAAGCGGGTAACGCCAGCCTCGGCCACTCGGGATACATGAGGAGCGGAAGGACCGCGCAGGCTGCCATCGCATGGCCGGTCACCCAGCGGGCCCCGCGACCGGACGGGCGCGATGCCACAAGGAGGAAGGGCACCGCCAGGAGCACCGCGGGCTGGTCCGCCAGCAGCGAGCGGAAGAACTCCGGTCCCGCAGCCGCCAGCGAACTCGCGGCGCCCGCCGAACCCCGCGCGACCGCGATTGACCCTGCATCCTCGGGATCCCCGAGCGATCCCGGCCAACACGCCGGGAACGCCGGCCAGAGCGGATTCCCGAACATGATCCAGCTCCTCGCGAGCCACGGCACCGCGGGCGCGGCCGCGACGGCGATCCACCCGGGCAGGTGCCGGCGAAAACGGGCGAAGGGAACGAGCCCGGCAAGCGCCAGGAACGCAAGCACCTGCGCGTTGATCTTGACCGCGGAACCGCATCCGAACAACGCCGCCGACGCCACGAGCCAGCGGGACCGCCCATCGAGGGCGTTCGCCACGCAGATCGCCCCCGAGACGGCGAAGGCCGCCGCCGCAACGTCGCTCTTCGCCACGACGAGCTGGCGGTCGAGGCCCGCGAACGTCAGGACCGCCCCTCCCGCCAGCCACGCCGCAACGCCGGAACCGGTCGCCCGGCGCGCCCACCCGGAGAGAAGAACGACCGACGCAGCCAAGGGGATGGCCTGAAGCCAATGCGGCAATACATCCAACCCGCACGCCACCGCGAGGCTGTAGACGAATTCAGCCGCCAGGGGAGAGCCGTGAGCCTGGGACGCCCCCTCGGCCGTCAGCCTGTGAACGCGCAACACCTGGTCCGGGATCGCGAGATGGTAGGTCCAGGTGTCGACGTGGATATCCGGCGAGAGCATGCCCAAGCCGACCGGCACCAGCGGCAGGAACCCGATGGCGATCCATGCCCGTCCGATCCCGGCCGTGGAGATCCGTGACCGCACGACCGCTCCCGCGAGCGAGCCCGCCCCCGGCAACAGGCACGCGCCGGCCGCGACGAGGATGAAGAGCGGTCCGAAGGCCAGGCCGCAAAGGGCGAACGCCATGCCGGCCGTCCCCAGCAGCACGAAGCCCAGGAGAATCCACAACGCGAGCCGCTCCCCTCGCGGCGCCCCCGTATGAATGAAACGCTCCACCGGCTCCCCGAGCCCGGAGAACGCCAAGGCCGCCAACAAGGCGAGACCGAGGACCTCACCATGCCGGAGAAGAGCCTGGAACAGGGCAAGACCGAGCGCCTCCCCCCATGGCGCGGCGGCCCACGCCGCCAGCGAAACCACGAGTGAAGCCGGGGACTCCCGGAGGCTTACGAGACAGAACAGGACCCAGCACACCGCCAACGCGCATGCGAGCCGCGCCGCACGCAGCGGCACGGCCGGCCAGTTCACGGCCTGATGATCCCGTCCACGAGCCGCTCGCCCGTGAGGGGCGCCCGCACCCGCCAGACGCCGTCGGGGCCGACGATGCCCGTCGGCGCGCTCACGGGTTTCCGGGGCTCGGTCACGCACTGGGCGCTCACGACCCAGACCCCGGCCCGGATCGCGCGCTCCTCCATCCGAATCGTGTGGAAGTCCAGGTGCGACTTCCCGTGACCGCTGTTGATCGATTGGAAGATGACGCGCGCCCCGAGCTTGGCCAGCCGGACAGGAATGTTCGGGTCCGGAAGCGTGGTGTAGACGGGCGTAGCCCAGAAGTCGTTGCAGATCGTGGCGCCGAAGGTGAGCCCCTGCGACCGGAAGACGCGGAGGTCCCGGAGCCTGCCGCCCCGGCACCATTTCAGGTCCCCGCCCGTCGGCACGGTCTTGTTGTGCAGCCCGATCACGCTTCCGGACGGTCCGATGACCACGGTCTGAATGTATGGCTTCTTCATCCGGCAGCCCCGGGCGTCGAGGTGCGACCCCGCCCCGAGGAGGAGCGTGATTCCGGCCTCCTGGCACGCGGGTGCGATCACGTTCTCGATCAAGCAGTCCCGCTGGTCCTGATCGAACGTCGCGTGATACCCGGTCAGATACATCTCGGGAGTCACCAGGAACCGCGCTCCCCGGGCGGCCGCCCGGTGGATCACGCGGACTACGGCCTCCGCCGCCTCCGGCATCGCTCTGCGGGCCGCCATCTGGGCCGCCGCGACGCGGAAAGCGCGCTTCATCGTCAGGCGCCGGGCGGCGGAGTGAAAGTCGAGGTCAGGGCCTGCGCCTGGCCCGTCGCCGCGGACCGGTAGGCGGCGTCGAAGATCTCGATCACGTGCCGCGCGTGCTCGGCCGTCGCGACCGTCGGAATTCCCTCGAGCACCAGGTCCACGAGCTGCATGAGGTCCTCGTAGACGTGCATCTCGCCCATCTGCCCGTGCTTCCCCGTCGCGTGCTTCGTGAGCCCGACGCCGTTCCCGTTGGGGTCCCGGTCCGACCCCGGGTAGTCGATCTTCTTCCCGTTGAGCTGGGCCCCCGCGATCGTGCCCTTCGTTCCGAAATACGTGGGCGCCCCGAACCCGCTAAGCGAGCCCACGGCGGTGCCGTGGACGAACCCGAACACGGAGTTCCCCCAGTCGACGAGGATGACGGTGTTGTCGTCCATGTCGCAAGCGACCAGCTTCCCCTTGAAGTCCCGCTCCCGGAGCAGGACGCCGGACATGGCCGTGACGCGCTTCGCGGGGCCGAGCACTCCCGTCATCGTGTGCAGGCCGTAGACGGTCATGTCATAGAGCGGTCCGCCCCCGGGCTTCCGGAAATACCAGGACGGGTCGATGTTCGTGAGCACGTCGTTGCCCTGCCGGACACCCTCGTTCTGGTGGTAGTCCCCGAATCCGGCGCCCGTCACCGCCCACGCCAGCGTCCCGATCGCGCCGTCCTGGATGAGCTTGCGGATCCGCAGGAACGGGGGCCGGAGCATCTGGCCCGGCGACGCCACGAGCTTGACCCGGCTTTTCGCCGCGGAGTCGATGAGCTGGTCCGCCTCGTCCTTCGTCGTGGTCATCGTCTTGTTGAAGTGGATGTGCTTTCCCGCGGCCACGAGCTTCATCCCCTGGTCGAAGTGGACGCCGATGGGCGAGCAGACGGTGGCGATGTCGAACTCGCCCTTGGCGATCATCTCATCGAAGGACTCGAACGACTGTGGCACGCCGAACTTCTCCGCCGCGGCCTTGGCCCGGCCCGGCACGGGGTCGCAGATGGCCCCGAAGACTATCCTGTCCGACACGTCCCCGACCGCGATGTGCGCGAGCGGCGACCGGAGCGCGATGCTCCCGGCCCCCACTATCCCCAGGCGAAGCGGCTTAGCCATGCTACCCTCCTCTCGGGGACAGTCTTTGGATCATTGGATTCTCCCGAGAATCCAATGATCCAAAGACTGTCCCTAGAACAGACGTCCCCCGCCCCCGGGGGCGGGGCCCCC
>ERZ1292640.20-Hain-H43-02um-R1-20-length-166664-cov-9_pt1 | contig 94438 bp, 74 predicted proteins | sample MGYA00564404_ERZ1292640 | MGnify/ENA primary metagenome ERZ1292640 (study PRJEB36523, sample SAMEA6512636) | groundwater metagenome | collected 2019-01-08 | study: AquaDiva: Metagenomics assemblies of 32 groundwater samples
GCTTCATCTTAATCTTTTTTTAACTTTTCAGCCTCCACTTCTGGAAACAGTGCCAGAAATACATTTCTGAAACTTCTCCAAAAGAGATATAATACAAAAAAATTACTATTATGGCTCAATTTATTGTTAAAGGTGGTCGAAAACTAGAAGGCAAGGTTACAATCAGTGGTTCAAAGAATGCCGCTTTACCAATCATGTGTGCAGCAATGCTAACAGATGAAAAAGTAGTTCTGCATAATGTTCCTGATATTGCCGATATACATTCAATGCAAAAAATATTGGAGAATTTTGGCGCGGTCATTAAATTTGAGAATCACACCCTCGAAATTGACTCTTCTAATCTTAAATCACACGCTGCTCCAGATGAGTTAATAAAAAAAATGAGGGCTTCTATCTTAATACTTGGCGCTTTATTGCCGCGTTTCGGTGAATTAAAAATGGCTTTCCCTGGAGGTTGTGTGTTGGGAAAGCGCTCTGTGGATGCGCACACTCGCGCTTTTGAAAAACTTGGCTGCCAACTTATAGACGACCAAAGAGGTTTACATCTTAAATGTACAAAACTTACTGCTGCAAAAATTATTCTTTCTGAATTAAGTGTAACCGCTACCGAAAACGCTATTATGGCTGCAGTTTTGGCTGAAGGAGAAACTGAAATTCGCCTCGCCGCAAGTGAACCACACGTACAGGATCTTTGTCATTTTCTCAATAAAATGGGGGCAAAAATCAAAGGAATTGGAACAAATACAGTCAAAATTGAAGGTGTTAAAAAATTAAGTGGCACTACTTACAAAATTACAGGCGATTATTTAGAAGCCGGAACTTTTGCAATTGCAGCAGTTGCAACCCATGGCCATCTGTTAATTGAAGGAATAGATACTGATGATTTGGACAGCTTTTTACAGAAATTAGAAGAAATTGGTGGTAAATTTAAAGTTAATAAGGATTCTCTGGAAATTTTTCCATCTGATGAACTAGTTGCTACAAAAATGCTACGTACAGCGGTCCATCCAAGCTTTCCAACAGATCTACAAGCTCCATTTACAGTGCTTTTAACCCAAGCTAAGGGCGTGAGCAAAGTTTTTGAGACATTATTTGAAGGCCGTTTAAATTACCTTTTTGAGTTAGAAAAGATGGGTGCGCACGTTGAATTCTTAAATCCTCATCAAGCACTTATAATAGGCCCTAAAAAGCTCAAAAACGTACCTATTTCAAGTTGGGACATCAGAGCGGGAGCTGCCATGGTAATTGCGGCTTTAATCGCTGAGGGAAGCACTGAAATATCAAATATCAACTACATCGATAGGGGATATGAGAATTTTGATGAGAAATTACGCAATATTGGCGCTGATATCCAAAGGGTTTAAAAAACAAACTCAATCCTGCCCTCTAAATCATTTCTCCGAACTTTTGTAATACCCAATTGCTGGAAATTCTCCAGAGTTTCTTTACTTGGATGATTGAATTTATTGCCTTTTCCTGACTGTATAACCACAATTTCAGGCTGAACTTTCTCTAATAACGCAGGTGTAGAAGACGTTTTACTACCATGATGGCCAGCTTTAAAAATATCCGCTTTCAAATTTTTATATCTTAACAATTCAGTTTCACCTTCTATCTCCAGGTCTCCAGTTAATAAGATTTTTTTGTCTTTAAAACCGACCATAATGCCAATTGAAGAATTATTCACGTTCTCAAAATCTTGGCTTATCAACGGTTTAAATGGATAAATCACATCAAGAATAGTTGAACCAAAACTAAAGTCCTGGTTCTTTTCTGCAATATAAATATTCATATCTTTTTCCCTCAGTATACTCATCATTTCCTGATAATTCCGATTACTATATTCCACACCTGTGATCAAAATACTTTCGACATCATACTTTTTTATAACCTCCAGCAAGCCATTAATATGATCAGCGTGAGGATGAGTCAATACGATAAAATCAATCGATTTATCATAAAACGGCATAACTTTATTGAGTTCTTCCAAAACTTTATCATTTGGCCCGCCATCAATTAGAATCTGATAATTTTCAGGAGTTTTAATGAAAATGCCATCCCCCTGACCTATATCTAAAAAATTTATATGGAATTTTTCATCCGGCAATTCAAAGATAAAAGCAAAAACCATGGCAAACCCAATAATGATTACTAACCCTGAATATTTAAAGAATTCTTTAGAAAAATGGCTCATATATTTTTTAATACATTAGCCACCTTATCAAAAACTTATTAAATTTTTATTAAATTTTCTTAAAATAACGATTTTTTACTTTCTCAGTAATTCTGGATAATTTTGCTGGCAAAACAACAGATCTTCCTGATCAATATTTTCAGGATGAGTAGTCGTACTCAGTAAACCTATGCAAACTTTCTTTGTCGGCTTTAATTCGATTTGGCCCTTTAGTAAATCATTAGATCTGTAAAAAAACACTAATACAACAATAGTAACTACCATAGTTACCAGAAGCAAAATTTTATTCTTTTCTTTCATTTGAATGTAATTAATAGCCTGAAATCATACCATGTAACGAACCACGTGTAAACCGTCTAGTCGGAAATTCTTAAAAGAATTTTAGATCTATGATCTTAAATCGATATGATAAAGAAATACCAAACGTTAAAACTAATAAAAATAAAGCTACATAGTAAACTGTCGGAATGTAGTTATAAGATAAAGCTAATCCGGAAAATAATATTAGCATGAATGTATCAATCAAAATTGAGTTATTTAATTCATTTTCCATCAATCTTATTTTTTTGTAATTTTTCACAGACCACTTCCCAACAAAGCGCCAAATGAAATCCCAAATCAAGTCAACAACCGTAAGAGCTACTAATATTAGTGTTGCATCCAAATATTCGAAATTTTTAGACAATAGAGCAACGTGTTCTACAAGGACGATTCTAACGATACCAAAAAGAATATTTAGTGTGGAATTATTTACCTCACTATCATATATATCTGCGGCTGACTTTAGTAGCATCCATCTGTGGACTGTAAGGATCAAGCTTGCAACATAAAAAACTATTTGCAGAGGTTCTTTCATATCTAGAAAAGAGTCGATATTGAAATAGATAACCAAACAGAAAAGAGTATCAAAAAGTATGGAAGAAAAGCTAAGTTGGTTTTCTATTTTATGCTTCATGTCCTCACGTAAATTTAGTGTTTTTTATTTTTTCTTTCTCTTGGTAACAACACGTCCCAACAATACTGATAGACCAAGTAATCCAAGCATTTCAGGACCAGTTTCAGAAAGTACAATCTTTGAAATCACACCAGCACTTTCATTACCTGCTGCATCTTTTTGGGTAATTTTAAACCAATATTCACCCGGTACTAGATCTTCAGCTTTATACTCAGTCACATCTGGAGCCACGCTAGCTTTTTGATCGTATTTAGCACCTTTATCTGTACTCATATAGATCAATTGTTCTTTTACGTCACCAATGTTAGCTTCAGGTATTTTCCATCTCAAAGTTACAAGATATTTTTCACCTTTTACCATGCTTTTTGCCAAGAAATTAGCCACATCTTTTGGAGGAATAATATCCGCAATTGGATTTTCTCCCGTAGCCTCACCTTTACCTTCAAACACAGCGCTGTTCTTAGCTGAATTAACTGGGTTACCAGCTTCATCTTTTAATTTAACGATAGTAACTGTGTAATTAACTTTTTCTTGAGCACTCGTTGTAATTACTGCAGAAGCATCGTCAACATCTTCTGAATTAGCACCTAACTCAACTCCTAAAACTTCTAATTTTTTACCACCTTCTTTAGCTACGATTTCAAAATTTTCTGAAGGATCAATACTTAATACAACTGCTTCATTAAAGTTTACTATGATATGAGTTGCATCAACTGTTTCAACTTTTACAATCTCCGGACCTTTTTCATCTTTATCATCGGCTTCTTTTTCTGTAGTTGTACCAACAAATAGAGCAGTATCAGATGTTCCACTAATAATAGGATTTCCAGCTTTATCTTCGATATCGATACCAACTGTTAATTTATAATTAGCTTTTTCACCCTGATCCTGAGTCGTAAGAATAACCGTTTTATTTGTTTTATCTTCTTCATCCATTGCGGCATCACTTACAGCTAAGGCTTCAAAAGTATCATCATTTTCAATACTAAAGGCATCCTGTGGATCCACCTTTGGAAGAACTACTTCTTCAGAAAAAACTACCTTAACCTCAGTTTTATACAAAGATTCAGCATCCGCAACCTGTGGAGCATCTTTATCTTCACCAGATGGAGCCGCAGAACCCTTATTTGGAGTTGCAGAAGCTTCAGGAGACCAACCCACGCTTTCATTGCCGGCTGCATCGTAAGCAACTACTGAAAAATAGTATTTTTTACCATTTTCAAGACCCGTTACTTCGTAATCCAAAACATTTTTAACATCAACATTTTTGTCATATTTTTCTCCTTTTTTAGTCACAGATTTAGCTCCGTAATGTACAATGTAACCTTTAACCCCAACATCGTCGGTAGCTTTTGGCCATTTAAGCTGTACGGATTTATCCTGAGCTGTAGCCGTTAAACTCACTACATCACTAGGTTCTTCAGTATCCGTAACCGCAAAAGCTGTTAGTGAGAATACCGAAACGAGCATCGCTGCCAAGATCATTGAAAAATATTTTTTCATAGTTTTATGTTAATTTTTATTTTGAAAATCTAATCAGTATAGCAAATTTCACAGGAAACTTCAAGTCCCCATGGTAGTTAATCTGTTTTATTAACTGATTTTACTTATGCAATTTCTGCTTTAGTTTTGTGATTTTCACCTTTTTAACGAGGTGGTTATCCATTTCCAAAATCAAAACTTTAGCTCTTTCCAGCTTAATGACTTCACCCTCACGCGGAAATCTTTGTAGGTGTTCCGTAATCATTGTGCTGATATTATCTCTCTCGTTATCCGCAAATCTCATTTTAAAATAATCATTGATATCTTCTACAAGAGCATCTCCGGCAGCAATAATATTTCTTTCATTTATAACCTGAATCGGAATCTGATTTGGATCAAACTCATCAATGATATCTCCTACTATTTCTTCCAGTAAATCTTCCATCGTAACTATACCTGCAGTCCCGCCATATTCGTCTATAACTACAGCGAAATGCATATGTCTTCTCTGAAATTCCCTGAACAATTTATTGATTTTTTTAGACAACGGCACTTCCAAAGGTTGTAATAATTTTAGACTTTTCAATTTCTTGTTTGAAGAATAATCCTGATAGTATTTCAACAGGTCTTTTACGGCCAAAATTCCTACGATATTATCGAGATTTTTTTCATAAACCGGCAGTCTTGTATGTGGATTTTTCACACTATATTTTACCGCCTCTTCAAGCGTCATTTCGGTATCCAGAGCCTCTACCGCCACTCTTGGAGTCATGACTTCCTCAACTTGAATATCATTAAATTCCAAAACGTTTTCTATCAATTCTTTTTCCTGTCTTTCTATTGTGCCCTCTCTCGCGCCAATATTTAACATCGCCACCAGTTCGCCCTCAGTAACCGTGTATACATCTTTGGTTCCGGTAAATCTATTTATAATATGAACAACGCCATCAAAAAACCAGACTAAAGGATATAAAATCAATTGTACAATATAGATGAATTTAGCAGTCCATAAAGACACCGCCACCGCATGCTGATGCGCAAAAGACTTCGGAGCTATTTCTCCAAAAACAAGGATGAAAAACGTCATTACACCAGTTGCGATACCAAGTCCGCTTGAGCCAAAAATATCCGTAAAAACTATTACAGAATAAGCGCTGGCACCAGTATTTATCACGTTATTAGCAATCAAAACAGTTACCAAAAGTTTATGTGGATTCTGTTTTAATCTTTTTAATAAACGAGCACTGGCCACATTTTTTGAAACCAGTTCATCGATTTTTGACTTACTAAGTGAAATCAGGGCTATTTCTATTGCAGAAAAAACAGCTGACAGAAGCACTAAACCAAAAAGTAATAATAGCTGCGAGTACATGGCTGAAATAATAACCTTAATTGCTTTATTTCTCAATCTTTTTTAGAATGGCAGCCAACAGAGCTAAAAACTTACATGAAATTAATTATTGATCCAAAAATATTCGAGCAAAATCACGACCTTAAAATCGGTGCGATTTTGATCAAGGGTATGAGTAATGAGAGACGTGTTTCCGCTGTGGAAAGCCTATTGCGTGGTGCATGTGCTCAGCGACATAAAGAGTTTGTCGATGCGGAAATTTATGACAATCCAATGATCCAGGTTTGGAGCCAGGCATACGGTAACTTTGGAATTAATCCTAAAAAAAGTCCACCTTCTATTGCAGCTTTATTAAAAAGAATTAAATCAGGGAAGGAAATTCCTCACGTTAGTTTGTTGGTAGATTTATATAATTATTTTTCTCTAAAACATTTATTGCCCATTGGTGGTGAGGATTTGGACTGGCTTTGTGGAGATTTGAGGCTGACTTATACCCAGGGTGGCGAGCCATTTAGGCCTATTAATTCAATAGAAGTAGAAAAAGCTAAAGAAGGTGAAATCGCCTATATGGATGATGCCGGAATTACTTCCAGATATTGGAATTACAGAGAATGTGAAAGGAGTAAATTTACAAATAAAACTGTAAATGCGGTGCTGTTAATAGAAGATTTGAGCAAGATGCACATGGACGAATTTGGCGAAATTTTGCGTGAAATTCAAAATACTATCATTAAATATATTGGTGGCCAGATTGAGCCATATATTTTAAATGAAGAAAACAACAGTATTGACCTCGGAATTCAGGGCCGTAAGCATGCTGATGATTCAAAAATTCCACAGCAGGAGATTGCCTATTTCATGGAACATAAAGGCAAAAACAGCACCGAAAATCCCGAAGAACAAAAGCCTGAAATGGCAGAATCAGAAACGCCAAACAAGAAAGCTCCAAAACTTCCAACTCCAATAAATCCCAAGCAACAAAAACTTGTTGAAATTTTAAATTCTGAAAAAACTTTAGCTAAAAATCAGATCAGAAATTTAATTCTACAGGCAGCGAAATCTGCCTTCCCTGAAGCTGAAATACCTGCTTTTAGTGTGGAGTATCCTATGAATGAAGATCACGGCGATTACGCTTCAAACCTGGCTATGCACCTGGCAAAAAATCTGCAAAAAAAGCCTATAGAAATTGCTCAAAAACTAATCGAAAATTTACCTAAAAATGATCTACTAGCAAAAGTTGAACTTGCTGGCCCTGGATTTATAAATTTCTTTCTTTCTAATAAATTTGTTGAAAATCAAATTAGCGAAATTATTGAGAAAAAAAGCAAATTTGGCCATTTTGATGTTGGAAAAGGTGAGACTTTGATTTTTGAATATAGTTCTCCAAATATCGCCAAACCTTTGGGCGTGCATCATTTAATGACTACGATTCTTGGTCAGACTTTGCGTAATATTTTTGATAATTTTGGTTTTAATTGCATTAGCATTAACCATATCGGTGATTGGGGAACGCAGTTTGGTAAGTTGATTTACGCCTATAAAAACTGGGGAAATAGAGAAATAATCGAAAAAAATCCCATCGATGAACTTTTAAAATTATACGTAAAATTTCACGAGGAAGCCGAAAAAAATCCTGAATTAGAAGACAAAGGCCGTTATGAATTTAAAATTTTTGAAGAAGGGGATAAGGAGAATAGGGAATTGTGGCAATGGATTGTAGATGTCAGTTTAAAAGAAGTTCAACAGGCCTATGATTTACTTGGAGGAATCCATTTTGATCACACTATGGGTGAAAGTTTTTATGAGGATAAAATGGCTCCAATCTTAGAAGATGGCAAAAAAAGAGAAATTTTCGTAGAAGGTAAGGAGGGAGCTTACGTTGTTAATTTTGATGATCCAAATATTCCAACAGCACCAGTGCAGAAAAAAGATGGGGCGACTCTCTACATAACCAGGGATTTTGCGACTTTAAAGTACCGTTTAGAGACCTGGAACCCGCTTAGAATTGTTTATGTAGTAGACGTAGCCCAAAGTACGCATTTCAAACAGATTTTTGCCACAGCTGATAAATTAGGCTGGTATCATGGAGAAGGTGAGCACGTCTGGTTCGGCAGAATGAATTTTAAAGATGGAAAAATGAGCACCCGCAAAGGAAATATTATTCTTCTCGAAGATGTCGTTAAAGAGGCTATCAAGGTTTCTACTGAATTAATGGAAAGTAAAAATCCAGATCTCAAAAATAAGGAAGAAGTAGCTAAAACCATTGGAATTGGCGCTTTAAAATATAATATCCTCTCTCAGAATCGTACTACCGATATCACATTTGATTGGGATAAAATGCTTTCTTTGGATAGCAATAGTGCTCCATATCTGCAATACGCCTATGCCAGAGCCAAAAGTATTCTACGTAAAATTGATGAAATTGATGCTGCAAATTCTGCAAATCAATCTGAAAATACTGAAGAAGTTGATTCTAAAACAAAAAACCTGACTCACTTTTTCTCTAAATATCCTGAATATTTGATTACTTCAGCTATTGAATATAAACCAAATATTTTGTGTAATTATCTCTATCAGTTAGCTCAAAAATTCAACTCTTTTTATAACAGTGTTCAGGTGCTAAAAATATCTGATCAACAGATTAGAGAGAAGCGTCTGGACATAATAAAAGCATTTGCTCAAGTGATGAAGAACGGATTGGAATTACTTGGACTTGATGTTATAGAAGAGATGTAATATATTTACCGCGCTCAAAAAAGGCGTAAGCCTGCAAGGATGGAGAGATGGCTGAGCGGTCGAAAGCGGCGGTCTTGAAAACCGTTAGGGGCGCAAGCTCCTCGGGGGTTCGAATCCCTCTCTCTCCGCCAGAACACTTAGGTGTTCTTTTTTTGTGCCTTTTGCTATTATTCAGCCATATTTTTACAAAATCCCATGCCAATTTCATCCTTCATTGTCACAATCTTAATATCTATGGCCACAAGCGGTCTTATTGAACCAACTTATTCAGTAGCATTACCAGAGAAGGCAAATACACCAGAGCTGGCTTTCAATGAGTATTTTAGCCTTCTAAACGAGGGTAATTATAAAGAAGCCATGTACTATCACGGTGCTGGCTACGAGACGCTTTACGCTTGGAATGGCGGAGTTAGCCCGGCAGATAGAATAACTCTATTCAAAAATGGTTGTGAAATGAATGGTTGGCAGTGTTTAAAAGTGAAAAAAATTCTAAAAACAGAAAAAATCTCCGATACCGAAACCAAATTTACAGTGCAATTTCAGAATAATGACGGCTCACTTTTTGAACGCGGACCATGTTGTGGTTCTACAGAGGAACAAGACCCTACTCAAAGAGAATTTACTTACAACGTAAAGAAAACTAAAAATGGTTTTATGGTTATGAATGAACCTTTGTACGTGCCTTAAGCCTAGAATACTACCATCTTCCACTAGAGCCACCGCCGCCAAAGCCTCCTCCACCAAATCCACCGCCGAAACCTCCTCCTTTTCCACCACCAAATCCTCCAAACCCACCAAAAAAACCACCTTTTCCACTAGAACCTGGTTTTCCCTTAACCACAAGTCCGTAAATAACTCCGATAACAAAACCAATTCCACCAGTAATCATCCAGGCAAAAACATTTGTAAAAAAGAAGCCCACAAACATTCCAACAGCACCAAAAATTAGACCAGTCATCATAAATCTGGCAAAACCCGCTAAAAAGAACAATATAACGAATACCGGAGCCAGTGATTCAAGATTAATTGGAGCCTTAACTTCACTCAAATCAAAAGGCTCTTTTCTAGCTAATTTTTCTAAATAATCTACACCTTCAATGATGCCTTTTTCATAATCTCCAGCCTTAAAATTTGGCACTAAAACTTTATCAATAATCTGACCACTTTGAGCATCTGTAATTACACCTTCAAGTCCATAACCAACCTCAATCCTAACTTCTCTCTCTTCCAATGCTACAAGCAGCATTACGCCATTATCCAGGTCTTTTTGACCAACGCCCCACTGCCTCGCCAACTCTATAGTAAAATCTTCTATAGCATTACCATCAAGATTTTCAACTGTCACTACGGCAATTTCCGTACTGGTCTCAGCTTCCAGCTTCTCTAATTTTGTTTGAATTGTAGCTTCAGCTAATGGACTTAAAATTTCTGCCTGGTCCAAAACATAACCACTAGGCTTCACCAAATCTGCCGCATATACAGATGTGGAAATCAAAAACAGACTAAAACCCAGTAAGAATTTTTTAAGAATTTTCACTATTTAGCTAAATCATCAAATTTAACTTCTGGTGCTTTATCTGAACCCTCAGCCGCCTCAAAGAATGGATATTTTTCAAATCCAAACATTCCAGCAACTAAATTACTTGGGAATCTACGAATCTTTGTATTGTAAGAAGTCACCACGTCATTAAAGTCTTTTCTCGCTACAGCAACACGATTTTCTGTTCCTTCCAATTGATCCTGTAGTGTACGGAAATTCTCAGTAGCAGTTAAATTTGGATAAGCCTCAACAGTCACTAATAAACGTGATAAAGCTGAATCAAAATTATTTGAAGCACTTATTTTCTGCTCAAGGGTAGAACCAGGATTTTCATTTACATTAAGCCATTGTGTACGAGCTTCTGTTACTGCAGTTAAAGTGCCTTTTTCAAAATTTGCCGCACCTTGTACTGTAGCAACTAGCTGTGGAACTAAATCAGCACGTCTCTGGTATTGAACTTCTATCTGAGCCAAAGCACTATCGGTTTTTGTCTGTAGACCAACTAAAGAATTATAAGTACCTCCAAACCATAAAACTAGAACTGCAATTACACCAAGTACCCAATAAAGAGGTTTAATTTTTACTGCCATAAAATTTTGTTAAATATTAGCCAGCAAATTATAAAGGAAAGCCAAAAATAGTATAGTTTACACGTGACGATAAATATGGTATAATTACGCATCGTTACTTAAACAAAAACAAAAATGAAGAAAAATAAAGTTCTGTTAATTAGTGCCATAGTGCTTGTTTTAGGAGCAATTCTCTTAGCCGCTCTTTCCATGGATGGGAGCTTATTTCAAGGAAAACTGAATCGTCTGAATACTTGTGATACAAATTCAGGATTTTGTTTAGGTGTTAAGAACTTAAAAAAGGAAACTCAAAAAGTTATTAAAGCAAAAGATTATCCAGACCCTACCTGGTATCCAAATTCTGATTTTCAGCCAACTAAATAATTAACGAATTAATTTCAAAATGAAAAATAGATCAATCTTTACCATTCTAGCAATTTTTCTTTTTACTTTTGCGACTGTTAACGCCAAAATCGACGCCAAGCCAATTAAGTTACAGGCAATGATGGATAAGCAATTAATTGAGTCCATGCAGGATCATTCTGCTGCAACTAGTAACCAACTAAGAGCCATAATTGATATCAGGTAAATTCTGGCTAGACTTTAAAAAGACTTTCTAATATATTAGCTGGGCCTTTTGTCGACGCGGAGAGGTACTCAAGAGGCTGAAGAGGCGGGTTTGCTAAACCTGTAGTAGGGCGCAAGCTCTAGCGAGGGTTCGAATCCCTCCCTCTCCGCCATTTTATACTTTTATGTCTGAAGAATTCGTTTCCAGAGCAGGTCAAAAACTTGCACACGCGCTAACTACTTTTAAAATAGACCTGACTAATAAAGTTTGTGCTGATTTTGGCTGCAGCACGGGCGGATTTACGGATTGTATGTTGCGCAATGGAGCGCAAAAAGTTTATTCCATCGATACCGGTTATGGTGTTTTAGATTGGAAACTTCGCAATAATCCTCAGGTTGTAGTGATGGAAAGAACTAATGCCATGCACGTAGAATTACCTGAAAAAGTCGATTTTATTACTATCGATACCAGCTGGACTAAGCAAAAATTCGTGCTTCCCCAGGCGCTGAAATTCTTAAAAGAAGATTGCTACATAGTAAGCCTCCTAAAACCTCACTACGAAGCCGAAAGATCTTGGTTAGTAGCCGGTAAAGTTAAACCTGAATATCTAGAAGCGTGCATAGAAAAAGTCAAAAAAGACCTCGAAGAACTAAAAGTAAAACTCCTCAATATCGAAGTTTCTCCAATCCTCGGCAAGCAAGGCGAAAATGTTGAATATCTAATGTATCTGACTCGCGCCTAGGCTTCCCATCTTCCCATGATGCCACAGGGCAAAATAAGGTCGCTTTTAGTGGCTTTTAATCCCAAATGGTCTGCACTTACCTTGCCACCAAACTTTTTGGCTACGGTCGATTTTAGAATGTTTTCAAGAGCCATTGGTGGGAAACCGGTTGTATAAGAGTTGATCAAGAAGAATAAAGGCTTATCGCTCAAAACATCCGTACAGGTTTTAATCAAATCAAAGATTTTTTCTTCAAATTTCCAGATTTCGCCTTTAGGTCCACGCCCAAACGATGGGGGATCCATTATTATTCCATCATATTTTTTTCCTCTAGTTATTTCTCTCCTTACGAATTTAACAGCGTCATCAATAATCCAACGCACAGGTTTAGCGTCCAGTTTATTCAATTTTAAATTTTCACTAGCTAAATGAACCATGTTTTTTGCTGCATCTACATGACAAACTTCCGCTCCAGCAGCCGCACAAGCCACTGTTGCCGCACCAGTATATGAAAATAAATTCAAAACATTCACAGGTTGTTTGCCAGCAACTTTACTGATTTTTTCCATCATCCAGTCCCAATTTACTGACTGCTCAGGGAAAATTCCAGTATGCTTAAATCCCATTGTGCGTACGTAAAAAGACAAATTCTTATATTTGACTACCCAACGTTCCGGTAGTTCTCGCTTAAATTCCCAGGCTCCACCACCGCTCGAACTTCTTCTATAAAAAGCATCAGCCTTTTCCCATTCGCGTTCACCCAACGTCTTTGGCCAAATGGCTTGTGGGTCAGGTCTTCTCAACAAAAAATCCCCCCATTTTTCCAATTTCTCACCGTCTCCTGAGTCTAATAACTCAAAATCTTTCCAATTATTTGCGATCTGCATCTTTAATTTGCTTTAAGAATTTTTCAATTTTTGGCAGGTAATTTCCACCCTCATCAATCAGTCTAACAACTTTAGAACCAATCACCGCAATTTCAGCTTCCTGCCATACCGCCTGAACATGCGACTTATCTGATATACCAAAACCTACCGCTAATGGCAATTGAATATATTTTTTGACTTTGCGCAAGTACCCACTCAAATTTGTATTTAAAGTGGAACTCACACCTGTAGTTCCATATCTAGAAATGCAGTACACAAGCCCAGAAGCCACCTTCGCAATTTTCTTTAATCGCTCATCCGTACTTAGTGGCGAAACCACCTGCACAGCCTTTAAACCAAACTTCTGACAATTCTCCAAATAATGTTCATGCTCTTCTTCATCCAGAGGCATATCCGGCACAATCAGTCCATAACAGCCACATTCTTGCGCTTTTTTGCAGAATTTTTCTACGCCATAACTATGTAGAATGTTGAAGTAGCTCATAAACAAGAATTTTGTCGTAGAATTTTTCGCGCATAATTTTTCCATCAACTTAAAACAATCCTCAACTTTTGTCCCAGCCTTCAAAGCCTTTTCATTAGCTTGCATAATAACCGGCCCATCCGCTACAGGATCAGAAAAAGGAATCTGAATTTCAATAAAATACACGCCTACTTCAATCATCGTCAAAGCAATTTCCTCACTAGCTTTTAGAGAAGGATAACCGGCTACAATATGAGTCATTATTTGCTTATTCATTGGCTTTGATTTTTAAGAATTCTTTAAATTTTTTATCTTTTAAAACACTTGTCACGATAAATAAATCTTTATCTCCACGTCCTGAACAATTCACTACAATCTTTTTTGATTTGGGAAGTTTCGGCGCCATTTTTATCACTTCAGCAATTGCATGAGATGACTCCATTGCTGCAAAAATTCCTTCACTTCTAGCCAATAATTTATAAGCTTCAATAACTTCTGAATCCAAAGCATATCTGAATTCTACTCTGTTAATTTCCTTTAAATATGCCAATTGTGGCCCAATTCCAGAGTAATCTAGACCAGCAGAAATACTGTGAGTTTCCTCAATTTGCCCTTCTTTATTCTGCAAGAAATATGATTTAAATCCTTCTACTACACCAACTCGTCCTCCCTGAAATCTTGCCGCATGCTGAAACTTTCCTTTAACTTGTTTGATCCCTTTGCCACCAGCTTCCACACCAATCATCTGTACTTTTGCATCATCCAAAAATTCATAAAATAATCCCATCGCATTACTGCCACCACCAACACAAGCCACTAAATAATCAGGATCATCGCCCAATTGTTTTCGCACTTCTTCTCCAACAATTTTTTGAAAAAAAGTATTCATTACTGGATAAGGATGCGGCCCACAAACTGTCCCCAATAAGTAATGAGTATCTTCAGGATTGGCTATTAGATCACGCAAAGCCGCATTAATAGCATCACGCAAAATCTGTCCTCCTTCTTTTACATCGATAACTTCTGCACCCAATTGTTCCATCCAAAAAACATTCGGACGCTGTCTAGCTACATCTCTAGCCCCCATGTAAACTCTACACTTCAACCCTAATTTTGCTGATACTGTAGCGCTCGCGAGGCCATGCTGACCTGCCCCTGTTTCTGCAATAATGCGTTTTTTATTCATGCTTTTTGCGAGCAATGACTGTCCTAAACAATGATTAATTTTGTGTGCACCTGTGTGATTTAAACCTTCATTTTTAAGATAAATTTGTGCTCCACCAAGTTTCTCACTTAAGTTTTTGCAATAATAAAGTGGAGTCGGTCTTCCGGAATAATTTTTGTATAAATCCGCCAACTCATCTAAAAATTTAGGATTTTTTATGGCCTTAAAAAAGGCTTTCTGCAGCTCTTCCATGATCGGAATCAACATCTCAGGTAAATATCTTCCGCCAAATTCTCCGAAGTGGCCGTCCTCATTTATCAAATATTTTTTAAGTGATTTCATGTATAAGTTTTTTTATATTTTTTGATCGCATTAAAGAAGTTCCAACTAAAATTGCGTTTACTCTTTTATCCAATTTTTTAACATCACGACCACCAGCAATTCCACTTTCACTAACTATAGTTTTATCCTTTGGGATTAGCTTAACTAGCCTGTTAGTAGTATTCAAATCAATCTCAAAAGTTTTCAAATTTCTATTATTTATTCCGATAATTTTTGCTCCTGCATTCAAAGCTTTTTGTAACTCTTCTTCATCATGAATTTCCACTAATGCGTCCATCCCCAAACTCTCCACCGCGCCAATAAATTTTCTCAAAACTTCCTCGCTCAAAACTGCTGCAATGAGTAACACCGCATTCGCTCCATATTCTCTCGCTTTATAAATTTGATACTCATAGATCACGAAATCCTTGCAGAGAATTGGTAGTCCACAAGCCATCTTTACCTCTTTTAAATATTCAAAACTACCGTGAAAATATTTTTCTTCTGTCACTACGGAAATAGCGCTCGCTCCGCTCGCTTCATATATCTTTGCAATTTTTTTCGGTGAGAATTTACCACGCACAATTTTTCCCTCGCTCGGTGAAAACTGTTTTATTTCCGCAATCAAAGCCTTCCCGTCCTTCTTGTTTTTTAAAGCATCATAAAAATTTCTATCTGATTTTTTTAGAATTTTTGCCGCCGTGATTTGTCCCAAAATATCACCTTTGTAGGCCTGAAATTTCGGCAATCCCAAGACGTTTTTAGCCATTTTATATCCGTCTGGCAAATTCGCCACTTTTCCCATTAATTTCAACGCCAAGGAAACGTTGATTCTCACTAAATCCGCCCTTCTGCCAACAGCTTCTCCTGACAAAATCTTCATCGCAATCTCTGTATTCTTGTCCAAATCACCACCACTAAATTCTTTAAAACTAGCTCGCTCCACTCCAAAATCCTCCGGTTTAATCTTATATTCCTTAATTTTTCCATTATTTAATTCCACTACAAAAGTCTCGCCACTCAAAGTCACTTCATCCAAACCATCACTTCCACAAACCACCATCACTTTTTTACGCCCCAACATTCTACAAGCCTCCGCAATCATCCTCATTTGCCCTCTAAAGCTTGTTCCTATGACCTGAAATTTTGGCTTTGCTGGGCTAATTAGCGGCCCAAGTATGTTGAATATTGTTGGCTTACCAATCACACGTCTTGCTTCCGCAAAATGCTTCATAACTGGATGAAAACTCCTCGCAAAAATAAACGCCAATCCAGTTTTTTTATAAATTTCCTGTAATTCCTTTCCACTCTTTTCTATCTCAATTCCCATACTTTCCAACACATCAAAACTGCCCACCCTTCCACTTGCCGCTTTATTGCCATGTTTTGCAATTTTAACCCCCAACTCAGCCAAAATAAATGCCGCAATTGTCGAAGTATTAATTCTCTCCAATCCCGAACCGCCAGTCCCACAGATATCCATACATCCAGACATATTTAGCTTCTCAACCATCTGTTTTTCCATGAATTCAATAAACACTTTTATATCCTCAGCTCTCACTTTTTCTATCAAAAAATTCTCCAAAAATTTCACCTGTTGGCTTACAGACATCGCCAAAATTTCTTTTTTATCTAATATCATTTTAAATTTGCGAATTGTTTATTAACTACGTTTTGTATTATCTTAAAGCCATTTCCACGATTCATGCTCAAAACTGATTCGGGATGAAACTGCACACCTTCAATCGGTAAAGTTTTATGTCTTATCGCCATCACCAAATTTCCATATTTAGCACTGATCTCAAAGCAATTTGGAGTTTTGTCTGCGCATAAAGAATGATATCTACCAGCCGCAAAATTCTGCTCCAAATCCTTAAAAATGGTCTTCCCATCATGCTTTATTGGACTGCTCTTGCCGTGCACTGGCTTCACAAATTTCAAACTTCCTCCAAAATATTCTATGAAAGCTTCATGCCCAAGGCACACTCCAAACATCGGATATTTTTCGTGGTATTTATCGATAATTTTCATCATATTTCCAGCATTTTTTGGCACAGAAGGACCAGGCGAAAACACAATTAAATCCGGCTTAAATTTATTTATAACAGATGGATCGACAGTATTTCTATAAACCTCAACCTTGCATCCTAACTGCCTAAAATAATCAACCAGGTTGAATGTAAAAGAATCAAAGTTGTCGAGCAAAAATATTTTTTTAAACATGATTAATTGTTGTTAAAAAAGCTCTCGCCTTATTCATAGTTTCCTCATATTCCGCCACTGGATCAGAGTCGTATAAAAGCGTTGCACCAGCCCTGAAATTCAACTGACCACCACGAATATGAGCCGTACGAATAATAATTCCCGTATCCAAATTACCACTAAAGGCCAAATATCCAACGCAACCACCATAATATCCTCTCCTAGAATTCTCGTTTTTTTCAATTTCCACCATTGCTGCAACCTTTGGAGCACCAGTTAGCGTACCAGCGTTTAAGCAGGCAATAAGCGCATCCAGAGCTAAGTAACCTTTTTTAAGACAACCAGTCACGTGAGCCACCGTATGCATCACTTTTGAATATTTTTCCACAAATCTATAATCGCTAATTTTAATTCCAGGTTCACAAATTCTAGCTAAATCATTGCGTCCCAAATCAATTAACATATCTAATTCCGCGCGTTCTTTTTTGCTTGTTAGAAGTTTTAACATATTTTCATGGTCTTCGATTGGATCATTTCCTCGCTTTGCAGTGCCGGAAATCGGTCTCAAGTGAACTAAATTGTTCTCGCATCTCACCATCATTTCTGGTGATGCTCCAACCAACTGTTCATCCCCGAAATTAAAATAAAACAAATATGGAGAAGGATTTATTTCTCTATATTTTTGATACAAAGCAAAACTATCTCCGCTGAATTTCGCCCTCAAAGTATTTGAATATACAACCTCAAAAAGTTCCCCACGCTTAGCCAAATTACGGGCATTGGCCACTAGCTTTTTGTAATCATTTTTGTCCAAATCAAACTTAGCATTCTCAATTTTAAATTTCTTTTTTGATACTTTTTTATTGAGAATTTTAGCGGCCAAATCATCTATTTCAACCTTTGCAGCTTTAGCATTCTTCCTGTACACGGCGATTTCCGCCTTATCTTTTAAATGATCAAAAAATACAAAGGTGTCATATAAACAAAGCCTAAAATCATCCACTCCTTCATCTTTTAAAAGCTCAGGAATATCTTCAAATAACCTTATGAAATCGTATGAAAAAGCTCCATATAATCCCAAAAGTTCCTTATTCTCCAATTTAAATTTCTCCAAAAATAATCTAATAATCTGCGAAATATTTTTACGTTTTGTGCGCTTATCTTCTTCAAAATAAGCCATATCTTTTTTAATAACTCCATTAATTTCTCCATCTGTAAATTCCACAGTTTCACACATTTTAAAATCCTTCTTATCGAAAGCCGCAAAAAATTCTACAGCCCGTTTATTCAGACCCTTAATCGAAAATTGTTCATTCTTCCCTATTATTTCCAGCACCGGATCAACACCAATCAAGCTCAAACGTCCATAGATATGAGAAATATCCTTTGATTCGAGTAAAAAATTCTTCCCTGAATTTAGGTAGATTCTAGAAAACACCTCAGAGGCATCTTCACATTTAATCTCCCTGCAAAATTTTTCTAAAGCCATTTTCGCCATATTTAAGTTCACGTGAACCACGACTAACCGTTCCCATGCTGACATCCAATTTTTTGGCTACATCACGCTGTGAAACGCCCTTTAGCAGTAGTTTTACAATTTGTAATCTTTTGGAAATTTCATCCAATTCACCAGGAGTCAGAATATTTCGCAAAAAAGCCTCACCCATTGTAGTACTCTTAATATCCACAAAGGCCTGAGCTAATTCTTTTATGTACTGGTCATTCATATACGTTCTATTATAATAGTACAATAGTATAATATTAAAATGCCAGAATAAGTCAACGGTAAATATAAAAAATAGAGCCTTCGCTCAGGGTGCTAGGAACCTGCGGTTCCTGTTATTTCAACTCCTTCAAGTACTTAACTGCAGCCTCTTTTTGAGTATCGATCTGTTTCTTAATGTCTGCTTCACTCATCTCAACAACGATATCCGGCATTAAGCCAATTTTATCTATGGAGGTGCCATTAGGCGTAAACCATTTAGCTATTGTTAATCTCATGCTTGAGCCACCTTCAAAATCTTTAACTTCCTGTACGCTACCTTTACCAAAGGTCTTTGTTCCCATCACGATACCTCGTTTTTGGTCCTGAATAGCACCTGCAACTATCTCAGAGGCAGAGGCGCTACTTTCATTAACCAAAATCACCATAGGGACATTCAAAAGCTTAGGATTGCCATTTGCATATTTAACTTCATCCTCCTTACCGCGCTCTTTTAAAATGACCAATTTTGTATCTTTTGGAAGTACGTAAGAAAGTAATTCGACTGCTGTGTCCAGATATCCACCACCGTTATATCTAAAATCCAAAATCAAACCTTTTGGCTCTGCTAGGATCAATTCAGAAATCGCTCTGCCAAATTCTTCCTTAGTTTTTTCATTAAACTGATTTACGCTCATGTAAACAATTCCATCATCAAGTTTTTCTACTGTTACACTCTCAATATCAATACTGTCCCTAACTATTGAAACATCAAAAGGCTTGATTATTTTTTCCCTTAAAATTGTCAGAGTTACCGTAGTGCCTTTCTTACCACGAATCCTTGTTATGGCATCTAATAAACTCATTTCACCTGCAGACTCACCATTAATTTTATCAATCACATCACCAGCTTTTAGACCTGACTTTTCTGCTGGGCTCTTTTTTAATGGAGTTACTATCACCAATTGCTTGTCTTTTACCGTTAATTCAGCACCTATACCCTCCAAAGTGCCCTCCAGGCTGTCTATGAATTCCTTGCTCTCTTCTGGGGTCATAAACGCCGTATATGGATCATTTAAAGCGTTTACCATGCCTTTAATTGCACCATAAACCATGTTTTCATCCTCCAAAGCTTCTTCATGTATGTATTTCTTGTCTAATTCTTTCCAAACCGTCCAAAATAAACTCATATCAACTTCGCCACCAATGACTTCATCCCTATTTAAAATCTCATTTTGCGTATCTATTTTTGCTACTGAACCATCAAATAAGCCAAAACTCTTTGCCTGCCAGCCCACACCAAAACTAACTAGTGCAATCAGAATATAGAGATAAAAACGCTTTGGTTTGTTGCTGTTTATATTTATTTCGTACATGGGCTCCAAAATATCACTTTAAACTCTATAAGTAAAATTAGATTTTCCTTAATGGTGCCACACTCAAAGCCAATTTTTTTAAACCTACTTTAGAATCTTCAAAAGCCACGGTTGCCACTCCGCCAGTAATCGCTACTACAATCCCTTTACCAAAAATATTGTGGTGAACTCGATCTCCGCTATCAAAGGCAACTTCCAGCCCTTGCTCGACTTCAATTGGTATTGGCATATCACCAAATTCACTGAAATCAATATTAGTTCGTACACGTCCTTTTACATTACTTTCCACCAATTCTTCATCAATATCCATTAAGAACTGTGAAGGTGCATTTGATTTTGTTTCTCCATAAAGCATGCGCTCTCTTGCGTGTAGTAAATATAATTTATTCATGGCACGTGTCATTGCTACGTACATCAACCGTCTTTCTTCCTCTAATTCCGACCTGTCCAACATGGCTCTGCTGTGGGGAAAAACGCCCTCTTCCAATCCGGCTACAAACACATTTTGGAACTCCAAACCTTTTGCGGAATGCACGGTCATTAGAGTCACGGCATTATCGGTTTCATTCAAAGTATCCACATCCGCAATCAAACTTACTTCTTCCAAAAATATATTTAAAGATTCTCCAGCATCCAATTTGTCATACTTTTGAGTTACGGAAATCAACTCTGATATATTTTCCAATCTTGCTTCACCTTCTACACTTCCATCATCCAGCATCTTTTTATAACCCGTATTTTCCAAAACCGATTTCACCATTCCTGAAGCCTTAAATTGTGCATTCAATCCCTGTAGATCTTTCATCAATTTTGCGAATCTGTTTAACTCATCTGATTTTGCTCCACTTAATTCTGGCACATCATTTGCTAGTAATAGCGCATTAAAAAGCGAAAGATTATTTCTCATCGCAAACTCCTGCAAAACTTCTATAGTTTTCGTGCCGATCTTTCTAGTCGGAGTATTTATTATACGTAGTAAACTCACACTATCATTTGGATTTTGTATTACTCTTAAGTAAGCCAAAACATCTTTAACTTCCTTTCTCTCGTAGAATTTAATGCCGCCAACTATTTTATAAGGAATTCCATAACGCAAAAATACTTCTTCAACTACACGTGACTGGGCATTTGTACGGTAAAGAACTACATAACTATGGTATTCAGGAAACTCAGAGCCCCTTAAATTTTTCTCAATTTCTCGCGCTATTAATTCTGCCTCATGACGCTCATTATCAGCTAAAAAATGCTGAATTTTATCTCCGCCAAGTCTGTCTGTCCAAAGAGTTTTATCTTTACGATTTGGATTTCTAGCTATCACTTTATTTGAGGCATCCAGGATAATTTTTGTAGAACGATAATTTTGTTCCAGCACCACGGTTTTTACTGACGGATAATCTTTTTCAAAATCCAAAATATTCTGAATTGTGGCCCCTCTCCAACTATAAATACTCTGATCAACATCACCAATTACAGATATATTATGATATTTTGCCGCCAGCATTTTCATCAAAACATACTGTGCTTTATTAGTATCCTGATACTCATCCACTGAAATAAATTTAAATTTCTCCTGATAATAATCCAAAATATCCGGAAATCTCTGAAATAATTCCACGGTTTTCATAATAATATCATCAAAATCCACCGCACTATTTTGTTGTAAATGTCTCTGATATCTTGGGTAAATTTGTGCCACTTTTTCTGAGAAAAAATCATTAACGTAACCTTTGTATTCTACCGGCCCAATTAACTGATTTTTAGCATTGGAAATATGTGAAAGAACCGCTTTTGGATTCACTTTTTTAGTGTCTATCAACATTTCCTCCATAACTCTCTTTACGAGAATTTGCTGGTCCGCAGAGTCATAAATTACAAAAGAATTTTCATAATCCAATTGGTGTATATGCTTACGCAAAATCTTTACGCAAACTGAATGGAAGGTCCCAATTGTCGGTATGGCATATTCATCTGTATTAAAGAGACTTTCTCCAGGCTGACTTTCAACCTGCAAAAGCTTTACCACCCTTGATTTCATTTCATTTGCAGCCTTATTTGTAAAAGTAACAGCAAGAATATTCCAGGGGCTGACACCACAGGCTTTGATTAAATAAGCAATTCTATGAGTTAAAGCTCTAGTTTTACCACTACCTGCACCAGCTATAACCAAAAGAGGCCCCTCATAATGAGTCACCGCCTCCATCTGTTTATCATTTAAATTTTCTAGAATCGAGTCCATGAGAATCCATTATTTGGAAAATATTGGACCCGCATTATAGCTCAAATTTTTATCCTTGAATATATGCTTTTGTACCAACGTTTGCATAAGCATACACCCAATCTGCGTCTGCAGGTAAAAGTCTAATACAGCCATGGCTCACGGCTGTACCTATATGTGATACAGCTTCATTCCAGAATACACCACCATCATTGGCTAAACTTGGTAAAGCATGAAAACCATATCCACCAGCTTTAAACATCATGAATCTTGGCATAGTATAATGAGGTTTCGCATTACCAACTCTCACGTACTGTTTCATCATAATTTCATATTCACCGGTTGGAGTTGGTGTAGCACGTGCACCAGTACTTACTTTAAATTCACGTACCACGTTGTCGCCAAGTTTCACTGTCAATTTTTGCTCAGATAAGTCTATATGAAATGACTTTTCGGCATTCAGATCTATTTGTGAAACTGGGCCGCTAAAGTTAGAGAAAGACATTTTTTGACGAATATCCGAAGCCTTTTCATTAATGTTTCCCACAATCACGTCAATACTTACACCAGCACTATCAATCCACTGAATATCCTTTACAACTGGAGTAAAAAATTCTTTATAAACTTCATCTTCATCGCCTGCTTTTGCCCAAAAAGTAAATGAAGCAATTTCGTTAGGATTTACTCTCAACTGATCCATACCAACTCGATTCGCACCTTCCCAGCCAGCCAATTCCTCATCATAAAAAGCACTATCGTGATCTCTTTCTTTATCTGCTCCAAGTGAAACCTTTGGTCCCAAACAGTCACTTTTATTGGAGAACCAAGTCATCGTACCCGTATTTTTCATAAAAACTTTCACTCTAAAATTCTCGTCTTTTTTAACTCTTAATTGTCTTCTTACTGAAATAACCTGTGCATTGTAAGTTTTATTCTGAGGCAAATCAAAAGCACATTCTTCATCTGAAGACTGTATTACCTTATCCTTATTGTTATCTTTAGAATTATTTGTAACTTCCTCTCCATCAATTTTAACATTCAACTCATCCAAAGATTCTGATCCATCCACCTCATCAATTTTTACAGAGGCATTAGCCGTCTCAAAGCCAAAACCACCCACTAAAATTAAAAGTACTAAAAGTGAAGATAACTTTAAGCCTGATTTCATATTTATTTTTGTTTTATATATCTATTTGACAATATTATACAACAAAAACGCCGAAAAGCAAAGGCCGATTATTTATCTGATAACTTTTGTAATTCTTTTTTAAAGCTTTCTATATCTTTAAATTGTCTATAAACAGAGGCAAATCTAATATAAGCGACTTCATCCAGCTCTTTTAAAGCATCCATTAAACCCTCACCAATATCTGTACTTGGCACCTCTTTTCCCAAACTTGACCAGTATTCTTCAAGTTTATTTAGCATTTGATTAACCTGATCTTGAGTCACTTTTCGCTTTTCACAAGCCTTCCAAACGCCATGTTCCAGTTTTTCTCTATCATAACTTTCACGTGTGCCATCTTTTTTAATTACAATAAAATTGCTGCTTTCTATACGTTCAAATGTTGTAAAACGGTTCTGACATTTTTCACATTCTCTACGTCTGCGTACCGCTTTTTGACTCTCTGTCTCACGAGAATCAAGCACTCTTGTATCTTCAAAATTACATTTTGGACAAATCATATATTTAAATTTATTTTACTTTAAAAGCTTTTTTATACTCCTGGGTTATAAATGGATCAGTCATACCCGCAATATAATCCTTAATTACTATAACTATTCCTTCTTTATTTTTTAATAGCTCTTGTTTTGGGAATTTTGTCGGATTTTTATAGTAATAATTGAAAAGTTTTTTAATCATTCTTTTTCCCTTAACGATGCCAAATTTAACCTTTTCACTCATATAGAAATCTTCAAAAAGCATACTATATAATACCTTGGTTTTTTGTTTCATCTCATCACTAAAACAACCAATTGAACCTTGAAAATTCTTAACATCACTAGTCGTTTTAATCTTATATTTCTTAATATTCGCCAAAGTATTTTTGCAGAAATCATCAGTCATCAGTGACATAATTGCCGCAATAATTCTTGAAGATAGAATATATTTATCCCGAATTTTTCCATATTTTTCCAAAGTCATTTGCTCAGCCTCCTGCCACAATTCACACTTCCTAAAATGTTTAAAATCAATTAATCCAGCACGTAAAGCATCATCCATATCATGATTTGTATAAGCAATTTCATCAGCAACATTCACCACCTGAGCCTCCAAATGTGCGGCTTTTTCAAAAACTTTTCCAGCCTGATCGTAAGCAGTTTGATGTTTAATTAATCCATCCAGCGTCTCAAAAGTTAGATTTAAACCCACGAAACCTGGATAAAATTTTTCCAATACTTCCACGATTCTTTTACTCTGTTGATTGTGTTCAAAATGCAGGCCAAAAGCCTTCATGACTTCATCAATTGCAGCTTCACCAGCATGTCCAAAAGGTGGATGTCCCAAATCATGAGCAAGTGCTATCGCTTCACATAAATCTTCATTTAAAGCCAAACGACGAGCTAAATCTCTAGAAATCTGCGCAACTTCTAAAGTATGAGTTAAACGAGTCCTATAATGATCTCCACTCCCAGCCACAAAAACCTGGGTTTTTTGCTCCAATCTACGAAAAGCTTTGCAATGAATAATTCTATCTTTATCCCTCTGAAAAGGCAGTCTATTTTTATCCAATTCTTCAGGATATTTACGCCCCGCACTCTCTGAGCTCTTAATAGCATAAGGCGCCAAATTTTGCATTTCGATCTGTTCTAGCCTTGTTAATTTGCTTGCTGACATAGTTGAAATTTATTTGAAAATATGATATACTAACGAGATAAATAAAACAAAAACATATGGGATTCGATCCAAAGGGTAATACACAATCAGGTAATGAACTTTTACAAAGTCTTGGAGGAATTGCTGAAAAAATTAAAAGCAATCTTTCAGAAACAGCGTTAATTGTTAAAGGAATGATGGATAAATATATCAGTCCACTTTTAGAAAAAGAAAACTTGATCCCGCCTGCAAACCAGATTTCTCAGGCAAAAGCCGCTAAGAAAATAACTTCAGGTGACCCAATGATTATAGATTTTGCCAGTAAATGTCGTGATGTTCAGTCTACTCTATATCAGCAAGCTCAAGCGGATGGTTGTGATTCCAAGCAATTAGCGGTGGTGAATAATTATTTTAGCCGACTTGTGAATGGAATGCAGATTGAAGAAGAAGTGCCAGCAAAAATCGAACAAGTAGCTATTCAAAACGAAGAAATTCAAGCAGTTCCACCAACTATCGCGGGATAAAATTTGAATAAGAAGAATTTTGCAACTATAGTGAGATGGTTAATTTCCTCTCATGACTATTTCCAAGTACATCAAAGATTTTTTGGAATATTGCGAATTACAGAATAAATCTCCAAAAACACTTACAAACTACGAACATTATCTAAAAAGATTTGAAGAATTTTTGGGCGAGAATATGAAACCGCATGAATTAGATCTGCAAAAAATTCATAATTATCGTTTGTATCTAAGCCGCTTTGTCGATACTAAACAAAAAAAACTCAGCATAAAAACTCAAACCTATCATGTCATTGCGTTGAGAGCTTTTCTAAAATATCTGGTTAAAAACGACGTAAAATCCCTCGCTCCCGAAAAAATCGAACTAGCCAGAATTCCAAAACGTACTGTAGAAGTTTTGTCCCGCGAAGAATTGGATCGCTTATTTTTGGCCGTTGATCAAACCCGCAAAAACGCCCTGCGTGACACCGCAATTTTGGAAACATTGTATTCTACGGGACTACGTGTGAGTGAATTAGCTAGCCTAAATCGCGATCAAGTTGATCTCAAGAGAAGGGAATTTATGGTCCGAGGTAAGGGCAACAAACCAAGATTAATTTTTTTGTCCGAAAAAGCTGCCGAAAAAATCGAAGATTATTTAAAAAACCGCAACGATAATCTCAATTCTTTATTCATCAATAATTTAAAACGTGAAGAAATCGATGACAATAAACGCCGCCTAACAACAGTAAGCATCGAAAGCATGGTGCGAAAATACGCCCTCAAAGCCGGAATTATCAAGAAAGTTACTCCACATACTTTACGTCATAGTTATGCTACAGAATTATTGATTAACGGAGCAGATATCAGATCTGTACAGGAAATGCTGGGCCATAGTTCTATTACTACAACTCAAATTTACACTCATGTAACCGACAAAAAACTTCGGGAAATTTATGAAAAGTATCATAGATAAAAGTAACCTGTTATAATAACAAAAAATTTCCAATCCACTATGATCCTCATCGATAAAATCAGTAAAAAACACGGCAAAAAAACTATTTTGGACGAAGTAAGTTTTAAAGTTGAAGCTGGAGAATTCGTTTGTATTACAGGCGCTTCTGGAGCTGGTAAAACAACTCTTATTCATGCCTTGATCGGCGCAGAAAAAGTGACTGAAGGTCAAATTACAGTCGATAAATATCAGGTTGATAAACTTTCTTCTGATGAAATTCAGGAATATCGTCGCAAAATTGGAATAGTTTTTCAGGATTACAAACTTCTACCAAAAAAAACTGTTTTTGAAAATGTCGCTTTTGCGCTTGAAGTAAATGGTTACGAAAAAAGTTTTATATCTAAACGTACCAGCGATGTTCTGAAATTAACTGGTCTTGAGGAATTAAGAAATAACTTTCCACGTCAATTATCAGGTGGCGAAAAGCAAAGAGTGGCAATAGCTCGTGCATTAGTTCACGCCCCAGAACTTTTATTTGCGGATGAGCCAACCGGTAATTTGGATCCAGAAAACACTCTAGCTCTTGGCAAACTTCTTCTAAAAATCAATAAAAGCGGCACTACGATTATTATGTCTACCCACAACAAAGATTTGGTGGAGACGATCAACAAAAGAGTGATAAAATTGGACAATGGCAAAGTGGTCAGCGATAAGGTTGGCAAGAACACTTAGGCGTGGTATTTTCCAAGGGCTTAAATTTTAAATTCTCAAGATATGGCTACCTACAAAGATGCTGGTGTAAATATTGATATGGGCGATAAATGTTCGGCGATTGCTTATCAGGCTGCAAAAGGGACTTTTCCAGGACGCAAAGGCATGATTGGTGAGCCAGTTTTGGACGATGGCGGATTTACAGGCACTTTGGATATGGGAGATTATTTTTTAGTGCAGAATGACGATGGAATTGGGACAAAAATGATCATCGCAGAGAAGATGCAAAAATATGACACAATGGGCGAAGATTTGCTTTGCATGGTGGTTGATGACGCGGTTTGCGTTGGAGCAGAGCCGATTTCTGTTTCAAATACTTTTGATGTAGATAAGGTTGATGATAAAAAAATAGAAGCGTTGATGGCTGGTCTGCAAAAGTCTGCTCTCGAGCATAAAGTTGTAATTCCTGGTGGCGAAATTGCTGAGTTGGGAGAAATGGTTAACGGCTATGTTTGGAATGCAACCTGCGTTGGAATTGTAGAAAAACATAAAGTAATTACTGGTCAGAATGTGAAAGTAGGAGATAAGATTATTGGCTTGAAATCAAGGGGATTCCGCTCTAATGGTCTTAGCCTTGTGCGTCATATTCTTAAAGAAAAATTTGGCGAAAATTGGGTGAATGAAAAATACGATGATCAAAGAACTTGGGGCGAAGTTACGATTACTCCATCAAAGATTTACTGCTCTGCGATTATGGAAATGCACGGTCGTTACAAACAAAATGCTCAAGTAGAATTGAAAGGTGTTGTGCATATTACTGGTGGTGGTATCCCTGGAAATCTGCCTCGTATTCTCAAGAAATCTGGCTTGGGAGCTAACTTAAACAACCTTCCGGAACCTCATGATTTCATGAAAAAATTAATGGAAATTGGTAATGTCAGCCGCGATGAAGCCTACGAAACCTGGAATATGGGTGTTGGCATGATTCTAATCAGTAATGATGTAGAAAAAATCGCAGAAATCTGCAAGAAACACGAAATCGGCATGCAGGTAATCGGCGAAGTTACTCAAGATAGCCAAATTCGATTTTAAGAATTTTTTAAGAAAATTTAACGAAAATTTAATCTTTGTTTGCTAGGGTTATGAAATACTAACCCTATTTTTATGTTGTCACAAATTCTGCAATTCAATGATTTCCCAATTCTACTGCGAGAAATTTACCAGCCCCCGCACCAGTTATTCTACAAAGGCAATCTAGAGGCTTTAAATAGGCCTTGCATTAGCATTGTTGGAACTCGTAAAAACTCTGATTATGGTGAAGAAATGACCAGAAAAATTGTAAAAGAATTAGCCGTTTATGATCTGAATATTGTCTCAGGACTCGCAAAAGGGATAGACACCATCGCTCATCAATCAGCCCTAGAAAACGGCCTGAATACAATCGCTGTTTTAGGTGGAGGAATTGAGAATATTTACCCCTATGAAAACATCGGATTAGCGGAAGAAATTCTACAAAAGGGCGGCTTAATTCTCTCGGAATTTGAAGCCCTGGCCGAGCCAACTAGATATACTTTTCCTCAAAGAAATCGCATAGTTAGTGGACTTTCACTTGTCACTATAGTAGTCGAAGCTCCAGAAAAATCCGGCGCGCTCATTACAGCTGATTTAGCCCTCAATCAGGGTAGGGAAGTCATGGTGGTGCCGGCCGATGTCGATAGACCAAGCAGCACCGGAATCCTAAAATTATTACAAAAAGGGGGCGCATATCCCATCGCCACCGGCAAAGAAGTTATTGAGCGATTAAACGAAAGCGCGACTTTATTCTCAAAAAAATCTCTCTCCGCCCTCATTAAACCCAACAAAAAAGAAATCCCCACCTATAAGTTAACAGATCAAGAAAACAAAATATTCACCCTGCTCCAAAAACATCGCACTAAAAATATTGAAATAATATATGAACAAACTAAACTGCCAATTACTAATATTCTCACTACTCTGTCATTTCTCGAGATTAAAGGTCTTGTAAAAAATGTTAATGGGCAGTATAAAAAAGCCTGAAAAACAAATAAAAAATTCATGATCTACAAGATTCTAACTCATCACAGTCATCCACAAGGCAAAATATTTGCTTATCTGGCGCTAATTTTTAGCTTAGGAATTTGTCTGGTTAATCCGGTCTTTCCTGGCTTTGCAAAGACAGTTTTGGAGAATGAAGAAAGTATCAGTTTTCTATATGTGGGCATTGGCATCGCCTCTCTTTTTACAGCAATTTTAAGTAGCTATTTATTTCGCAAATTCCACAGAACCACAATCGCCAAAACAAGTCTTTTATTCCTGGCCTTCATTTCTATAGCCCTGATTTTTGTAACTCAATCTCATTCTCTTTTAGCTTTGGCCATCTTAAGAATTTGTTTTGATGTTATTGTCCTCATAACCTTAGGTGTTTTTGTACGTGATTTTGCCAAGAGTAAAAATCTGGGTAAAGAAGAAGGTTTGTACTATCGCTACAACAACACGGGGATTTTAATTGGTGTTTTATTGGGTGGATTTTTGGCTTCCAATTTTGGTTTTGAATTGGTCTTTATTCTATCCGCTACAGCTTTTCTCTACGCCTATTTCTATCTGCAAAATGAGCATATTTTAGAAAACAATCCCGCCATAATTAACAAAAAAACTCCTGAAAAAATCAAAATTCTGCAAAATATTAAAGAATTTTTTAAGAATAAAGAACGCGCTAAGGCCTACGTCCTCACAATTGGTCAAATTATCTGGGCAGGTTTTAAATATCTATATATTCCTCTCTACGTTTTAAGAAGTGGATATGTTGCGAGCATGGCTGGTTTAATTCTTGCTTTAGAAATGTTGCCAATGATTTTTTTAGAAATTAAAGCCGGAGAATACGCCGACAAGCATGGAATTAAAAAATTAATGGCTTACGGATTTTTGTTTATCGCGGCGTTATTTATTATGGTTTTCTTTAGTCCATGGCCACTAGTAAATTTTGCCTTATTATCTTTGGGTGGTTTTGGTATAGCTATGATAGAGCCACTGGAAAAAAGCCATCTCTTCAAACATCTGCCTAAAGAAAACGAAGACAGCCTCTACAGCATTTATATGACGGCACATCCAATTGGCTACTTGTTGGCACCATTAATGGGCGCAGGGGTTTTATTATTGCTGCCATTCAACTTTTTATTCCTCGTGTTTGGATTGATAATGGCCCTAATGGGCGCTTTTGCCTGGTTGACTCTACGCGACTAGATCGTCACATTTGTAACTCTGTAAACCTCTTCCAGCGTTGTTAAACCCTGTGCAACTTTCATAAAGCCATCTTCTCGCATTGTCATAATTCCTTCCTTACGGGCAGCGGTAATTAATTGCACCAAACTCGCATTATTCAAAATCAAATCCCTCAGTTCATTTGTAATAGTTACTACTTCTGCAATCACTATACGACCTTTATAACCGGTCTGGCTGCACTTATCACAGCCATGTGTGACGGCGATTTTTTCTGGCATGGCAAATACTGCTCCAGGATTAACGGCACTCAAATTATTAATTATCCCTTCAAATTCCTTTTTTGCAGAAGCTGGAATCGCATCCATGCCCACGCAATGTGGACAAACTTTACGTAACAATCTCTGGGCAATAATTGTGTCCAGTGATGGCGCAATCATAAAGCTCTGAAGCCCCATATTCTTTAAACGAGGAATTGTTTCTATCGCACTATTTGTGTGAAGAGTAGACAACAAGACATGTCCGGTCAAAGCTGCCTGGGCCGCTGTTTCAGCTGTTTCCAGGTCACGGATCTCACCAAGCATCACAACATCCGGATCTTGCCTCAAAACCGCTCTCAGACCTGTTGAAAAGTTGTAGCCACGTTTTTCGTCGATCTGACTTTGGGTCACGCCGCCAATATTGTATTCCACGGGATCTTCCAGGGTAATAATCTTATTTTCCGGGCTATTCATAATACTCAAAATCGAGTACAAAGTTGTTGATTTACCACTTCCTGTAGGACCTGTAGACAGAATCATGCCGTGTGAAATCTCACATGCTTTTTTGAGTTTTGTTAATGCCAGACCCTGAAAACCAAGCTCTTCCAGTGTCAAAGGTGTCTGTCCACCCACGAGGTATCGACATACAAATGACTCGCCATATGGAGTTGGAATTGAGGACACACGGACACCAATCTTTTGTTCATTGTAATTAAAACTATAGCGTCCATCCTGAGGAATAGTCGTAATATTTAACTGCATACGACTGGCATATTTGAGTTGATTGGTTAGAGTTTTGTAAGTGTCTTTTTTGAGCTCCAAAACTTTGTGCAAAACACCATCAATTCTAAAACGCAAAATTACAGTATTTTCAGCTGGTTCGTAATGTATATCCGAAGAAGCCGTTTTCATCGCACCAATATCAAGTAAATTCAAACCTTCTTCGGCTGTTACTGTGTCGAGTTTTTTACCAAGATCAGAAAGTAGAGCTATTTCTTTTTCATAAGCTTTAATAGATTTTTCTTCCACGCTCTCCTGAATCTCAATTTTTTTATACTTTTGAGTCTGATCGTAGATTTTTAAAGCATCATCAATCCCAGAATGTGAAGCAAGGCTCAAGTTAACTTCAAAGCCTTTTTCCTTAATTGCTTCTATGGTTGCTTTTGTATCTGGATTATTTGGATCTTCTATTGCTAGGCGAACTTTTTTACCAACTTTAAAGAATGGGATAACACGAGATTTGCTCGCCGTATCAATATCTATAATCTTTAAGAAGTCAGGATTTAGAGGCGTTTTGCCGATATTTATATAGGCTAAACCCAATTCACCAGCCTGTTTAAGAGCTGATTTTTCCTGAAATTCACGATTAATTTCCAGCTGTTTAACCACCACGTCTTGAGGATCCTTATCTGTTAAAACAACCTTTGTCTTATCCTCGGTTTCAACGGGTTTTACTGGCCCAGTTATGTCTTGTTTATTATCTGGCATATTTGAATTCAAAAATCTTAACATTATACCAGAAAAAAGCCCTCTTTGAAAGGGCTTTAGACTGTAGAACATAATGGCTCCGCCTCAGGCGGAGCTGTCTGTTATTTAACTCTTTTTACGCCTCCTGCAATTGCTTCAGCTTCTTCTGCTGTAATTCCTTCTACTTCCTGAAGGTCTTTTGCAGTCAAACCTTTAACCTGTTCGATTGAAGTCAAATTAGCAGTTTTTAGTTTTTCGATAATTTCAGCAGATAATCCAAGTTCTTCAAATGTGCTAGCCTCAAATTTAACTTCTTTATGAATATCTTTGTATTCACTTATATCCATAATATCAATTTCCCAACCTGTAAGAATAGAAGCCAATCTCACATTTTGTCCCTGTTTACCAATTGCTAGAGGTCTCTGATCAGGATTTACATAAACTTTTGCCCTTCTTTCTTCTGGAATAAGCTTGATCACCGCTGTTTTTGCTGGAGCTAAAGCCGTTTTAATATATTCTTCCATGTTTTCGTACCATTGAATAATATCAATTCTTTCACCATTTAATTCCTCCATAATATTCTGAACACGCACGCCTTTTTGACCTACACATGAACCAATTGGATCAATTTTTGGATCAACAGATGTCACCGCAACCTTGCAACGTACGCCTGGATCACGAGCAATAGATTTAATCTGTACCAAATTAGATTTAATTTCTGGAATTTCTAGCTCAAGCAATTTTTTAACTAAACTTGGATGAGTACGAGAAATCAAAAGTTCAGGACCCTTTGTAGTTTTAATTACTTTATCCAAATACAACTTAATTCTCTGACCAGAATAGTATTTTTCACCTTTAATCTGGTGTTCTTGTGGTAACAAAGTCGTGATTTTATCATCTAGATTTAGGTAAACATTTGTACCATCAACACGGTGTACCAAGGCATTAATCAATTCATTTTCACGATCTTTGAATAATTCATACATGACATCTCTTTCGGCTTCCTGAATACGTTGAATGATTACCTGTTTTGCAGCCTGCGCAGCAATACGTCCGTAGTTACTTGGAGTTACATCAATCTTGATTTCATCCCCAATTTTGGCATTTTTGTTATATTGTTTGGCTTCTTTTTCAGAAATCTCAAAACTATCGTCTGTAATGGGTTTTGCCACAATTTTAATTACAAAAACAGTCGCCAAACCTGAATTTTCGTCGATATCAACGTCCACATTTTCATCTCTAGTTCCATAATCTTTCCTGTAAGCCGCTCTCAAAGCAGCTTTTACAGTTTCCATTACCTTGTCCTTTGAAATATTTTTTTCATCGCAGAGCTGATTAATAGCCGCAAAAAATGGTGTTTGCATATAGAAAAGTTTTACATAAATAAGAAAAAAAGCAGAATCTTTAAATTAAGATTCTACTCATTGAGTTGAATATAACAGCGTTTCATGGCTTTGTAAATAGCATCTGAGGAAAACCCCTTACCAGACAAAAAAGAAAAAGCCTTACTTCTAACCTTTTCAGTGGGATATTTTTCCCAGGATTTCAACTTTTTTTCCAAGGCTATAATTGCCATATCTTCTTCGTCAAAGTCACTGTTGCCAAAAGCAGTTTCAATCGCCGTAATATCTACACCTTTTTGTTTCAGCTCTTTTTGAATTAAGAATTTACCCCTTGGCCTAAAATTAATTCTATCTTTCACGAAGTGATCTGCAAATTCAATATCGTTCAAATAATTTAGCTCTTTTAGTCTATCAACTACCCGACCCATTATTTCAGGGTCAGATAGTTCATATTTTTTCATCGCTAATTTTAGTTTTTTGCTCATCTCCACGACTGTATATCTCTTTTTGGTAATCAATCGGAGACCATAATTCATTAATTTTTCGTATTCATTCATGCTCCTTCTATAAACTTATGATTAATTTTAGTTTCTCGACATTTCAATCTTAATCTTCGGCATCTTCATCCGTATCTGCATCTTCTGAAGCTTTAATCTCTCCGGCAACTTTTGCCATTGCTTTTGGATCACCAAACATCAGGGTTTTAAGGTCTTTTTCCATCGCCTCTGCTATTTTAACATTTTCTTCCAGGAACATTTTTGCATTCTCACGTCCCTGACCAAGTTTAGTGTCTTTATATGAATAGAAAGCTCCGGACTTGCGTGCAATATTGAATTTAGTAGTCAAATCCAACAAATCTCCTTCAAAAGAAATTCCCTTATTGTACATGATATCGAACTCAGCAATCTTAAACGGAGGGGCAACTTTATTTTTTACGATCTTAACCTTCACACGGTTTCCAATTAATTCCTTATCCACGTTACCTGGATCTTCAATTTTGCCTGTTGCTCTGATATCCATTCTCACTGAAGCATAAAATTTCAAAGCCTGACCACCAGTTGTTGTTTCTGGATTACCAAACATAACTCCAATCTTCATTCTCAATTGATTTAAGAAGATTACAGTGGTCTTGGTCTTTGAAACGACCGCAGTTAGCTTTCTCAAAGCCTGACTCATTAAACGAGCCTGTAAGCCCATGTGTGAATCTCCCATTTCTCCCTCAATTTCTGCTCTTGGAGTAAGTGCGGCCACTGAATCAACCACTAATACATCAAGCGCATTACTTCTAACCAATGTCTCAACGATTTCCAACGCTTGCTCACCACTATCTGGCTGAGAAAGAATTAATTCATCAATATTTACACCGATTTTTTTAGCATATTCAGGATCCAAAGCGTGCTCAGCATCTATAAAAGCTACAGTGCCGCCTAACTTTTGAGCCTCAGCTAAAATATGCAAACTCAAAGTTGTTTTTCCTGAACTTTCAGGTCCATAAATCTCTATAATCCTTCCTCGCGGAATACCTCCACCAAGAGCTACGTCCAAAGAAATTGATCCACTGGAAATAGTTTCGATTGGCAGTCTTTCATTTTCGCCCATCTTCATAACGGCCCCTTTACCAAAGTTTTTTTCGATCTGCGCAATCGCAAGTTGTATTGCTTTTGCTTTTTCGTTTTTTGTCTCTTTTGTGTCCATAGTTTTTTTGTTAAGTTGTAAAAAGAGTATAGGTGAGCGTATGCTCACCGTCAAGTTAATTTAAAAATATATAAAATAACTGATGACGTAAACATTATTACCACATCAACATTAAATAATTATTAAATTTTCTTAAAATTATTCTAAATTCTTCAAATCCTCCGCACTTTCTTCTTCTTTTTGAGGCTTATTTTCCTTCAGTTGTCTCATTTTTTCCATTCTCTTTTTCTCTCTTAATTTCTCCTTTTCGCGCTCTTCTATTCTAAAAAATCCATAGATACTTTTTCGTGTGCCAAAAGCCACATTTTTAGTGCCGCACTTTTTGCATGAATACACGTATTTACCGCCTACACGCGCAGTCTGCACTACTTCTTCACAATCCTTACAATAAAAAATTATCGGACTTTCGTCTTTTACAACTTCTTTTGCAACCACGGCCGCAACCTCCACCTCTGCAACTCCATTATTCTCTGTCATTTGTTCTTACGTTATTTATTGATTCTTCTGCCATTCCCCAGCCATTTGGAGTCTTATATTTATTTGCTGTATTTTCCTTTTCCATCGCCTCCCCAACACTCATATTTTTATCGATTCCCAAGTCATTTCTCTCACGTTCATGCATTTCCATATCAATTAATGGCTCAAGACGTCCAGCCTGATCTTCTTCTACAAATTTGTACTCTTTTTTGCCGCGTAAAGAAACGACAACACCACCCACAATCGCAAGTGCACCAATAAAATCAAAAATCATTCCAATTCCGATAGTTTTATCTGTTAAATTCACTCCAAATTTTGGATGAAAGTACACGGAAGCAGAAATAATCAGCATCAAAATAGTCAAAACACTATTAAAAGAATGAATTTGATTTTCACTCACAAAAAATTGCGGAGTTTTTTTCTCAAGAAGTTTCATCACGACAATGCCCAAAGACAGTCCACCAGCCAACAAAACCATAAATCCAGATAGATAAAGTGGCCCAGTTATTCCCAAAAAAGTATCTCCAATATTAAATTTATCGATATCGCTATACCAAGGAAGGACCGCTCCCAAAACCGTTAAAAACGAACCAACTAAAAGGATTTTTTGTCCCAAGGGAAGCTTTATAAGCCTAGTTTTAAGATCTATAGCAGGCATTTTTTTGAAAAATTAAATACTTAAAATCAGCATAACTCAAATCTGATTAATGTAAAGTTGTTTAGCCCATCACTTTGCCCTAAACTGTTCCCATGCGAATTGCAATCGACATCAGAGCGGCCGGCGGAGCCAAGGCAGGTAAAGGCTGGTACACATTTAATTTGGTGCAAGAATTGCTCAAACTCGATAAAGAAAACGAATATATCCTCTACGCCAAAGACGGGATTGCTGGCTTCCAGCAATATAAAAACGCCACCCTTAAACTCATAGATAAACGTGGATATTTTTGGCATCGTGCTGTGGCGAAGGACATTGTTAAAGAAGAATGTGAAGTTTTTTTCGCGCCTAGCAGCTACATTATCCCGGCGATTTTACCGAAATTTATTAAGACAATTGTCACTGTTCACGATTTGGTTGTTTATCTTTTTCCCCTTTCGCACAACAAAAAAGCTGTTTTTTTGGAAAGAATTTTCCTGCGTCGCGCAGTCAAAAGAGCCGCTCATATTCTAACTGTTTCTCAAAATACTAAACATGATTTGTTAGAAAAATTTACAATTGATCGTGATAAGCTTGATACTGTTTATTGCGCAGCCTCAAGCGAGTTTCAGCCTGTGCCAAAAAGTGAATTGCAAGACTTCGTCACCGAAACCCACCTCCCAGAAAAATTCTTCCTCGCTGTCGGCACCCTCGAACCTCGCAAAAATTATCTCAATCTCATCAAAGCTTTTGCCCAACTTAGCCAAAAATTTCCGAATTATCATTTAGTAATTGTTGGCCAGCCAGGTTGGGGCTACGAAGCCGTTTATCAGGAAATCAAAGATTCTTATTTAGGCAAAAAAGTCCATCTCCTAGGCTACTTATCCAATAGAAGTTTAGGCAATTTATACAATCTCGCAACGGCTCTGGTTTTCCCCTCTCTTTATGAGGGCTTTGGTATGCCAGTTTTAGAAGCTATGCAGTCAGGTTGTCCGGTTATCGCCTCCAATAATTCTTCAATTCCAGAAGTTGTAGAAGGCAACGCTTTACTCATCGATCCGACTAGCCACCTCGACATCGCCGGCGCCATGATCAAACTCGCCTCCGACCCAAATCTCGGTTTAGTACTAAGACAAAAAGGCCTCCACCAAGCCAAAAAATTCTCCTGGCAAAACTCCGCCGATAAGCTATTAGAAGTGATAAAAAGCCTGACGGACTAGGGTGCGTTGACTTTTCACGCGAATCTTGTACTATATGGCATAGCTTAAATTATGCCGAAGGAATCACAAAGAGATTTAGTCCCATTACCAGATGTCGAATCTAAAATTCTTAAATTAGATTTGCCAGTTCAATATGTCGATCCAAGGCAAATTGGTGTGCGTGTCCAGGATATAGAGAGCATGTGTAAATTTGCAGGTATAGACGCTTTCGAATTCTCGCTAAGCAACGATCCAGCTATTGAAAACGGAAAAGTTGAGGTTGGTAGGTATAGCAATGGTGCTCCAACAAAAACTACAAAAAGATATGATTATAAATGTAGAGTAAATAGAGATGAAATTAATAAAGTAGCTTCAGCAAAAGGAATTCATTCCCCTGAATCTTGGGCTGATGTTCTTGATCAAAAATTAAAAAAAATATTAAAACTTGTACAAAAGGAATCTCTAAAAGACAAAACGCCAAGGGATTTTATTTACAATATGTCAGACATAGGTTTACTAGCGCTACCAACATTACATACTATTTGGCAAAGTCAGAATATTGATCTTTCCGATTCCCTATCCCAAGGAGCAATACTAGCTGCTTCATATAAAGTTCTGCTCAATCTTGTAGCTCACTTAATTAATAAAGATAGCCGTATACAATTTCTCAATATTGACGGAGTTGAAGTTGATAGGCTAATTATAAATGAAGTGATCCATCTATGCAGATCTATGATGGGCAAACGATTAATCGAAGTAATTAAATAAAATGAACCCAGAAGTAAACATCCTAGATAAGCTCACTCACGACTGCGAAAAATGTAGGGGAATGTGCTGTAGCGCTCAATCACACAAGCCAGAAAACGGGTTTCCAATCGAGCAAGAAAAACCTGCCGGTGTCGCCTGTTCAAATCTGGAAACTAATCCTGGACAGGAAACTAGACAATTTGGCTGTAAAATTCATGCAGTATTAGCTGCAAAAGGCTGGGATACATGCTCTAAATTCACCTGTTATGGGGCTGGCCAAACCGCTACTCAGTTTTTTGAAGACATTGGAGTAAATTGGGCTGAAGAAAATCCCTCTGAAGATCCTGAAAAAAGAATCACTCAAATGACAAACCTAAATCGCGGTTATATCATTCTATTTCAGCTATTTAGGGAATTAGAAGGCTACCGTCTCAAATATGGAGAAAGTATACTCGCGCTTTTAAAGCAAGATCTTAAACCTTATTTAAAAGATTTTGCCCTCGCAATGGCAGACGATAGTAGAAAATTAGACCATCATTTTTGGGTTTATACTGTTTTTTCTCCAACAATTGGTAGACTAATCGCAAGAATATTCAGCTAAAACGATAGGCCTTTTACTATCCTATTTCTTTTTTTTCCTTTTCCAAACTTCAGAAGGTTTTTGTTTCCATTGGTCCTCAGCGCTCTTGCCGGCGGCAGCAAACTGGGTTTTGCCATATTCTTCTTTGCTGGCTTTAGGAATTCCATCCTGGACTATATGCAAACCACGTACCTTCAACACTTTCTGAATTTTACCAAAAATTGCCACTCTTTTTGTCACCAGCATATCAAGCATTTCAGCGCTCTCAGCTTCTATATCAATCTTAAAAAATCGTGTTGGTCCACTAGCCTCATCAACAGGCTTAAAAGGGTCAATATGAATAGCCTTAATTCCTTGGGCTAATTCGCCCAGGGCAGGCTTTAACAAATCCAAACAATCACGTCGCGTACGTTCCGTAACCGCAAAAACTTCCTGATCCGCAGCCTGCAAAAATTCTCCCAAATTCTTACACTTCCCATCAGTCAGTGTCTGAACATTCGCATCATTTAGCGGAAAAACAAGTTCATCCTTATCTGATGCACCAGTTTTATCATGTGTCTCAGGAAATTCCGTCTTGGATTTTGACTTAAAAGTTAATTCAACAGAGTCAGACCTTATCCTCAAGCGCATAACCTTCCTTTGCTCGGCGCTCAGCCCCAACTTATCAAACATTCTGTTGAAAGCCTTTACGCTACTCTCCTTTTTCGGATTTTCACACAACGCGAACTCATAGAAATTATCCTGCGGACAATTTTCAGTCTTTTTACAAACTCGCTCCAAAACCGACTTATCCGTATAAAGCGCAGCCGTTAGCTCCCTCTCCTCATCCACATACCCACCCAGTGCTGATATATCTAACTTCCCCATATAAAATTAAAACAACCTCGGTAAATAATCTCCCAAGACATACCCTCCAACACCTGACAATAGGCCAATAAAAGCGATTTCCAAACCAGCTTTCCACCACTTCAATCTGGCGTATCGAGCCTTCAAAATTCCCAAAATAAATAATGCCGTCAAAGTCATAAAAATAGAGACTGTAATCGCTTCTTCAGTTGGCAGAATAAAATACGGAAACAACGGAATTACAGAAGCCAGCAAATAAGAAAAGCCCATGTACAAAGCATCCCTTACAGCCGAAGAAGGGGAGTGCGGCTCAATTCCAAACTCTTTTTGCACCATCGTGATAAAAAAAGATTTTGGGCTCTCTGCAATCTTGCTAGTAATCAAGGCCGCATTTTTTGCATCAACTTTTTCAATTTCAAAGAGAATTTTTAACTCCTGTTTTTCTTCTTCAAAATGCGTCGAAATACTTCTCTTTTCCAATCTCATTTCGGACTCGTGCACTTGCCTTTCAGCTTTAGAAGATAAATAAGCCCCAGTTCCCATCGAAAACGCCCCTGCCAAAGAGTTGGCTATGCCAGCCACAATTACCGTCATATTATCCGAAAAAGCTCCCGCAATAGACGAAATAATCCCGAGCGTCGTAAGCAGTCCATCCTGAGTTCCAAAAATAATCTCCCTAATCAAAGACAGCTTCTCGATCCTATCTTTTGTTTCAATCAACTTTTTTACCGTTTCTTTTTGTTCTACCGTCTGCATAATAAGCCGTTAAATAGCCTTAATCCTTCACATTCGCCTCGCCCCAATTCAACTTGTTTCTCAAGATTTTGTAATATTGATGACGTGTGCGCGCAAAATATAAATTACGTCTGCTACGGCGCACTTTAACCTGATCTCCATATTTCAACATCACTAAATCCTGACCATCAATTGTCAAACCAATAATCGCCTCATCATCTCGACGTTGAGTTTCTACAGTTATAGTAATCAGCCTAGATCCTGGCAGCAAAATTGAACGCATGGATAGGGAAGTCGGACAAATCGGCGTAATAATCAAACCTTCGATCATCGGGTGCACAATCGGCCCACCCGCAGACAAAGAATGCGCAGTAGAACCAGTCGGCGTCGCCACAATCAAACCATCAGCCTTAAATTTCACCATTTTACGGCCATTAATTTCCAAATCCAGAGTGATCAACCTCGCAAAAGCTCCCTGATTGATAACCGCATCATTCAGCGCCAAAAACGTCTTTAACTTCTCACCTTTGCGATAAACCGTCACACGCAGCAAAGATCTTTTATCAACAGCGTAATTTCCCTCAAGAATTTTCTTTAAACATTCAAAAATTTTATCGGGATTGCATTCTGTCAAAAACCCAAGTGTCCCCAAATTAATACCAAAAACAATCACTTTTTTGTAAGAAACTCTACGCGCCGTTTTTAAAATTGTACCATCTCCTCCAAGAGTAATACAAAGATCCACTTTCTTCATTAACTCCTCTTTTTTATACCCTTCTTTATTCTTGTAAAGCCGCGCAGAATTATTATCAAAATAAATCTCCTTTCCTTGCTCCTTCAAATATTTAACAACAGCCTTAAGGACATTGGCATTTTTAGTCACCTCAATAATATTTCTCTTAGTGATTATGCCAACTTTTTGTAAGTCTTTAGTTTCATTCATGCCTGCATTATTCACCAGAGATAAATCACTGGCAAGAGAATCAACTATTTCTTTCTCAACACCGCTTGTGCGGCAGCAAGTTTAGCGATAGGTACTCTATATGGACTGCAGCTTACGTAATTTAGACCGATTTTATGGCAGAATTCTACGGAGGCAGGATCGCCGCCGTGCTCACCACAAATACCAATATCTAGTTTTGGTTTTTCTTTTCTGCCCAATTCCACACAAAGCATCATCAATCTGCCCACACCTTCCTGATCAATGGTAGAAGTTGGATCCGCATCCAAAATTCCCAATTCCAAATATTTCTGCAAGAAGCTACCAACATCATCTCTAGAATATCCATAAGTCATCTGCGTCAAATCGTTCGTTCCAAATGAGAAGAAATCCGCTTCCTTAGCCAAATCATTAGCTGTAATACAAGCTCTTGGCACCTCAATCATCGTACCAATCTTATATTCAAAATTTACTTCGTATTCATCAATCACGGCCTGCACGATTTTTTTCATATGTGTGAATTCTCTCAAGGTACCAACCAAAGGAATTTCAATTTCCACATCAGCCTTCTTGCCACCTTTTGAAACCTCAATACCAGCCTGTACAATCGCATGTACCTGCATCTGATAGATCTCTGGATGCGTAATTCCCAAACGACAGCCTCTATGCCCCAACATCGGGTTAATCTCGTGTAATGCTGAAATTTTGCTCTTAACTTCTTCCACGGTTAGGCCAAAGTCTTTTGCCAATTCCTCAATTTGAGTTTCTTTATCTGGTAAGAATTCATGTAGCGGCGGATCTAGTAATCTCACCAACACTGGTTTTCCTTCCATAACTTTAAAGATTTCCATGAAATCTCCTTTTTGAATCTCCTGTAATTTAGCCAAAGGCGCTTTGCGTTCAGAGGCATCCTTAGCCAAAATCATCTGTCTAACCAAATGAATTCTATCTTCTTCAAAAAACATGTGTTCTGTACGGCATAAACCAATTCCTTCCGCGCCAAAATCCAAAGCCACTTTTGCATCAGTTGGAGTATCGGCATTTGTACGAACTTTCAATTTACGAATTTCATCAGCCCATTCCATCACACGTTTAAAATTTCCAATCAATTCTGGCTCCTGCATTTCCATTTCTCCCAAAATCACTTCACCAGTAGTTCCATCAAGTGTAATCACATCTCCTTCATTCAAAACCAAATCTCCGATAATCACTTTTTTCGCGCTAGCATTAACCAAAACCTCTGCACAACCGGCTACACAACACTTACCCATACCTCTACAAACTACAGCCGCGTGACTAGTCATTCCACCACGTGAAGTCAAAATACCCTGAGCAGTGTGCATACCTGTAATATCTTCAGGACTTGTTTCCTTGCGTACCAAAATTACTTTTTCATTTTTTTCATGCACCCATTCCATCACCGCTTCAGAAGTAAACACGATTTTACCGCAAGCCGCTCCAGGAGAAGCTGGCAAACCTTTAGCCACAACCTGTCTTTTTGCAGCTTTTTTAATCTGCGGATGTAACAGTTGATTCAAAGATTTAGCATCAATTTTAAGTAGTGCTTCTTGGATAGTAATCAGGCCTTCATCCACCATGTCGCAAGCGATATTTACCGCTGCTGGAGCTGTTCTTTTGCCATTTCTTGTCTGTAATAAAAAGAGCTTACCTTTTTCGATAGTAAACTCTATATCTTGCATGTCTTTATAATGATTTTCCAGTCTGTCTTTTGCGGCCACGAGTTCGTTGTAGACTGCTGCATTTTCTTTTTCCAGTTCAGAAATAGACACTGGAGTTCTGATACCGGCAACCACATCTTCACCCTGCGCATTCATCAAAAATTCTCCATAAAAAATCTTTTCTCCAGTAGAAGGATTTCGGGTAAACGCCACACCAGTGCCACAATCATCTCCCATATTTCCAAAAACCATTGATTGCACGGTAACTGCAGTTCCTTTTAAACCAACGATACCATTGATTGATCTATAAGCTTTTGCTCTGTCGTTTTCCCAAGAAGTAAATACGGCTTCAATCGCCATCTTCATCTGTTCCAATGGATTATTTGGGAATTCTTTTCCAGCATGATTTTTAACAATTTCTTTGAATTCCATCGCCAAGTTTCTCAAATTAGCCGCATTCAATTCTGTATCACTACTAACTCCATTTTTTTCTTTCATTCTCTCAATTGCTTCTTCAAAAAGATCATGCTCCACACCCATCACAACGTCACCAAACATTTGAATAAATCTACGGTAGCAATCATAAGCAAATCTTTCATTTCCAGTATTATTAATCACACCCACGATTGTCTCATCATTAAGCCCTAAATTCAGGATCGTATCCATCATTCCCGGCATCGAAACCGCCGCTCCACTTCTCACTGAAACAAGCAGGGGATTCTCAGCATCACCCAATTTCTTTCCCATTTTCTTCTCCAACTTATCTAGATTTTTTTGTAATTGATCAGCAAATCCATGGGGATAATCCCCTTGTTGCAAAAACAAAGCACAAACCTCAGTTGTAATCGTAAATCCTGGAGGTACCGGAATCCCAATATTTGTCATTTCCGCCAAATTCGCACCTTTACCACCAAGTAAATCCCTCATCTCTTTATCACCTTCTTCAAAAGCATAAACAAACTTTTTAATATCCCTTTCATTAGAGATCTTTTCGGCTTTTGAAACTGAAGAGCTGGCTATCATAATTTGCTGAGTTATGGATATGTGGTCTAATTATATGAATTTCTCATTTTAAACCAAGCCTTTTTCACGAATTTTTCCTTCTATTCTTGACAATGAGGTGATAAATGCAGCTTCCCTGAGCGTACATTTGTACTTTTTACCATTCTCACTAACCTCTTTCCAGGCTTTTACCATGATGTCTTTTAATTTTGCATTCACATCTTCCTCAGACCAATAGTTGTTATCGGCATTCTGTAGCATTTCAAAATAACTTACTGTCACGCCTCCCGCATTCGCAAGAATATCCGGCATCACAATAATTCCACGTTGAGCCAAAATTTCATCAGCCTCAGGAGTTACTGGGCCATTAGCCAATTCTATAATGATTTTCGCCTTAATTCTATCGGCATTTTGCGCATGTACTTGATTCTCCAAAGCCGCCAAAATCAAAATATCACATTCAGTTTCAAGTAATTCTTCGTTGCTTACTTTTTTACAAGTCGCACCTTCCATTCCCTGTAATTCTGCAACATAAACATCACAATTATTTACACTCAAGTTTTCAGTTTTACATTTTAATAGAGAAGCCGGATCAATGCCTTTTGTACAAACAATTCCTCCTTGTGAATCAGATGCTCCAATAATCTCATAACCCTTTGCTGCAAGCAGTTTAGCCGCAACACCACCAGCATTGCCAAAACCCTGGATAACCACTTTTGTATTTTCAGGTTTCAAATTATTTTCCGCAGAATATTCATCCAAAACATAAACTCCACCTTGAGCTGTAGCCTGATCACGGCCTTTACTTCCACCAGCAGCCAGAGTTTTACCAGTTACTACGCCTCTCAAATCCTTTCCTTTAATTTTAGAATATTCATCCGCAAACCAGTCCATCATTTTTGAATTTGTATTCACATCTGGAGCTGGCACGTCACGATCTGGTCCAATTACCGGCTCAACCATTCTCACATATTGCCTAGTCAATCTCTCTAATTCTCCTTCAGATAATTGCTTTGGATCCACAATCACACCGCCTTTACCTCCACCAAGCGGAATACCCACTACAGAACATTTAATACTCATCCAAGCAGACAAGGCTTTTACTTCACCCATATCAACTTGTGGATGGTATCTAAATCCGCCCTTGTAAGGACCACAAGCATTATTATGTTGAATTCTAAAGCCCGTAAAAATCTTTAAACTTCCATCGTCCATTCTCACTGGCAAACTCACCTCAACTATCCTTTGTGGCACAGACAAAATCGCCTTAATTTCAGCGTTTAAATTCATCAAAGCCGCCGCTTTCTCAATCTGTTTAAGCGTATTTTCAAAAAGTGACATATGCAAAAATTTTAAGAAGTAATTTTTGTAATGGATTTTATAGAAGTGTCAGAATCAAAACAATCCCAAAAATGTGAAATCAATTGGAGGTAGTGAAATCCCCGTAAAGTACACAAACATCTGCCCCGCAAAGCCCGCAAACATTGGTACAGTGAGGTTATCATCCAGCTTATTCGTCACTAATTCTACAAAAGTCGCCACCACCGCCATCACCAAAATTAAAAATGCAAAATTAGGTAAAGCCGAAAGCCCAACCATAATGTTTGCCGCAAATCCAGCTAGTGTTCCAACTAGAGTTTTTTCATTAAGAAGTTTCATCTTTCCAAACATCTTTCCAAAAAGTGCTGCAAATAAATCTCCAAACACCGTCATCATCAAGGCCACAAAAGCCACCCAATATTCAAAAGCCGAAAAAGCGATAATACAAGAAATAATCATAAACGGCGCAGAAGACATGCGGTTTTCCTCTTTAGTTCTAAAAATCCTATCCAAAAAACGCATTAGATTCGGTCTATGCTCAATCCTAAAATGTTCAATTTCCAAAAATACTAATAAAAACGCAGTCATCACCAAAATCGCCACTCTATCAGAAAAGTAGTTTAACAAAACTGTATAAACGACAACGATCAACAAACTGGAAAGGTGCACTGCTTTGCGCAAAAACTCCCACAAAAGTTCTGATCTAGTAGCCATTATTTTTTATTTATTTCCAGAGCTGATACCATCTTTTAGCAGGAGCTGATAATAAATTCAACTGATTTTCCAAAACAAAAATCTTTTCCTGCATGGTATTCATCAAACGCAAAAAGTTTTGTCTTTCATCGTTGTGCTGCATCAATAACGTATCCAAAGTTCTTACTAAATTTTTAAAATCAGCAACTTCTACATTGATGCTTTCTCCAATTGGGTGAGCAACTTGATCGCTACTTACCTGGTCAATTTGGCTTTTAACTTCTTCTTTAATCGCACTTTCTTTAGAACTTACACCACTCACACCGTAAGCTTCTTCGAGTGATTTTGGATCAATCAAATAATTAAACCCCTGTGGAGTTTTAATTTTTTTGACTTTAATTTTCTTTGCTTTAATCGCACGACGAATAGTTTGGATGGACTTGTTGCTCAATTCAGAAGCATCCTGAATAGTAATAAAATCTTGGTTTGACATAGGAATTAAGGGTAGTTTTTAATTTCGACTACCCATAATCTAATACATCACTATCTAAAAACAAAGCACAATTTTTTTTTGAATATTGACAGATTATATTTGTCTTTTTTGTTCCATGTTTTTTACGGAAATTTTTCTATACATCAAATACATAAACATGGCAGCAAGAGCCACTAAAACAATCAGTGCAATATTTACCAGGCTTGTTGGTAATCCAAAACTATTATCAGAAATTCCTCCATCAAAATTATTCTCCGCCATCATTTTTTCTTCTTCACTTTCTTTAAATTCAAAATTTCCCCAGACAATTTTATCTATATCCTGACGACTTTCATCAATGCTCGATACCACTCCATTCTCAAATCTAAAATCAAAATGTTCACCATCCAAAAGTTCAAAATAAAACTCCACAATTTCCCCTCCACCTAACGGAAAAGTATCTTTACTCCTCAATGTTTCGCCAAAAATAATTCTGTTATTTACGTCGTCATTTTTTACTAAATAAAACGGATCTCCGCCTTTCTCCAGAAATTCTCCCGGCACATATTTTAAGAATTTTGCCTGTTCTGGTTCATACAACAAATGATATGCAAGTCCCAAAACTGGTGACTGCATATCTTCGGCAGTAATCGAAATTTTCAACAAATCTTTTTCCAGAAATTCTCCTTCCATTTTTACTATTCCAGCCGCTTCATTTTCCTGCACGCTTGCAACGTCATTGATCCCATCATCTTGAGCCAATTCATCATTTGCCTCCTCATCCATTTCTTCAAATTGATAGCCATAACTTGTTTCCAAAAATATCCATGAAGACATCGCCAGGACAAACATGCTGAAGAAAAAATATAAAAACTTTTTCATTTTTTTAAAGTTAATTTTTAATTTAGGGGCTACCGTTCTAGGTCGATAGCCCCTTTCATTTTAATTCGAATATGTTAAGCCAAAGTTTACGCCAAGGTCTATTAAGTCTTTTCCATCCACGATTCCGTCATAGTTGGTGTCAGCCAGAGATTTATATTCTTCATCTCCAAATTCACTTCCAAATGATCTCGCTAAATTCTCCAAATCTCTTCCATCAATTTGTTTGTTTCTATCATTATCTCCTTTCAGTCCTCTTGTTTCGCTACCAGTGATTTCAACAACGCTACTTGTTACGTTATTTTTCACTGCAACTACTTGATATGCATAACTCACACCAGTTACTACATTATTTTCATCTACAAAATAAGGCGTATTCACCTCTCCCAAAGTCACGAATTCTCCTTTCGGTGATTTTCTTTTTACGATGTATGAATCAGCTCCATTAGTTTGCCAGCTAACCTTCAGTTTGTAAGCAGCTTCTCCATTTTCCACTTTCAAACTTGTTACCGGACCAACCGCAGGTGCCGCTTCACCAATTTTTACTTCTCCACCTTTAAAACTTGCAGGGAAATTTCCCTCAGAATTTGATAAAAAACTATTCGCAGTAAAATTAATTCCTCCACTTGTTCCATTCAAAACTTTAAATTTCAAATTAATCAGTTTACCGCTTCCATCCACACCTTTTGCTGGGTTAACTAGTCGGGCATTTCCAATTACTAATGTACCCTCCTGATCATCTTTCAACGCTATATTAAAGGCAGTTGTTGCACCACCACTTTGTAAAAAATCCGCTTCAGTTCCAGACACAAATGATAATAAAGTTGGTGAATAACTGATTTCAAATCCATAAGCATATAAATCCGCCGCACTTGATACAAAAACCGGCACATCTATAAAATCACCACTTTTTGCAGCAAATTCTTTAGGCTCAAGATAAACTTCTACTCCACCACCTCCATAAGTACTATTCGCACTTTTTGGAGTTCCAATGATTGCTAAATTTGTCCTTCCTTTAGCCCCATTTCCACTTGCGGCATTTGCCCAGTTTTCGGCTGAATCAACTTTATTATTTGGATCAATTCTTTCCATAGTTGATTTATCTGTTGCACTACCTGCATACCACGCTCCACCACCCGCAACCACCTGATCGATGATTTTTCCAGTATTATCTTTTAGAATCAGGCTATCTCCAGCATTTGCCAAAGATAATCCTAATAATAAATCAGCTTTAACTGTACTAATTGTTTCTTCGCTATCTTCGATCAAGAAATATCCATGCGCCGGAATTGATAAATCCCCAAACGCCGCCATGGCCACGCCATCATCTTCTATATACCAGCCATTCAAACTAATCGCCTGAGTAGTAGAATTATAGAGTTCAATCCACTCATCGTTAGAATTATCAGCCGTTCCAGCCCAGGCAACTTCATTTATCACAACGTCACCTTGAGTAGCAGCTTGTACCGTAAAAGCTCCCAAGCCAAAAAATTGCACAAACTGAGCCAGGACAGCAGCCATAGTTAACACACTTAATTTTTTTCTCAAAAAATTTCTCATTTTTGTTTATGTTAATAATTATATATTTAAGCTCTTTGCGCAGAAGTAGCTTGCCCACCATAGCAAACAGACATTAAATTTCTGTTAAATTTTCTTAAAAAATTCTTAAAATTTTCATTAAATTTTTCTAAAATGTTGCTTTTAAGAGTTTTAAGTCTTATTTTCTATGCAATTTAAAACTTTTTTATGAGAAATAAACTCGCCAACCCAAACCTAGGATTACTTCGTTATGGTATTCGTGAAATCGTAGATGTGGCTCAAAAACTTGGAGAATTAGACTCAAACTTTAAATTCGTTTCCGAAAACATTGGTGATCCAATTCCAAAAGGCTGGCCAGTTCCTCCATTTTTAAAAGATTTAATTATCGAAGAAGTCCAAAAACCTGGCGATAAAGTTTTTGGTTATTCTCACTCTCGTGGCTTACCAGAGACTCGCAAGTGGGTTGTGGAATATGCAAAAAAATTCTCCCCATCATCAAATCTTGATTACGAATATATCGTTTTTGCCAGCGGTCTAGGCGCAGCAATTTCTGCTATGTATCACATGCTTCCAGAGGGCGCTCGCGTGATTCAGCCAACTCCAAGCTACCCAACTCACGCTTCAATGGAATCTTTTGCTGCAAAAGCCGAGCCAATCACCTACAAACTTGATCCAGACAATGGATGGCAGCCAGACCTAGCTGATTTAGAATCTCAAATTCAAAAATACCCAGAAGTAACTGCCATTTTGATCATCAATCCAAACAATCCAACTGGAGCTGTTTATTCTCAAGAAACATTAGAAAAAATCGTCGACTTAGCTGAAAAATATAAATTAATGCTTATCTCTGACGAAGTATATTTCCGTATGGCTTTTAATGGTTATACTTGCGCACAAATCACTGAAATCGCCGCTAACAGAGTGCCCTTAGTGGTTATGCGTGGTCTTTCAAAAGACGTTCCTTGGCCAGGTGGTCGTTGTGGTTGGTTGGAGTTTCATAATGTAGAATTAGACGAGGATTATCGCGCTTATGCGGAAGCCGTTAAAAAGAGAATTTTGATGGAAGTTTGTTCTGTAAGTTTGCCACAATTCATCCTTTCAAAAATTTACGATCATCCAGATTTCCCAGCATGGAATAAACAATATAACGAAGAATTAGAAAAAAACGGTAATTATATCGCCGACATTTTATCCAAAACCAAAGGACTAAAAGTTAATCGCACAAACGGCGCTTTTTACATGATGCCACTTTTTGAAGAAGGAGTTTTAAATGACAAACAAACTTTACCAATCACTAATCCAGAAGCCCAAAAATACATTGAAGAACAAGTTGCAAAACCAAACTTCCCATTAGATAAAAGATTCACTTATTATTTATTAGCAAGTACTGGAATTTGCGTAGTGCCAGCCAGTGGTTTCTTTAGCCCATACAACGGTTTTAGACTAACAACTCTAGACCGTGATGATGCTAGACGTAAAGATACTTACACCCGCTTATCCAAAGCTATCGAAGACTACATCAAGTCCTAACTTTTTGTATCGCCTCCGCGATGTAATCGACATCTTTTGGCTTAAGCCCGGCAAAATTCACCCTGCCACTTTCAGCGATATAAACTGAGGATTCTTTTTTTAATCTAAGAATTTGTTCTCTCGTTAATGGCAACAATCCAAACATTCCTCTGCATTCTCTCAATTTATCAAACTCACTTCCTAGCTTACTCAATAATAAATCTTTTCTGTATTCAATATCCTTCAAAACTCCATTAACTTCTTTTTCCCATTCTTCATAAAACTCTCCCAGAATATAAGTCATCACTTCTTGACCGGCTCCTGGAGCCATAGAAATCGATTCACGCGTTAACTGTCTCAACTGAGATTCTACGGATTTTTTATTCTTAGTTTTAATAATCAAAACACCGGTTCTATGTTCATACAAAGACGCATTTTTTGAGAATGAAAGGCCCAAAGCCACATCCTCCAATTCATCAAAAAGCAATTTTGCATATTTTTTATCTTCTTCTAAACCTTCTCCAAAACCTAAATAAGCAAAATCCAAATAAACTAGAATAGATTTTTCACGCAACAACGGAATCAATTCTTTGAGCTGCTCAAGGCTTAAATTCCTTCCAGTAGGGTTATGTGTCAATCCTCCGTGCAGAATCAAAACAGAGCCATTTCCCGCATTCTCAACAGCTTCTTTATGAGCAAACAGGTTTACTTCACCAGCCTCATCCAAATGTGGAAATTTAACCACCGGCAAGCTCTTAAAAATCGCAAAATGATTTGGCCAGGTAGGTGTCGCAATTAGAATTTTGCGCTCGCTCTGATTATCACCGTCACCATCCACATTTTTATTCCCTTCCTTCGCCAATAAACCATTAAATAAACTACAAGCTTGTGTACCTCCACAAACTGTATGTAAAGCCAAATTCTCACTGTCCACGTCTTTTCCAAAAAGTAATTCCGCAGACAACCTCAAAAAGTCTTTATTCCCTCCAATCGGTTGATAATTAAAATTATTTATATCAATTTTTTGAAACACTTTTCTCACTACAGGAAAAACAAAAGGTTTCCCTTCCAGATCAGCATAAAGCCCAATTCCCAAGTCCACTTTTTTAGGATTCGGATCAGCCTGATAATCAGCCACTAACTGAAAAATCGGATCCAACGGCAAATTTTCTAGCCTATCAAACATAGGCCAACTATAACTTTTCCAAAACGTTTATCCAAGAGATTTTCTGATCTCTGCAGCCTTTAATAAATCTTCAGAAAAATCCTCATTCAAAGCTAATTTCTGATAGATATTTGAAGTAAAATTTCTATGAATTACATGATGTGGCTTGTCATCTTTAATCGGAATATTTAACAATTCTTCAATCAAATCAATGTCCTGTTTTATTGTTTTCCACGCTGCATTTTTCTTGGAAAGTAATTCTAGATTTTCTCTGTTTAAATAATGTCCGGCATGCATCAAATCTTCTCGTAAATATGGACAAAGTCGATTAATCAAATCCAAAATTCCCATTTCCTTAGCCAGTTTTAAAGCCCTGCCTGTTCCAATCAATTCCGGCGGAACTCCAATAGAATACAAAGCTCCCGTAAAATTAATTGCTCTTGGTAATTTCACCTTTCCAACACCTCTTGAATATCCAAAAAGTCCTACATGCTGCACCCTCTCTCTATGTCCTGGTAATTTACTTGAAACCGTATTTATCACATCGGCAATTTCTTCAATTACTGGCTTATAAAAGTTCTCAGCCGCTTTACTAAAACTCTTTAAAGCCTCTCTTTCTTCTTTTGAAATAACCTGAAATTTCTTAAGATTTTTCGGCAAATTTGTATTCAATTTTTTAATCGCTTTTTTTACTTCTTCCAAATCATAATCATATCTAAACGCACTTTGTACGGTCACGCTCGCAAAGCCACTGTATTCTTCCAAAATCGGGTCAATATTCTCAGGATTTATACCTCCTCTAAATGGCAAACAACCGCCACCAACCCATGGATAAACTTTAATTCCACTTTCGTCTTCAAATTCATGGTAAAGATTTACCGCCAACTTAGTCGCCAATTTTGCAGGCAAAAATCCCGCATTTAGAGCCGGATCACTTCTCGCTGTAAATACACGCATATACTCTGGCTGATGATGCCATTCGTCACGCAAAAACTTCACGTAATTGTGTAGTAAATCTTTGCAGTTTGCCATTACGTCAAATTCTTCAAGTAAGGGAATTACATCCAATGTTTTCAATTCTGTTTTTAAATCAAAAATTTCTTCAGTAGCCTTGGCAATTTTACCAAAAGCCTTCTGTAAATATATCAATTGATCACTGCTCGTAGTCATCGGCAAAATAATCTCAAAAAGTGGTGGAGAATAAAAATTATAAAGTTTTGCCGCCTTTTCTGCAGATAAAAGGTTCATCATTGCCCTAGGCAGTTTATGGCTTGATTCAATCCAAATATTGGGAATTCTAAAAGTCAAAAATAGATCTTTTCCAATTTGATTCTTCTGGAAAAAATCATGATAAACATTATACAAACGATCAATTACGGCTTCATCCACAAATTTACCTTCCCAATCCCACATATACTCCTGCACACCTAACTCTGAAAAACACAAAAAACACTCCTCAATTTCATCCTGCGCAGAAATAAAACGTTTACCTGTAAAATACGCAGGGCACGCGTTATCAGGGTGTTGCGTCGCCATTGTTGTAGGAATCTTGCGCATCAACGTGGCTTATAGAATGAGAATTTACAAATGGTGGGTTGGGCGGGAATCGAACCCGCGACCATCGGCTTAAAAGGCCGTTGCTCTACCGACTGAGCTACCAACCCACGTAAAATGCCCCAACATTCTATTAACAGACCTGTTTAAAATCAAGGTGATTTATATCTAAAACAAAAATCCATACTAACTTTCTTTCTGGCTGTACAAACTATGCACCAAAAATGCTATTGCCGGAGCGGAGAACCAAAAGTAACTATTTGCTACAAATGAACGTACAAATTTTGACTGATTGTAGATTTCCCAAAGTGCCGCACTATTAGCCGATGTACCATCTCCACCAATAAAGGAAATACCACTAACAAAAACCAAAATAATGCTGATGATTAATCCTGCACTTAAGGCCGCATACAAAAAGCTGATTATTAACCTAATTGGACCTGATCTGTCATTTGCTGTATCCACAAAAAACGACCCTTTCACAGAAAACAAAATCACTAAAGCAACAAAGGCAATTACTTTTACAAAAACTATCGCAGCATCTTCAGTGCCCAGTGCCGCAAATTTTAATAATTTAAGTAATAGTTCTGAGCCGGTAAAATATTTTCCAAATAAATTTCCAATTGCATCAGCCGCTAAAGCCGCAACATAAGTACCTAAAATGACTTTAAGCGTATTATTTCTTCCAATAATTAAACTGTAGGCAATGATCACCACAAAAAATACGACCACAAACAAATCCCAAGAGAGACTGATATTCATAATTTAGAAATGAGAATTTAGAAATGAGAAAAATATCTGCATTACTCTAATACTAACGTTTATATTTTGCAAATTTCTAAAACCAACCACCCTTGCTGATTTCTATGCCGGATTCATTTGCCAATTCTTGGTATAATTCTTTTTCACGCTTGCTTAATTTTTCGGGTATACGGATTCTGATTTTTATTAATTGGTCGCCCTTTTTTGCCGCATTACCAATTGCTGTTACACCTTTATCACTCAACTTAAAAACTTTTCCGTCCTGAGTAGCTGCCGGAATTTTAATTTTTTCAGGACCGTACAAAGTATCAACTTCTACCTCTGCACCCATCACGGCCTGTACCACCGGAATTTCAAGTTCAGTATGAATATCAAGTCCATAACGCAAGAATTTTTTGCTTGGACTAACTGATAAATTTATATACAAATCTCCATTTGGACCACCGCGAAGTCCACCTTCTCCTTTGCCATTTATTCTTACTGTAGAGCCATTATCTATACCTGCTGGAATTTTTACCTTTACCCTTTCTTTAACTCTCATTCTGCAAGTTCCACTACAAACTGTACATTTTTTTTCTGGAATTTTTCCTTCACCCATACAAACTTCACAAACATGCGAAGTTGAAATTTGTCCTAAAATCGTATTTTTTACCATGCGTATCTCTCCGGTTCCATGGCAATGTTTACAAGAAATTATTGCACTTCCGGGTTCCGCACCTTTGCCTTCGCAATTACTGCATTCTACATATTTACTAATTTCTAATTCTTTTTCGCAACCAAAAACTGCATCTTCAAAGGTAATACTTATAGTTGCCTCTATATCATTGCCTCTTACTGCACTGTTCTTTTTGCCCTTACTACTGCGGCTACCACGACCTCCACCTCCAAAAAATGTTTCAAAAATATCTGCAAAACCTCCACCCTCTCCTCCGCTAAATCCACTAAAATCAAATCCCCCAAATCCTCCACCTCCATTAAACCCACCGCCATTATTGAATCCACCCTGTGCACCAGCAGCTCCAAAGTTATCAAATTGCTGACGTTTATTTTTATCAGAAAGAATTTCGTAAGCCTGATTTATTTCTTTAAATTTTGCCTCAGCATCTTTTTCACCTTTATGCTTATCTGGATGCCACTTTAGAGCCTGCTTTCTATAGGCAGATTTTATTTCCTTTTCACTGGATTCTTTTTTCACACCTAAAATTTCGTATGGATCCTGCACTTTTTTATTTGTTTAATAATTTATCAACTTGCGAATTATATATATTTGCAGAATTTCTGTCTAGCACTCTACGGAGGTGAGTGCAAACACGCTTAGCACGTTTGAAGTTATAAAACGCACCCACGTTATGTCACCATAAAAGTATTGATTAGAAGTATATAAAAAACAGATAATCCCTCCATAACAACTTTAATATATAAATAAATATCCTAACCTTTTACCTATGCAATCTGTCAAACTGAGACGGTTCCTGTCTCACCTCTGTATTCTTTCAATTGTGTTTACTACATTGTTGAGCTCTTTGCCGGTGGCAAACGCGGTTTCATCAGTAGCGCCAACGACTGTTGGTTTGATTAATAATTTCAATCCCGGAACACAAATTAAAGCTAGTTCTGCGGCTGTTGCTGCAGTTAGGATCCCGGTTACCGCTTCTCAGAATTCTCAGACTTTGACCTCAGTTCAGGTGAATTTTAGTGGAACGGGTCTTGCTACTAGCGATTTTGCCACTATAGCAACCGGAGCCACTTCGGGTGTGGCGCTATATAAAGATGATGGTGGAACGCCAAACGCCTTTGATGGCACTGATTCAGTTGTTACTCTTGCTGCTTCTCCAGACTGGGTACCATCTACAACAAATATAATTTTAACTCCTGCTACTCCTGTAGCTCTAAGCAATTCCGGTGTCGTTACCAACTTTTTTGTGGTTATTAAGACTTCTGGAACCGCTGCGAATAATGATGAAATTATAGCAACAATACCCGTAAATGGTGTCGTAACCTTGGATGGTAATGGACCAGCGACAGCTTTTTCTGCTAATAGTTTTAAGGTTGATACAACTGCACCAACTATCTCTGCTGTAACTGGATATGTTGGATCAGCTAGTCTTAACGTTAAATTTTCAGAGCCGGTTCAAAGGGTTGGAAATGGAAACATAGTAATTGGGGACACTCCTTTCACCTTTACAGATAATGGTACTAGTGGAGGTGGTGCGATTTCTGCAGTAGCACACAATGGTGGACAGGATTTTGCAACAGTTACTATTAACGGTAATCACGATAGCGGAGATTTTACCAATACTGCGAGTACTCTTGCCGCTGGTACTAACAAGATTATGGATATGGCCGGTAATGCGATGGGTACTAGTGCTGTAGATTTTACAAGTCCGCTAGCTATTACTACTGCCGCACTGCCTACGACTTTCGTTGGCGCTACTTATAATACTACATTGACTGCGTCTGGCGGTGATGGTAGTTATACTTTTACCGTGGCGGGCGTAAATGATACAAATACCCTAAGTACTTTAGGTCTTTCTTTGGCGACGAATGGAGCTCTTACCGGTACGGTGGCAAATGTGACTGGTAGTTATCCGGTTGTCTTTAAGGTTACGGATGGAGCTGCTGTTGTTGCAGTTAAATTTTTTAGTATCAATGTAACCGCATCCAGTGGTGCCTCAGTTCCTGGCATAACCTCACTTGCCCCAGCTGGAGCTGCTCAAAATTCCACTAGTCTTGCGCTCACTATTACTGGAGCAGCTACGGCCTTTAGTGGAAGTAGCACTGTAACATTTTCAGTTGCCGGTGGTGGTGCTACGGGCATTACGGTTGGGTCAATTACCAGCAGTAGTGCAACTTCAATTACTTTACCAATTACTATTTCTAGTGGAGCAACAGTTGGTCCAAGAAATATAACTATTACTACGGGTACTCAGGTTGTTACCTTAATCAATGCTTTTAACGTATTTGCCAGTGGGGCAAGTGGATTGACTATTCAAGCTCCTTCGGCCGCTCAAGTTTCTACTCCAATTCCTCCATCTTTTGCTTTTAATCCAAGTAGTAATGCAACTATCAATGCTTATAGAGTCACGTTAAAGTCTGGAGCGGATTTTTCTACTGCGACTACCCTTTGGGATTATGTTTTCCCAAAACCTTCCAATGAGCAGAATAGTAATGGTAGTCATTGCGGAGCTACTAGTTGTAACTTGGGTTATGGAACTGGTACCTTCAACATTCTTACTCAGCCAACACCGTTAGCACCTAGCACCACTTACTATTGGCAGGTTAAGACTTATTCTCAGGCTTATACAGCCGTAACTACAGATACTGTTTCCGTAGAAAACACACCGGTCAGTAGCTTTACTACTATTAATTCTATTACTGATACAACCCCTCCGAGCATCATTCACCGTCCAGTTGTGGGCGCTACAGCAAGTGCAAACTTAGATATGTTTGCCAGGGTTGTTGATAACGTTGCTACTAAGGACACAACCCCTACTCTTGTCCCAAGAATATATTATTGTGCGGGTTCAGGATGTACTCCAGCCAATCAGACAGCTGGTACTTACGTAGGAAATGGTTATTTTAAATTCCGCATCCCAAGTGCCACCATCAGTACAGCTGGCACTATAATTAGATATTACTTGGATGCCACTGACGGAACAAACACTGCGAATTTCAAAAAACCTGATAATACTCCATTTCAATTTACCGTTGTGGCCGCAGGTGCAACCACTATTACGGGTAGCGTAAAGGATTCAACCGATACCTGTGTAGCCGGAGTTCAGGGTGCTACAGTTTTTGCAGAAGGAACTGGTTTCTTTGCTACCAGCGATGGTAGTTGTAACTACAGTGTGGGTTCAATGACTGCCGGAACTTATGATCTAGTAGCCGTTAAAGAAGGTTACTCAGAAAGATTTACCATGGGTATTCCTACTGGTTCTTCTGGCGTTCCATTCAAGTTGTCTTCAGGAGCTACTGGTGGTTTTGGTGGAGACACTACTAAGCCAAAAATAAAAATTACATTGCCTGGCGAGGGTGCGACTAATATTTTTGGAGGCACTGGATTCAAGATAGCAGTAGTCTTTAGTGAGGCAATGAGTCAAAACTCAGTAAATAAAACTGGCAATATAGTTGTGAAGGAAATAAATCTTGCAAATGGTGCGGGTACTGACATCACGACTTCAAAAGGTTCTTGGACTTACTATCCATCAGCACCTGGTATTGCTGGCTTACCTCCACATGCTAACATGGCCCTATGGAGCCTAACTTCCGGTCAAACTCTTGGTGATGGCAAGACCATTGCCGTTATAGCTTCTGCGGATGTTACTGATGCAGCTGGTAATGCTATCCAGGGCAATCAGCCTGATGGTAGTTTTGCATTTAGTTTTAGCACGGGGTCTACCGTAACGAGTTCTGGGTTTAATGCGGTAACAAATACCTTTGCAGGTGGTGGAGTATTTGGTGTTGGTGCAAACATGCCACCTCAAGTTTCCGGAGCGCTCCCTGCGCCTGGATCGTTTAATATACCAACAAATCTTAAACCTACTGTCACTTTTTCGGAATTAATGGCTGATAGTAGCGGAGATTACAATCCAGCAACTTATATCAAGTTATTTACAGTTTCCTCTGGTGCTGAAACGGATGTAAGTAGCGCAGCTATAGATACTGTAAATTTTTATTCTTCTAAAACTGCGTACGTAGCTCTTAAGAATACTTTTAATTCAGGATTTCTTGCTGCCAATACCAGCTATAGACTTAAGGTTCTAGGTGGGCTTAGGTCTACTGGGGGTATTTCTCTTGCTCCTCCAGGGCAGGAAAGTAATGTAATGTTTACGGTTGATTTTAAGACCGGCTCTGGAGTTAGTACTTCTGCTCCTGCCATAACTGGAACTTATCCGGGCGATGCAGATACTGGTATTCCGGTGAACATCAGTGCTATCAATGCGTCATTCTCACAAAGTCTGGATTCATCAACCATTAGTGGTGAATCATTCTACTTATCTGCAGGATCTTCAGTAGTAAATGGTACTACCGAATATAGACCAAATGAAAACCAGATCTATTTCATTCCTTCTTCTGCTTTATCACCAAACACTACATATACGCTAACGGCGACTACTTCAATTAAAGCCTTTAATCAACAGGCTCTTGCAAGTACAGCAACTAAGACTTTTACGACCAGCTCTACTGCTGACAGTACTGCTCCAGCCATATCATTTGTAAATGCTGATGATTATAATCTTGCAATTACTTTTTCTGAGCCGATGGTTTCAGCTAAGGCAACTGATTCCTTGAATTTTGCGGCAAGTATCTTAAACATCAGTAATTACAGTTTAAAATATGGTGCTTCTGGTTTCTCATCAGGTGGTGGTACTTCGATCTCAATTCCTTCATCTGCAACACTTAAATACGATGCGGTAAGTAGCACTGTAACTATTGGTGGTTATAATGGTTTGACTGCTGCAACTCTTCAGGGGCAGGAAATATTGGTTACTGCAACTAATATTAAAGATCGCTCTGGAAATGCCATAACAGTTGGAACTGGTACAAATACTGCTCGTGCCCCTATCAATAATAGCTCTACAACAAAGGGTGCTCTAGGGCCTAGTGATTCTTCAACTAGTGGATTCCAGGGTGGAGGTAAGGCAATTCCTACAAACTTTAGTAGCGCAACTTTCGGGTTCGCTCCTCCAGTTGAGGTACGTCCTTTTAGCATGATGGCGGGTTTCACAACTATTTATGGTGTTCGTCTCCCAATTTCTAAACAAATACCAGCCGGTGGTCAGGTAGTACTTACCTTCCCAATTGGTTTTGATGTATCTGGTGCAAAACAAGATACCAATAGCCCAATGCGTAATGACTTAAACGGTCCAGGCACAGGTACGCCAACGTTTAAATGTAACGGCAGTACTCCGATTTCTTGTGGAGGTGCGGCAACTGTAACTGGAGACGATGCTGCTCCAACAGCCGGTGGAGTTAATGATGATGGTGTCACCGTTAATACAAGTGCTCGTACAGTAACGATCCACCTTTCAGCTGCAACAAATGCAGCAGGTAGTGATTTCTTAAACCTGGATATTGCTGGAATTAAGAATTCTTCAGTGCCTAAAGATTTTAATACTACTGGTTACACTGTAGACGTTAAAACCAAAAATGGAGAAACACTACTTGAGTCTTTAACTTCAAATCCGTTCTTCGTTCAATCAGCTGGTTCTTACACTTTAGGTGGAACTATTACAGCAACTGCAAACGATCAGACTGGTACAATGAAGGTTTATTTAATGTCTCCAATGACTGGTCCTATGGAAGCAACTTCAGCAGATTTTGCTGGAGGTACAACTGCAACTTATAGTTTTGCTAATTTACCAGCGGGTGACTACGCCCTATTTACAGACCAATCTGTTACACTTGGTAGTAAAGAATTTACCGGTAAATCAACTCCAGAAAGAGTGCTTATGACTGGTAATACGACCAAGAATTTCAGCATGGCCAATAATACTTCTGGTGGAACAAATGTAACCATCAGTGTTGATGGCCCTGCCAACGAAAAAGTAGATATCTTCGCTGGTTCTCCGACAGGATTCAAAGTAATTCAAAAAACATTAAACGGCACAGCGGGATCAGAAAACTTCACTTTTAATTTAGCAGATGGTGAATGGAATATTGGAGTTGGTCCTCAAATGCCAAAAGGTCCAATGTCTGGACCTGCTTCTACGCCAACTTATCTTCCACCAAAACCAATCACTGTGCGTGTTTTGAATGGCGGCTCACCAGCTGTCTCAGAAGCCAGCGGTACAGCTAATGATGGTACAATAGTCTTTACCTTAACTTCTTCTAACAAAACCATTAAAGGTTTAGTGCAGGATGCCAGTGGTAAAGTTATGGCTGATGCTGAAGTTTATGCCTACTCACCAACTGGTGGTTTTGGTACTCGTACCTCAACAGACACAACTGGTGCATTTACCTTAAACGTAGTTGACGGAAGCTTTATTATCGGTTCATTTGTCCCTGGTATGCCACCTTCAAAAGAAACTCCGGTAGTTGTTAATAGCGATGTAGCTAAAGGTGGTCATGCAACAAACTATCTTTTCATAAATGGTGCCAGCACGGGAGTTGCTCCAGCTACGGCTGCGAGTTCATTTACTCTAAAAGTTGCAAAGCCTGATTACACTATTTCAGGAAAAGTTACGGATGGTACAAACGTTGTACAGGGTGCCTCCGTATTTGCTTATCGCACTGATGGACCAGGTAATGCCAACGTTTTAAGTGGATCAGATGGTACTTATACTCTTTACGTAACTGCCGGAACCTGGAAAGTTGGAACATTCTTACCAACCTACGGTAAACTCGATGAACAGACAGTTGCGGTTACAACTGCAAGTGTTGCGAATACGAATTTTTCACCTACTCAGGGTGGTGGCACTTATTACACTGTTGCAGGAAGAATTTATAAAGAATTAGGTGGAACTGCCGATGCTTACGATGACGGCACAGATTCACCGGTTTCCAATGCCTTTGTTAGAATCAGTGGCGGAACTACGTCAAATGAAGCCATTACTGCAAGTGATGGAACCTATGTATTCCAGGTGCCACAATGTGATACGGCTGGATGTTACACTGTTAAGGCTTTTGCCCCAGGTATAGGAGATCTTCCTCCAACTTCCGGATTCACTGTAACTGGTAATGTAACTGGCAAAAATATTGCAGTTGGTACGCTAAGAACAATTACCATCACACTTTCATCAAGTGTAGAGCGTGCCTCAGTAGAGTTTATTTCAAATAATAATAATGCCCGTGTTGAAATTGAAAATTCAACAACCGGTACCTTGACTATTCCAAATGGCAGTTACAAAGTTAATGTATTTATACCTGGTGCTAATATACCTGCTTCAAGTGTTGCGGGATCAAGTGGTGCAACGGTTTATAACTCTACAACTGGTGTTGTAACGGTAGATGGTACTGAAGGAGTTACCGTAACTCTACCTACACAAAGGACAATTACAGGAACTGTAACTGATGGTAGCAGCAACATTGCTGAAGCCTGGGTAGAAATGGTTAATCCTACAACCGGTGTTAGATTCGGTACAAAATCAGATACTAATGGAGCATTTAGCTTTAAGGCTCAGGATGGAGCTTATTCTATTAATGCGATGAAGCCTGGTTATTTTAGTGGACCGACTGCGGTGACTGTTAATGCAAGTACTGCTGCTCAAACTTTGACTATATCTGCCGCTTCTTTGACTATTTCAGGTCAGGTGAAGATTGGTTCAAGTGGTGCTGCTAATGCCTTTGTACGTGCCGAAAAACAGGGAGGTGGTTTTGCCGGAACTCAAGCGGATGCCAATGGTAACTATACCCTTTATGTAACCGCTGGAGTCTGGAAAATATATGCAGTTGCTGAAGGTTACGCAGAGGTTGGACTTACTACAAATCCGGTAACAATTAGTTCAGCAGCTCTAACCGGTAAAGATATTACACTTTCTACTACGGTTACTCTCGAATCTCCAGCTTCTAAGCCAATTACTCCAGCTTCAGGTGGAACTCTTGAAGATACCGAGTTGGGTATGGCATTAACAATACCTGCGAATGCCTTGGGTAGTAGTAGTTCTGCCGGAAATGTTGAGGTTAAAGAAACAAATAACTATAGAGAAACAAGTACAGCTACACCTTTGAGTGGAGCGGTTAGAGAAATCAAAGCTACTGATTCTACCGGTGCGCCAATTAACACTTTAAGTGATACCGCAACCGTAGAATTGACTCTTACTAAAGCTGAACTTGATGATACTAATTCAAGCGGAGGTACGCCAATTGATACTGAGGATGAAGTTAAGCAGCTTGCCATGGCTTATTGGGATGAAACAACCGCTAACTGGGTTAATTTAGCTACGACTGTAACTTTCCTTGATTCTTCAAGCAATATAGTAGCCGATCCAGCTACTAATCTCTCTGATGTTGCTGGGGTTGTCATTTCTGCAGCGACAGATCACTTCTCGCTTTATGCGCCCGTGGTTGCTACAGATCCAGCAGCGCCAACTACGCCATCAGGTTTTGCCGCTACTACTGCGTCAACTACACAAATAAACCTTAGCTGGACAGCGGTGGAGTCTACTGGTTATGACATCTACAGAAGCACAACTTCAGATGGAACATTCACTCGTATTGGTAGTGAGCCAACAGTTTCATCTGGTGCCACAACCACATATTCTGACACTGGTCTTAGTTCTGGTACGGCTTACTTCTACAAGATTACATCTATAAATCTAAATGGTGAATCAGCTGCTTCTTCAGAAGTAACTGCCACTACAACTGCGGTTAGTTCTTCTACTAATGTAAGTAATACTGGTGGTTCTGTACCTAATTCATCTTCTGGTAGTTCTTCTAAAGAAAAAGATGCTAAGAAAGAAACTAAGACAGAAGAAGAGAAAAAAGCAGAAGAAGCAAAGGCTGCAACTGCTGTTGAATCAGAGTCTACAGCCGAGACATTTAAAGACGTTAAAGGTCACTGGTCAGCTGAATTCGTAGCTAAACTTTATGCTAAAGGAATAGTAAAGGGTTACGATAAAGACAATTACGGACCAGATAAAAAGATTACACGTGCAGAATTTACCAAGATCGTTGTAACAATGTTTAATCTTGAATTACCGGCTTCTGTTAGTGCTTCAAGCTTTAAAGACGTGAAGGTTACAGACTGGTATTCTGGATATTTGGAGGCCGCTGTTACAAATAAATTCATCGCGGGCTACTCAGATAAGACTTTCAAGCCAAACCAGCCAATAAACCGTGCTGAAGCTGTAAAGATTATCTTAGAAGCTTCTGGTATGAATCTTGAAACCATTGGTGCTGCCAGTTTCTCTGATGTTAATCAGACCCTTTGGTACGCAAAATACATTAACTATGCTTCAGAAAAAGGAATAGTTAATGGTTACGAAGATAAAACTTTTGGACCAACCAAGAATTTAACTCGTGCTGAAGTTGCCAAAATTGCCTCTCTAATCCTAGATATGGCAAAGAGTGAGGAAGATAGTGAAGAATTGTAGCCACTATTCTAAGATGTTTATCTAAACTCAAAAAGAAGGCCCCCGCCACGGCGGGGGCCTTTTACTTATATTATTTATTAGGGGCCGGAGCACTTCGTGCTCTGTTGGTAGTGCCAAGGGGAATCGAACCCCTATTATCAGATTGAGAATCTGACGTCCTAACCGTTAGACGATGGCACCATGAAATTTCTTTTGCGCGAGCAAGTTTAACTAAACATTAACCTCTAATCAAGTTACTTAACTTTTGAAATAATTTCTTGAATGATTTTCGCGCACCATTCTCTTTGAAATAACGTAAAAAAGATTTAAACCCGGCTGCTCCACTAAACTTTATATTCAAACCCCGATCTGGCGCGTATTCTGGCTTCTCAAGCCACTTAATTAGCGCTTCTAGACTTTTGGAATAACTATAATTTTCAATATATTTTTTACCATTTTCGCCGTATTTTTGACTCAAATTTTCACGTCCGTCCATGTTTTGACCACTCTTCCACTCTTCGTATAAACCAACTATAGCCTCTTTCAAACCAGTCACTGATCCACTCTCCACCCCAATTCCACTGCCGCTCTCTTCTACTTCATACGAAATTTCACTACCAAGAGTTGTTACTACCGGCACACCATATTTCATCATTTCATTTATCCTATTTCTAGCCCCGGTTTTTGTCTCTACGCAATCTAAATCAACATTTATCCCTGCACTCGCTTTGCTGTACAAATAGGGGATTATCTCGGAATCAACCCAGCCCAAAAATACAAATCTATCTTTATATTTTGATCCATTAATTAATTCTTTAAATCTTGCAAAAGTTTTGTCATCCAGCCCTTTAATTTCTCCTCCAGTAGAAATAAAATATAAATCCGGACACTCGTTCATTGCCTTCTCTAAGCCAAAAAACAGAGTTTCTGCGTCTACCCATGTGTTATATCCACCAACCCATAATAAAATAAATTTCCCACTATCCTCCAGGATATTTACCTCTTCTTCCTTTAAATAATTTCCCGCCTCGACTTTCAACCTCAATTCATTCTCATTCTCAAAAGTTTCCGTTGCATTGGCAATCGGCTCGACAAATTTATATCCAAAAGTTTCTTTATTTATTCTTCCAAAACACGCTAATTCTCCGATTACGGCTTGTCCCTGGGCTTTTGAGACCGTAGAGAATTTATCAGCTCGCTTTAAAATCAATTTTTCCATTTCAAAATAATGAGCCAGGTAGTCGTTAGAATCCATTTTATGTGCTTGTGCCTGCGCTTCTGCCATGATCCAGCCATTTAAGTCACACCAGATTTTTGCTTGAGAATTTAGGCCGGCCGCAATGTAAGAAGGATATGTATTTATACCTATAATTACTTCTGGCTTAAATTCATCATGTTTTTTTTGAATTTTTGCCCTTAAATCAGCGGAATTCTTATCTATACTATATATTTTGCAATTCTCATTAATACTAAACTCATTCTCGTCTAGTCCATTTGGGTATGATTCGGGCATGCCAATGAGTACGGCATAAACTTCAAAATCCTCATTTTCACTTAATGGCTTAGTAAATTGCCAGGTTCTTAGGCCTGCAGCCGCTCTAACGAGCGATTTTTCGGTTGGTAGTGGTGCATTTCCTATTATAAGAATTCTTTTCATGGCCACATCTTATCACACAAAGCAAAGTCTAAAAATAAATTCTGTAAATAGCCCAGACACCAAAATTCCAAACAACATTCTCCCAAAAAAGTCAAAGCGACTAGTCGAATTAAATTCCTTTTTGCAAGTTAACTGTAACATTTCGCCATCAGTAAACGTCTTAATATCAGCAAAGGCAGAATATTCCATTGCTCCAGAGGCTTTTTAGCATCAACACAAGATGCAGATATGTCATCAGGAGTTTTGAAACGAAAGGAGATCAAACCAGTTATAGATATCGAACGCTAAACTGTGAAAGCTTGGCTCCACGAGAGCAAAAACGGCCTCTCGATCTCATGGGATTCAAGGCTTTAAGACTGTTACTCGATGGAGTTACTCATGAGAAAATGATTGACCATGTATAGGCGCTTTGATAAATTCTATTGCGATCGAAAAATAAAAGCCGAGCTATACATTATCAGTAAACTCACGGGTTTAAGCCAAAAAAGAGTGAGGAGCTTATCTCCGGTTTCCGACTAGACATACAAATACCTTATATATACATTCCGAAAGCTTAGATCTTTGAAAACGAGGGTGGGAAAAGATACTCAGACAAAAAACGTTTTGATTTCAATTCAGGTCGTTCAGGATTGAAGTTAAAATTTAAATATATATGTTTCCTTCATTACTGTTATCTGTTTCAAATTTATCTGTTCTCTTATTTCTTATTTAATTATTTAACCCAAATATTATGGGCAACCTAAGAAAAGCAATTGCTTCCATGTCATTGGTGGCAATTCTTTCTACGCTAGTTGTTACAACAACTGCGTTCGCTGCTGATGTGTATACGGACGTTCCGGCCGCACATTGGTTCCACGCTTATGCTGAACAAGCAAAGAGCATGGGTCTTATGACTAACGCTACAGCTCAACCAGACAAGACTATGAATAGAGCTGAGTTGGCTAAAATGGTAATTGAAGGTGCTGATGTTAGCATGGAAGGCTTAACTGAATTCCCAGCTAATGTTTTCACTGATGTAAAAGCTGCTGATTGGTACAAGAAATACGTACAGGCTGGATTACAGGCTGGTGTATTTACTTCAAAGGCATCTTTTAACGGTTCTGGTCTAGCTACTCGTGACCAGGCTGTAAAGACAATCGTAGAAGCCTTCGACATGGACAATGCTGTTTCTACAAAGAAACCATTTGCATCCGAAGTTAAATCTACTGATTGGGCTTACGCTCCAGTAAACACAGCTTACTGCTACGGTATCGTAGGAGGTTACAGTGATGGTACTTTCCGTCCAACACAAAATGTAACTAAAGCTGAGTTCGCTAAAATGATTATCGTTGCTGCTGGTTCTCCAGACTTAAAAGCAGAATGTGCTGCTGTAGTTGGAGACGACGATGCAGATGACGACGATGACGTTGTAGGAACTGGTGATGTTATGGCTAAACTTGTAGACGGTTCAGTTGTTAGTGGAACTATTCCTTCAAATGCTACTGCAGTTGAAGTTCTAGTTTTTGAACTAAAAGCTTCTGAAGCTGCTCAGGTTGATAGCATCACTGTAAAGAAAACTGGTGTTTCTAGTCTTCCATCTGGTTTCCAGGGTTACCTATACATGGGTAACGACAGGTTAACTGCTGGTAAGAGTTTGAACTCAGAATCTCTAGAAATGAACTTCTCAAACTTAAACTGGGATCTTGATGCTGGTGAAAAGATGGAAGTTACTCTACGTGTTGATATTGGAGACATGACTGCTTCTGGTGAAGTAGGATTCTCTGTTACTGATATTGATGCTGGTGCTGGAGATGTTTCTGGTCTACCGGTTGCTAGTGAGATCTATGGTCTTTCTACAACTGACGTAGGTGGTGTTACTATCGAAAAAGATGGTACTATCTCTAATCCAAAAGTAGGTGAACAGGACGTTACTGTAGCTAAGTTCAAGGTTAGCGCTTCTACGGAAGATGCTATGCTTGAACAATTAGGTCTTTACGTTACTGGTAACATCAGTACTGATTCAATTCAAAATTTTGAACTTTTCGTATCTGGTGAAACTGACCCTATTGCAATGGTTGATGGCGTAAATTCTAAGGATGTTGCGCTACTAGTAATGGATGAGGCATACAAAATCAATAAAGGTGATACTAAGAGTTTCACTGTTAAAGCTGACTTGAATACAGGTCGTACAGATGACACTCTCAAAATCTATGTTGATGAAAATACTGACGTAGTTGCTATCGGTGCTAAATATGGCTTCGGTATGACTGTTACAAGAACAACTTACGATGGTGGTTCTTGTACTACTACTTCTGGTGATTGTACATATTCAGCTCTAGAAGGTGGAGATATTACAATCTCTTCTAGTGGTCCAGCTGCATCTGATATTGCTGTGAATTCTAAAGATGTAGTTCTTATGAACTTCTCTATTGCTTCTGTATCTGATATTACATTCAAGAATTTTGAAATTTCTTTGACTACATCAGGTAGCTCTGCTGATTTAGGTTTGATCAATAGTGATGCTGCTGCGAATCTTACAGACATCAAGATTATCAACACTGAAACTGGAAAAGCTCTTATGGGTCCAGTTGATTCTACTGCATTCGTTGCTACTTCAGGTGGTGCTGCAATAGATGAAACTACTGATGACGGTGAGAGTTTCTACAGATTTACTGATGAATTCTCAATGGAAACAGGAGATACTTTGAAACTTGCTGTTACAGCTGATGTTAAGAACGATACAGATCTTGCTAATATGACTGTTGTTTCAGAACTTCAGGTAACAAGCTCTCTTCCAGAAATTCGTGATGCAAATAATAAAGTCGTTACAAATACGTCTTCATTAGTGCCTTCTTCTGAAATTGCTGGTAAGACAATGACTATCAAGTCAGCTGGTTTAACTTTCGGTCTATCTTCTTCACCTGTAAGTGATACTTACGTGAAAGGTACAAAGAATGTTAAATTTGCTTGTTTCTCCGCTCAGGCTGGTCAATCTTCAAGCATAAAGCTTACTGCTTTAACTCTTGGAACTAGCTTCGACGAAGACGGTGGTGGATTCCTTACTACCGGTGTGGACACTACTGCAGATCCAGACGTTTATGCTAACTCTGTTGTAGGTTCTGTAAAACTTGTAGATGGTAGCGGTAAAGTAATCGCTCCAACTAAATCTGTTACAAGTGCTGGTGTGGTTGTATTTGATAATATGACTCATGTTATCACTGCTGGTAATACAGACTTGATCTGTGTTGAGGGTGATATCTCTTCTGATGCTTTCAAAAACTCTAGTGATGATAGAATTGCTTTCGGTATTACCGGAACATCTAGCGTTACTGCAGAAGATAAAAATGGAAATACTCTAGCTGCTGCCCAGATTGCTGGTCTAGCCGTTAATGGTACTCCATCAAATATCGTAACAGTTAGCGGAGGTGGTTCATTAACAGTCGCTGTTGATGCTAGTACTGCTAAAGAAAACATCGTTGTTTCTGGTACTACTGGTGTTACACTAAGTAAATTCAAATTTACTTCTACAGATGAAGCTTTCGTTGTTAAGAAACTTTCTGTAAACAACAAGCAATCAAGCATTGCTAACGCTTCTCTTGGTAATTATGACAATAACGTAGCGAAAGTTGGACTTTCTTATAAAGATTCAACTGGTGCTACAAAGACTACTAGCGGTTATTTGACTGGTGGTAGTGCAAACTTCTCTGGTTTGGATATTTATGTTCCAAAAGATGAGGATGTTGTGGTTACTGTTACTGCAGACGTGAACGGCATTGCTAACGGAGGTGCTACAGCTGCTGAATTCATTGAATTGAATATTGCATTCAACGATTTCGAAGCTACTGCTCAGGGAAGTGGTGAGACTTACAAGGGTTCTAAGATTGATGCCTCTGTTGCTGCTGCTTCAGATCTTGATTTTGGTACACCAGCCTTTACAACAGGCGGAGCTATGGAACTTGATGCTGCCGTACTTGTAGGCGCAGTTACTGCTGGTTCAGCTTTAACTATTGAGGTTGATAACGCTACAGCTGCTCCATCAAATCGCTTACCGGTTGGTGCTCTGATTTGTGTGGATGAGGCTGATAACGACGTTAACGGTGCTGCTTGTACAGAAAACATCCTTGTAGTTACTGCAAGTTATGTTTGTACTGCTGCTGCTGCTCCACATGCTTCATGTGCTGATGCAAATGAACATGTATACGAGACTGTAATCCTTGAGGATTCAGCTGGTGCTATGGCTGATGCAGATGATTTGACTTATTCTCTACCTGGTCTTGGCTATTTGACTTCTACAAATGTTCTTCATGTTTACGAATCTAAACCAGCCTTGGCTCTAAGTTCTAGCAGCCCATCTGGCAACAGAAACGTAGATACTACTGATCAACCATTTGTATTCTCTATTACTGAAACTGGTGGTAAAGAAAAAGTTCAATTCAGAATGTCTGAAATCAATGCCGCTACTGCTTCTACTACAGACTGGACATCTAACACTGCGTTAAATGGTACTTTCACAGGTACAGACGCTCTTACAACTGTAAGTACAGGTGGTATTGGAAACTCTGCTTACCAGAGAGAAACATCTGGTGGTACAAATGCTGCTAGTATTATCTACACATTTGCAAGTGCCGCTGACCTAAGTGGATTCAGTGGTATCAGTTTCTGGTCAAAGGCAAGTACTACAGCTAACACTCTTACTCTAACTATTGATGATAGTGCGGGTACTGATCAGACTGTTGCTACTTCAACTGGAACTGCTGCTACTTGGGAATTCACAGATCTATCTTTCGTTGGTACTACTTCAACTGACTTAGACGTAATTGCTACATTAACTTGGGCAGTTACTGATGCTTCAGCTGAAAATGCTGCTACTTACGATGTAGATGAAGTTACTCTTTACTACGACAAGATCGTTGTAACTGGTACATCTGATTCTGATTTCGACACTAATACAACTGGTGGCGCTGATAACCTAGTTGCTACTTTGAGAGATGGTTCTACAACTGAATTACAGGGATACTGGTATTCATCTACTCAAGGAGCTAACTCTGGTACTATCTCAGCTACTTTGTACCCATTAGATAGCGACTTCGAAGTATCTAAGGGTGGTTCTACAACTCTAGCATTGCAAACAAGCACAACTTCATTGCTTGATGAAGATGCTGGTGTTGACGATCCTGTAACGTTCAGTATTGCTCTTGGTTCATCTACTACAAGTGCATTTACTACTACAGTTAGTGCAGGTGGAATATTCTGGTACGACACTAACGCTCTAGTAAGATGGTTAGGCGACGTATCTAATACTACATTCAATAGTAATACTATTAAGTACTAATATTGGATCTAGTTCCTTCTCAGTCCATTTATGGATTGAAACTAAAACCCCCACGAAAGTGGGGGTTTTTTTTATGAAAAAAATCATTATAATAGTAACCGTATATATTAACCTCTCATTATCATGAATAAAAATTTACTCCTTATGCTAAGCGCAAGTTTATTGATTTTTGTTGCTTGCAGTGATAAGTGGAAACAGGAGTTGCCGGCAAATACTCCAGATGCTTTTATAGAAAAACAGGAAACATCAATAAGCGATAACCTTGCCATACTTGAAGAAGATTCAAAAAATATTGTGGCAACATTTGAAATTGCTTTTGGCTACCAGCAACTGGGCGAATTTAAAAAGGCGATAACTTACTATGAAAAAGTATTGGAATTTGATCCAGTTCATTACCCTGCTTTAAACAATCTTGCTGATATTTATGAGCAAGTTGAAGAATATGCCTTATCAGCTAAGTATATCAAAAAACTTTACGAAAATAACGAAAAAGATAGTTTAGTCCTCGAGGATGCCATTCGCATCCTTCTCAAAAATGACGAGCCTACTCTTGCGCAAAGTGCTCTAGAAAATTATGCCCGAAAAACAAAAGACACAGCAACACCTGCGGACTTGCAGATAATAAGCGATTTATTTGAATCAATACAACTTTACAAACAACAAAATGAACCAACTACTTAAAACTACACTAGCTGTTCTCTTGTTTAGTCTATTGAGTAGTATTTCATCTGCAGCCACAATAAACTCACTCAATGACCAGAATTTTAGCCAAAATCAGACTCCAGATGCCCTTAGTGAGATTACTGTTGATGGTGCATTTAAGGGCAAAATAAAAATCACAATTCCAGATGAATTGGCAATGATTTTTGATGCTAAGCGTATTATTTCTGAGCTGGTGGTTTACGGTTCTGCCGTGACTAATAATAAAATTTTAGAAAAGCCATTAATTATTTTTGAGAATAACGATAAAACCTTGGTCATTACTGTCGCTGCAGATTTTGCTGCTAATGAAAACGTTGTAATTAAAAACGCTTATGTTAAAGGATTTAACGAAGCAGCTGTTTCATCAAGGCACTTAATTCTTACTCTTAACGATGGTACGGAAAAATATTTGGATAATGCAACCAAGTATATTACTTCAAGCTCAACCCAAGATACTCAGTCTCCAGAGCCTCCAACCAATATCAAGGTTAAAGACTTAGGTGAGACGGTTGAAATCACCTGGATAGATCCAGCTGATTTGGATTTGAGTACAATTGAAGTCTTACGTGGTAAAAATAATATACCAGTTGATGGTAGGGCATATAAGAGCGTAGGAGCAAACTCTCAGAAATTTATAGACACAGATGTACAAAAAGGGGAAACGGTGAAATATATGTTAAGAGCTTCTGACGGGCGTAATGTCAGCACGGTAAGTCAGGAAATATCCTTTGTAGTTGGATCTACACCAAAAGAAGAGCCGGTTGTGGTAACTGAAGAAGTTATTAATGAGGAGCCAATTATAGAAAAAGAAACACCGGTAGAAGAAATTCCAGCCGAAGAAATCCAGGATTGTGGAGGATTTACGGACATCAAGCCTTCTGATGATCTATGCGTAGCAGCTGATTATGTTCAGCAAAAAGGACTTTTTAATGGTTACTCAGATGGTACTTTTAGATTGGATCAAAAAATCAATCGTGCAGAATTTTTAAAAGTTATTTTTACAGCTTTTCCTCAAGAGGTTTCCAATTCCGGCTCATCGCCTTTTAAGGATGTTGCTAATGATGTTTGGTATTCTTCTTACGTTAAAACTGCAAATACTTTAGGAATTATTTCTGGTTACCCTGATGGTAGTTTTAAGCCGGTGCAAACTGTTTCCAAGATCGAAGCTTACAAAATTCTTTTAATAACCGCAAAAGCTGATTTAAATACGGAAGTAAGTATTCCTTATTCTGACACCCCAATTCAAGAAAGCACAAAATGGTATTTACCTTATGTATTTTATGCAAAAAATTACGACCTTAATATAGGTGGCACAGCTGAAATCTTTGATCCGGCAAAGGCAATGACGAGGGGACAAATCGCAGAGTTGATTTACAAGTTCCAGAAACTATAATTTTTAATTTGATTAGTCCACCGACTAGTCAGAATATTTTAGATCTTTGTGTCAAACAAAAATGCCCGCAAAATTTTGCGGGCATTTTTTATTAGTGATAACATCAACCGGTACTCGTCTAAACAACGATTTCTCAATTATATCAATTAATAAAAAAAACATGACAAAAGTTTTGAAAAAACTGATAAGTCTACTCGCAGTTTCTGCGATCAGCTTGTCGCTTTTAGTAGTTAACACTGCTTTTGCAGCTGCCGGTGAAGGTACTGCGACAGTGGCAATAGGAACTGGTGGTTCTACCGCTAATGATACTACTTTTGGATCTAATGCGGCTTCAGGTACAGTGACAGTAGGAACACTAAGTTATTTAAAAATTCGTCTTACTGTAGGTGCCGCCCATATTGCTGCAGCTCAAAATAACGTAACGGTTCAGATCCCAACAAATCTATTTCCAACAAATGGATTTGATACCAACGAAGAGGCTGCGATAACAGATGTTAATGCCTCAGGTGAGTATTTCATAAACTACGTAGATACCAGCAATACTACTAATAACGGTGCAATAAGTTTTGCGGCAAGTGCTTCTGCCAATACTGGTTTGATTACAATTCAGGCAGATCAGCAAATGGATTCAACTGATATTATCCAGATTTACGTAGCTGTAAATGATTTAAACAACGTAAGAGCAGCTCAAAATATCACTATTGCTGTTGATGATACTGGCGCAAACAGTCTTACGAGTCTTACTGCTGGTCTTCCAACAGTTGCAACTCAGGCAGCTACATCAGTAGCTACTGTTGATCTTGGTCTTAATTCAGTCGTTGGAGCTGCAGGAGACATAACAATTAACCTAACAGTACCATTTGCCTTAAATGCAACTGACACAATTGACGTAACGTTTCCAGATTTTATCGATATCTCTGCGGTAAACGCTGTAACTGCATCAGGAACATTTGACAATGCTGGTGGCGTAATTACCTGTCAGGATGCATCACAAGTTTTGACCTGTACTACAGATGGTGCAACGGCAACTTCCGGAACTATTATAGTAACAGGAGCCGTGTCTTCTTATGTTGGTGCTACAAACATAACAGTTTTTGAAATCGAAAATGGAGGAGTAGCAGCAGACGACATTGCTACTGATACAGATGTAGCTTTAACAGACGTAACAGCAGCACCTATTGCTACTGCGAACGTTGAACCACAGAGTCTAGTTGCTACGGCTGCTCCTGTTAACGTAATCACTTTTACAACAATCAATACTATTCCAAACTTAGGAAAGATTGCTGTAATTTACCCTACTGGATTCAGTCTAACTGGAGCGAATGGTAGAACTGCATTTAATCTTTCTGGATTGGATGGAACCTGGACTGCAAGTGTTTCTGGACAAGTACTTACTTTAACTCAAACTGGTGGATCACTAAGCTCAGTAGGTGCTAAGAGTTTAAGTATAGAAGGTATCACAAATCCTAGCCAGACAGGTGCTTCAAGTACATACACTCTTGCTACTATGAATTCAACTAGTGGAATTAGAGATAGTATTACTACAGTAACTGCAGATACAGTTATATCAGGTGGTGGATCAAGCTCTAGCAGTTCTTCAGGTAATAGTTCGTCTACTACTACTACTACTGGAACATCAACAACTACAACAACAACCCCAGCAACTACAACAACTCCGGCCACAACAACTACTACAACTACGGATGTTACTACAACAACGACTCCAGCAACTACTACAACTCCGGCCACAACAACTACTACAACTACAACAACTGAAACTACACCTCTTCTTACAACAGATCAGGTAGCCCCATTGAAAGATATTGAAGCTAGCTGGGCTAAGGTAGAAATTGAAGCGATGATTGCAAAAGGAATTGTTAAAGGTTATGAAAACGGAGACTTCAAACCAAATAACAACTTAAATAGAGCTGAAGCTGCAATTCTACTTTGCAGAGTATTAAAAATCGACGAAAAAATGACCGTAACTGAAATGCCTTTGACTGACGTTAAAGCAGATGCTTGGTACGCAGGTTGTTTGGCTCAATTAAAAGACAAAAAAATCGTTACTGGAAATCCAGACGGTTCATACAAACCAGCAAGCTACATCAATAGAGCTGAATTCTTGAAATTAGCTATGGCAACTTACAGTACTACAGTTGATGAAGCTGCAAAAGCTGAATTAGATGTTTGGATGACTGGTGAAATGACAACTAAATTCTCTGATTTAACAGACAAGAACGCTTGGTATGCAGGTGTAGTTACAGCTGCGGAAGCAAAAGGTTTCCTTAAAGGTAAAGATTGTGGAGTAGGCAAAAAATGTGTAGATGCAGCTGCTACAATTACTAGAGCTGAAGCTACTGCTATTCTTTACAGAATGTTTAATGCAATGCTTGAAGCAGAAGCAGAAGTTGACGGGCCTACTGAAGGCGACGCAGTTATTGAATAATCGCTGAAAAGCTTAAAGCTAAATGATAAGCTAAATCTAACTTTACTAAAGGCCCTCAGAAATGGGGGCCTTTTTTGTGGCATATCTTTTGTGTCATAATTCCGCCAGATTTTAAACCAGATTAAAAATATTTTAGAAAAATTTCATAAAAAATTTAAGAAAATTTAACAGAAATTTAATGTCTCTTTGGTATAACGTAATAGCCACATAGGAAATAATTGGTTAAACAACCAGGGTTACAAAAATAAAAATAAACCCTTCCAAAAGAGGCCCTTAGGTTTCACCCAGATGCCCAAACAAATTCTGGGTGGAGCCACTCAAAATTCCAGCCAAACGACCAATCTAAACCGCTTTTCTCAGCTTTCTAGCAACGTCAGTCTTTTCCCAGGTAAAAGATTCATCTTCTCTACCAAAATGCCCATAAACGGCCGTCTTTTTGAAGATAGGACGTCTCAAATTTAAAGTCTTAATAATTCCAGCCGGTGTGAAGTCAAAATTCTCTCTCACTAATTTAATTAATGTAGTTTCATCAGCTTTACCAGTGCCAAAAGTATTTACCGCAATCGAAACCGGATCTTTAACTCCAATGGCGTAAGCAACTTGTAATTCACATCTATCCGCTAAACCAGCAGCCACAATATTCTTAGCCGCATATCTAGCCATATAAGCACCACTTCTATCTACTTTTGTCGCATCCTTACCACTAAAACAACCCCCACCATGTCGACCCATTCCACCATAAGTATCCACAATAATTTTGCGTCCAGTTAAACCACAATCTCCTGGCGGCCCACCAATAATAAATCTGCCAGTTGGATTTACGTGTAAAATAGTTTTCTTATCCAAATATTCTCCACAAATTGGCTTAATCACATATTCCAACATATCGCGCTTAATCTGCGCCTGTTTAACCTCTGGACCATGTTGAGTTGAAATAACCACGGTATGTATACGAACAGCTCTGTATCCATCATATTCCACAGTAACCTGAGTTTTACCATCTGGTCTCAAGTATTTTAAAATTCCTTTTTTACGTACTTCAGCCAATCTAGCCGCCATTTTATGCGCCAAACTAATTGGCAAAGGCATCAATTCTTTAGTCTCATTACATGCAAAACCAAACATCATTCCCTGATCTCCAGCTCCTCCAATATCCACACCCATCGCAATATCCGGGCTTTGTTCATCAATAGTTGTGATCACGCTACAAGCCTTTGCATCAAATCCATAAGCCGCATCATCGTATCCAATTTCTTCAATCGTATTTCTCACAATTTTTGGAATATCCGCATAAGCTTTTGTACGAATTTCACCCGCAACCAAAACAAGTCCAGTCGTCACCAAAGTCTCACAACCGGCTCTACTATTAGGATCCTGCCTTAACAAATCATCCAAAATCGCATCAGAAATTTGATCCGCCATTTTGTCAGGATGACCTTCCGTAACAGATTCAGAAGTGAAAAGATAATGTGCCATAGTGCTTTGCAAAATTCAATATTCCTACTATACTTGTGCGCGCTATCAAGTCAATCTTAAAAAGACCCAAATTGCCAACTTTGAGCGATAAACAGCCAAAAATCAGCATAGTCATAATTCACTATAATACTCCGCAATATTTGCAGACTTGCTTGGATTCTATTTTTGACCAGACTTATAAAAATATTGAAGTAATTTTTATCGATAATAATTCTCCAGAAAAAACCGGCCTGGAATTTGTGAAACAAAGATATGGTCACAAAGACTGCCTGATGATTGTTGATAATGAAGAAAATCTCGGTTATGCCAAAGCTGCAAATCAGGGGATTCGCATGGCTATAGAAGACCAGGACGCACCAAAAGATTTCCAAAAAGCCGATTACGTTGTGATTACAAATCCAGATATTATTTATTCTCGCCATTATTTTGAGAATATTATTGAGAGAATTGAACAGGACAAAAAAATTGCGGCCATCACTGGCAAAGTTTACAAATACGATTTTGAGAGAATGAAACCAACAAATATTATCGATTCAGTTGGACTTTTTGCTTACAAAAATCGTCGCATTATTGATGACGGTCAGGGTTTGATTGATAATGAAAAATTTGATGAAGAGGGAGAAGTTTTTGGCGTTTCTGGAGCCTGCCCACTGTATAGAACTAAAGCTTTGGAAGACGTTAAAGTTTTGGGAGAATATTTGGACGAAGATTTTTTTATGTACAAAGAAGACGTAGATTTATCCTGGAGATTTTTACTCTATGGCTGGAAGAATTTTTATTATCCAAAAGCCATTGCCTATCATGGTCGTGGTACTGGAGTTCAGCGTAGATTTTTCAATAAAGAAATCATGGCAAACCGCACTAAATTAAGCAAATTCCAAAAAACATATTCTTTCCAGAATCAACATTTGATGGAAGCAAAAAATGAACTCTGGGGAAATTTTTTCAAAGATTTTTTCTCAATCATGGGCAAAAAAATCGCAGTTTTTGGATACATCACACTCAAAGAACCCTATCTTTGGAAAAGTTATTGGTCTTATTTAAAAAAACTTCCCAAAGCTTTAAAAAAACGCAAAGTTATCATGGCCAACAAAAAAATCACCTCCAAACAAATGGCCAAGTGGTTCCAAAAACAATCCAAATACGTTTAGACTAACTGAATAATCGCCCCCATGTGTCCGGTCTTTTTATTGCCACCTCTATAAGAAAAAAATACGTTATTTTCACATACCGTACATCTGCTAGTTATCTCTATATTCTGCGGTAAAACGCCAGCTTCCTGCAACTGATCTTTGCTGCATTTCCAGAGATCAACTTTATTTTTATCATCCAAATATTTATGGAGAAATTTTGGCAATTCTATCAACGGAAAAGTAAATTCTGCACAACAAGGACCAAGTGATTGTGAAATTCCCGCCAAAATATTTGCTGCATCACAGCCAAAATCTTTCTTCATCAACTCAACCGCTTTACCAATAATATTTTTTGCATTACCTCTCCAGCCACTGTGCACCGCCGCAATAACTTTCTTAATAGGATCAAAAAATAAAACTCCCTGGCAGTCCGCAAACCGCACTAATAAGGGCAGATTTCGGGCATTAGTAATGAGCCCATCCACTCCCTCAAAAGCCTTATCCAAACCAAATTCACGGCCGCGCACATCCTCCTCAAATAATTCTACAATTTTATCTTCATGACATTGATAACCTAACGCCAACTTAGATTTATCAACTCCAATCGCTTCGCAAAATCGGCGATAATTTTCTTCTACATTTTCTGGCAATTCACTTTCATCCTTCAGTAAACTCAAATTCAAACTCGCCAAATAACCCTTGCTCACGCCAGCCTCGCGCATAGAAATTCCGTGCTTTAATTCAGCAAAGTATGGTTCGAAAATTTTAAACTGCAGGAATTGCATAGGCCAAAATCATTGCTAATTCGCTAGCCGTAAAATTATAATTTTTCTTTTCTTTTAATAAATCTCCTGCCACTCCATTGTAATATGCCGCACATCTCGCTGCGTCAAAAGGTTCGCATCCTCTAGCCATAAATGACGCTAGCATTCCAGCCAAAACATCCCCAGTTCCGCCCTTGGTCATACCTGCGTTTCCAGTACGATTTAATTCCACATCTCCTTCTTCTGAAGCTACGAAATCCACTGGACCCTTTAACAAAATACTTAAATGTAAATCCATCGCAATTGATCTTAATAAAACTATAGATTTCGCATCGTTTTCAACAATTTTCATCTCCCTTTCTAGCAAAGTTTGAAACTCGTGAGCATGTGGCGTTATGGCAATAGGCTGAGCTAAAGGGAATTTTTCAATTCTTTTTAAAACCATCATTGCCTCCGCATCCAAAACTGTTGGTATATGTAAATTTTTTACAATTTCCAAAACTGCATTTTGAGTTTGTTCACGTTCGCCAAGACCAGGACCTATCAAAACACTGCCACACTTTTTACCAAATTCTACAATTTGATCCACATATCTTTCTGTCAAAAATTCTCCGGGATATTTCTTAACAATAAAATCCGGATACATACTTCTGCTACATTCAAAATTACATTCCGGCACGTACAAGTAAACTAAGTCAGAACCACTATTTATGGCTCCAAGTCCAGCTAAAATCGGCGCACCGTAATAATCAATACTGCCGCCAACTATCAAAACTTTTCCATTTTCTCCTTTGTGAGAATTCGCAAGTCTGCGTGGTAATAAATCTTTAACCTCTGATTTTTTTATATCTTTTAACATTAATTCAAATTTAAATTGTAGAATGCTTTGCCGCCAGCAAATTCTGCCTTTGCACCTAAGCGTTCTTCGATTCTTAATAATTGATTGTATTTGCAAATTCTGTCCGTACGAGAAAGTGAGCCAGTCTTAATTTGTCCAGTCTGTAATGCCACCGCCAAATCTGCAATAGTTGTGTCTTCCGTCTCGCCACTTCTATGAGAAACTATCGCTGTCCAATTTGCTTTCTGAGCCATTTTTATTGCCGCAATTGTTTCACTGATAGTTCCAATTTGATTTAATTTTATCAGAATAGAATTTGCGGCCTTAGCTGCAATGGCTTTCTCCAAACGTTTTACGTTAGTTACCAAGAAATCGTCACCAACCAACTGAATTGTTTTTCCACAGCTTTTCATTAATTTATCCCAACCTTCCCAGTCGTCTTCGGCCATACCATCCTCAATCGAAACTATAGGATATTTACGCAATAAAACATCGTAGTAAGCCACTAATTCAACATTACTCAATTCCTCTTCCTTTCCATTAACTTTAATTTTATAAACTTTTTTATCTTTATCATAGAATTCACTTGAAGCCACGTCCAATGCAATTGTCACTTCCTTCCATGGTTTGTAGCCGGCCTTTTCTACTGCTTGCACCACGAAATCCAAGGCATCTTCATTCCCTTTTAAAGTAGGCGCAAATCCACCCTCATCTCCAACTCCAGTCGCAAATCCCTTATCTTTTAACAAACCCTTTAAAGTATGAAAAATCTCTGCACCCATTCTCAAAGCTTCTTTAAAATTAGCTCCGCCAACTGGCACAACCATAAATTCCTGAATATTTAAGCCATTATCTGCATGCGCACCACCATTTACAATATTCATCATTGGTAATGGCAAAAGCTTAGCCTCAGTACCCGATTTTTCGCCTAAATATTCATACAAAAACCCACTTTTTTCATTCGCCGCAGCTCTAGCAACCGCCATAGATAGACCCAAGATCGCATTCGCACCCAAACGACCTTTATTTTCGGTGCCGTCAACTTCTAACATTTTATTATCAATCGCTAACTGATCAGAAACCTCCATTCCAACAACAACTTTAGCCAATTCACCATTCACATTCTCAACTGCTTTACTCACACCCTTGCCGTTATAACGACTTTTATCTCCATCTCTTAATTCCAAAGCCTCATGCACACCTGTCGAAGCTCCACTTGGCACCATCGCTCTGCCCTGACTTTTTTCTGTAAAAACCTCTACCTCTACGGTTGGATTACCACGTGAGTCCAGCACCTCTCTGGCCAAAATTTGCTTAATCTTAGACATTATTTGAATTTTTAAATTTTGATTAGTCGCATTCTAGCAAATTCCTTTAACTTGCGCCAAATCTGGTTTTTTAGTATGCTTCCGCCGGTATTTATTTAAGTTATTTTTAGTCGTTTATAAACAAAATTATGGAAATTATCTGGCACGGCAATAGCTGTTTAACCTTTAAGGGTAAAGGTGGAGTTACTCTAATCACTAATCCACAAACTGTTTCTGGCAAAATGAAGGGCGAAATCGTCCTAGTTAGCGGCCCAAATGACAAAGCTATAGAAGTTGAAGGATCAAAAAATGTTGTAGATTGGCCGGGAGAATATGAAATGAGTGATATCCCAATTTTCGGCTTACAGGTTGATAAAACCGTGATTTACTGTTTTGAAATTGAAGGTATTAAAATCTGCCATTTAGGTGAACTTGCTAATACTTTGACTAGTGAAACGGTTAAGGACATTGGAGATGTAGACGTTTTAGTTATTAAAGTTGGCGCCGGCAGCAACCTAGACGGCAAAAAAGCCATGGAAGTCATTGAAGAAATCGAACCTCGCGTAGTTATCCCAATGACCGAAGACAATGATGCCGAAATGGCCATTAAATCCATTGGTGCCAATCAAGTCGAAACTGCTGAAAAATTCGTGATTAAATCTCGTTCAGAATTACCAGAGGATCAGATGAGATACGTGGCTTTGACCCTGACAAAGTAAGTACGACTTTATAAAAACCTTAGGATTATTTAATAAAAATTTAATCTCTTTTTGTTATTACTGATTAGTAGCATTTTTTAATATTCTCAAATTGACTAAGTGCTATCAAAAATGATATCATTTAATTAGCTCAATGTGAATAAGATACAAAAGAGAATTGAAAAAATAATCAACAATCCAGGCAACGTAACAATAAGCGAATTAATAGTTATCTTAGAGTATTACGGCTGTAAATTAATCAGAATACGGGGAAGCCACTTTATTTTTCAAGACTCAAAAGGTGAAAGATACCCAGTGCCTGTTCATAACAATAAAGTAAAGCCCTATTATATAAAATATATTTTAAAAAATATTCATGGGAAAAATTAATCCAGCAGATTACGGTTACTATGTAAGCAATATTGGAGAAAAAAATGACCCTGCCTATATGGCTATCATTCCTAAATTTCCTAAGCTTCATGCTTTCGGGGATACTTTAGAGGAATTAAATGATGGCGTAATAGCTGGTATAGAACTCGAGCTTGAGTGTTTAGAAAAAGAAGGCAAAACACCTCCACCACCAGATAAAAAATCAAATTTTAATGGCAAAATTCTTCTTCGTATTTCACCTGAAATTCACTCAAAACTTCATTATGAGGCCCAGGCTCACGATCTGAGCCTAAATAAATATATTGAGAGTAAGCTTCAATAAGTATTGCTTATCATCAGTAGTGCAATTATTATCTTTTGGCAAAAGTCCCAGCTCCCGTATTTCAACGGATAGAATGGAGGTTTCCTAAACCTTAGATGTAGGTTCGATTCCTGCCGGGAGCACCAATAAATCACTTAAACCCACCATGAAAAAACAAACACTTACTATAATGATTATGGCTGCTGTCTTAATGACTGGTGTAATCTGGTATTCCTATGGTAGTGGCTCTGGTTTTTTAGGTATGTTAAAGAAACCAGTTGAAGCTGGCGAAATTCCATCCTGGTGCACGCAAGAATGTCCAATTGGTACATATTCTGAATACGGAAAGTATAATCCTGATGGAACTCCAGTTTGTACTAATGGTCAAGGAGGCTCAACAACTCCAGGAAGTGAAGGCAGCGGTACACAGGGAACTATTTATGGCACGCAACCAGGTAAAACACCAGGTTCAAAAACTAACCCAACTAGTACTCCCAAACAACTAACTGGCAAAAAAGATCCGCGTGGCGGCACGCCAATAGCCAATAGTAATAGTAAGTATCAAATACCTAGTGGCCTTGCTTCAAACTTAAAACCCTCAACAACTCTTAAAAATTTAAATAGACCTATTCTCGTAAATCAACCTACCCCGGGCACAGTTCCTGTTGCACCAACGGTTACATTTCCGTCAAAGGGTTTGGCTATTTATACTTGTTCTTGCACAAGCAAATCCGTAAGCAATTTTCTAGGTACTAAATCATTTGATTGCCCTAAAAATTTTGGTGAATTTAAAACCTACAAAGATCTTGATGGCACCAAAGTTTATGTATTTAAAGAAGCAGAAGCAAATTGTCACTTCGACAAATGGCAATGCCCAAATGGATACACTCGAGATAATTACAAACTTGACGGATGCGATACTCGAAAATTAGAGATTAAACAAAAGTTGGCGGAATGCAACGGTACAACTCCCCCACCTGATCTTGATGCAGATACAAAAGAGATTTGTTTAGGTTTCAACCCTCAAGGCGTACTATTGCAGCCGGATTATGAAAAGTTCTTTAAAGATGCAGAATGCGTTTCTGAAGAAACTTGTAAAAAGTATGCAAACAGTGGCGATTCCAGTGACTTAATGGCTGTTTATGATGCTGCAAATCCTATTTATGGTTCTCTATCAACACTCACGGGTTTACAAAAAACTATTGCTTCATGTTACTCACTGTATCCAGAACTTGCTTGGTCTATAGGTGGTGGCGGAGGGAACTAAAACATATTTTAGAATGCCAAATTATCATATCCAAACTTACGGTTGTCAGATGAATTACTCCGATACGGAGAGGATGGAGGCATACCTTGAAGCGCTTGGTTTCAACAAAACTGAGGGTTTTGAAGGGGCTGATTTGATAATGTTTAATACTTGCAGTATTCGCCAGAAAGCTGAAGATCGTGTGTACGGACACATGCGTACTTTAGAAAAAATGAAACGCACAAATCCAAAACTAATGGTGGCTATAACTGGCTGTATGGTGCGCAAATCTAGCTCTCGTTATTCTACGGAAAGGGACAAGCTCTTTAACACTATGCGTGATTTGGATATTGCTTTACGCATGGAAGAATTACCAAAACTGGCTAATCTTGCACGTGAAATAAATCCTGAAATTTCTATTCCAGAAATCACTGAAGAATCTCTCACTGATTATTTCCAAATTAATCCAACTCATAATTCTCATCAGTCCAAAGCTCAGGCCTTTGTTGCGATCTCTAATGGCTGCGATAAATTCTGTACGTACTGCATAGTTCCATACAGCCGTGGTCGCGAAAAAAGCCGTAGTTTGGAAAGTATTTTGGAGGAATGCAAAATCTTAGTTGAGAATGGTTGCAAAGAAATCACTCTCATCGGTCAAACTGTTAATTCATATGGTTTAAGTCACTACGATAAAGAAGAAAAAACTTTCGAATACTTGGGTGATAAAGAACCATTCGTACATCTTTTGGAAGAAGTCGATAAGCTCCACGAAAAGGGCCTTGTACGTACACGTTTCACTTCTCCGCATCCAAAGGACATGTCTGATCAATTAATCCACGCTATGGCCACTCTAAAGACGCATATGCCTTATCTACATTTGCCTGTGCAAGCTGGAACTAACAGTCTATTAAAACGTATGAACCGTACGTACACGGTAGAAAAATATCGCGAAACTGTTGCTAAACTTCGCAAAGCCATCCCCGGGATTTCAATTTCCACTGATATAATTGTTGGTTTTTGTGGCGAAACAGACGAGGAATTTGAAGAGACTTGTAAGTTTTTTGAAGAGATGGAATTTGAGCATGCTTATCTTTCTCAATATTCTGAGCGTACTGGCACAACCGCCGCTAAATTCATCAAAGACGATATTTCTAAAAAAGTTAAAAGTGAACGTTGGCATCACTTGAACGACGTGATTCTTAAAAATAATTCTAAAAAAGCTTTGGATAGATTTTTAGGCCAAACCGTTAATATCCTTGTAGAAAGCCAAACCGACAAGAAATGTGTAGGTCGTAGCGAGCATTTTAAAATTGTAGAATTCGAATCCGGCCGCAATATCCTTGGTGAAATCGTCCCAGTAAAAATCACCAATTCTCTGCCTTGGTCTCTGGAAGGTGAATTAGTTTAAAACAGCCGACTCGTTTACTTCAAATTCGCACTTACCTGAGCCTTAATTCTTCTGATACCGGTTGCGCAGGCTTCTTCTTTGAGAAGTTTAAAGCTACCAAGTTCAGAAGTATTTTTCACATGTGGACCACCGCAAATTTCCATACTAAAAACATTATTTTTGCTTGGATCACCCATAGTATAAACCTTCACTTTTTCACCATATTTATCTCCAAATAGACCGATAGCGCCTTTGGCCATTGCTTCAGGCACAGTCATTTCTTCAAAGCTAACTGGCAAAGCGGCTTTGATCTGTTCATTCACTATGTCTTCCACCAATTTTTTTTGCTCATCAGTCATTTTTTCCGGATGGCTAAAATCAAAACGTAATCTCTCCGCAGTAATATTTGAACCTCTTTGCTCAACATGTGTACCCAAAACTGTTCGTAAAGCTTTATGTAGTAGGTGAGTAGCCGTATGTAGTCTCACAACTTCTTCACTGTGATCAGCTAAACCTCCGGCAAATTTCTTTTCTGCTCCTACTCGAGACAAATCTTGATGTTTTTTATAGAATTCATCAAATTTACTCATCACAAATTGTTTATCTTCAGCAGCTTTTATCCAACCGTCGGCCTCTAATTCTTCAATAGTCATCTCAATTGGGAAGCCGTAAGTCGCAAACATTTCAAAACAGAAATCTTCTGCAAAAGCTTGAACTCCCTTATTTTTTACACTCTCTAGTTTCTGCATTTCTTTGCGCAAAACCGTCAATCCCTTGCCAATCGTATTGTTGAAATTTGCTTCTTCCTTAGCCATTTCTTCATAAATTTTCTCCTGTTTGTCATTTAACTCATTATAAAATTCTCCATACAGTTTTACATAAATTCCAGAAATCTTGCGGATAAAATCCACTTCAATTCCAAGTTTTTTTGCATGACGAATAGCTCTACGAATCAATCTTCTCAAAATATATCCCTGATCTGTATTTGAAGGCACAACTCCCATTGGATCCCCCAAAATAAAAGTCGCTGCTCTCAAATGATCGGCAATAATTCTCTCTGAAAGAATCTGCTCAGCACTTGGTTCGCTGTAACCTGCCAACAACCTAATTTCCTCAATAACTTCTGTAAAAAGCTCAGTCTCAAAAGGAGATTTCACCCCGCTAAGTATTGTCAAAACTCTCTCCAATCCCATTCCAGTATCTACATTTGTCTGTTTTAAAGGTTCAAAAGTACCATCAGCTTTTTTGTTATACTGCATGAATACGTCATTCCAAATTTCTACCCATTTTTTATTTTCCGGATCATAAATTTCCGGCGCTTCTCCTTCTCCTGTCCAATAAAACATCTCTGTATCTGGACCACATGGACCTGTCTGACCAGCTGGACCCCACCAATTATCTTTTTTTGGTAAGAATGCAATGCGCTCTTTTGGCATACCCAAGCCGAGCCAGAGGTTAAAAGCTTCTTCATCGCGAGGAGCGTCATTATCTCCTGCAAAACAAGTAACAGCCAGGTTTTTAGTTGAAAATCCCAAGCCTCCATCCGCTCTATTGCTAGTCAAAAACTCAAAACTCATCTTAATAGCACCTTCTTTAAAATAATCCCCCAAAGACCAGTTTCCCAACATCTCAAAAAATGTTAGATGGCTGGGATCACCAACTTCTTCTATATCATCTGTGCGAATAGACTTTTGCACATCTGTTAATCTTGTGCCTTCTGGATGTTTTTCGCCCATCAAATATGGAACTAAAGGATGCATACCCGCAGTTGTAAACAAAACCGTAGGGTCATTATCTGGGATAACTGAGGCTCCTTTTATCTCTCTGTGGCTATGTTTTTTGACGAAAAAATCTAGGTAAAGCCTGCGTAACTCGTTTGCTGTAATCATTTTAATATAAATTATAACTGGCGACATTCTAAGAAAAATCACTTTAACTTACAAGTATATAGTATATTATGGTTGAGATCTGAATTTAGGACTAATAATCAATTGCAATGGGCAGAAAATCTAAAACCAAGAAAATTTTAAAAGAGGAAGCTAGTAAAAAAATTAAAGAATCAATAAAAAAGTCTGGATTTTTTTCCAGATTTTTTAAGAAAAAACCAACTAAAAAAGAAGTTGCAGAGGCTATTCATGTAGAGGAAGTTCAACGCGAAAAATTGTTGGAAAAAATTAAGAGAAATAAAAAGAAACTTTTTGGAGGAGCTTTAGCCTTAATCATGCTTGGTATTTTGTTTTCAGTGGGTTATTTGCTTTTTCAGAAGGCTTTTAGGGCTCAGCCTATAGCCAAAATTCTACCTGCAGAACAGACAATTGGTTTCATCGAATTTAATATTAATTTTGATCATAATCAATTAGTGAAATCACTGAATTTATTGAAAAATTATCCAGTAGTTAGCAAAGCAAATCTAATTAAAGCTGCTGAGAAATTTCTTGGCGCAGATTATGAAAAAGATTTGCAGCCATGGATTGGACGTGTTGCTGGAGGCGCGCTTGTGAATTCTAAAAAAGATGAAAATCAAGTTTATGAAATTTATTTCGCGGAAATTTTGAGCCAAAAAAATATCGAGGATTTATTAAATAAAAAGAATCCCACTAAAAATACTTATTCAAATTATTTAACTTATAAAGTTGGTGATGGCTATTACGTGATTATTAACGATTACCTAATAGTTAGTAATGGTGAACAGGCCATTTATGAGCTTATTGACTCCCAAAACAGTGATGTTCCAAAGGTTTCAGAACACGAACAATATCGTAGAATTGATACAAATTTGCCTCTCAATCATATAGTTTTCAGCTTTATAAATTTTGAAAAACTCAATGATGGCGTTTTTGCAAAATACGCTTTTTTGAATCAATCAGGTTTCTCATTTCAAATGTTAAAACCATTTTTAAAATTAGTTGATGCAGAAGGCTTTGTAATAGTTGCTTTGGAAGAAAATTTTGCTATTCAAAGCTTCCTAGCTTTGGATGAAAACATAGTTTCAAATGACGATTATCTAAGTTATGAAGAAAAATATAATGCAAACTTGTCTTCTTACGTAAAAGATAACACTTTAGTTTTTTGGGGAGCTAACAATCTAGAAGCTCAGATTAAGAAATTTGTTGCAATGTTGTCGGGTGGTAATGAGGCCGATATTGCTTTATTTGAAGCCGTATTTCAGAATTACACTAAACAGTATTTCGGACCAGAAACTAGTTTTTACGATGACGTTTTACCACTTTTCCAAAACGAATTTGCCTTTGTCATCGAACCGGATAGCCAGAATAAACCTGTCTATAAATTATTAATCGAATTAAAAAATCCCCAACAAGACGCTCTCACTATCCAGAATTTAGCTAATAATTTTGCCTCTATTGGAGCCGTTTTTGAGCCTAAGGTCGTTGAGCATACTTTGCCGGATGGAACTGTTGGTAGGGAGATTATTGCTGTTCCGGAAGAGATCATAAAAGGAGAGCATACTTACAAAGATAATAAAATTTATGAGTTAAGAATGGGCAAGCAAAATTGGTCTGTTTATTATACCGTCGTTAATGAATTAGCTCTTATTACAAGCAATATTGAGGGTATCAAGACTACGGTGGATATTATTAAAGATGGTAAGAATAATTTAAAAAACACTGACATTTTTACTAAATCAATTGAACCGGTTTTAAATAGTTCAGATGAAGTTAGCTATTTAAATTTAGAAACCGTTCTACCAATAGTTTTCAAAAAACAGGCAGTCCCAGAAATTCTTAAATCACTTTCATATTTTAGCTCTGGTAGAAATTATTTCAATGACGGCATAGTAACTATCAACTACCTGCATCTAAAGTAGGTTTTTGCAAATTCGATGACTCAAAAAATCCAGGATCTAAAATCAGGATCGGATGGTAAAAAAATAAATCTCAAATCTGGAAAATCCAAGAAACTACCGGATTCTTTTGTCGATACAACCAAAAAAAATAAAAATATTTTTTATAAACAAAATTCCCCAATCAAAGAAATACGGGACATAGAGGTAACTCAAAAAAACAATTTTAGTTATATTAAAGGCAAAAAATTTACTCCACCAAAATCGCTTGGTAATTTACTGAAAATAGCATTTTTTGGCTTTATAATAATATTTATCATCAACGCTATTAATTTATATTATGTTGGTAAGAAACTCGAAAAAGATATATCTGCTGAGGCTAAAACGGGATTTTCTTTATTAATGGATGGTGGCAAAAATACTAGTAAAATTGAATTCACTGAAGCCATAGCTGCTTTTAAAAAAGCCTCCAATAACTTTGGTGAAGCTCAAAAAAACCTTTGGTTTATTAGCACTGATAATTCAGTTTTTGGGAACAAAAATAACCTTACTGGAGCTGTGAATGCACTTTTAACCGGCGGCCAGAATTTTGCCAGAGCTGGTGGATATTTTTTGGAAGCCGTGGAGGAATTCAACAAAATTCCACTATACTTTGTAGCTAAAAATAAAAATCCGGATTATGAAACTCCTTCTCTCACTGATACATTAAAATCAGGCTTGGAAAAGACAAATCTAGCCATTAAGGAAATCTCACTGGCCTCCGAAAAAATTCTTAATATTGATGAAAACACCCTTCCTTCAGAAATAAAAAATCGTGTAATTCTCGCCAAGCAACAGGTAAAAGAAATTAACGACACCCTCACTCTCACCGGAGAATCCTTCCCGGCACTTTTGAAATTATTGGGTGATCGTTATCCACATCGTTATCTAATTCTCTTCCAAAATAATAATGAGATCCGGCCAACGGGTGGTTTTATTGGTAGTTACGCCATTATGGATCTTAATGAAGGCTATATTGAAAAGTTAGAAGTGCACGACGTCTACGACATAGATGGATCTTATGGAGGCATTATTGAGCCCCCTGAAGAGTTGAAAAGTTTTATTGGCAATTGGCGTTTTCGTGATAGTAATTATTCTGCTGATTTTCCAACTTCTGCGGCCAAGGCAAAATGGTTTTTGGAGAAGGAAGGAGGCCCAAGCGTAGATACTGTTATTGCCGTAAATCAGGGCTTATTAAAGGATATGCTGGAAATTAGCGGACCTGTCCAGGTTGGTAATTTTGGTAAATTGAATGCCGAAAATTATAACTTACTTTTGAGCTATATAATTGAAGGAAAAGTTTGGGGCGCAGAAGATCCAAAACATATTCTTAAAATTTTTGTGCCAGCTTTTAAAGAAGCAATTTTAAAAGAAGAAAATGTTGCAAAAGTGGCTGGTAAATTATACAAAGCAGTGCAGCAAAAACATGTGATGATGTATTCAAGTGACCAGGAAATTCAGAGGCTTTTTGATTCTCTTGGACTTAGTGGTCGCGTCTATCAAACTCAGGAAAAAGAAGATTATTTAAGTGTGATTAATTTTTCTACCGGTGGCACAAAATCAGATCTTTTTGTGGAAGAAAATATTACTCACGACACTTTTATTGATAAAAATGGCAATCTCATAGATGAAGTAAAGGTTAAACGCAGCCATAATTGGGATGACGATATTTATTTTAAATGGCGTAAAATTCTACAAGCATATGGTTTTAACGAAATGCCTGATCAATTAATTGATACCTTGGGTAGAGGTAGAAATCGTGTTTATACAAAGATTTATGTGCCTTCCGGCAGCACACTTTTAGAATCAAACGGTAAAGACGTTGCTACAAAATTTGATAAGGATTTAAAAAAAGATTATTTTCTGGCTGAGATGGAAATTAAAGCTGGAGAAAGCAAAGAATTAACTGTTAAATATCGTCTTCCATTCACTTTAGATCTCAAAAATCAGGCCGATACTTACAAATTAATTATCGAAAAACAGCCTGGAAGTAGAGGAAGCATCCTTACAAAAACCGTACACACCGACCCTGAAGTTTATAATTTATCCGTCTATCCGATTGAAGTTCGCACTGATTTAGAAGACAATCTCATCTACGCCACAAACCTGGTTTATGATAGATATTTTTCAGGACTTTGGGCTAAAGAATAACAAAATTTCACCATGAATGATTTTAAAATTTCAGAAAAAGAAAAGAAAATTTGGGAGATTCTAAAAGTGCCAACTCCTACTTTGACGCCCCAGGAACGTTTTCAAAGACTTATGGCTTTTCGTAATGAATGGCGTTTGTATCCACGTAAATGTGATGCTACTGGCAAGAATATTTTGAGTGCCTACAGACCGGATGTTCCTTTTCCTGTTTATGAAAATGAAATTTGGTGGGGTGACAGCTGGGACGCTTTAAAATATGCTAAAGCTTTTGATTTCTCCCGTCCTTTTTTTGATCAATTCAAAGAACTGCAAAATGTAGTTCCACGCGAAGGCACCTCAATTTTTAACAGCGAAAATTGTGAATATAACAGCCACACTCGTCAGTCCAAAAATTGCTATTTAAACTCATTAATCGTCAAATGCGAAGACGTCTATTATTCTTATTGGATGGTCAATGATAAAGATACTTACGACTCTGTTTTAACCAACGACTCAACTCTTTGTTATGAATGCATTGATGTAAATGCCTCTTATGATTCGGCTTTTTTACAAGAATGTACTAACTGCTCAGACTGTTATTTTTCTTACCAATTGAGGAGTTGTCATAACTGCATTTTTTCTTCAAATTTAATTAATAAAGAATATTACATTTTTAATAAGCCTTGTACTAAAGACGAATTTGAAAGCATGAAATCCAAGATTTTTGATGGCTCATATAAGACTTTAGAAATGGCAAAAAAAAGTTTTTTGGATATGCGTAAAAAATCCATCCACAGAAATCTGCAAACTCTTCAGTCAGAAAACGTAGTTGGGAATCACGTTTATCGCTCTCGCAATTGTGCAAATGCCTTTGAGGTTTTTGATAGCGAAGACGTTTATAACACGATTTCTACCGGAAATTGTAAGGACATTTCTAGTTGTTATTCTTGTGGCTGGCCAGACGGAGAATTGGTTTATATGTCTGTCACAAGTCGTGGTTGCCGTGAAATAGCTTTTTGTAGTTACAGTTGGTTTTCTCAAAATTTATATTATTGCGATAGCTCGAATTCCTGTAAGGATTGTTTCGGCTGTATTGGGCTTAGACATAAGCAATATTGTATTCTGAATAAACAGTATTCCAAAGAAGAATATGAAGAATTGTTGCCAAAAATTATTGATTGGATGACTAAAACTAAAGAATGGGGAGAATTTTTCCCAGCCAATTTATCTGTTTTTGCCTATAACGAAAGTGCCGCCCAAGAATTCTATCCTTTGACCAAAGAAGAAGCCCTTAAACAGGGTTTTAACTGGACAGACTATGAAACCCCACTTCCTCAGGTAAAAAAGCTTATTAAGGCCTCAGAATTGCCTGACAACATCAAAGATACACCAGATACTATCCTGGATTGGGCCATAGAATGCGAAGTCACAGGAAAACCTTTTAGAATTGTAAAAACCGAACTTAAATTCTACCGCGATCACAACATCCCAATCCCTCACCGATTACCATATCAAAGGCACATGGATAGGGTAGCGCTGCGTAATAAACCCGCTCTATATTCAAGAAATTGCAGCAAATGCAGCCAACCAATGCATACCGCTTTTCCACCAGAAGCTATCGAAACAATCTACTGTGAAAAGTGCTACCTCGAAACCGTAGGCTAATTATTTCCTCCCAAACATCTTTGCCAATTCATCCAAGGTTAGATGAATCATCGTTGGTCGGCCATGCGGACAAGTGTAAGGTCTTTTTAAAGTTTGCATCTGTTGTAGCAAGCCCTGCATCTCATCCAAACTTAGTTTTTGCCCAAATTTAATCGCACTTCTGCAAGACATGTAAGTCAAAATTTCTTCAATTTTACCCTGCATTCCGGTTGGTGTTTTATTATTTGCAATATCATCCAAAACCCCTTTTATAACCTGATTTAAATCTTCTTTAACCAAAAAAGTTGGTACACCATGAATCACAAAAGTATTTCCACCAAACGGTTCAATTTCAAATCCAAGTTTTTCAAAAGTTTCTTTATTTTCTTCAATCATGCCGATTTCCTGCGCGCTCAATTCTAGCTGAAATGGTACCAGCAAGGGCTGAATTGATTTTTGTTGATTTTCAAACTGTTCCATCAATTGCTCATATCTCACTCTTTCATGTGCAGCGTGTTGATCAATCAAAACCAACCCTTCTTCATTTTCTGCCACTATATAAGAATTAAAAACCTGGCTGATAGACTTCATTACTGGCTTTTGTGAAAGATTGTTTTCACTGAGTGGCTGAGTTGCTCTATCGGTCAAAAAAGCTTTAGAAAAATCCAACGCTTCTTGAAAATTCATCGTTGGTGCTGGGTTAGAATCAGACATTCTATATCCTCCACCAGAATTATTTTTAAACGTTGGAACAAAGGCATTCATTTTTGAATCAGAATCATTTTTTGGGAAACTATCCGACATGTATCTTTGGCTTTCTGTATAGCCTTTTGGGGCTAAGCTGTTTTTTTCCAAAGAAGTTTTTACTGCACCAAATAAAATTCTAATTACTTCCTGAAGATCTTCAAAACGCACTTCAATTTTGCGAGGATGTACATTCACATCCACAAGTGCCGGATCAATTTTTATATTAATCACAAAAACCGGTTTTTTGTCTTCCATCAGCATTGAATGATAAGCATTTTTAATTGCATTCGCCAAAACATAATTCTGTACCGCTCTACCATTCACAAAAAAGTATTGATGATTACTTGTTGAACGACTTAATAAAGGCTTACCAATAAACCCATCAATTTGCATACTTGAGCCACCATAAAAAATCGGCAACATTGCTTCTGCCGTCGCCCTACCAAAAATATCAGCAACACGATCATAGAGATTTTCGGCTTTAGGTAGGTCAAAAATCACTCTTCCACCATGTGTTAATTTCAACGCTACGCCTGGATTTGCCAAGGCAATATTATTTAACATTCCAGAAATATGGGTCAATTCTGTAGAAGTTTGCTTTAAATATTTTTGACGCGCAGGAGTGTTGTAAAATAGATCATAAACTTCTATTTGTGTACCTTTTCCCATTGCCACATCTTTGATACTAATCATATTACCACCTTCGCAATCTAGCTGTGCTCCGCCCAAATCTTCATTTCTCTTACTACGCAAAACTAATTTTGAAACAGAAGAAATGCTGGCCAAAGCCTCACCTCTAAAACCCATTGTTTTAATTTTCCACAAATCACTTTCCTCAGCAATTTTACT